>JACCDH010075507.1_pt1 | contig 120699 bp, 111 predicted proteins | sample 7442481 | NCBI WGS metagenome assembly JACCDH01 (sample SAMN15323433, study PRJNA562643) | freshwater metagenome | isolation source: river surface water | place: USA:Blue River Watershed | collected 2017-08-15 | reverse complement strand
TTTCTACCAACTCTTTGAACACCTTCATCAACTGCGCGCCGTCTGCGCCGTCGATGGCGCGGTGGTCGAAGCTGCCGGTGGCCGACATGACTGTGGCGATGGCGAGGGCGTCATCGACGATATAGGGGCGCTTTTCGCCGGCGCCGATCGCCATGATCATCGCTTGTGGCGGGTTGATGACCGCTTCGAATTGCTTGATGCCCATCATGCCCATGTTGGAGATCGACGCGGTGCCGCCCTGATATTCATGGGGCTGCAACTTGCCTTCCTTTGCACGCGCCGCAAGCTCGGCAATTTCGGTCGAGATTTTCGACAGCGACTTGTTCGCAGCGTCGGTGACGATGGGCGTAATCAGGCCGGTGGGCACCGATACCGCAACGCTAATGTCGGCGCGGCTGTACTGCAGCATATTGTCGCCGGCGAAGCTGACATTGCATTTGGGCACCTGAATCAGCGCAAGGCCAAGCGCCTTGATCAGCATGTCATTGACCGAAAGCTTGATGCCGCGTGGTTCCAGCGACGCGTTGAGCTCACCGCGCAGCTTGAGCAAAGCATCGAGGCGGACGTCGACGGTGAGGTAGATGTGCGGCACCTGCTGCTTGGATTCGGTCAGGCGGCGCGCAATGGTCTTGCGCATGTTGGAGAGTTTGACGACTTCGTGCGGGATGTCGGTATCGATTGCCGCAACAGGAGCCGCAGGTGCTTCCCGGCGAAGGCCGGGATCCATTGCAGTTGCTGTGGCTGGGCTCCGGCCTGCGCCGGAGAACGCCTCGACATCTTCCTTAATTATGCGCCCATTGGGGCCGGTGCCTGTTACTAGGGTCAGGTCAATGCCCTTTTCGGCCGCGATGCGCTTGGCAAGCGGGGACGCTTTGATGCGGTCATCGCTGGACGATGCTGCGGGAACCGCAATGGCGGGGGCAGATGCGGGCGGCGGTGGGGGTGCTGGAACAGCGGCAGGTGCCGACTGCGCACCTACTGATGTAGCATCAATATCCGCTCTAACAATGCGTCCATTTGGGCCAGTGCCCCGAATGCTAGCAAGATCAATGCCCTTTTCGGCGGCAAGCAGTCTTGCCGAAGGGCTTACGCGTATTGCATCACTCACGGCAACAGCAGCCCCGGGTCGCTACGCAGAATATCCATCACAAAAGCCTACTCCAAATCACTAATATTCACTGCCGTATAACGCTCGGCGGCCGTCTATGACAACAAGATTGGCCCGCGAATTACCTGTTCTGCCGACCCATCATAGCTCGGTCAAAAAAAGGCCGGTGGGATAAACCACCGGCCTAAAGTTTTACCGGGATAACCCAGTGTTGGAGAAATTTTTAGAACTTTTTGGACACACCAAATTTGAACACTCGGCCCATAGTGTACCCAGTGTAAGAGATGAAATTCGGGGTTGAACGTAAGATGACTTGCGGCTTTTGTTCAAAAAAGTTGTCAACGCCAAAGCGCAACGACGTGCCACCCAGAGCTCCGTCTTCACCGAACTCATAACCGAGTGCGACGTTTACAACGGTGAATGGGTTCACCACCGTTCCAACAACGCCCTTATTGGTGGCATTCGGGTCCCGGTACTTGCCCGTGTAGTTGATGGTCATCCTTGAAGAAAAACCACCCGACCTGAAGCCAAGATTGGTGCTGGCTGTGAATTCTGCCGAACCCAGCCCGAGTTGATTAACAAATGTACCAAAGTTGGTTTGCGATTTGGTCGCTTTGGTACCGGACACACCTAAACTCAACTGCCCAACGTCAAATTCATGCACATAGTTCAGATGGAAATCAACGCCTTCAAGCTTGGCATTACCAATGTTCGACGTACGCCGATCAACGATAAACGCAATATTGCTAGATGGTTGCTGCGCACCAAGCTGCGCACCATTGGTCAACTGCGCCAGAATAGCGGCATATGTTGCCGGAAACGTTCCTGGGCCGCTATTGTAAATATATAGCTCAGGATTGGTCGTGTAGGTCGTGAGGTTCTGAGGATCAACCGCAGCGAGAATGTCATCAAATTTCAGCGAGTAAAACTGCCCGCCGAAATTGAAGCCATTGGACGGTGTCACTTCAAACCCAACTGCCCAGTTTTCCGACGTCTGTGGTTGCGTCCCGGAATTCGTTCCATCCAACACCATTGCGTGGCTTCCAAAACCAAGGTCGTTGGCAGGCGCTGGATCGGTTGGACGCCGCGATGGGTCGCTGCTGTTCGCAAGATATTGGTTCAAAGCGAAACGACCCGTCGCGATAGCCAAGCCGTCGACTGCAGTCGGGGCGTTGAACGAGGTGCTCCAATGGCCATAGACTTTCAGCCAATCGGTTGGCGTCACGCTTATGCCCAAGCTCGGGTTCGTGGTCGAGCCAAAATCGCTATAGTCATCGATGCGCAACGACGCCGAAAGATCGACCCATTCCATGACCGGCAGTGATAGTTCACCAAAAGCCGATTTCGAATTACGGCTATAGTCTCGATATGGAACCGCATTGATAGAACCAATACGGCCCGAATTCAGGCGGCTTTCTGCCTGATTACGCTGATATTCGACACCGACTGCAACCTTGGCTTCGCCACCCGGAAGCTGGAAAATCGGGCCGTCGACGACCAACCGTGTAACAAACATATTTTGTTTGGACTGTTGCGCGCTCGCAAAATCGTTGATGTCCGTAATTACTGCAGCGCTTGCGGCAGCAACATTGAGCGGATTAAGCTGTCCAGCCGCGATGGCTGCTCCGGTCGGCGATGCCGCGGCTGTGCAACCGGTGATATAGCATTGTGCGAGCGAAGTATTGACGCCTGGAAACTGCTGGTAATTGTCGGATTGTCCGTAATGCGCAGTCGCACGCAATTGCCAGTCGCCACCGACTTTGTAGGTCAACTCCGGCGTGATGCCCCATGTTTCAAGCCCAACCGTATTTGGTACGTTTACATAAGCCGAATTGGGCGCAAACCGGAAACCGACGCCTTCCGTAACCGCAAACAAACCGCCACGTGGTGTCGCCAACGCTGCGGGGAAAGCCGCTGTCAGAGCAGCACCACTCGTAATGCCGCTACCGGCCGACGTAAAACCGCGCGGGACGATAGGCAGTGTGGTGTCGCGCTTGGACCAGTAGCCGGTCATCCGGAAATCTAAGCGGTCCGAAAATTCCTGCGTTACCGCGGCATAGACGTTATAGCGCTCAACCTCGGGGGAATAAGTTGCCTGTCCAATGGCATCGCAACCAGAACCGACTGGGAATGTCCCTGCTCCGGGCGCCGCGGGATTGTTCGTGAAACCAGCGCCAAAGTTAAACCAGCGGGTTTCGGTACCCACAGGAGCGTTACACTGGGTGCCCGTGAAGCTACCGACGCCAGCGGAGTTGAATACTTGGCTCTGCGACCACGTCGTTTCATTGTTCAGCACCGAATTGCGTTTCGAATAGCTGCCCGAAATCCAGGCATTACCTGAATCCCAGCTCGTCCCGCCAGTCAACGAGGCATCCCAATGGCTATAGCCGGAGATCGTGTCACCCAAGCCATAATTGGCATCAGCCTTGAGGCCTTCAAACTTGCGCATGGTCCGGAAGTTGATAACGCCCGATACAGCGTCGGCGCCATATAAGGACGAACCGCCATCGGTAACAACCTCAAGCCCAGCCAAGACAGCTGCGGGGATGATGTCGACATCAACGGCCGACTGGTTCACACCTACTGGCGTGACGCGAAAGCCATCGACCAGCACCAACGCCGTGCCACCCGAAGCCGAATTGGCGCTTGGCAGATTACGCAGGTTTGGGCGGTTGATTGAGAGGCCTGTGCTAACGCCACGCGGATCGACCTCGAAACGGCCGTTAAAAGTGTTTGCGATTTGCGGGATCAACGACAGCAATTCATTCGTTGATACCGGCGCTTTCGCAGCGATGGCGTCAGTGGTCACGCTGAGCGTCTGCGAACCAACAACCGTTTTACCGCGGATCAGAGTACCCGTGACGATGATCTCTTCGTCACCAGCATCGTCCGCAGTGGTTGTTGCTACAGGCGCTGTATCTTGCGCCCATGCTGGCGCAGTAATTGTTGCGCACAATGCCGTTGCAGCAAATAGTGACAGTTTAACGCGACTTGCTCTCATTTCACTCTCCCAAAAAGAATTTACTCTGCCGTGTTTCCCGACATGTTTTGACAGCGTATGCGGCTTGTGCGCACAATGCCATTGCCCGACCAATAAGTATCGCTCCAGCGAACTATTAAACAACATATGTGTTGATTATACATTTTTGCTCGCGGCCATAATCTACAATAAACATTTGTTTATATTGTATATTTATCCGGATTTTTGCGATCATTTTGCATGCAAAGAACGCCATGGCGATATGCGCAGGGCCAGATAGACAATGCCCCGTCATCACGCCAGATTTTGAAAATGAACCAACCTTTGGAAGACATGCTCGCTCGCGAGCACATTCGTTGCTGCATCGCACGACTAGCGCGCGGAGAAGACCGCCGGGATGCAGCATATATTTCAGCATCTTATTGGCCGGACTCAGTGACCGACTATGGGGTCTTCAAGGGAAACTTCGACGAATATCTCGCATGGGTCGTTCCCGGTGCGGATGCTATTTCCAATACCCAGCATCATATTGGCCAGAGCCACATTGAACTCGACGGCGACAGCGCGAGGGTCGAAACACAGGTCATCTCATATCACCGCATCGATTATGGAAATAAAGACGAGCACGACACGGTGATCGGCGGGCGTTACCTTGATGTCTTTGAAAAACGTGACGGTGACTGGCGTATTGCAAGCCGCTTGATGCTGTATGATTGGTTTCAGGATTGGGGTGCGTCGGTCGATTGGTCACAAGGCGTTATGGGCATGCCATTTAGCGCACCCCATTTTCAGGGTCGATCGCATGATGATTACAGCGTCCAATTTTTCCAAAAGAAACTCGACAAAAAAGCTTAATCGCGATTCTAAACGCCCTCAATTAAAAAAGCGCGATAATTGGCGGCCTTTAAACGGTGCGGCAAAGCGTTTTGATATTCGGGACTTTCATACCATGCCTTGGCATCCGCCATGCTGGGAAATTGCAGGATGATTGCGCCATCGGGCGCAATGCCCTCTAGCGCCTCGATTGCGCCATACACGACGATGGGCTTGATACCGTGCGCGAGATAGGCAGAGACGCTTTCACTGTTCATCTTCTGATATATGGCAAGACCTGCGGGGTCATGGGGCGGTTCGTCGCGAATAAAAATGGCGAAGGCGGGCATAATCAAAATCCTATTTAGATAAAACTGGCGAGCGCTTGGGTCTCGAACGGGGTCAGCGCATCAAGTCGCCCTGCCCTGACCTTTTCCGCCCAGTCCGGATCAACGATGAGAGCACGACCTACCGCGATTAGATCAAATTCCGCGCGCTCCATCCGGTCGATAAGGCGATCAAGGCTGGCGGTTTCTGCGCGCACGCCCGTAAAGCTGCCAAAGAAATCACTAGACAACCCGACAGAGCCAACGCTGATCGTGACCGCCCCCGTTATCTTCTTGGCCCAACCAGCAAAATTAAGCCCTTCCTCGCCGTCAATCTCCGGAAATTCGGGTTCCCAAAAACGCCGTTGCGAGCAATGTAAAATGTCCACGCCGGCATCGACCAGAGGCATCAGCCAATCGTGCATCAACTGCGGTGTCTCGGCAAGACGCACGCGGTAATCTTGCTGTTTCCACTGACTGACGCGCAGAATTATCGGATAGTCAGACCCGACTGCGGCACGGGTAGCGGCAATGATTTCAGCAGCGAAGCGCGAGCGCTCTTTTAACGTGGCCCCGCCATAAGGGTCATCGCGCAAATTGGTTGCATCCCAAAAAAACTGATCGATCAAGTAACCATGCGCGCCGTGGAATTCGATTGTGTCAAAGCCCAGCCGTTTTGCATCGGCAGCGGCGCTAGCAAATGCAGCAATGGTATCCGCGATGTCCTCATCGCTCATCGCCTGCCCGCGCGGAACACCGGGCTCTTCTAACCCCGAGGGGCTTTCCACAGGGTGCTCCGGCTCCCAATCGTTGGTTTTGCTTTTTACCGATGCAGAATGCCAGATTTGTGGACCAATCGCGCCGCCTGCATCATGCACTGCATCCGCCACTGACTTCCAACCATCCAGCGCTTTTCCGTGAAAGAAGGGCACGCCTGGTTCGTTTCGCGACGCAGGGCGGTCAATCACCGTGCCCTCTGTAAGGATCAAACCAACATTGCCTAAGGCTCTGCGTTGGTAATAATCGACATGCGGCTGAGCGGGCAGACCATCGGATGCAAAACCTCGCGTCATTGGAGCCATCACGATCCGGTTTTTAAGGTTTAGCGACTTAATCCGGAAGGGTTCAAACAATATGTCTGCGTTAGCGGTCGGCGACGGCATTTACATTATCCTCCTTAAACGACAGTGCGTATCAGTCTCAGATGTTGCAAAGCACTGTCGATGCAACTGGTCCTTGCAAATCACAACCACGATAGCAAATCCCCCAGTTAAACCATGCGCCCTTACCGCACCGGCGATTTCGCCTATCCAAGCGGGCTTTGCAGTGGATTCGGCTTCACAGGTCATTATTGACAGCATGTCGTAATATAAATGGGAATAAAAATGACTTGCACGCCAACCGTAACACCGTCGATTGAATCGATTGACGTTCCCGCTCTGCGCGCAAAATATCAGGCCGAAAAGCAACGGCGGCTACGTAAAGAAGGCCAGGCACAATATGTGCGGCCAGCTGGCGACGTAGTCGCCGACTATGCAGTCGATCCATATAAGCCGGTCGCCCCGCGTGCACCCGTCAATGAAGATATCGACGCGCTGGTTCTTGGCGCAGGTTGGGGCGGAATTAAGGCGAGCTATTATCTAAATAAAGAAGGCATCACCAATTTCCGTAATATCGACACCGCGGGCGATTTTGGCGGTGTGTGGTATTGGAACCAATATCCGGGCGTGCAGTGCGATAATGACGCTTATTGCTACCTGCCATTGCTCGAAGAAATGGGGTTCATGCCGTCAAAGAAGTTTTCCGACGGCTCGGAAATTCAGGCGTATGCCAGGTCGATTGCCGAGCGCTTCGGTTTCGCCGACAAGGCATTGTTCCACACGCAAGTCACCAGCGTTAAATGGGATGACACAATCCAGCGTTGGCAGGTTGGAACCAATCGTGGTGACACTATCCGCGCGCGCTTTGTCATCGTCGCCTCGGGCGTGCTGAACATGCCGAAGCTGCCGGCCGTGCGGGGCATTGACCGGTTCAAGGGCAAAATCTTCCATACCTCTCGCTGGGATTATGATTACACTGGCGGTTCATATGGCAATCCGTCGCTCGACAAATTGTCCGACAAGCGCGTTGCCATTGTCGGCACGGGTGCAACGGCTATTCAAGCTGTGCCGCCGCTTGGCGAATATGCCAAACAGCTTTACGTTATCCAGCGCACGCCATCGACAGTCGACAAACGACCTAATCCCGCAACCGATCCAGACTGGGCTGCAGGGCTGAAACCGGGTTGGCAGAAAGAGCGGATGGCCAATTTTCATCGCGGCGCTCAGGAAGTGTTCCAGCCCGGTGAGCAAGATTTGATCTGCGACATCTGGACAGAAATCAATCGCAACCTTTCGGCCGAACTCGCCGCCGCTGGCAACCCGGTAACCATGGAAGAATTCATGGCCAGGCGCGAGGAAATGGACTTCCGGGTCATGGAGCGGTTGCGCGCGCGTTGTGATGAACTGGTCAATGATCCGGCGACGGCAGAGGCGCTAAAGCCTTATTACTACCACATGTGCAAGCGGCCGTTGTCGAGCGATACCTATTATCCGACTTTCAACCGGCCAAATGTAACTTTGCTCGATGTGTCGGATACGCAGGGCTTGCAGGAAATGACCGAAAACGGCTTCATCGCAAATGGCGTTGAATATGAAATTGACTGCATGATTTTCGCCAGCGGGTTTGAAGTGACATCTGACCTTGAAAGGCGCTGGAGCATCAGCGCATTCGAAGGTCGCGACGGACTGTCGATTTACGATCATTGGCGCGACGGCCCATCAACATTGCACGGCATCACCACACATGGTTTCCCCAATATGGCTTTCATCGGTTATATTCAGGGCGGCATCAACTCATCGGTAACCGAACATTTCGGTCGCCAGGGTGCCCATGCCGCTTGGATATTCGCTGAAACATTGCGGCGCGGGTTGAATGAGGTCGAGCCCAGCAAAGAGGCTCAGGACGCTTACGTAAAGGCCTACAACGAAATCAAAATGGATGTCACCGAAATGCTGGCGCGCTGCCCTCCTGGTTATTTTAACAATGAAGGCGGCGACAACAAATGGGCATTGTTCCCCGGATGGGGCTATGGCTGGGATCATTTTGAAGCCATGCTGGCTGATTGGCGTGACAATGGCAATATGGAAGGCATGATGCTTAGATGACCAGCAACAGCAACATTACACCAAATGATCTGGATTCCGAACGCCCCGTCACCTATGGCACCGAGGCGTTCCTGTCTGCCGACTATGCCAAGGCCGAAACGGAACTGCTCTGGCCGCGTGTCTGGCAAATGGCCGGGCGTGAGGAAGATATCCCGAATGTCGGCGACTATTTCACATACGATATTTGTGACGACTCGATCATCATCGTCCGAACGGCGCCTGATAAGATTAAGGCGTTCTACAATGTCTGTGCACACCGGGGCCGCCAGCTAATTGATGTGCCCGCCGACCAGAATGGTGTGCGAGGAAATACGCGCAATTTCATCTGCGGCTTCCACGGCTGGACCTATGATATTGACGGCCGGAACAGCTACATCCTGGACGAAGATGACTGGCATGGCGCACTAAATCCCGAATGCACGTCACTGACGCCGGTGCGTGTCGATACGTGGGGCGGTTTCATCTATATCGATCAGCGCGAGGAGGAAGCGGAAACGCTTGCCGAATATCTCGGAGACGCGGGCCGTATCCTGTCGCATTTCGAGTTCGAAAAGATGCGCTACAAATGGCGTCAATATTGCGTCTATCCGGCAAATTGGAAAACCGCGATCGAGGCATTCATGGAGCCGTATCACACAACCGCAACGCACCACCAATTGACGGCCTTCGCCGAATTCTATGCCTATTCCAAACAATATGGCCTGCACAGCGTATCGGGTTTCGACCAACGCAAATCGGCTGAAGCGACGAGCCAGGGCGGCTCGGTCAGTCGCGCCGGCAAGGGTGCAGATCCGCGTATCTCGACCTATGAACTTGCCTATGAAAATTACACGACCATCAACTACTCGGCTTCTACCGATACATTGATCGCAGCGGCAGCGCGGTTGAAGGATGAGCTGCCCGAAGGTTCCAGTATCGCAGACGTCATGTCGCATTGGATGGCCAGCGCAAAGGCAGACGATGCCGCGCGCGGAGTCATTTGGCCTGATATCCCCGCCGAAGTGATGGCTGAAGCAGGGCTGGCTTGGACGCTGTTTCCCAACCAGAACATTCTGCAAGGTGTGACCTTTGCGCTTTGCTATCGTTCCCGTCCCCATCCCACAGATGTCGATCAGTGCATTTTTGAAGCATATGCGCTCGAACGCTATCCCGAAGGTGAAGAGCCCGTTACCGAATGGGTGCTTGCTGAACCCACGGAGGAAAAGTGGGGCAAAGTGCTGGCACAGGATTTTGCCAATATGAAGTGGGTGCATAAAGGCATGAAGTCGCGCGGCTTTAAAGGTGCGCTACCCAACCCGCATCAAGAGCAGAAAATCATCAACGCACACCGCAATCTGGCCGAGTTTATGGGGCGCGGCGCACCGACGCTTTTGCGTTAAGGACATCTCCCCAGCGATAAACTCTTGCCTTGTTCAATTTGCCGTTGCCGCATCCGCCGATAGGCGGCAGTCGTTTCGTCTGATATTTAAACTGCCCGGCAACGGGCGCTTGCAAATCAAGGCATAAAACATGAGCTATGACGATCCCAAACCGGTTACCGCAACGTCTGACCTAAAAGTGAAAGCAGGCGGCATTCCGGTTTATAAGCGTGTTCTTGACCTGTTCGAGGCTGAAGGCATAAAAACGCTTTTCGGTATTCCTGATCCGAATTTCGTGCACCTGTGCCTCGAGGCAGAGGCACGCGGATGGACAGTCGTTTCCCCGCATCATGAAGCTGCCGCCGGTTTTATGGCTGAGGCCGCATCACGCATTACCGGAAAGCCAGCACTTTGCTTCGGCACATTGGGGCCAGGCCTAGCCAACATGATGCCCGCTATCCAATGCTGTAAAGTCGAAAACAGCCCTGTTATCTTCCTGGGTGGCCAACGTGCGCGCGTTACCGAACGCCGCGTGCGGCGGGGACGAATCCAGTTTGTCCGGCAAGAACCGATGATCGAAGATAGCGTCAAGTATTCCGGTGCTATCGAATATGCGGACCAGACTGACGAGGTGATCCGCGAGGCAATTCGCGTTGCGATGTCGGGCACTCCTGGGCCGACCTATGTGGAATATCCGTCGCATATCATCTTGGAAGAATTGGATGCGCCGCCGATTTTGCCGCCACACCGTTACCGCCTGACCAATCAAGGTGCGGATGGCGACCGGATTGCCGAGGCAGCGGAGATGATCCTGAAGGCCAAAAACCCGATCTTGCTGGTCGGCCACGCCGTCCACACGACCAAATCGGGCGAAGCCGTGAAAGAACTTGCCCTCAAAATGAACTGCCCTGTCATTCAGACATCGGGCGGCACCAGCTATATCAAGGGCATTGAAGACCGCACATTCCAATATGTGTTCTCTGATGCCTCCATTGAAGCTGTCGAAGCATCCGATTGCGTCGTCGCACTCGCGACCGAATTGGGTGAACCCGTCCATTTTGGGCGTTGGCGGCACTGGCATGCGGGCGAAGCGAACCGCAAATGGATTTATGTCCAACAGGACCCAACGGCCATCGGCGTCAACCGACCTATCGACGTGCCATTGGTGGGTGACGTGCGAGCAGTTGTGCCGCAACTCACACGTGCCTTGGGCGCTGGACGTCCGGCTGGCGAAGATCTCGCAAAGTTCATGAAGGACGGCCAGGCAGAGCTGGATGAACTTGCCATTGAGTCGACAACACGAAGCGATGGCACCGGTGATGTCGGCATTCACACATCGCGTTTCATTGTCGAGACGACCAAGGCGTTCCCCAAAGACGGCATCATGATCCGCGACGGCGGTGCGTCCGTGGTATTTGGCTGGACCTATAACCAGTGCAAACCGAACGATGTGATCTGGAACCAGAATTACGGCCATATCGGTACGGGCCTACCCTATGCAACGGGCGCGATGCTGGCCGATATTGCCGAAACCGGCGTGACCCGTCCCGGCATGTTGGTGACTTCAGATTCGTCATTCCTGTTCCATATCGCAGAACTCGAAGTCGCCGTTCGCCGCAATCTTCCTTTGGTCTGCGTCGTTGCTGTCGATTTCCAGTGGGGCCTTGAAGTCGGCGTTTACAAGCGCACATTTGGTCAAGGTACAGCGGAAACCGGAACGCATTGGAGCGATAAGGTTCGCATGGACAAAATTGCCGAAGGCCTTGGCGCACATGGTGAATATGTTACCACTGCGGACGAGATTGGTCCCGCAATCGCCCGTGCTTATGCCCGCGGCGGCCCTGCAGTGATCCATGTAAAAATTGATCCAAAGGCCAATTCGGAAGAAATGCCTAAATATGATAAATTTCGTACTTGGTATGCCGAAGGACAACAGTAAAACATAATCCCTGCCGGCATTGGTCGGCAGGGAATTAAAGGAGAGACAATGCGCGAATATACTCGGTTCTACATCGACGGCCAATGGGTAGATCCGGTGTCGCCCAAGACCGCCCAAGTCATTAACCCGGCGACCGAGGAAGTGTCCGGCACTATCTCGCTAGGTTCGGCGGCCGATGTCGACAAAGCGGTCGCGGCAGCGCGCAAAGCCTTTTCTAGCTGGTCACAATCAAGCGTTAAAGAACGGCTGGAGCTGCTCCGCGCAATCCAGGCAGAATATGCCAATCGCATGCAGGAACTGGGCGAAGCAGTCACCGAAGAGATGGGCGCGCCACTCTCTCTGGGTTGTGGTTTTCAGGCAGGCCTTGGTGCCGGTCATTTGCAAACGGCGATTGAAGTTCTAGAGAATTTCAAGTTTGAGGAGCAAAAAGGCCCAACGCTAATTCTTAAGGAAGCTATCGGCGTTTGTGGCCTGATTACGCCTTGGAACTGGCCGCTCAACCAAGTCACGGTGAAAGTTTTCCCGGCGCTGGCAACGGGCTGCACCACGGTGCTGAAGCCCCCGCAACTTGCGCCCTATTCAGCGCAAATTCTTGCCGAGATCATGCATAAGGCGGGGACACCTGCTGGCGTTTTCAACATGATTCAAGGTCAGGGAAGTGAAATTGGTAGCGCACTTTCCAAGCACCCCGACGTCGACATGATTAGTTTTACCGGTTCAGAAGCGGTTGGGATCCAGATCAGCAAAGATGCAGCAGATACGGTCAAACGTGTCGGGCTCGAACTTGGCGGAAAGAGCGCGTGGATCATCCTAGATGATGCCGACATGGCAGCCAACGTCGCCGCGGCTACCTCTGGCATGATGGTGAATTCGGGTCAGACCTGCTCGGCAGGATCGCGACTATTGGTACCAAACGCTCGCATGGCCGAAGCCGTTGCAGCCGCGAAGGCAGCTTGTGAGGCGGTGACCGTTGGTAACCCGCATAGCGATGTTGCGATGGGTCCAGTTGTCTCCAAGGGCCAGTGGAACGTAATTCAGGACTATATCCAGAAAGGTCTCGACGAAGGCGCTACGCTCGTCGCCGGTGGGCTGGGACGCCCGGATGGACTTGATCGAGGTTACTTCGTCAAGCCAACGGTGTTTACCTGCACCAACGACGCAGTAATTGCGCGTGAGGAAATTTTTGGTCCCGTGCTGGTCATCATTGGCTATGAGGATATCGACGACGCCGTTGCCATCGCAAATGACAGCGTATTTGGGCTTGGCGGCTATGTCAGCGGGCAGGATCGCGACACTGCAATCGCCATCGCCCGTCGGATGCGCACAGGTGCAATCTGGGTAAATGGCGGGTTTGATTTCCACGCACCCTTTGGTGGCTACAAACATTCGGGCAATGGCCGCGAATGGGGCGAGCATGGCTTTGCCGAATATCTCGAGGTAAAATCGATCATCGGCTAAACGGAAATTGAGGAAGTAATATGACCGCAATGTCTAGTCGCTTCGGCGGCTCCGCCCCTGCCCAAACCGCCGAGGGGTGGAGCGTTACCCGCCTCACTTTACCGAGCCGCCTTTCCGGCGCGAACGGTATCCGCACTGGCGCCGATGGCCGCATATACATTGCCTCGGTTCCTTCGAGCAGTATCAGCGCGATACACCCCGACACCGGAGCGATCGAGGTTATCAGCCCGCTGGGTGGCGACATCGTCGCGCCTGATGATCTGGTTTTCGATGAGGCGGGCAATCTCTACGTCACCGAAATCACATTGGGGCGCGTCTCGATGCGTGCCCCGAATGGCAAAATGTCCGTGATCGCAGGCGACATGCCCGTTGCCAACCCAATTACCTATCATCAGGGCCGCCTGATCGCTGGCGAGTGCCGAATGGATGCGCGGATCATGGAGCTTGACCGGAACGGCGGCGCTCCTCGGCTCATCAAGGACGGCATCCCTATGGCCAACGCCTTTGACGTTGGCCCAGACGGAAGGCTCTATGCCCCGATAATGGGCGCCAACGAAATCTGGGCGATTGACCTTTCCACCGGCGCACATGAAGTGGTTGCGGGCGAACTGGGTGTCCCTGACTCCGTCAAATTCGACAGCAAGGGCCGGATCGTGACCACGCAAGTGGCGAGTGGAGATGTCCTGCGTATTGATGTGCAAAGCGGAACCCGCGAAGTCCTCGCCAATCTGGGGCCGGGCCTCGACAATGTTGCCTTTGTTGGCGACCGGATTTTCGTTTCCAGCATCAACGGCTCGATCACCGAAATATTGGAACCTGGAAAGGTCCGCCCGCTCGTGCAGCGCGGACTGCAATGGCCGCTAGGTCTTGGTGTTGACGGCGATGGGACAATCTTTGTCTGCGACGGCGTGTATGGATATAATCTCAGCCCGGGTGGAGACGTATCTGAAGAGAGTTTACAACTGGCCGGTATGATCTTTTGGCCAGGCTGCCCCGGGTATCTCCGCGGCGTGTGCGCGAGCGCCAGCCCCGGCGAGTGGATTGTTACAACTGGCCTGGGAAGCATTGCGCGTTACCGTCCGGCAGCCGGCGAAAGTGACTTTATCGGCCACGGATATGACCAGCTAATGGGTGTTGCGACGACATCGCGTGGGGCTGTCATATTTGCGGAATATGGTACCGGTGCTGTCCATGTGTCGGACGGTGGTGAGATACGGGAAATCGCAAGCGGCCTCAGCAAGCCAATGGGCGTTGCGGTGCAGGACGACACTATTTTTGTCGCCGAGGCCGGTTCCGGCCGCATCAGCATGATCCGCAACGGCAGTTCGGCAGAAACTTTGGCCACCGGATTGGGCCGTCCAGAGGGGTTGTGCGTCAGCAATGGGATGCTTTACGCCGTGGACACCACTGCAAAAACGTTATTTGCAATCGATCCGATGAGCGGCGACGTGACTACAATCGTCAGCGGCCTGCCTGTGGGTGCTCCTGCAGGGATCACGCCGAAATTCCTCGGTCCCATCGGCGATATGTCTGGTCCTATGGTGAATTTTGCCGGAATCGCGGCGGGAAGTGATGGCACGCTGTATCTGTCTGGCGACGGCGAAGGTAGCGTCATCGCGGTGCGGCAGGCCTGAACGACCTGCCGCAACACCGTTTAGAATGGCAGGCGGTAAACCCGCGAAGCATTATCCTGCAGAACCTTCTTCTTGGTTGCAAAGTCATAGCCACCGAGCACATCGACGATATGCGCTTGCACGCCTGGATAGAGTGAGGTTGGGTGCGGGAAATCCGTTTCGAACATCACATTGTCGACGCCGATGGTTTCAAGAAGCAGCTTCGGACCCACTTTTTCAAACCAGAAGGTGCAGAAGAAGTGATCGCGGAAATATTCCCACGGCCGTTTCCTCAGCATGCCCAATTTCGACGGCAGCATTTCGTTGAACTGATGCTCCAGCGCCTCAATCGCAAAGGGCAACCAGCCCATACCGCTTTCAATCAAGCCGATTTTTAGCCCTGGATGGCGGTCGAGCCGACCGGAAACCATCCAGTTGCCCAGCGTTGCTGCATTGCCGATCGAAAACATCGTCGCCACGACAGACAATGTCTGTTCAAAGCCAAAGCCTTCCCAAGTAATAGTATTTGGATCGACGCCGCTGTTAAGATGGAAGTTGATCGGCGATCCTGTGGCGTCGCACATTTCGAGGAACGGCGTCCAATAATCATAGTTAAAGCTAGGGACGCCCACGCGCTCGGGCGTGTCGGGTAGTACAAAGCCGCGAATGCCGCCGTCGATGCAACGCCGCGCTTCCCGTTCCATTTCCTTCTGGTCCCAGAACGGCAAATGCCCCATGTTAAAGATACGCTGACCGGAATCTTCCGCATATTCCATCGATGCGTCATTGTAGATTTTGACGATGTTAAGCGCGAGGTCGGGGTCGCCAAGGCTCATCAGCGATCCGGCCTGAGTGACACCCGAATTCTGGTAGCAGATCTGGGCATATACGCCCATGTCATCCATCGCCTTGAGGCGATCCTTCAAAATGTGACCGCCAGGATGTGCTTGTTCCAGCTTCGGAAAGGCAAGACGACCAAGCAGCTTGTTATTGTCGTTGCGGATCACGTTGCCGCCCAGTGATCCGAAATTGCGGTCGCCGACATACCAACGCTCTACGCCGTCCGCATCGAGCTTCACATAAGGCACCTTGTCTTTATAGCTGGCGGGCGCACGGCTCGTGAACAAATCCGGCGCTTCGGTAATATGCGTGTCGGTATCGACGATCTTGATACCTTCTAGCGAAGGATGCAGGCCGCCCGACTGCGAAGCATAATCTACCTCGCGAATGACCCCGCCTTCGGTATATCCTTCGGCCGACCAATATTTGCGAGCGTTTTCGGCGATGTCTTGTGTGTCGGCTTCGGCCATGCGTATTCTCCAAAAAAATAGTCGATGCGAGATTTTCGCAGGGATAGAAGCGCAGAGCAACCCGCGCGTAGATTTATCGCAGCGGCGGTTGTGAAGCTATTCCGGGTCGCTCCAAACCGAATTCAGCACGCGCGGCGAGAGATATTTGGTCTTGGTCCAGCCTCCATCGACGGTGATCGTCTGACCATTGATCATTTCTGCGCCGGGCGAGCAAAGGAACGCAATGGTGCTGGCAATATCGGCGACTTCGCCAAGCCGCGGATAGGGCGTAGTTTCGACGTTGACGCGTTGGAACGTCTCATCTTCGAAACGGTGGCGCACCATATCAGTCATGGTGACACCAGGGGCAACACAGTTCGACCGGATCCCCCGTGGACCATATTCGCACGCCATATGCTCGGTCAGCGATTTTAGGCCGCCCTTTGCCGCCGAATAGGCCCCTCCCCGCTTACCGCCTATCATTGCGAAAGTGGACGTAACGTTGACCACGCCCGACCCTGACTGCATGTGCGGGATCGCCTCGCGGCAAAGCCGGAAAGGCGCACGCAGCATAACGCCCAGAAATTCATCCAGCATGGCATCGTCGGTTTCATCAAGTGGTTTGGGGCTACCAAGACCCGCATTGTTGATAAGGAAATCAATCCGACCGAAACAATCGAGCGCAAGGTTAACTATTTGCTTCGGTGCGCCGTCGGCGGAAATATCGACGGAAATGGTCGCAAGGCGTGCAGGGTCTGCAATGGTCTCCTCAAGCACCTTCAGCTTGTCAGGACTACGCCCGACACCAACAATCGCCATACCCTTTTCGTGCAGCATTCGCGCTGTTTCGAGCCCGATTCCACTTCCGGCGCCCGTGATGATTGCAACTTGCATTTCAATTTTTCCCCAAATCAGTTTCGGCTTCGCTGACTATATGAAAACGCGTCTTGCTGCGGTCGAACAGATTAAGCTCGTCGGTGATCACATCGATCGACATAGCGTCGTTTTGCATGGTAGCCACAATCATATCGACGGGCGCGCGGGACCTGAACCAAAGTTCTGTAATCACGTCAAAATATGGCTCATCCATACCCTCAACCGGCTCCAGATAGCGTCGAAAATAGCGCTCTGCCCCCTGCATATATTTCATGCACAGCGGCATATGCCGGTTTTCATAATAATCGCGGAAATCAGCAATGCTCATTCCGGGTTTACGCTTCATGAAGAGGAGGAGTTTATGCAAATCCTCCCCCGCGTCAGAAATCATAATCGAAGATTTTGCCATCAAAATTACCGCCCAGCGTGTGGGTGGCTGCCGCCAGCTTGTCCGCAGGCTTGCCTTCCAAATGGCCGTCAATGATGCGGTTGTAATTGCTGATCATGCCTTCGATGTCCTTCGACAGGCGCATGAAATCGAAGCCCTTGGCATGCAAACCCTTCTGCTGGATCGGTATGTTGGCATAATCCTGACGCGGAATCGGTGGGAATTCCTCGCTGTTATAAGGCAGAACTGTAGGTTCCATGATCGGCTTTGGCTCTTCGCCTGGAGCAAAATGGGTCAACGACCAAATTTCGAACTGGCAGGTCTCAGGACCTGTGGGACGGATACGGTAAGCCGACGTGCTGGTCATAAATGGCAGCAGGAAGTAGTTGGGAAAGAGAAATTCGACAGCGTGCACCGGATCGGAGACCGCGACCGCGTTCAGATCAGGCACATTTTCGCCCCGCGCACGCAGTTGCTCAGTTAACTGGTGCTGGACTATGCCATACCACATCATCACGCCTTGCTGTGGATCATCCGGTAACTCGACTTCAAGCAGGTTGCGCGCAATTTCAACTTCCTTTGCGTGCAGCATTCCCGACATGCCTTCGCTGAGCAATTCCATATGCTTGAACTGTGCATAAACATTTTCACGCACGCTTAAGTTGGGATTGATCGGCACACCTATGCCGCCTGTGTCCATGCCATACATCATATTGTAGATCATGGGCGCTGCCTGTTGCAGCTGCGGATGGGTGCGCATCACATGATAACCCTCCATAAAGGCTTCCATGGCGATCTTCCAGTTGGCGGGTATTTCGGTTGAAAACCACCATTCGGCGCGCTGACCGCTTTGGCCCTTTTTCTCTAGCCGCCCTAATACCGGCCCGATCGTGTCGGCAAAGCTAGGCGCATCATCATCAAAGTTGATGAACACACAGCCCAATGCTTCTTCCGCACGGCAAGGGATCAATGCCAGATCACCCGCGTCCAATTGGCGCTCATCAAACATGTGCCGGCCATACACGAAGCTATTTTTGCCTTCGCCGTCCCAGCGCCAGCCATGAAATGGGCATATGAAACCTTGGGTTTTGCAATTGCCATGGCCGCTAACCAGTTGAACCCCGCGATGGCGGCACGCATTGTGGAAAGCACGAATACCGTCTTTGGTGCGCGTGACAATCACCGATTTGCCCAGATGGCTATACTCGATCCAGTCGCCGACTTCCGGAAGCTGCTCTACCCGGCACGCCATTTGCCAGACATGCGGCCATAACTTCTCACATTCCAGCTTGTAAAACGCTTCATCATAATAACGCGGCGTCGGGATGCGGTCTGGCTCGGTTACCTTGAAGGGAATCGATGATTTAGGGTCGGCCTCGGCCATATTATGCCTCTCTTAGAAAAACCTTTGTAATCAAAATTAGCCGCTCGACTGCTTCGTGCAACCATGAAGACTATCGATCGCCCTAAAGCGCGGGAGCGATGCTAAGCTTAGGGTCAGGACCTATTAAATGCACCTTCGCGGTTTGAGGCCATATTGTCCAGTGCAAGGCGGTAAGCGCCGGACTTAGTGGTTCTAAGTCCAAGCTTGCCAACGCAGCAATGGACAATATGGGTCAAATCCGAAGGACGCCAAAATGGCTTCGATCTCAAAGCAAAATGCCCTTGCAGGCAGAATAACTGCCTGCGGCGGACATTTTACTTCGATATCTTCGCCATTTTGACGCCGCGATGGTACATTTAATAGGTCCTGACCCTAGATGATACCCATGGCTTTAAGTTCAACGATGCGATCCTCGTCATAACCAAGCTCTGTCAACACATCTGCGTTATGCTCGCCCAGCATTGGCGGCGGACGACGAATAGTGGCTGGTGTAGCCGACATTTGCGCCAGCGGGCTGGCGATAAGATCGACGGAGCCGGCCTCGGCCCAAGGGTGCGGGGTATTTGCGCGCAGGCCCCGATGCTGCACCTGCGGTTCCGTCCATACCTCGGCAAGCTCATTATACTTGGCCGCGGGTATTTGGGCGCCGTCCAGCTTTGCCAGCAACTCGGCAACCGTGAACTGACGGCTCCATGCGGAAATGATTTCAATCAACTCCGCTTGCCCTGTGCGCCCGCGCTTAAAATTGGAATCGAACCGCGGATCAGTGAAAAGCTCTGGCTGCTCCATCAACACCGTCAACCGCCGGTAATGTTCGTCCGTTCCAGCGGTCAGATAGACAATACCGTCGCTCGCCGCGATCAAGTCCGCCGGCCCGCCGCCATTGCCGCCATTGCCAAGGCGTGGCGGGGGTACGCCACTAATCAGATAATCCTGCATGATATGGCTGACCATCGCCACCGACGTATCGAGCAGTGCGATGTCGATATACTGCCCCTCTCCGGTATTAGCGCGGTGGATCAGCGCCGCCATAATTGCCAGAGCGGTATTGTGCCCCGTCAAAAAATCGACAAGGCTAGGCCCGGCCTTTAGCGGCCCCGCCCCTGGTTTTCCGTCGGCGATGCCGGTCACCGCCATCATGCCGCCCGTCGCCTGAAACAGGCCGTCATAACCCGGAAGCGCTGCCATAGGTCCGGTCTGACCAAAGCCAGTTACCGAACAATAAATAAGGCGAGGGTTGATTTCCTTGAGGCTATCATAATCGAGCCCGTATCGCTTTAGGTCCCCGACCTTGAAATTCTCAATCAGGACATCGGCATTTTTCACCAAGGCTCGGATGATCTCCTGCCCTTCGGGCTTACTGTGGTTGACGGTGATTGAGCGCTTATTACGGTTGGCGACAGTGAAGAAACTCGACTGTTTCGTCTCGATCCCGTCCTTGCCTTTGATCCACGCGGTGCCATAGCCTCGACCGTCATCGCCGACCCCGGGGCGTTCGACCTTGATCACATCCGCACCGAGATCACCCAAAATCTGCGCGCCAACCGGCGCTGCAAAAACCCGGCTCATATCAATAACGCGAATGTCTTGTAACGCTGCTTTCATTGTCTCATTCCATCATGAAGGTACGGAACCGCCTATCAAATCGCAGACGTCACCGTCAGGCCTAAAATGCGCTATCGCGGCGGCGATGACCGAAGCTTGACAAGCGGCGCGCCCGATGCTGAACACCAGTTCAAATTATTTAAAAGGATGCTTTGATGACACGTTCGTTGCAAGGTCGGGTTGCGGTTGTAACCGGTGGGGGTTCAGGCATTGGCCGCGCGATAGCCGTTCGGCTGGCCGAGGATACCGCGAAAGTCGCAATCTGGGATATTAACGCAACCGGTGCCGAAGAAACCGCGCAGATGGTTCGCGATGCAGGCGGCACGGCCATTGCGATAAATGCCGATTGTTCAGAAAAAGCGGCGATAAAAGCCGCCGCGGACCAAACACGTGCAGAGCTTGGGCCGATTGCTATCCTTGTTAACAATGCAGGAATTGCACCGTTCAATCTGTTCCTCGAAACGGACGACGAGCTGTTTGACAAGGTCATCCGCATCAATCTTAAAGGCCCATGGCTGATGACCAAGGAATGTCTACCCGACATGCTTGAGGCCGGTTGGGGCCGGGTTATCAACATTACGTCTTCGTCGGTGCAAACCGGATCGCCTGCGCAGGGTCATTATGTATCGTCCAAGGGCGGTCTGCTCGGGATGAGCAAGGCACTGGCGCTGGAATTCGCGGCGTCGGGCGTAACGTTCAACGTCATTCCGCCCGGCTTTATTGATACACCGATGCTACGCGCCGCGCCGGTAGATGCGGATGCCTTTGCCCAAACGCTCCCAATGAAACGTATAGGTAGACCCGAAGATATCGCCGCCGCCGCTGCCTATCTCGCGTCAGAAGAAGCGAGCTATATTACCGGTCAGACGATCAGCACCAATGGTGGCCGATATATGGGTTCGCATTAAATCATGCGCCTTGCGGGCAAGATCGCAATCATCACCGGCACTGCCGGGGGCATGGGACAGGCGTCCGCCGTCATGTTCGCCAAAGAGGGCGCCCGCGTTGCTTGCATCAATCTGTCTGAACAGAACAATGCCGATACTATGGCGCAGATAGCAGCGATTGGAGGCACCGCGATTTCAATTGGCGCGGATGTTACGCGAACCGCAGATGTCGAGCGGATTGTTGCACGCACCGTTACGGAACTTGGCTTGCCCAATATCCTCTTCAACAACGCCGGGGCCGACACCGAAGACAAGCAATCAATCCTGAAGATCGACGAAGCCGCATTTGACCGGGTTGTTGAGGTCAATCTCAAAGGTCCGTGGTTGATGATCAAACATGTCGCCCCCAAAATGATCGAAGCCGGCGGCGGTTCTATCATCAATACGGCATCAATCGGCGCATTCATCGCGGCCAGTTCGGCTGGATACTGCGCGTCAAAGGCCGGGCTTGTTGGCTTGACCAAAGTTGCCGCAGTCGAACTGGCGCGGCACGGAATTCGCGTCAATACGCTTTGCCCAGGCGCGACCGAAACGCCAATGGCAAAGCATCAGCGCATGGAGATGGAAAAAGCGGGAATGCCGACATCCAATGCCATAATCGATCGGATGGGTGTATTGGGCCGCCTCGCCGAACCTGATGAAATGGCAAAAATGGCGCTGTTTCTGGCCAGCGACGAATCGAGCTTTGCCACCGGTGCGGATTTCGTAAATGACGGTGGGTGGCTCGCGATGAGCGGCCTCCCCACGCAAGGATAACCAACATCAGATGACCGTAACTGCGCCAGAGGTAACAAAACGACGGATAGGCGCGGAAAGCTCAGAAACGCGTGCGCTGATAATTGCCGCAACAGAGTTGGTAATCCGCGAAGAAGGCTACTCAGCCGCGAGTACACGCCGTGTTGCGCTGCGCGCCGGACTTAAGCCGTCACTTGTTCATTATTATTTTCCGACGACCGACGACTTATTGCTCGCAGTCTTTGAACGCGGCGCTGCGAAAAGTGACGAGATGATCGCAGCGGCAATTGCCAGCAGCGACCCCGTTCGCGCGTTGTGGCGTTTCTTTTCGGACGACAGCCGAACCGCACTCTCGGTCGAATATCTGGCGCTCGCCATCCGCCGCCCGGCGATCCGCGCGAAGATTGCGACGCATAGCGAAGCGATGCGCAAGCAGCAGGTGGAATTGTTTGAACGGCTTTTGGGTGCGCGGCTTGCCGGTCCCGACGGCTGCCCACCAGCTGGGCTGAGCGTTATCTTGGCAGGCATTGGACGTGCTCTGTTTATGGAGAGCGCACTCGGCGTTTCAACAGGGCACAAGGAAGCGACGGCATGGGTCGATGATTGGCTTAACCGCTTGCTGCCGCCCACCGATTGACAAGTATATATCAATATGCTGAACAGGTGTTCAGCACGAGGTAATGTTAGGAGATATTCCATGTCGGTTGCAGAATTGACCAAGGCAAAATTGCGCGCAGAACCGATCAAGGAAAAAATCGGTACGCGCGTTTTTAACACGAAATCCGAATTACTGTCGGGCGATTTAAGCGAGCAGTTGCTCGAACTGCTGGAAAACACGGGAATGTTAGTTTTTCCCGAACTGAATTTGACCGATGACGAACAGGTTGCCTTTACCGACGTACTGGGTGGCAGCGTGAAGGAAATAGGCGGCGCGGCAACCAAACAGGGCGTATTCAAAGTCAGTCTGGATAAAAAAATCAACTATGATGTCGCCGAATATCTGATGGGCAGCATGTATTGGCACATTGACGGGACGATGAACCCGGTTCCGATCCGCGCCTCTATGTTGACAGCAAAAGTGTTAACCGACGAGGGCGGCGACACCGAATTTGCCAACACAGCAAGCTCCTATGCCGATCTGGACGAGGCGACCAAAGCGAAGATCGCCGACCTGCGCGTCGTGCACTCGCTGTGGCGTTCTCAGCTATTTCACACCCCTGAACCAACGATGGAGCAGCTTGAACGCTGGCAAGGCCATGGCGAGGCCGAGCTGCCCTTGGTTTGCAAACACAAATCAGGCCGCCATTCCCTTGTTTTGGGCAATACCGCACATTATGTGATCGGTGTCGATCCCAAGGAAAGCTATCGCATACTGCATGGACTGCGTAATTTCGCAACAAGCGAGCCTTATATGTACACGCATAAATGGAATGTTGGCGATACCATCATCTGGGACAACCGCACGTCGCTGCACCGCGCGACACCTTATGACCCGGATGCCGGGCGGATGATGCATCGCACTATCCTGCAAGGCACCGAAGCTTGGGAGAATTAAACATGGCGACCGCCGCACTTTCACAATCCGTATTGCAGCACGAAACGATCCGCCCGGCCATCGCAAGCCGGATTCTCAACTCGAAAGAAGAGCTGCTTAAGGGAGATCTTGGCCCTGCAATCCGCGAACTTTTGGAGGAGCGCGGCGTACTGGTTTTCAAAAAGATTAATTTCACCGATGCCGAACAGATTGCTTTCACCAAAACGCTGGGTGAATTTGCGCCCGAGGGCATGGACGGCGAAAATGTCAGCAAGATTACCGTCAATCCAGAACTGAACAGCGAAGGTGCCGAATATCTGAAAGGCAGCCTATATTGGCATATCGACGGCACCATGAATGACGTGCCCATTTTGGCATCACTGCTATCGTGCCACACCCCTGCCGCGAAAGGTACCGGTAACACCGGTTTTTGCAACACCTACGCCGCATGGGATGCACTGCCAGATGATCGCAAAGACGCATTACGCGATCTGCGCGCCATCCATGCTGTATGGCCAACCATCTTTTACTACGAACCTGAACCGCCGGTAGCCAAATTGCAGGGTATGTTTCGCGTAGGCGAAAATGAGCTGCCGTTGGTTTGGAAACATCAGACTGGCCGTGAATCCTTGGTGCTCGGCTGTACCACCTTGCGGATTATCGACAAGACACCGTTTGAAAGCGCGGAGATCATCCATGGGCTTCGTGAATGGGCCACGCAGGAACAGTTTAGCTATAGCCATGAATGGGATGCAGGCGATCTGGTCATCTGGGACAATACCGGCACTATGCACCGCGCCGAATGGTACGATCCAACCAGCGACCGGATGATGCACCGCACCAAGCTGAGAGGCGAAGAACCCTTCGCCTAAGCTCAGCCGGTTTTTACTGGCGCGCCCGTACCCATGAACCGCGCGAGGTTCATGTGTAGGCTGGCGGTGGAACGCTCCATATAGGGATTGGGCTGGGTGCCTTTGAACCCAGCGCTTTTCATGCCCTGCTGCACCGCCGCCATATTGGCAAAATCCTGTTGCAGCACCGGCGGCCAATCGGCTGGATCAGTGTACTCCCAATCGGTTTCGGGGGCTTCGCCTTCGGGATAAAGTTCGTAAACCGCGGCTTCAAAAATGCACTTATCTGGATCATTGCCCCAAGGACGCGCCATGTAGCAAAGCATGTTGTTGACCGCATGGCCAATCTGGAAGTTCGGGAAAATCTGCCAAGCCGTCCCGGCCCTTGCCGTATGCAGCGGGTCGACCGTCGGCCAGACAACACCGCGCTTTTCATCATCGGCGCGTGCAGTCGCAATCCAGTGCCTCGAAACCTCCGTTGCCGGCGTGTCGTCGGGCAGTTCGTCAACCAGTCGCTTCGCCGCATTGACCAAAGTCAACGTCGTGTTGGTGTTGGCATTTTCCCAAGTGAACACTTGCATTTCTGCAGTCGACTTGCGCGGATCGGCGCCGGTTCCCGTGCGCATCTTGCCGGCATCTTCCTCAAGTCCCTTTGGCGCTTCATAGCCAATATGGCTGTGCAAGCCCTGGTTGCGTGCCCAGCCGCGAAACTGGCCGAAGGCATTAAATTCAGGGTGGGTCGTGGCAACATGATAGGTTTCGTTGAACGCCTCCATGGCCACTTTCCAGTTACAATCGAAAATGATCCATTTGCGCCAACGCGGACGCATATTTTGCAGACCGTAAGGATCTAGCATCTCGGGCACGACACCAAGCCATTCGGATAGCGATACGCTATCCGGGTCCATGTTGATCCAGATCCATCCGCCCCATGTTTCGCATTTGACTCCGGTAAGGCGGATGCGATCTTCGGTAAGCGACCCCTGCCAATCGTCGATATGCGGGACATGTTTGCACGCGCCGTCCAATCCGTATGTCCAGCCATGAAAACCGCATGTGAAGTTTCTGGCGGACCCACGCGCATTGCGCTGGCCAGATGGTGTATCGACAAGCCTGCGCCCACGGTGAACACAAACATTATGGAAAGCGCGAACGGTGACGGCATCTTCACGCACCACGATAATTGAATCGTCATGGATATCGAACGTGATGAAGTCGCCCTCGTCCTTTATATCTTCCAGTCTGCCCGCTTGCAGCCAAGATTTGCGCCAAAGAAGGTCGCGTTCGCTCTTGGCATAGTCGACGGACACATAAGCCTCGGTGCCTATGGTAACGGGCGCTTCCAATTGCTCGGCAGACGACACGACTTTTCCGGTATCGTTCATCGCTGTAATCTCCCTTGGCTCATTATGAGAGCATAGTGCCAGTAAGCAGCGCTTGCGCTCAAGCGGATTGTGCAGACAGTGCATCGCCCTGGCGCTAATGCCCAATTGCAACTGTGCCGGATAGATTTACCCTGCCAATCTAGTGCTAAAGCACAGGTCAAGGAGTAGATGCAAATGACAGACTTTATCGCAGCCGATGTCGGCATCCGCCAACTGCATGCCCGATTTGCCGATGCCGTTTGGCGGCAGGACGCAGAAGAGTTTTCAAGCTGTTTTGCCAGTGAAGGGCTTTGGAAAATTGCGGGTATGGAAATTGCCGGTCGCGAGAAGATTGGCGAGGCTTGCCGCAGCATGCTGGGGCGTTGTTCGCATATTCATATCATCACTGGATTGCCGATATTGGAAGTCGGCGAAGGTGTCGCGCAGGGTCGTTTGAACATGACCGAGTTTGCGCGGATGCAAGATGGCAGTACGGCGATGACCATCGGATGGTATCATGATGATTATATTATAGAAAATGGCCGCTGGTGCTTCAAAAAGCGGCATTGGAGCATGAAGTATCGTGGGGCACCCGATATGACCGGGCATTTTGCCGATACGCCGAATTACGGCGCTTTTCCCGATGGCCCAGCGGCGGATGAGGCCACTTACGTCCGGCCGCCTAATGCATAAAAAGCTTCGCGGAAAAGTCGCACTGGTGACCGGGGCCAGCCGGGGGATCGGCAAAGGCATCGCCATTGCACTCGCACGCGAAGGCGCAACCGTTTACGTCACCGGACGGACGGTCAACGAAGGGGACTATTACCTTCCCGGTACAGTGGGCCAAACAGCCGCCGATTGCGATGCAGCGGGGGGCAAGGGCGTGGCGGTTGCCTGTGACCATGCCGATGACGCAGCCGTCGCCGCATTATTTGCAAAAGTCCGCAACGAACAGGGCCGCCTCGACATCCTCGTCAACAACGCCTTCCTGCTTTCGGACGATCTGATCGAACCCGGCGGATTTTGGGAAAAGCCTTTATCGAACCTTGAAATGTGGGAGGTTGGCGTTCGCTCCAACTATGTCGCCGCCTGGCACGCCGCACAGATCATGGTCCCGCAACATAGCGGGCTGATCGTTGCCATTTCAGGTTTCGCTGCAACCACTTACACTTATGGCGTCATTTTCGGCACATCAAAAACAGCCGTAGGACGCATGTCACGCGACATGGCGGTCGAGTTAAAGCCGCACAATGTCGCGGCATTGACACTGTGGCAGGGGTTGACGATGACCGAAAAGGCGAAGGATAATTTCGCCAAAATGGCCGGCAAGATGACTGCATCAATCACCAATCAAAAAGGTAGCTCGGTCGAGCATCCCGGCCGCGTCATTGCTGCGCTCGCCACCGATCCTGATGTTATGCAGCGGTCTGGAGGGGAATTTGTAACCGCAGAGCTGGCACAGGAATATGGAATTACCGATGTGGATGGAACCATCATCCCGTCGGCGCGCGCAACCCGCGGTGCGCCAATTTGGGCACCGATTGATTGAACGAATAAGGAAAAGCAAATGAGCGAGTTACGTTTCGATGGCCGCGTGGCCGTGATTACCGGAGCCGGACGCGGGCTGGGCCGTTCTTATGCCCTGCTGCTCGCAGCGCGTGGCTGCAAAATCGTGGTCAATGACAATGGCAGCGCCACGCGTGGCGACGAGATACTCGCCAATCCGGCTGACGACGTGGTCGCCGAAATCAAAGCGGCAGGCGGCGAAGCGGTTTCCTGTGCAGAATCGGTGGCAACGCCAGAGGGTGCAGCCGCCATCATTCAAAGCGCGATCCAGACATGGGGCCGCATTGACATCCTAATCCACAACGCCGGCAACGTCCGCTATGGGATGATTGCCGATCTGAGCATTGACGATTTTAACGCGGTGACAGACGTGCACTTCAAGGGCGGATTTTACCTCGCCAAAGCCGCGATGCCGCACATGATCGCCGCCAAATATGGTCGCGTCGTGCTGACGGCATCATGCAGCGGGCTTTATGGGAGCCAGACAACCGTCAATTACGGCATGTCAAAAGCGGGGCTGATGGGTCTGAATAATGTGATTGCGCTGGAAGGCGGTGCCCATGGAATTCATTCCAACACCATCATTCCAGCCGCGGTAACGCGTATGGCCGACGGTCTGGATACCAGCGCCTACCCGCCGCTTGACCCCGAACTGGTCGCACCGATGGTAGCATGGCTATGCCATGATAGCTGCGCCGTGACAGGCGAACATTATGTGGCAGGCGGTGGCCGCATGGCACGCGCCTGGACCATTGAGACCAAAGGATTGTGGCAGGCCGGCTGGACACCAGAGGAAGTTGCGGCAAACAGCGAAGCCATCCGCAATGGTGAAGAAAAATGGGTCTTCCCGCCCTACCCGTCGGGCATGATGGATCATCTTGGCGAAACGTTCAAATGGGCACATAATAAGGGCAAAGATGCATGAGTGCAGAACGGATTCAGTCGGTCATTGACCGGCAGGACATCCATGATTGCCTGTTACGTTTTTGCCGGGGCATGGACCGTTTTGACCGCGATCTTTATCTTTCCGCCTTTCACGCCGATGCCGAAATTGCCGCCGGACCTTATGTAGGCGATGTGCAAGGTTGCTGGGATTGGGCAAAACCGATGCATGAATCGGGACAGCTTTTGACCCATCATTTGCTGTTAAACCATCATGTCGATATTGACGGCGATACGGCGCATAGCGAATGTTATTACCAGTTCGTCGCACGCAATCATCCGTGGCAGGAAGGCGGCGATGAGACAGTCATGCTGGCGGGCGGGCGGTATATTGACCGGCTGGAGCGGCGTGACGGCGCGTGGAAAATCGCGCTGCGGACCAACATCATCGAATGGAGCTGCCTGCAACCATCATTGCCGCCACCCTTTGGCGACATAGCCGACATCGGCTTGAACGGCGTTTCGGCGCGGGACAAAAGCGATCCGTCTTATCAACGACCTTTGGTCAATAAGCGCGCGCTGAACCGGCCTTAACGGCCCTTCCACTCCGGCTTACGCTTTTGCGAAAAGGCCAGCGGGCCTTCTTGCGCGTCTTCGCTGGTATATGCTGTGACATGCGCTTCATAGCCTGCATCGATGGCTGCTGCCCGGCCCATTTCTGTCGAAAGCATGACGGTTTCGCGGGCGGCAGCAACAGAGAGCGGTGCGCCCTCCAACACTTCACGCGCAAGTTCCAGCGCCGCATCCATCAACGCAGCCGGTTCCGCGATGCGGTTGACCAAACCGATTTCATAGGCACGTTGCGCACTTATCGGCTTTCCCGTCAGCACGATTTCCATAAAAATACGCTGCGGGATCATATGAATCAACGGGGCTGCCCAAGGGCTACCCCGGCCAACCTTAACCTCGGTGATGGCAAATTTTGCGGTATCAGAGGCAACGCACAGGTCGCAGGCTTGTGAAATCATCCACCCACCTGCAAAGGCCACACCGTTTACAGCAGCAATAGTCGGTTTGCTAAGCTTGATATTTTCATAAGGCACCGGAAACATATCGCGGGGCGGCACCTGCAATTTGCGTTCGACCATTTCTTTCAGATCGCCGCCTGCGCAAAACGCCTTTTCACCGCTGCCGGTGAGGATCGCGATACGTGCCTTCGCGTCATTTTCGAACCGGTCCCACGCCGCAAACAGACCCTGCCGCACCTCAAGGCTTAAGGCATTGCGCTGTTCGGGACGGTTGATCGTGATGATCGCGATGCCTTCGGGCAACAGATCGTACAATACCGCGTCGGACATAGTCAAAAACCTCTTTTTTCAATAATATATGCAGCTTTACTAAGTTCATCTCTGAAATCAGGATGCGCAATCGCAACCAACCGCCGCGCACGTTCTGCCAAATTTTGACCACGCAATTGAGCCGCACCAAATTCGGTAACGATGATATCCACCTCGCTCCGCGCGGTCGTCACTGGACCCGATAACAAAGGCACGATTTTGCTGATCGTGCCGCCTTTTGCGGTTGCGGGCAAAGCAATGATTGAATGGCCGCCGGGCGACCGAACGCCTGCGCGGACGAAATCGACCTGCCCACCGGTACCGCCAAGATAGGCATCGTCTGTACCTTCCGCATTGACCTGCCCGGTCAGATCAACCTCCATCGCAGAATTGATTGTCACAAGCCGCGACAGTTGGGCCAGCACCGCACCGGAATGTGTATAGTCTGAACGCGCCATCCGGACGGCGGGGTTGTGGTGGACATAATCATATAGCCGCCGCGTACCGATAAGCGCGCCATTGATCGACACGCCGGCGTCAATCTCCTTGCGGGCATTGGTCAGCACCCCTGCCTCAGCCAGATCGACCAGCCCGTCGCCCAGCATACCTGAATGGGCGCCCAAATCTTTGCGGTCATGCAGCAACCGCAATATGGCGTCGGGAACCGCGCCAACGCCCGTTTGAATGACGGCACCGTCACCGATAAATTCGGCACAATGCCGCGCAATCGCTTCGTCGGTCTGCGAAATTGACGCGGGGCGAACTTCGGCGGGCGAACGGTCGACGTGCACCGCAACATCGATGCGCGATGCGGGCAGCAACTCGCCATAGGTGTACGGCACGTGCGGATTAACCTCTGCAATAACAACACGTGCCTTTGCGACGGCGGCCTGCACATAATCGCTGATGAGACCGAAACTGTGGTTGCCATCGGCATCGGCGGGGCTGACCTGAACCATGGCGACGTCGCAACCGATCAGCCCTTGTTCAATCAGCGGCGCGACCTGTCCGACATGACAGGGAATGATGCCCAGCTTGTGCGCCTTGCTCATCGACCGCAGCGCGCCGATTGCGCCCATGCTCGAAAGCGCGAAGCTATCCGACGTCTCGGGGGTGAAAATGCCGGAAAAGCTGGTGGCGATAAAGGCGGATAGACCGCCAATGCCTGCGCCTTGTGCGATTAGCGTTTCGATTAACGTCGTCGGTTCACCGCAAGCCTGTCCAAAAACGACGGCATCGCCCGCCTTTATATATTGTCCAAGATCAAGCCCTGCCGCATCGATATTATGGGTCACGCCGGGTCTACCTGCGCCAGCAGTTGCAGCGCGCGGGACAAATAGGGCCGGTCGAGCATTCCGCCCTTATAGCCGATGGCCCCAACACCGGGATTGGCGTCAAATATCGCGACGATTTCGCGCGCCTCTGCAACTTCCTCAGCGCTTGGCGTAAAGGCTGCGTTGATGACGTCGACCTGCGCCGGATGGATGGCAAGCATTCCACGAAAACCGTCCCGCCGCACCTTTTCGGCGCGCAACCGCAGTGCTTCCAAATCTTTATAGTCGGCCGAGATCGTTTCGACCGCCGCAACGCCAGCGGTCGCTGCGCCCAATAGCGTTAAGCTGCGCGCCAATTCATATGTAAAACTGTAGCTGCCATCGGCATCGCGGTTGGAACTGGCACCAATGGAATCGGCCAGATCCTCTGCCCCCCAAGTCAGGGCGACCACACGCGGCGCGCCTTTATAGCTGCCGGTATGGAACATGGCTTCGGCGGTTTCGGTGACCAGCACGATGACCGGGGTCGATCCTTCTTCAATGCCGTTCGCAACCTCCAGCGCCGACAGGCAATGGTCGAGTTTATCGACATCGGCACGGCCATAAACTTTGGGCAGCATGATTCCACCGGGATGCGCAGGCATGATCGCGGCCAAGTCGGCGAGCGTATAAGGCCCGTCGAACGGGTTGATACGCACCCAAAGTCGCGCTCGGTGCGCCGCGTTTGCTTTCAGGAAATCATGCACCAACGCCCTTGCCATTGGCTTGTTTTCAGGCGTGACGGCATCTTCAAGGTCGAACAGGGCAATGTCAGCATTGCCCTCCATAGCCTTGGTCATTTTCTTTTCGCTGTCGCCGGGGGCGAACAGCCACGAGCGCATTTTGTGCGGAAGGGTCTGTGTCATCAATAGGACTTTGGCAGATCAAGTACTTTTTCAGCAAGGAAATTCAGGATCATATGTGGACTGACCGGGGCCGTGCGCGGGATCAGCACTTCACGCAAATAACGCTCCACATGATATTCCTTGGCATAGCCCATGCCGCCCATCGACAGCATAGCGGTGTGGCACGCCTCAAAACCGGCCTCTGCCGCCAGATATTTGCCGGCATTGGCCTCAACGCCGCATTCTTCGCCTTTGTCGAACATGGTTGCGGCCTTCATCACCATCAGATTTGCCGCCTCAAGTTGCGCCCAGCATTTGGCAAGCGGGTGTTGGATACCCTGATTCTGTCCAATAGGACGGCCGAAAACAACACGCTCGCGCGCATATCTGGCCGCGCGCTGGATCGCGGCGCGGCCAAGGCCAACCGCTTCGGCGCCCAGCAATATCCGTTCGGGGTTCAGGCCCTTTAAGATGATCTTAAATCCATCACCTTCGGCGCCGATCCGGTCTTCCTCGGGAATAAAGAAATCATTGATAAACAGCATATTCGATCCAACCGCATGGCGACCCATTTTGGGGATCAGACTGTGTTCGATGGCGGAACGATCGAGTTTCGTGAAGAACAGTGACAGCCCGTCGGTCTTTCGCTTGACCTGATCGAGCGGGGTCGTGCGCGCCAGCAACATGATTTTGTCGGCGACATGCGCGTTGGTAATCCAGATTTTTTCGCCGTTGACCAAATAGCCGCCCTGAACGGCCTCTGCCCGTGTTTTCAGGCTGGTGGTATCCAGCCCGACATTGGGTTCGGTCACGGCAAAGCACATCCGCTCCGCACCCGACAAAATGGGCGGGATCATCCGTTGCTGCTGTTCGTCATTACCGAATTGGTTGATCGGCTCCATGCTGAACACCGGTCCGTGAATCGCAGACGACGCCGTCATTCCGCCGCCGGCTTCGGCCACAGCCTGCATCATGATCGCAGCTTCGGTAATCCCCAGTCCGGAACCGCCACACGCCTCCGGCATAGCGATGCCAAGCCATCCGGCCTGTGCCATCGCGCTGCTGAATTCGACGGGAAACTCTCCATCGGCATCGCGTTCCAGCCAGTAATCGTCGGAGAACTGGCCGCAGATGCCGAGAACGGCCTCGCGGATGGCTTGCTGGTCTGCGGTAAGCGAAAAGTCCAAAGCTAAAATCCTGCGTTGCGGAGGGGATGCCGAAGTGGCTAGCAGCCTGCCTGCCCCACCTCAACACTCCGCTACCACGATATCGGCGGGGCGAAGCTGATGGTATTTGGCTTGCTTTGCATGATGCGATAGCGCTTTTTGGTCAAGAGGAGGGACAATGACCGACAAGCTCAAACATAATGGCCCATTGGCTGGCATTCGCGTTATTGACCTGACTGGTATGGTATTCGGACCCTATGCGACGCAAATCATGGCGGACATGGGCGCCGATGTCATCAAGGTGGAGGCACCAGGCGGCGATGATGTCCGCAACATCTCGCCCGGGCCAGTGCCGGGCATGTCGGGCGTATTCGTCAACGTAAACCGCGGTAAGCGCAGTGTCGTACTCGATATCAAAAGCGCCAAGGGCAAAGAAGCGCTGCGGCAAATGATCGCTGGCGCTGACGTCTTCATCCACTCGATGCGCGCGAAGGCAATCGCGCGGCTGGGCTTCGATTATGCGGCGGTCTCCGCGATCAAGCCGGACATTGTCTACACCAATTGCTATGGCTACAGCCGCCGTGGACCCGATGCCGACAAGCCCGCTTATGACGACACCATTCAGGCGGAATGCGGCATCCCCCATGTGCAGCAGCTGATGACGGGCGAGCCGGGCTTTGTCGCAACGATCATGGCCGACAAGGTGGCAGGGCTCACCGCGCTTTATGCGACAACGATGGCGCTGTTCCACCGCGCGCGCACCGGCGAGGGGCAAGAGGTCGAAATCGGCATGTTTGAGACGATGGCGAGCTTCATGCTGGTCGAACATGCCAATGGCGCCATGTTTACCCCGCCGCTTGGTCCCGCCCACTACCATCGCGCGGCTGCGCCCAATCGCAAACCATATAAGACCAAAGACGGCCATGTCGCGGCGCTGATCTATAATGACAAGCATTGGAAGCTGTTCACCGAACGCGTCAAGCCCGCCTGGGTCACGCCGGATATGGCGACGCTCGCCCAGCGCGCGCTGCAGATCGACACGGTCTATGCGAATCTCGCGCAGACGTTTCTAGAGCGCACGACCGACGAGTGGGTCGCGTTGCTGGACGAATTGGGTATCCCGGCATCGCGCCTGCAAACGACCGACCAATTGTTCGACAACGCCCATCTGAACGCGATCGGCTTTTTTGAAACCGTAGAGAGCAAACAGGGGCCAGTGCGCTTTCCAGGCGTACCAACATGGTTTTCGCGAACGCCGGGCAAAGTCGCTGGTCCGACGCCTCTGGTCGGTGAACATACCCAAGAGGTCTTTACCGAATTGGGAATTGAGGGAGATACGTTATGAACTCATCCGCGCCGGGCGCAACCGCCGAGTGGCGAAGCCATGGGGCACTGCCCTTTGCCGCAATGTTCGGCTATTCGGTCAGCGTCATCCACATTTACGGGATCAACCCCTATATCATTCCGGTCACCGAAGAATTCGGCTGGACCCGCGCGCAGTTTACAGGTGCCTTTACCTTAGCGATCCTGATCCAGGCGCTACTCGCCGTTCCGGTTGGAATGCTCGTGGACCGTTTCGGTTCACGCAAGCTGGGGCTGGCCGGGGTACTGATGGTCTGCCTTGCCTTTACGACATTGGGGACCGCTGACGGCAATTTGACCAACTGGTATCTTTTGTGGGGACTCATCACGCTCGTTGCTCTGCCCGTTCAAGCGACCGTTTGGACCAGCGCAGTTGCGACCCGTTTCACCGCATCGCGCGGCCTCGCCTTTGCCATCACCTTGTGCGGAGCCTCGATTGCCCAATTTGCCTTTCCGCCGCTCGCGACCAAACTCATTGGCTTATATGGTTGGAAAACCGCCTTTTTCTGGCATGGCATGATTTGGCTAGCGATTGTCTTGCCCTTCGTCTTTTTCTTTTTCCGGGGCGCAAGAGACGCAAAATTGCCCGATAATGGCGGAACCGAAGCACCGGCGCGCGCGCTGGACGGCATGCGCTTTGGCGAGGGGCTCAGATCGACCGTATATGTGCGCCTGCTGTTTGCCAGCCTGTTCTTCACCTTCACCATCGTTGCGCTCAATTACCAGTTTATGCCGATCCTCTCCGGATGGGGGATCGCACCAAGTAATGCAGCGTGGCTCGCTTCGCTGATCGGCCTTGCCTCCATCGTCGGGCGATTGGTTACCGGCTATGTAATCGACCATTTCCGGGCCTCGCACGTCGGCGCGCTGGTATTCCTGCTTCCGGTGATTGCTGTGCTACTGTTGCTCTATGGACAGGGCAATGCGCTTGCCCCGGCGCTGGTCGCGATCATGCTCGGGCTGACTTTGGGTGCTGAGGTCGATGTGATCGTCTATCTAACAACCCGCTTTTTCGGGCTGCGCAACTTTGGCGCGCTTTATGGCGGGTTGCTCGCCGCATTGTCTATCGGCACTGCGACCGGGCCGCTGGCGGCTTCAATGATTTTCGACAGAACAGGTGGTTATGCCCCCTTCTTCTGGCTCGCTATCGGACTTTTGATATTGAGCAGTATTTCACTGTTCACCCTCCCCAAACCCCCGCAAATACAGGAGACAACAGGTGCTTGACGACATTTTTTCCGGAGAAAAGGCTATCCAGCTTTGGCTAATCCTCTTTCTTGCTTCATTATTGGTGGGGGGCATCGTCACTGGCTTTTTCAAGGCGCGTAAGATCCAACCCAAGGGCTTCAAATGGAAGGTTTTCCGGAACGAAGGCATTTTTGGTATGGTCAATTTGGCGGCGTCAGCCTTTTTGATCGGCGCGCCGACCGCGTGGCTAACCAGCAACGGATATATTGCAACCACCAAGGGCGCAGCTGACTGGTGGACAATCGCGTTTGAATATGCCCTTTATTTCTTCCTGTTCGATACCTGGTTTTATTGGCTGCACCGCGCCATGCACCAAGGTCGTTTCTATACCTACGTCCACAAGCTTCACCATCTTTCGACATCGCCAAACCTGCTGACCACCTTGTCGGTCAACCCACTTGAATCGCTGATCAACGGTGGATTCGTTCCGCTGTTTCTGGTTGCAATGACCTTCATTGCCCCAATCAGCGAACATTCGATGGCGCTGATTACACCGACAAACATCATCATGGGGCTGTATGTCCATTCCGGCTACGAATTTTTCCCGCGCTGGTGGAACAAAAGCTGGGCCACAAAATGGTTCATCACGACCACATTCCATGACCAGCACCACAAATATTTCACTGCGAACTTTGGCGGCTATACCACGATTTGGGATAGGCTGTGCGGGACGATGCGCCCCAAGTTCGAAGAGGATTATCTGAAAGTGAAGGATCGCGCGCGACCGGCCCCAGCCTTGGAACCTGCGGAATAACGCACGATAACCGTTCGACCAAAAACCGATCGGTATCTGGTACCAGATACCGATCGCCGGGTCACCGTTTCAAACCGTCGCAGTTGTGGCGGGGAAGCCGCAAGCTACCCCCAAAGCGCCTCTGCCGCAGCCAGCGCATTTGCACCGCGACCGCCAAGTTCACCCGTCAGCAATTTGAGGCGGTAGGTCCATAAATGAAGTGGATGTTCAAGCGTCATCCCCATGCCACCTAAAAACTGGTGGAAATCATAAACGACAACGCGCGCAGATTCCTGCGCATGGAATGCCGCCATCGCTGCATCGCTTGGGTCTAATGTGGCGGCGGCTTTCATCGCCAACCAATAGACACCATTGGTGCGCACCTGCGCCTCCGCCAATCGGTGACGCATGCCCTGAAAACTGGCGAGCGGACGACCGAATTGGTGGCGCTCGGCCGTATAGGTGCACACGCTTTCAAGCGCTGCGGCAAGTAGACCTGCGGCTTCAGCGGCAAAAGCGATGCGCCAGCGCGTGCGGAATTCTTCGGGTGAAACGTCGTGGGCCTGTCGCTCGGTGGGGACGGAAAGCAAGGTTGCAACGGGATAACCGAAAAGCGCCTCTGGTTCGGGGCGGACATGGTCGGCGCTGGCGGTAAAGCTTGTTACGCGGTCACCGACCACAACGACCGTTGCCCCTTCCGCGAGGAAGCGCAAAGGACGGCCCGTTTTGCCTTCCTCCACAATACACAGGCGCGTACCAACGCCATCGCCCAGCAATGGCCGAACAATGGCAGAGAAGGCCGCTTCGGTTGCCTGTGGAAGGCGCGCAAGGCGTTCGACGATGATCGCAGCTGTGCCAATGCCAAGATCGGGGTCAAAGGCGACATCAAGGAAACCGCCCTCAACGAGGGCACGGTCAAGCCCCGCATCGGTCAAGGCAAATCCCGTTTCATGCAGCGATACAGCCGCATAAGGCTTTGACAGTGAATCGAGCGCATCAAGGATCGCGATTTGGTCAGAGTTGAGCGAAAGATCCATCAGCGCGGCTCCCTAGGTAGTTTGAGCACGTCATTGCCGATGATGTTCAGCTGGATTTCAGCTGCCCCCGCCGCAATCCCCGCGACAATTCCACGTTGGTGATGCATTTTCAGATAAGGATGCGCGTCGGCCAGTGCTTCGGGCAGATTTTCGACCACAAATTCTGCCACGCGCCGTTCGGCCATCACCGTTGCAAAGCGCGCTGATGAGCTTTCTGGCCCGACCTGAAGTCCGTGCGCACGCTGTGTCACAATCGCGTAACTTGCGGTTCGCGCCGCCTCGCACAGCGATGCAGCATGCGCGGCTTCTATTTTTACAGATTCGCTGTTCCAGCCGCCCTGCGCCTTTAACACCGATACCGCGCGGTCGAGCGCCGCACGGGCAAGGCTATAGCGCGGGATGCCCAGCCTTTCGTTGACGAGGCTATAGGCGATAATCTCCCATGCCTGCCCCTCTCCGCCGAACAGGGCAGTGGCCGGGACCAGCATGTCGTCAAAAAACACCTCATGGATATCGCCCTCACCGATCAACGACGGAATTTGGCGCACGGTAATCCCCGGCGTATCCATCGGCACGAGCAGAATTGAGATGCCGCCTTTGCGATCATCAGACGTGCGGCACAGCAGGAACATCGTATCGGCAAGCCCCGCATAGCTCGTCCATATTTTCTGGCCATTAACGCGGTAATGATCGCCCTCCAACACCGCGCGGGTGCGAAGGCTGGCAAGGTCAGAACCGGAACCAGGTTCGGAGAATCCTTGGCACCACAATGCCCGTCCCTCGGCAATTGGAGGCAGATAACGTTCCTGCTGCGCCTTTGTCCCATATTTGATGAGCGTCGGGCCGATCCAGTTGACGTTCATATATTGTCCGCCGCGTGGTTCGCCTGCGATCCACATTTCTTCGGCAAGGATAGTCTGGTGCCACGGATCAAGCCCCTGCCCGCCAATTTCCTTTGGCCAATGCGGGGTGAGCAAATCTTCCGCCGCCAGTTGGCCGCAAAACGTCTCAGCATATTTGGTGAGCGCGGGCGAAGCCGGGCCATGCTGCGAAAAACGCTCCCAATCATCGGGAAGCGTCTGTGCTAGAAAATCCTTAAGCCGCTGGCGAAAGGCCTTTTCTTCTTCGGTCCACGTAAAATCCATAAGCGTACCTAGCGCGATCGGCGACATGGCAGCAAGCGGCCGTTGCTGATGCGGAGCATAGATTGCCCGAGCGATGTCGCCGGGGCGATTGTTTTTCAGCGGATTTGCCTGTCGGGCGCAGTCGATTATGCGTGATCGCATGACTCACCCGCTTTTTACCCCAATACTGCCTGTCGCCGAACTGAACGACGGTCAGGTTCGCCTTGTCGATGCGTCCGGGACAGCTGTGCTGCTCTGCGCCGATGAGGGAGAGGTTTACGCCATCGAGAATCGTTGCTCGCATCTCGACGAACCGCTCGCGTGCGGCAAGGTCAAATGGGGGTGGATCGCCTGCCCCGCGCATGGCGCACGCTTTGACTTGGCAACAGGAGAGCCGATGAACCCGCCCGCGACTGCGCCGATCCGGACATTTCCGGTGCAGGTGGTCGATGGCATGATTGAGGTAGCGGTATGAACATAGAACTCGAAAAATTGCGCACCGAAGTTCGCAACTGGCTGGCGGCTAATGCCCCTAAGGATTGGCGCGAAGCGGCGACGCACGACGTGTTTGTCGCCGGCCAGCGCGACTGGTTCAAGAAGCTGGTGGCCGCAGGCTACGCCATCCCGCATTGGCCCGCAGCATGGCCGGGCGGCGGACGCAGCCTTGCCGAACAGAAAGTGATTTACGAAGAACTTGCCCGCGCCGACGCGCCGCGCTTGTTGCTCTCGTTCGTGTCGACCTACCACGCATTTGCGACGTTGCACGAATGCGGCAATGATGAACAAAAAGCGCGCTATTTGCCGCGCATAATGGAAGGCGAGACGTGGTGTCAGGGTTTTTCTGAACCCGGCGCGGGTTCCGACCTTGCCGCCGTCAAATGCAAGGCCGAGCTGAAGGGCGATGTCTATGTCATAAACGGGCAGAAGCTGTGGTCCACGATGGCGCAATATGCCGATAAATGCCTGTTGCTGGTGCGCACATCATCGGAGGGCGCCAAGCAAGCGGGCCTGACCTATTTATTGATGGATATGAAAGCCCCGGGCGTAACCGTGCGTCCAATCCACCAGATTCAGGGTGACGAAGAGTTTGCCGAAATCTTCCTCGACAATGTCGAGGTTCCGGTGTCCGAACGCGTGGGTGCGGAAGGCGAAGGCTGGGCAGTCGCGCAAGCCACCTTGGCGTCCGAACGTGGCTTGACGCTGATGGAGCTTGGCTACCGGATGCGCGGGAATATGGCGCTTTTAACGCGCGCTATATCCAATACGGGCCGCGCCAATGATGCTGGCATCCTGCGCGATCTGGGGCGGCTTTCGGCGCAGGTTGACGCCGTTTGCGCGCTCGCCGATCAGTTTCTCGATAACCGGATGAATGGTATCGAACAAGTTGGCGACGCCTCAATTGTAAAGAACGCCTATTCACGCGCCTTGCGCGCTTGGTCCGACTTCGGTGTTCGCATTGGGGGAATGGATGCGCAATATCGACAAGCCATCACCTTTGGCGATCTGAACACCGGCAACTGGATGGCAGATTATATGAACAGCTTTGCGTGGACCATCGCGGGTGGCAGCGAAGAAGTGCAGCGCAACATCATCGCGGAACGGATGCTGGAAATGCCGCGCGAGCCGAAGGGATGGACGGCATGAATATGGACCGATCAGAGTTACAGGACAGCGCACGCAAGGCGTTTGGCGAAGCCGGGTTAGCGCCCGATACGCACGCAAGCTGGACAAAGCTGACCGACATGGGGTGGTTCATGATGACCGTTCCCGAAGCCCAAGGCGGGCTGGGCATGGGCCGCGAGGCGATGGGCGTCATTCATTACGAACTTGGCCGCGCGCTTGTGCCGGGGTCCGCCATCGCGCAAATGCTGGTGATAGAGGCGCTGGCAGCAACCGGCCAGAATGAGCTGTTGGAGCGCGCAATGGCTGGAGAGGTGATGACCACCAATCTTTGCAGCGCGCTGGATGCGGACACGGCCAGCCATATCCTTCTTGTCCGCGATGATAATATCGCCCTTGCACCCCTCGCCAGCTTCACCCACCGGGTCACATGGGACGAAACGCGTCGGTTGTTCGATGCAACGGCGGGTGAACAGACCCTGCTGGCCAGTGGCGCCGACGCCGCAGCATTGGCCAACCGCCTGCGTGCGCAGCTTCTTTTCATGCTCGCTGCCGATTCGCTGGGTGGTGCCGAGGCAGCGCTGACCATGACGATCGAATATCTGAAGACCAGGCGCCAATTCGATCGGCCGATCGCGATGTTTCAGGCGTTGAAGCACCGCGTCGCCGACCTAAAAATCGCGCACCGTGCGGCAGAAGCTCTGTTGTGGGATCGCGCAGTCGGCGAACCCGGCCTTGCCGAGATGGGCGCATTGAAAGCGCATTGCACCACCGCTTATGCCCGCATCGCGGAAGAAACGATCCAGCTGCATGGCGGTATCGGCCTTACACAAGAATATCCCTGCCATTTGTTTTTGAAACGCGCATTTTTGAACTGCGCACTGGGTGGCGATGCGGATTATTGGGAAGAACAAGCCGGTCGTTTTGCCATGGAGAATCTGACATGAAGCACTTGGTATTAGGCGCATTGCTCGCGGCAACTGCAATCACCCCGGCCTTAGCTCAGTTGCCAACCACCACTGCTGCAGAAGACGCGCTGTTCAAGGAACCCTATGTTGATATCGACGAATGGCGCGATACGCCTGTCCGGCACCGTTATGTGCATGGCGGGTTTAAAGGCACAGACCTGCGCTTTTCCTTCTATATGCCGCCACATGAAAAATTCGGCGGTCGGTTTTTCCAGTATGTGACGCCAGTTCCAGACAGCGAAAACCTGTCGCAAAATGCACAAAAAGAGGATGACAATATCGGCTTTGCCATCAGTTCAGGTGCCTATTTTATCGAGACAAATGGTGGCGGCACCAGTGCCACGGCTGGCCCGGCATTTCGGGTGGACCCAACCATCGGTGCGTTCCGCGCTAATGCGGCGGCCGCGCGCTATTCGCGTAAATTAGCACAGGAAATGTACGGTACTCCGCGTGTCTACGGCTATATCTATGGCGGCAGCGGTGGCGGCTACCGCACCATGGGCAGTATAGAGAATACCGACGTTTGGGACGGAGCCGTCCCGTTTGTGCTCGGCACGCCTATGGCAACGCCCAATAATTTTTCGGTCCGGATGCATGCGATGCGTCTACTGAAGAACAAGTTTCCGCAGATCGTCGACGCCATGGACGCCGGTGGCAGCGGTGATCCGTACAAGGGTTTGAACGCAGAGGAAGCAGCGGCTTTGCGCGAAGCAACGCTGGTGGGTTTTCCGCCCAATAGCTGGTTCGGATACAAGACTATGGGTGTGCACGCCTTTACGGCCATCTATCAAGGGATGGTGATGGCCGACCCAAGCTACTTTGAGGATTTTTGGACCAAGCCAGGTTATCTTGGCGCCAATGCGCCGGAATCGCTGACCAAAGCGCGGCTGCAATTTACCACGAAGTTGAAGCTGCCCTTGAATGCGGAGGCGCTCCAAGCACGTGGTTTGACCGCAGGCCGGCTACCCGGACAGCCAAGCGACGCAGGCCGCGGCTCGGCGGATCTCGCCTGGCAAAAGCTGGTCAATGATGGATCGACGCGCCCCATCGCTTTTGAACTGGAGGGTACACCGCCCGATGTCGGCTTTATGGGCGGTGATCTCTATGTCCTGTCGGGTGAAGCAAAGGGTAGCCGCATTGCGCTGCAGGCGCTCCAAGGCAATGTCGTCACGCTGGGTGTTATAGCCGACCTTGCAACATTGGCCAAAATCAAACCCGGCGATGAAGTGCGTGTCGACAACAGCAATTTCCTGGCCGCGCAAACCTATCACAGGCATCAGGTCCCCGACGCCAGCTACACCAATTATGATCAGTTCAGGGGCGTGGACGGCAAACCTCTCTATCCGCAACGCCCCATGCTGCTTGGCCCACTGTTTACCGCCGGAGCAGCAGGAACCGTGCCGTCGGGCAAATTTAACGGCCGGCTCATACTTGTCCAATCCGGGCTCGACCGCGAAGCTGTGCCCAATCAGGCCGATTGGTATCAGCGAAAATTCAACAAAATTTATGGAAACGAGGCCGGAAACAAGTACCGCTTATGGTTCACGCAGAACGCGCTGCATGGTTATAATGAGAACAAAGACGTCCGTACGCGCGTCGTCAACTATTTGCCTGTCCTGCAACAGGCATTGCGCGATGTGTCTGCTTGGGTTGAGCAAGGAACCCCTCCGCCAACCAACAGCGGCTACAAAGTCGAGGACGGACAAATCATTCTTGCCGCCACGGCGCAGGAGCGGGGTGGCATTCAACCTGTGGTTACCGTCACTGCCAATGGTAAAGCGCGGGCAGTCGTTCAAGCAGGAAAGCCCGTCCAGCTAACTGCAACCGTTGCCGTGCCGCCGGGTACTGGAAAAATAGTGGCGGCGGCATGGGATTTTGATGACAGCGGCGTCTTTGCGGAAAAGGCAAAACTGCCCGCTACCCCATCCGCTGCGGCAACAATATCAACGACGCACAGCTTTGCAAAAGCGGGCACCTATTTTGTTACCATCAAAGTGGAATCTGAACGGAATGGCGATGCCAGCAGCCCCTATGCCCGCATACCCAATCTGGCGCGGGTGCGGGTGGTTGTGCGTTAGCGCAGCTTTTTGATCAACGCGTCGGCAACCGCAGTCATCCCATCCAAATTGGGGTGATAAGGGACAAAACCCGTGGCGTTTGATGGATCGGTCGGGACAAAAGCGGTAGCCCAAGGCGTGGGTGCACAGGCATCATGGCCAACCGAAATATCGGCAATCGGCAAAACCTCTGCACCCGATTTCAGCGCAACCGTTTCCGTCAGCTTTGCCAATCGCGCCGCAGTGTTGCGGGCCTTTTCAGCCGCTGCAGGGGAAAGCGGCGCGGCGCTGCACAACGTTCCTGAAGGGAGCAGTGTCAGATATTGTACAAACACAAGCCGGGCCTTTGGCGAACGACGGGCAACCTCTGCCGCGATGGCGAAAAGCCCGGCCTCTGCCGCAGTCCATTTTTCCTCATCCGACACGGCAACGGCTGCAACAGGACGGCTTCCGCCAAGCTGACGCATTTTCGCGCAGGCGGTTTTAACAACCTCGCTGGCACTGGCTGTTTCGGAACATGATCCTGCAAACAAGCCCGCGACATACCCCACATCATTGCCGCCGATGGTCACGGTCACCAAACGGGTGTCCTCGGTCAAAGCCGCAACCTGCGGCGGCAGCTCGTTCCATCCGTTCAGCACATGATCGGACGTTGCGCCACCGCAGGAAACATCAACCAATTCCAGTTGCAATTGGCGCGCAGTTTGGCGGGCGTAATTGTCATAGGAACGTGTGCAGCGCGGATCGCGATCATCCGCCAAGCGGGTTACGCCCGGGCCAGAGGCAAAAGAACTGCCCATAGCGACATAACGGGACCCTGCCGGTATCGGCCTGTTTCCTTCAGTGTCGGGCAACGAAACGCACGCGGCACTGAGCAGCGATACCAACGTCAATAACGGAAGCGATTTTAGCATGAGGTGCGGGCCCGGATAAATCAGCGATAAAGAGCACGTTTGAGTGCGCGATATGACGTCCGCTTTGCCTGCGCAACCACGTCGGCCTTCACGTTCATTTCAAAGCCATGATAGGCCCCGGGATAGACATGGAGTTCTGTCGGCACGCCCGCCCGCGTCAGGCGAAGCGCATAGTCCATATCCTCGTCCAGAAACAGATCCAGCGCACCGACAGCGATGAAGCTGGATGGAAGTCCCGACAAATCGTCGGCGCGCGCAGCGGCGGCATAGGGTGAAACATCGGGTAGGCCAGGCGCATGCCCCAACAACGAAGACCAACCGAAACTGTTGGAGGTGGCGGACCAAATGAACTCCCCGGTGAGCGGATGTGGATCGTTGCGCGTGCAGGTGCGATCATCGATCATCGGATAGATCAGATGCTGGTGACAAATCGCATATTCGCCGCGGTCACGCGCCAATAAAGCCAGTGCCGCTGCTAACCCGCCACCGGCACTTTCGCCCGTAATCGCAATGCGCGCAGGATCAACGCCAAGGCTTGCGGCTTGTGTATGCAGCCACCGTAATGCCGCATAACAATCTTCAACCGGCCCGGGATGTGGGGTTTCCGGAGCAAGACGGTAATCGACCGACACCAGAACAGCATCCATCGCCTTTGCCATTTCGGCGCAGGCCAAGGTCGCCATCTGCGCGGAGCCGATGACATAGCCCCCGCCGTGGATATGCAAGATAGCAGGGCGCAGCGCCGCCGACATTGCCGTTGGGCGATACACCATCAGAGAGATCAGATGGCCGTCGTTGCCCGCAACATGGGCTTCTTCAAAAGCGACTTCAGGATCGTCCTGAACCTCTGCCCGTGGCCGCGCCGCAATGGCGGCGCGGATCATCGGTAAAGTTTCAGCAGAAAAGTCAAAACTGGGAAGCAGTTCTAACCCTGCCAAAAGTTCTGGATCGATCAATGGTCGGCTGGTCAAGTTCACCCCATTAAGGATTTTGCGGCAGCGATGATGTCGTCAGGCTGTGGCACGAAAGCGTCTTCCAACACCTTGGCAAAAGGCACCGCACAATAAGCGCCGCCAAGGCGTTTGACCGGTGCCTTCAACTGACCAAATAATTCCTCGTTAATGGTCGAGGCAATTTCTGCACCAGGACCAAAATTGCGGACAGCCTCATGCACCACCAAAGCACGCCCCGTTTTGGCAACCGAGGCCAGCACAGCCTCTTTATCCCATGGCGATATGGTCCGCAGGTCGATGATTTCGGCCGAAATCCCGGCCTCTGCCAAACCGGCGAGCGCCATCTGACAACGCAAAATCTGCCCCGACCAACTGATGATCGTCAGGTCACTCCCTTCAACCATCACATTGGCTTTACCCAATGGGATTGGCCCCTGATCGTCGGCGACATCGCCCGGAGCAAACAAGGTCATGCCATTTTCAACAAAAATGCACGGATCGGGATCCTGAATGCAGGACATCAACAAACCCTTCATGTCCGCAGGATTTGAAGGGCAAACCACTTTGATACCTGCCGAGTGCGCAAACCAGCCTTCCAGATGGTCGCTGTGCTGGCCCGCGGTTTGCCAGCCTGCGCCGGTCAATGTCCGAATTGTGATCGGCACGCTCGTCTGCCCACCGCTCATGAAACGCAATTTGGCAGCATGGTTGAAGATCATATCCATCGCAACGGTGGTGAAATTCATCAGCATGATTTCGGCAACGGGTTTGTATCCCGCCATAGCAGCGCCAATCGCGGCGCCAATAATGGCCTGTTCCGAAATCGGCGTGGTGCGCACGCGGTGCTCGCCAAATTGGGTCGAAAGCCCCCGCATCGTCCCCGTAACGCCGCCGCCCTGTGGATCGGCAATGTCTTCGCCGAGAACCAGCACCTTGGGATCGGCCGCCATCGCCTCGACCATCGCTGCGTTAATGGCCTGAATGCCATTCATTTTCTGAATACCGCTCATGCTGCGATCTCCTCTGCAAATACATCGCGGCGCAGTTCGTCCACCGAAGGTAGAGGACTGTTCATGCCAAACTCTTCAGCATCGGCGATTTCCGCCTCCAGATCGGCCTGCATTTTCGAGAGCTGTTCTTCATTGGCATGGCCTTCGGCAATCAATCGTGCCCGCAAAGCCGGCAAGGGATCCTTCGCTATTGCGGCTTCTTTTTCTTCTTTGGGAATATAGAAATCGTCATCACCCAGAACATGGCCGAGAAAACGGAAGGTTTTGCATTCCAGCAAGGTCGGGCCTTCGCCTGCACGTGCGCGCTCTATCGCAACGCTCATATGCGCATACATGTCGTCAGGATCATTCCCGTCCAAGGTGAAGCCCGGCATGTTGTAAGAAATCGCCCGGGTCGAAATTTTGTCGACTGACGTCGCAATGCTGTAAGAGGTATGTTCGCCATAGCCATTATTCGGGCAGACGAAAATCACCGGCAGCTTCCAAAGCGAGGCCAGATTCAAGGCCTCGTGAAATGCACCAATATTGGATGCGCCGTCGCCAAAGAAGGCAACGACAACGCGTTTCGACCCATCCAACTGCGCAGCCCAGCCAAGGCCGTTGGCAATCGGCATCGAAGAACCGACAATACCTGTTGTTACCATGATCCCCATTTCAGGATAGGTCAGATGCATCGGTCCGCCCTTGCCTTTACAGGTGCCATCAACGCGGCCGGCGATTTCAGCCCATAAGGGGCGCAGCGGCATGTCTTTTGCCACCATATCCTGAATACCGCGATAAATGGTGCAAATCTGGTCTTCATCGTTGAGCAGATGGCCAATAGTCGCCGGAATCACTTCCTGCCCACGCGCCGAATAATAAGGCATAGTCAACCGACCGCGCCGGATGGTCTTGCGGATGGCATCGTCATTACGTTCGACGCGCAGCATGCGGCGGTAGATATCGACCAATGCCGCGCCATCGGGCTTGGGGGCGTTGCTTTGCTCTGCCATGTTCACCTCTATTTTGTAGTTTTGAATAATAGCGTTAGTCGGGCGTTGGCCGGACAAGGTCAACCGCGCTGTGGCGATATTTACGTATCCCCCGCGCTTTGTCGCCACAGGCAGGGTATAAAAGCAGACATGGATACAAAAACTGCATTGCAGGCCGAGCGCGTTGTCGCACTTGAGGCCGAACTGGAAAGTGCCGGAGAGGTGTCGCTAGCCGAGGCAGCGCTCCTGCAATCGCGGGCCGACCTGCATGACTGGGTGGAAACGGTGGTCGGCATTGTGTGCTCCCCGGGGGTCGGCCGTGTGTCACTCATCCACAAAGACGGCAGCCAATCGAGCATCGCATCATCACGGTTGCCATTTTTGCTGTCTCGCCCGGCGCAGTTTGAACGCGGCGGAGATTAGAGAATGACGACGCAAACAGTCGCCATTGTTACTGGGGCCAGCCGTGGCGCGGGCAAAGGCATTGCGATTGCTCTGGGTAGTTATGGCTGCACCGTGTATGTCACAGGCCGAACGCAGTCGTCAGGGCAGGCATTGCTGGGTGGCACAATCCATGAGACTGCGGCAGCCGTGACAGCAGCAGGCGGAACCGGGATTGCCGTCGCCGTCGATCATGCAGATGACAATCAGGTCCGCGCCCTGTTTGATCAGGTACAACGCGAACAGGGTAAGCTTGACATCCTTGTTAACAATGCTTGCGCGCTGCATAGCGAAATGACTGCGCCAGGTAACTTCTGGGAAAAGCCCCTAGAAATAGTCGACATGCTCGATGTCGGCCTGCGTAGCAGTTATGTTGCCAGCTGGCTCGCGGCACCGATGATGATCGCACAGGGACGCGGCCTCATCCTGTTCACATCTGCCTCGGGTGCGGTCCATTATGTCTATGGTCCCGCATATGGGGCGCACAAAGCGGGGATAGATAAGTTCGCAGCCGATATGGGAGTCGACTTTACCGGAACTGGCGTCGCGGCGATTTCAGTCTGGATGGGCGCGCTGCGCACCGAGCGCCTGCTGCAGCTTATCGCGACGGACCAGAAAAAATTTGGCTACCTTGAGGGGCAATGCGAAACGCCGGAATTTACCGGCCATGTCGCTTGGTCGCTGTATAATGATCCGGAGATAACTACACTAAACGGACAAACGGTTATTGGCGCAGAAATGGCCATCAAATACGGAATTGTCGATGAAGGCGGACGTCAACCAAAGTCGTACAGAGATACGCATAAGGTTGCACCTCACAGTCCCTATCCCAATATCATACGTTAACGGCTACCAGCGCAGCCCATCCGTACCGGCAACATAGGGGCGGTTATCTGACGGATCTTTCCCGTCCCATCGCGCTTTCAAAAAGCCTTTAACATTATCGGTAAAGACCCACCTTCCATCGGCATCAGCGGACATTTCGATAGTGCATTTGCGCGTGTGGAGGCGCCATTCGCCCTTGCGTCGCTCCAGCCGATCAAGATAACGGCCAAACGCAAGCGTCGTGCGCTCATTGTTTTGCCAGAACAATCCCCCGATAACGTAGGATTCGCAATGCGCAGTATCACCATCAATGTCGCACAGATGGTTGGTGATGTTATGACTGGTCATATTGAACAGCATTTTGTGCCCCATATTCGCACGTTTTGCATAGTCCGGAATGCGTGTGATCACCGCACCATGCTCGTCAACACCGTCTGACCACCAGCATTCCGTAATCTGCAGCTCATCCTGCCTGTCGCGCGCACGACATTCGCGCTGGATACAATCCAGTATGTCCTGCCGATCTTTCAACAGGCGGACAGTTTGCAGTAGCTCCGAAAGTTCTGGCTGCATCGTCTACGCTCCTAAATTGAATTCCCCACACCGGCCGCATGCTTGGCAGCGACATAGCCAAACGCCATGCTTGGCCCGATGCTCGCCCCTGCCGCCGGATAGACCCCGCCCATGACGCTGGCGGAGGATACACCGCATGCATAAAGCCCAGCTATTGCCGAACCATCCGCGCGCACCACACGGCCCTGGCTATCGGTAACTGCGCCGCCATAGGTTGAAACATCCCCCGGCACGACATCGACCGCATAATAAGGCGCCTTGTCAATCCGCCCCAAAGCGGGATTTGGTTGGTGAAAGGGATTCCCGAGCCACTGGTCATATTTACGATGTCCGCGATTGAAATCCGCGTCATGCCCGGCATCAACAAAGCTGTTCCATCTATCGACGGTCGCCTGCAACGTGGCAGGATCGCAATCCAGCTGCCGCGCCAGCCCCTCGATTGTATCCGCCTCTTTCAAATAGCCGCTGTCGCGCCACATCTGATAGTATTTCGTTATCTTGACCCCGCCAATCGGGTATTTTGCAGCATATTGCGCATCAAAAATTGCCCAACTGGGCACTGCCGGGACAGTTTTGTTCCTCTCCCACATATTTTGGCAATATAGTTCATAACTGCCGCCTTCATTCATGTACCGCTGACCCGATTGATCGACGAGAATTGCGTGCGGTTTGCCTGTGGTGCTTTGGATTGGTGGTTTAACGAAAGCCTGTTCCCAGCCGGGCATCCGCGTCATCTGGTAACCAACCATCTGGTCCATTTGGCCCAGCACGCCGCCGACCCGTTCAAATTCGCCATGCAGATCACCCGTGTCGCCTTCGGGGACATTTGACCATTGGGCGTTTGTGCCAGGCATATAAATGTCGCGCATCGCTTGATTCTGGGCAAAGCCACCCGCGTTGACGAGCACACCCAGATTCGCGCGTATGCGGCCCTTGTTGGTGACCACGCCTACGACCTTACCATCTTCAACGATCAGTTCTTTCACCGGTGTTTCGGTGCGTATCTCCACCCCTGCCTTTAATGCGGCTTGCAACATTCGGCCTTGGAGCGCGGCCCCTGCCCCAACCCAGCGCTGGCCAAGCAATTTGCCCAACACCATGCCGACGCCCGTTTTCAGGAAAGACCACGTAATATTCCAGCTTTTGCCGACATAAGCGAACTTCATACCGTCATCGAGCTTGACCTTCATCGGCATGAAACCGGGCCGCAGCTTTGCTTCCCATTCGCCCAATTCTTTGGTGTTGAAAGGTTTGGCGACGACCGAACGGCTTGTGCTGCATCCGCCGGGGGCATCGTCATAATAATCGGGCCAAAATTTCGACGCCCGTTCGAGTGCGATTCCCTCACCCAGCAGAAAGTCGATCATTTTGGGCGCTTCGCTAACATAGGCTGCACGCTTTTCCGTGTTGGATCCCGGCAGATCTTCGCACACGGTTTCCAGATAAAGCATTGCCTTTTCCGCGTTTTCGTCAGGCTCTTCGGCGCGAATGAAACGGTTGTTGGGCACCCAGATCACCCCACCCGACTTTGCTGTCGTGCCGCCTAAAACCGGGGTTTTTTCCAGAATGAGTACCGATTTTCCAGCCTTGCGCATCACCAGCGCAGATACAAATGACCCGGCACCGCTGCCGGCGATCACCCAGTCATAGCTTTCGTCGAATTCGTCCACATCTTGTTCCTCAATTGCCTGCGCCAACTAGAACCGGCCAAGGGCGCTGGCACAAGAGCTTATCGCCACGGCGGCATAGGCATATCGCCGTGGCGTGATATGAGGGGGACATGACTGACTTACCAAACTTCCAAACCATATTGCTCGAACGCCGGGCGCGCCTGCTGCGTATAACCATGAATCGGCCCGATTCGATGAACGCCTTCAACCTCGAACTGCATAACGAACTGCCAGAAGCATTGGCCTTTGCACGCAGCGATACAGGCTCAGACGTCATCATGCTGACAGGCGCTGGCCGCGCCTTTTCAGCAGGCGGCGATATTGCGCATATCGAACGCAATGCCGCCAATCCGGAGCTATTCGACCATGAAGTTGAAATGGCCAAAGCAATCATCTTCACCCTGCTCGACATCGACAAGCCCGTTGTCTGCCGGATGAACGGCCATGCCGTCGGGTTGGGCGCAACGCTCGCTTTGTTCTGCGACGTGATCTTTGCCGCAGATACTGCAAAGATCGGTGACCCGCATGTTGGGCTTGGCCTCGTCGCGGGCGATGGCGGCGCGGTGATCTGGCCACAGCTGATTGGGCTGGCGCGTGCGAAGGAATATCTGCTGACCGGTGACTTGATTCCCGCCCCGCGCGCTGCGGAAATGGGACTGATCAACTATGCCTTGCCTGCCGCAGATCTGGACGCAGCCGTCGATGGCTTTTGCGACAGGCTGCTGGCGGGCGCGCAGCAGGCAATCCGCTGGACCAAGAAGCTGACGAATATGGAACTCAAACGCGTGGCCGACAGCGTTATGCCCGTTGGTCTCGATTACGAAGTCCAATCCGTGCGCACCGCCGACCATCGTGAAGGCGTCGCTGCGCTTAAGGAGAGACGCAAACCAGTTTTTGGTAAGTAATCAGCGCGCTTCCATAAGATGATGCACATTTGCCGACATTATCTTAGGGTCAGGACCTAGTTACCCAGCATTGCCTTTGCCATGGCAAGGATCATGTCGAGATCACCCTGTGCCGAAGGGATAGCTTTGCGGAAAGTAGCAAAGCCGTGAATATTGCCTTGCGCCTCATAATGTTTAGTCGGCACGCCCGCCGCGAGAAGCTTTGCAGCAAAGGCGCGGCCGCCATCGCGAAGTGGGTCGAGCGCGGCAGTGGCGATAACAGTCGGGGGAAAGCCATTCAGGTCAGCGAGCAAAGCCGAGTGCCGGATGCTTTTCTTGTTCGCCCCAAGTGCCTTGTCATAAAAACTGCTGTCAGCCGCATCAAGGCCATAGCCAACGGCGAAGGCCGTGCTTGACGGATATTGTTTTGAGGCATCGGCCATCGGGTAAAACGGGATCGTCAGCTTGACCGGAACGGCGGCAGGCTTGTCGCGCAACGCCAATGCCGTAACCAGCGTTAGCGTGCCGCCAGCGCTGTCGCCGGAAAGGATCAGTCCGGTAACCTCACGCCCCAATGCTTCGCCACTGGTCGCGACCCAGCGCGCCGCCGCCTCCGCATCGTCGGGCGCAGCCGGCCATTTTGCCTCTGGCGCGAGACGATATTCAACCGAGACCACAGGGACGTCCAATTGCCGCGCCATTTCCGCCGCCAGCGAAGCGTGGGTGCCGATGCTGCCAACAACAAAACCACCGCCATGATAGAAAACCAATATCGGTCCAGGCGCACGCGTGGCCTTGCTGTCAAACAGACGCAGTTCGATTGGTCCCGCCGGTCCGGGCATCGTTAGCATTTTATCGACCGCCAGTGGGCCCAACGGCTTTTCCGAAGCCGACATCATCTGCGCGATTTGCGCTGGCGGGATTTTGCGGATCATTGCAATCGTCGCGTCGTTCATGGGCGGGCGCGGATTTTTAACCAAGTTGTCGAGATAGGCCTGCACGTCGGAACGGACATAGGGCGTCGCCTTAGCATCTTGGGCAAATGCTTCAGGCGCCGTTCCGACAACGGCAGCGCTCCCGGCCAACGCCATGGCGGCCATCGTGTTTCGAATTCCGCTTTTCATGTTATCTGTCCTCAGTTGATTTCCGATATTGCGACCCAGCGGCGTTCTGCGCTCGACAGCCGGATAGCCTCCTGTATGTGTTCGATTTGTAAGGCACGCGTGAAATCGGGGGAGGCCTTCCCCCGCCCGTGGATCGCCTCAACCATCGCGTGCATCGACAGCGCCATGGGGAAACTCGGCGCAATGTCGGCCTGCCAGTCCAGGCCAATTCCTTCCACGACCTTGAAATGATTGGGGATAGCGACCGGCGCGAGCTCGGCGCCCAGCTGCCCTGCCTCCAATGTGCAATCCCGGGCCGTTGGAAAGGTTGGCGATTTCGCCACCATGCGCGCTTTCGCACCAAAAACGTCGATCAGAAAGCCATCGTGCAGCGGCATCGACCAACTTATCTGCATCTGCATCGTCAGGCCGCTTTCAAACTTTAGGATGACATTGGCAAAGTCATTGGTTTCCGGCACGATGATATCGCCGTCCGGGAAAACCCATTGTGCCAAAATCCGGCTATCATCGGCGACGAGTTCCGCGACCGGCCCGAACAGATGGGTAAGCACATAAAGCGCATGGCTTCCATTGTTGCGCACTGCCGACACACCCGCGCTGCCGTCGGCAAACCAGTTATACGGGAAGCGCTTGTCGGGTGCGTTGAAAAGCGAAATGTTGAAACGACAGGTCCCGCCAAGTGCGTCGCCCAAAAAACCGTCATCGACCATGTGTTTCATGTGCCGGAGCGCCGGAATATATTCGCAAAATGCATCCACCACGCCGATGCTGCGACCATTGGCAAACGCGGCCCCAATCGCCTTGGCTCCGTTCCAATCTGGCGCATGCGGGCTGGCGTTATAGATATGCTTGCCGTGCTTCAGCGCCGCAAGCACCATTGGAAGCCGCACCGATGGGCGCGTGCCAAGGTCAACAATATCTATATCGGGATCGGCACACAATTCTTCTGCGTTCCAGAATGCCCGTGGCAGGGATAAACGCGATTGTGCGTTCTTTGCTGTTTCCTCGCGGGAGGTACAGATCGCAGTAACTTCTACGCCGGGTATGGCACGCCATGCAGGCAAATGCGCAAACGCGCCCCACCCTGCGCTGACTATGCCGACGCGCAGGGTCACATTGACTGCCGGTTACTCGATGGTGCCAATGACGGTACCAACTGCGTATGTTTCGCCTTCAATGCCGGTGATACGCAGAATACCTGAAGCAGGCGCCTCAACTTCGTTGGCAGATTTATCCGCTTCAAGAAGATAGAGCGCCTCGCCTTCTACGACTTCTTCACCATCGGCGAAAAGCCATTCGGCAATCTGACCTTCGTTCATCGAAAAGCCGATTTTTGGAAGCAGTATTTCGGTGGCCATATTGTGATTCTTTCGCTCAATTTGTATCGAGAAAGACACCTAATCCACCAATAGCATCGGGCAATGGCATTATGTCTTTCTATCCTGCCATATCGTTGTCGCGATGGCCGTGGTTGCGTCTTTTCTAACGAATTCTAGGGTCAGGACCTCGGCCAAATCGGTCCTTTGGTTAATAGCCCCGTGTGTCGGTCCAGTTCTCAACTTCTCCGGGCTTGTACGTTTTGCCGGGAATCCGGCCCGACTGTGTTCTCAGGTCGAAACCAATGGCGTCCGCGCCGCCTTCGATCGGAACGCCAAAAGATGAAAGCGCCCAACTGGTCATGACATAGTGACCGATGGTGAAGGTCAAATCCATCAGCTGGCGCTTATCCAGCGTCTTGCTAAGCGTAGCCCAAGTTGCATCACTGATGCAGTTTTGATCGATCAAATCATCGACCGCCGACATCATTGCGGCCTCTTCCTCAATCCAGTTTCCACCATCGGGGAAATCCCGGATTGCAGCTATTTCCGTGAGCGAAAGCCCGGCATTCATTCCGTAACCAACATGATTATGCCATTCATAAGCCGACTTTACCCGCCAGCTTATGCGCAGGATGACGATCTCCAACTGCCGGGTATTGAGGCTGTTGGCCATCAGGAAATGCTTACCCCAATCATTGAAGACTTTGCCCAGCGGCGGATGGTTGCCCATCACCATCATGATATTGGTCTTGCTGCCTTCTTCCCACGCATTGGGTTCGCCCCAGAAAGCGAACACATCGCGCGCGTCATCAGTCCATTCCTCGCGCGGGCAATGGGGAATACGCTGTACGATCTCAGTCATGTTCGGTCCTTGAATTAACGGGTTAGCTTCAGCGCGGCATTTTCCGCAGAGCATTCGGGTTTGACGGATTTCAACGCCTTGGCCTCTGCCTTGGCAGCTGCAAGATCCGCTACGAAGGCAGGATCGGACAGCAAGGCCTTGAACACCGATTTAGCGACTACGCCGCCGGCCTCAACATCGCTCTTGAAATGGACATTACATACGCGGCGGCTGTCGGCAAATGCTGCGCCACGTGCGAGCAGCTTACCACGTCGATTGGGAACGATTTCAGCCAGTAGCATCGCCCAGCCATAGCCAATGGCCGAATGCCCCGACGGGTAAGATCCATCGTTGCGCAAAATGTTTTCATAATCGGGTGTGCAGATAGGCTTGCCATTTCCCGCAAAAGGCCGCGGGCGTTTATATTTGTTTTTCACCGGATAGGTCGACATTCCAAAGTCAGAGCCAACTTTGCGCATAATCGCATCGATCTTCGGTGTTTCGGCAGGCCCAATCACAAAACCGGCGGCGCAGGAGAAGCTGGCTGTCGCTTTTGGTGTGAACAGGTCGGCATCCGAAATCGCAAGCTGCCAGCGCGGGGTACCTTGGAGCGCAAGTGCCTTCACCTCGCCGGCATGGTCGCGCGCCAATGCTTTCGATCCCTCGGCGGGTGGCGGGCCAATCAGCAAAAGTGCATCGGGCATCGCTGATGGTTTTAGATATCCCGTACCGAGCCGAGATTGCGCCACAGGCTTTGCAGGTTCATTGGCGCCAGCTCCATTCGCGAGCAACAGTGCCGCTGCGAGAAACCTAAGTTTTGGCATCATCTAGCTCTCCGATCAATGCATGGCAGCGGGTCGTGTGCCGGCATCCCCCGCGCTCGTTATACCGACCTTCGCAAAATCAGCGACGACATGTTTACTGGCCATCCACGACAGGATGGTGCTGGGTATGCAGACCAGAAGCACCGCCTGCATCGCCATCCGCAAAGATTCTTCACCAAATTCGGGGCGCAGCACATCGCTGAGCCAGCCCACGAATACCGGCACTGCCCCCAGTCCAATGACATTTATCGCAACCATCAGCAACGCAACCGCAGTCGATCGCGATTGCGCGGGGGGAAGCCCTGCAACAACCGCAAGCAGCGGCGCTGCGGACATGCCACCGATCATCAGGTTGAGACCGAACAGCGGTAACGCCCATTCCTTTGGTCCATTTAACGCGACCACAGCAATAAGTGTGGCCAACAACCCGGCGATGAGCATGATCCAGAGATACCAGCGCAGGCTGCGCCGTCCGAAGCTGTCGGCAAGCGGTCCGCCCAACGTATGCCCCACTGCGGACCCGATCATCAGAAACAGCCCGAGTTGCGGGCCAATTTCGCGCGCGGGCATACCGTGCGTGCGTTCCATAAAGGCAGGTGCCCAGCCGATAAGGCCAAGCGTTAACAACGTGTTCAGACCGGCAGCGAAGATCAAAGGTGGAAAAGTTGGGATCGACCAGATCTGTTTTACGGTTGCCCAGAATGGCAACACAGCAGGCGGTTGCCGGTGGTGGCCGTCAGCCAGCCCCAGCGGCACATCGCGCAGGGTAAAATAGACGATCGGCGCAAGAATGAAGCCCGGGATCGCGCCCAACAACAAAGCCGTTTGCCAGCCATATTCCGCGGCAGCCCAGCCACCAAAGCTCGGGCCGATAAACTGCCCCGCAGAGGCCCCAAGGAGAAAGATGGCAAGAGCCGTAGCACGCTGGTTGACCGGGAACAGGTCAGCGATCCAGCTTTGCGACGGCGGCGTGAACGCGCCTTCGCCAAGACCAATACCCGCACGCCCTACCAACAGCATCCAAACGCTCTGCGCCTTTCCGCAAATCAGCATAGCCACACTCCACACGACCGCCGCAATCGCCACCATTTTGCGCTTCGACCAGCGGTCGGCTACGCGTGCCAATGGGATGACGGCAATGATATAGACCAGCGCAATCGCCAGATCCTTTACCAAAGCAATCTGGGTGTCGCTTAGGCCCAGATCCCTGCGGATAGGTTCGACCAGCACCACCATCATATAGCGTTCGGCAATGACCGATGCCGACACCAATGTCATTATCAGCAGGAACCAGCTGCGATATGCCATGCCCGGCAGTTCCATCGTCTTGTCATGTTGGCTCATATGTCAGGTCCTCAATTGCCCATCACATGGGGGCAGTGTCTGTCGTGGGGCGTATCAGAATTTGTGACACGTTGGCGCGCCTCGGCAGTGATACGATGAAGAGTATCGCTTCTGCGATGTCGCTCGCCTGCATCGCGCCGTCCTTCGAAACATGCGATTGTATCATTTCCGACCATTTCGGGTCGGATATGCTGGATGCGATGTCGGTTTCGGTTGCACCAGGTTCAATAACCGAAACACGGATATTGTCTCCGCCCAACTCCTGCCGGATCGATTCGGTAAAGCCGTTCACGCCATGTTTGCTGGTGGCGTAGGACGCAAATAGCCCAGCGGCGCGGCGACCTGCGGTGGAACTGATATTGATGATATCGCCGCCACCTGCTGCCTTTAGCTGCGGTATCGCGGCCTTACAGGTGTAGATTGTACCCCATAGATTGATGTCGATAACCTTGCGCCAGCCATCAAGATCAAGCGACTGGATGCCGCCTGCTTCGTTCACACCGGCCGAGTTGATAACGATATCAATCCGCCCAAGCGCGGATACGGCCTGTTCAACTGCGGCAAAAGCATCGGACTCTTTGCTAACATCCGACTGGATTGCCAGCGCCTTGCCCCCGGCGGCTTCGATTGCGGCAACCACGGCATCAAGCCGTTCTTTGCGCCTGCCGGTAATGGCCACATGCGCGCCAGCCGCCGCCAACGCTATCGCTGCCGCTTCGCCAATGCCCGTCCCGCCACCGGTAACGAGCGCCACCTTGCCCACAAGAGATGCCATCTTCTAAACTCCGTTTGACATTCGCCTACCAAAGCGTCGGCTTTGGACAGGAACAGCACGAACGGTGTTCGCGGGTCAAATCCTCCGGCCCGTTATCGCCCCGGCGTCACGCCACGCCGTCCTCGTGCACCATCCAATGAACGAAGCGATGTAGTGGGTACATTGCGTCGTGCGGATTACCGATCGTCGCCGGCCCAGCCTCGCCGAGATGCACGACACGCTGTGCCCCACCGGCAGCAAGCCGATCGCGATAAACGGGCATCCGTTCAAATGGATAAAAACCCACCGTCTGCGTTGCAACATTCACCCATTTGACTGCATCGTCCAGACTATCGACACGCACGACATTTGCAGTCTTGTTGATCGGATGAAAATCCACAGGTTCTTCGGAACGGATAACCAGACCCTTGCCGTCCGTTTTGCCCCAGACACCATATTCATCGTCCATCATCATCAACGATTCGATCTCTTCTTTCATATCCATGGCCATCGGGCGGACATCTCCGGATTCCGAGGCACGCCGGGCTATGTGTTTGTGAAGTGCGGCGCAGAAGCGGTCGACTTCGGCCTGCGTCCCTTCGACGAACTGGTAGCGGCTGGCGACACAGGCTTCCTGATTCAACGTCATGACGTCCATCGACGTTAGGTCCGCGACTAAGTCGAGTATCGCATCGTCAGCCAAAGCTTCACGACCAACCATTGAGATGGAAGTTTTTGGGTCAAAGCTTACCAATTGAAACCCGGGCCCGATATATTTGGCCACATTGTTGATCGCATCACCGCCGCCCCAAGCGACGATCTTGTCGAAAAATTGGGGCCGATACAGCACCCGCTCCACCGCATCGTCGCCGCCACGCCAATAAGCTGCAGACATCGAACGAACGATCGGATGGTCCGGATCAATCTCCGCCATGATCCGCAGAATCGCGACCATAGTGAAAGGGTCAGAGGACGACATTTTGAAAAGATTTATGGCTTTGACCATCGCGCCCTGCGCGATCGATTTGACGGCAACGCCGGGGGAATTTCCGGGCAAAACATGGATCAGCCTTGGCGCAAACGCACGGACGAAGCTTTTGCGCCCGGTGAAATCGGCCTTTGGCACCCACGCATCAAGCACGCGCGGGTCTGGAAAGTTCTGTTCAACCTCGGCCATCAGCCTACGTCGATCGAGATAAGCGGCCGCATGCATTGCTTGTGCCCCGACGACCTCTCGCGGAAGGACATGCGTCGAGCACATTCGGTCAATGCACTCAGCCATGAATTCATTTTTGGGATCGCGGATCTTCTCCCCGGTCAAAACCAGGAAGTCGATAATCTCTGACAGTGGCACGTTCAGCAAGGGTGGCACTTCGGTACGCGGCGCCACCAAACGATCGAAGGGAATGGAGGGTGTCGCGAAACTCACCCCCAAATCGCGGGACCGGTGAATGACGTCATTACTCTCCATCAATTCGCCGCGCACAAAAAACGGGGCAGAGACGATATTGTCGACATTGGCCATTATGAAAGACCCCGTACATAGGCATCGACTGTGCCGGCACAGCCAATCTTGTCGTCACCTTTTATATCGGCATAACGGACAATATTGTCCCGCACGGACGGCCCCTTGTTCCCGCAAGCGCATGGACCAAAATCAATACTGATCTTGTCGCCAGTAATCACGCCACCCCAGCGACCATCCAGCGAGAGATCAAAGAAGGCGGCGCGCCCCTCAACTTCGCCCTCGCTTTCGGGAAGCAGCTGATCGCCTTCCTCATTGAGCAAAAATGGCACGATCCACGGCGGTACATGATAGCGCCCCCCTGCCCGGCATTTGGGCATTCCGCTATTCAGTTCTTGCATGGAATAATTTTGGAATGTCCGGTCGGCAGGAATGTTGAAAGTGTCATGAACATATTGCTGATAATCGTCAGGCAACTGCGCCCGTTTCAGCCCACCGCCAACATAGATGCAGTTATCAGGGTGAAAATCTTTGGCATCATAGCCTTTCTCCCGCACATATTTGGCAACCGCATAAAGCCCGGACCAGAGCCCTGCGACCATCAGCTTCTTGTCACGATTGGCAATGATTTCGTCGGCAGTTTTTTCAATTGCGCTATCCAAAATTGCCTGCCGTTCTGCGGAGACACTTTCAAAATTAGCCAGTTCCTGAGGCAGCGCAGTGCCGTCGGCGATCTTCTTGCGCATCACAACCATCTTGGTCAACGCGCCCACAGTAATCGGTGGAACCGGGTAAACCCAGCGCGGCCAATCGGGGTTGGCAAAGGCCGCATATTGCGCCTCGGATATGATGACATTTTTGGGCACCGTCGCGACAGGTGCGCAGCCAATGAGCTTGCGATCTTGCCTTGGCTCAACCCCTGAACCCCAAGCAAAAACGTTGACGGTATCCACCCGCGACCACGCCATATCTTTCTCCGACGCAATCAGCATCGCCGATTTTCCGGTGGTGCCGCTGGAGCAGCTTATAAAATGCCCTTTGGCCTGTAATTGATCGATCCAGTCGTCGATATCGTTGATGCGCGCGGCATCAATCGCAGGAATCGCGTGCGGCGAAATCGTGCCGAGCCATTTGCTCAACCGATCCCATTTCTCTTCAACCAAAAAGCTCTCTGGGTAGCTCTTATACGCCGTATGCGGAAAAAGCAGCGGGACCATGTCATTAAGGGACAGTATCTGCGTCATCCCCGCCTCGTTCGCCCGGTGCGCGAGCAGCTTGATCGCATCTTTCCGCTCAACGAACCGTTCGTTCAATGCGGCAATCTGATCCGCGCGTAAGTCTTTCCAAGGGATGTCAAACCGCGATGGATCGCTCTGATAAGCCAGTAATTTTTCGGTCGCATCGCCCATCAGCCACTTTTCCTCTTCCAGAATCAATAATGACACCTTATGCGTTTCATTATGAAAAGTCGAGTCCATCCATCAGCAGTTGGCCGTCCGACACGCGCGCAGGCCGAGGCACGTCACGCCCAGATGCTGGATACCGCACTCAGCCTGTTTCTTGATAAAGGCTTTGAGCAGACAACGATTGACCTGATCGCCGCGTCGGTGGGCATGACAAAGCGCACCATCTATGCAAAATATGAAGACAAAGCCGCCCTTTTCCGCGCTGCCGTCGAACGCGCCATCGACCGTTATATTGTCCCCATCGAAACGGTGCGCGCCAGTGAAAGCGACGATCTGGAAGAAACATTGATCCGCGTTGCGCATATCCGCATCGCCAATTTGATGACGCCAGAAGGATTAAGATTGCAGCGTGTATTGAACGCAGAATCCTATCGTTTTCCAGAAATATTCGAGATGTTTTCCGTGCGCGCTGCACAGCCAACGATAGCCTATCTGGCAGAATTGCTGCGCCGCCGTGCGGGTGCGGGATCGATTGCGGCCACCGAGCCAGAGCGCGCGGCAATCGCGTTCATGGGGATGGTGGTCGGACCGCCAGCGCGGAGCATTGTGGCGGGTAGCGCCATCGCCCCTGCGGAATTGGACGCGCGCATCTGTTTTTCGGTGCGGCTATTTCTCGATGGGGTATTGCCTCGATAAAGGGGAGGCACAGCATGGACACACAAGCGGGCTATTTGAACGAATTAAAGGCGCATATCCGGCCGCTGACGGCGGCAACCCTAGGCATCGCTTTCGGCCTTTCCATCAACAATTACACTGCGAGCCTGTTTGGCGCGCATCTTGTGGAGGAATTTGGCTGGGACCGGGCGGATTTTGCCAAGATCACCATTTTTGCTTTAATCCTGCTGCCTCTATTCCCGCTGCTTGGGCGGCTGACCGACGTTAAGGGCGTGCGCTTTGTCGCCGCGTTGGGGGTAATCGGGATGCCGCTGACGATGGTGGCATTCGCCAACATGACCGGCGACCTCAACCAATTTTTTGTGATCAGTCTGTTGCAATTGATGTGCGGTGCCTGCCTGACCTCCACTGTCTTCAATCGCGTTGTGGCGGAACGCTTTACGTTGGCGCGCGGGATTGCATTTGCAATTATCATGTCGGGTCCGCCGCTGACGGGCGGGATAGCGGCATGGGCGTTGGGCCCGATGATTGGCGAATATGGCTGGCGCGGGGGCTATCTGTTCCTTGGAGCAGTGATCTTGCTGTTCGGCCTGCTGGCGCTGATCTTGTTGCCTGCAAAGACACCTTTGAAAGCCATGCCTTCGACGGTGAAGCGGGATTATGGGCTAATCCTTCGCAGCCCGGTTTTCTGGCTCGCGTCGCTTGGCATGCTGCTGTGCAATATTCCACAGGCGCTGGGTTCAAACCAGTTGATGCTGATGCTGCAGGAAAATGGCGTGCCATTGACGGCATCGATTTATGTCTCGCTCTATCCGTTCGGCGTGTTTGTCGGCCGCTTTCTAACAGGTGCCGCGCTCGACCGGTTCCCGGCACATATTGTCGGCGCCATTGGCCTCGCGCTGCCTGCAATTGGCTTCGCGATACTCGCCAGCCCTTATGATGGCGCGATCATGCTTGGGCTTGCCGTGTTGTTGATGGGACTGGCGCAAGGCGCAGAGGGCGATGTCGCGGCTTATGCAGTCGCCCGGCATTTCCCGCTGGCGATCTTTGCGACCGTCATGGGCCCAGTTAATGCCGCAACCGCAGTAGGCGCCTCGCTGGGCGGGCTGGTGCTCGTTCCGATGCTGGGGCATTTCCAAAATTATGTCCCGTTCTTGATTTTTTCCACCATCGTCACCCTGCTTGGCGCAATGGCGCTATTTTTGCTGGGACGATATCCTACACTCGATCGTGAAAGCCTGACATGATGACTAAAGTGGGTACTGCATTGGTAACCGGCGCAAGTTCCGGCATTGGTAAAGAAGCGGCAAAGGCGCTCGCCGCGATGGGCTGGCACGTCATTGCACAGGGCCGCGACCCAGATCGGACAGCAGCGGCCGAAGCGGAAATCCGCCATGTTGCAACGGGCCGTGTCGATATGCTCAACTGTGACTTGGCAATCCTGTCGGATACCGCACAGATGGCAGACCAGATTGCAAAACTTACTGACCGGATTGATGTAATGTTGTGCAACGCGGGTGGAATGCGCAGTGAGCTGGTTGTAACACGCGAAGGCAATGATGCCAGTTTTGCCGGCAATCATTTGGGGCATTTCTTACTGGTCCAGCGGTTGATGCCGCAATTGCGGGCAGCCAAGAACGCGCGGGTTATTAGCACCACATCCGACGGGCATTTTTATTGCAAGGCAATCCAATGGGATGATTTGCAACTAATGCGCAATTGGGATGCAGGTGCGTCTTATTGTCTGGTAAAATTATGCAACGTGCTGTTCACACGCGAATTGGCCAAACGCGGGGCCGCCGATGGTATCGTAACGCATGCCTTTCATCCCGGTGTTGTGGGTAGCAATTTCACCAGCCATGTTCCCGATTCAACGCGCGCTTATATGGCGACGCTAGAGGCGCAAACGCCAGAAGTCGCGGCGCAACCGCTCATTTGGCTTGCAACGTCAGATGAAGCAGGAACGATGACGGGATTATACTGGAACAAAGGCGTGGCCGAAGAACCCAATGCGCTTGCCCTTTACGATAGCAATGCAACCCGGCTGTGGACGGAAAGCGCAGCATTGTTGGCGAAGGCTGGTTTTTAAGCCTCAGAAACGCGCAATGATCTGCGCCATATCCACCGTCGTCCGTATCCCCGTTGCCGCCGCGCAAAGCGCCGACACGGCATTAACGGCACGGTGCGCGGTAAAGCCGGGGGTGACGTTGGGATAATCTTCGGGGCTGACCGGGAAAGTGATGTTGACCTCCATCGGCGTATCGCCCTCAACCCGGATGCGCCAGCCGGACTCGCGCAAATGCCAATCTGCAGCTTCAATATCGCGCGACACATACCAATTGGCACGGAAGCGCAAACGGGGTTCGCCGCCTTTTTTGCCCTCTATTGTGATGCGCTGGGCCGCGACCGTTCCCGCGGGGATTAAACCGGCGGCAATCTGTGTGTCTTTCGTTGCTGCTGAAAGTTCGCCAAATGCCTCCCACGCATCAATTTCAATGCCAAACGCATCGGCAACCTGTGCCAGCGAGGCCGCAAAATCATGCTTCACATGGTCAACTTTCCGCTGATCAAATGCGCCGGGGGAAACGCCATAACCCATGACGTTAAAAAGCAGATCCGGCGAATTGCGGCTGGTCATATCGGCAAATTCGTCGATCGTAAGGCAGTCCAGCCGCCGCGACATGGAGGCCAAGGGAATGGCCAATGCCTCGGTCACGAAACCCGGGCTTGAGCCGGTCGAATAGATCGACGTGCTACCCGCCCGACACGCGGCTTCGACTTGTGCCCTTATGTCGGCATCCATTGATCGCGGATGATGAAAATCGCCGCGGGTAGTGACAACATTTTTGCCACTGGCAAGCAACGCGCAGATTTCGCCGATATCCGTTCCCTGCTGCATATACAGAACGCAATCAGCCGGTGTGACCAGAATCTGTTCGATACTGTTGGTCGCAATCACTCCGGTGGGCGGCAGTCCGCACAGCGTGCCTGCATCCATCCCGCTTTTGTCCGGGGAATGCACCCACAGACCGACCAACTCCATATCGGGATGCTCAATCACCCGTTGCAACGACCGCTTGCCGATGTTGCCCGTCGCCCATTGAATAACACGAAGCGGTTGTGTTTTAGGCATTGGTCATGGCCCCGTATATCCAACAGAATCCTGCTGCGTGTCCGGCGAATCTTTCTGCCAGCGAACCGATCCAAACGGCCGCTCCAGCCGACGGCGTATCACTTTAGCGGTGTCAGCAATCATAAAGGCATCAACATCGGCCTGCGCCTTTAAATCAGCCTGCGTGTACCTGTCGCGGGTCCGCAGATAGTCGCCCCATGTCGGGAACTGGAAACGTTCTGTCCAGATACTCGGGTCGCCAATGTCGCGCGATAGCGACCAGTTGAAACTGCCATTGCGCAACCGAACGCGCTGCAATTGCCGCATGGCATCATAAAAGTCCCGCGCTTTATCGGGCTCGATGCGGTATTCGATGGCAATGACAACCGGCCCCGAACGCATGGAAAGATTGAGCGCAACGTCGAGTTCGCTCTGAATATCAGCTATTTCCGAAGCAGCCTGGTCATCTTTCGGTAGCGGCGAAGCAAGCATCAGCAACGGCATGAGAAGCAATCCGACCCCCGACGCCACCATAGTCGCTTCTACCGACCACGCGCCTGCAAGCTGCCCCCATAAGGCCGCGCCAATTGCAATGCCGCCCGTCAGCGATGCGGAAAAAAGTGAAAGCGCCCGGGCGGTTACCCAGCGTGGCGCGCCCATTTGGACCGCGATGTTGAACAAGGCGATGGTTAGGATGTTGGACGCCCCGCCCACAAACATAAAGATGCAGGTAAGCGGCAGCGACCGGCTAAAGCCGACACCGACAAAGGCGGCTCCGGCCACAAGCATCATCAGCCTCGTCGCGCGTTCGACGCCGAACTTGGCATGAAACCACCCAACAAGAAACGCCCCCGCGACTGCGCCTGCGCCGCTTGCCCCCAGCAATATCCCGAATATGCTTGCATCGCCGCCCAACAAATCCTTGGCGATTAACGGCGCAAGCGCCGATCCCGTTGCACCGACCAACCCAAAAAGAAAGGCACGCGATAAAATTTTACGGATGGTAGCCGAATGAAAAACAAAGCGTGCGCCCGATACAATCGCGCGGTTGATGCTTTCGGGCGGTAAGCGCGATGGCACATGCGGCCTGCGCCACAATAAGAAAGCCAGCAGCAGCGGGAGATAAAAAACGGCGTTGATCGCAAACGCCGCTTGCGCGCCAGCGATCAGAACGATGACACCGCCAATAGCGGGGCCGATGCTGCGCGCGACATTATAATTGATCGTGCCCAGCGCAATCGCAGCCGGAAGCTGTGCTTGCCCAACCTGCTCGCCAATCGAGGACTGCCAAGCGGGACTATATAGTGCAACCCCCGCCCCAATCAGCACACAAAATGCAAGTATGATCCAGGGCGTCGCCAGCCCCGACCAGGCCAGGAAAGTCAGAGCGCCAGCGCTGACCGCTGATAAAGCCAGACCCGCCATCGCGATCTTGCGCTTGTCAAACATGTCCGCAAGCGCACCCGCAGGCACCGCGACAAGCATAAGCGGCAGCATCATCGCGGTTTGCACCAAAGCGACCATTCCGGCATCGCCGGTTTGCTGCGTCATCTCCCACCCCGCACCAACGCCGAGGATTAGCTGACCAAAATTGGAGAGCAGGCTCGCGGCCCAGATACGGCGAAACACGGGCTCTTTAAGCGGCGCGAACATACCAGTTTGCTCGGCTGGTGTGGATTTGCTCGATAGCGTCATGGAAACAACCTATACGGATTAACGCCATCGAGAAGCATGTTACGACCTTGCAAATGCGGGTTATCGCCCGCGCGATTGACGCAATCTAGCGCCGGGCAAACAGGCGTGCCATAGCAATCGTCAACAACATATCACGCAATCGCGTCAGGAGACCCGTTATGGCTGAAGCCTATATTATCGACGCCGTCCGCACCCCACGCAGCATTGGGAAAATGGGCAAAGGCGCGCTGTCGGCACTTCATCCGCAGCATGTGGCCGCAACGGTGCTGAAAGCGCTTAAGGACAGGAATAACCTCAACACCGCCGATGTCGACGACATCATCTGGGGAACCAGCGCGCAAATGGGCCAACAGGGCGGCGATATGGGCCGGATGGCGGCGCTTGATGCTGGTTATGACCAAAAGGCATCGGGTGTGACGCTCGACCGCTTTTGCGGCAGCGGCATAACTGCGACCAATCTTGCAGCCGGGCAAATCATGTCCGGGATGGAAGATTTGGTAATCGCAGGTGGCTGCGAGATGATGTCTTATGTCACCGTCTTTGGCGGCAAGATTCGCGAAGCGGGACTTGGATCGTCGGGTGGCATGAGCAACGGTAATGCGCGTTTACAAGCCGCGCACCCACAATCGCATCAAGGTGTCTGTGCCGATGCCATCGCGGCGAAGGAGGGTATCAGCCGGACCGCTCTGGACGCCTTTGGCGCGGAGAGCCAGCGCCGCGCAGCGCGCGCTATACAGGAAGGGCGCTTCGACAAATCCGTGGTTCCTGTTGTTGCCGACGATGGCAGCGTCATTCTTGACCATGAGGAATATCCGCGTCCCGAAACCACAGCCGAAGGTTTGGCCGAGCTAAAGCCCGCCTTTGCGATGTTTGCCGATATGCCGTCGCAGGCTGATGGCCCAACATTCCGGCAACTGATCAACCAGAAATATCCAGATCTCGCCATCGAACCGATGCACCATGCGGGCACGTCGTCGGGCGTGGTTGATGGCGCGGCGGCGCTGTTGCTTGCGTCGAAAGAATATGCCGACAAGCACAATATGAAACCGCGCGCGCGGATTGTTGCTATGGCCAATGTCGGCGATTGCCCGACTTTGATGTTAAACGCCCCCGTTGCCGCAGCAAACAAGGTGATGGCAAAGGCCGGACTATCGAAGAACGACATCGACGTCTGGGAAGTCAACGAGGCTTTTGCAGTTGTCGTCGAAAAATTCATCCGCGACCTTGATCTCGACCGGAGCAAAGTCAATCCCAATGGTGGCGCGATTGCGCTTGGTCATCCCATTGGCGCGACCGGCGCGGTGCTGATTGGAACTGCGCTCGACGAACTCGAACGCAGTGGCGGGCGTTACGGCCTTATCACCATGTGTGCGGCCGGCGGGATGGCCCCTGCGATCATTATCGAACGCGTGGAATAGCCATTTATCGTGGCGGCATTCGGATGGCACCATCCAGCCGGATGCACTGCCCGTTGAAATAAGTGTTGCGCACCAGTTCCATCGCAAGGCTGCCGAATTCGTGCGGTTCGCCAAGGCGTTTGGGGAACGGAACAGCAGCGCCCAGCCCTTCGAACACAGCAGGCGCGCGTTCTTTAACCATCAGCATTGGCGGCGTCGCAAAGGTTCCGGGCATTATCGCGTTGACGCGGATGCCAAGGTCCATGAGGTCGCGCGCCATCGGCAGCACCATTGCATTGACGGCCCCCTTGCCCGATCCATAGGTCACCTGCCCAATTTGGCCATCCTGCGCGGCGCAGCTTGATGTCAGAATGATCGTGCCGCGCTCGCCATCGTCGTTCAATGGATCTGCCGAAGCCATGCCAAGCGCTGCGATTGAAGCGATTCGGTAGCTTGCCACCGCAATCCCCAACATACCGCGTTCAAACCCTTCGGTCGGCGCGCGCTTGAAACATTTGTTTTCCTTGTCCCAGCCAACAGTCTTTCCACCGCCTGCCACCATTGCGCAGTGGACCACGATGCGTTCCTGCCCATTGGCGGCGCGTGCTGCGTCAAATCCCGCCTGCACGCTTTCCTCCGACATGATGTCGACCTTGTGGAACGTCGTTCCCAGCTCGGCCGCATATTTTGCCCCTGCTTCCTCGTTCAAATCAAAGATTGCGACCTTCACGCCCGCGTCGCGGAGCGCCCGGACTGTGGCCAAGCCGAGGCCCGACGCGCCGCCGGTAACGATGGCTGAAAGAGAGGAATCGATTTTCATGAGGCATGCCTTTTCGCAATTGTTGATGTCGGTATCGCCAACGCATGCAGATATCGCAAGCCTCAACCATGCTTTGCGCAATCGTCGCTGCGATGGATTACGAAGTGCGGTTTTCTCTAAACGAAGCAGGGCTTAGACAAGGGTGCAAAGGGGTTAGATATGATCAAAGTTATGCAGGGCGTTCGCGTTCTCGAAGTGGCGCAATTCACATTTGTACCGGCGGCGGGCGGAATTCTGGCCGATTGGGGTGCAGACGTCATCAAAATCGAACATCCGGTGCGCGGTGATACGCAGCGCGGCTTTCTCAACATGGGCGGGGTCACGCTCGATCCGCTGCGCCATACCTTGGTCGAGCACCCCAATCGCGGCAAGCGGAGCGTCGGTATCGATGTCGCCACCCCAGAGGGGCAGGAAGTGTTGTATGAACTGGCCAAGACCGCTGACGTATTCCTGACCAACTATCTTCCGCAGGTCAGGCAGAAGAACAAGTTCGACATCGAACATATCCGCGCCGCCAATCCAAACATCATCTATGCGCGTGGCAGTGCCCTTGGCGACAAAGGCCCTGAACGCGAAGTGGGCGGCTTTGATGGAACCTGCTTTTGGGCACGCAGTGGCATTGCCCACGCAATGACGCCTGAGGAAATGCCGGGTCCATTAAGTCAAGGCATCCCCGCTTTCGGCGATTCGATTGGCGGTATGTTTATAGCCGGAGGCATTTCCTCGGCGCTGTATCATCGCGAAAAAACGGGTGAAGCGGTCGAGTTGGACGTTTCACTGCTGTCGACCGCGTGGTGGGCATCGGGTGCTGTCATATCGCAAGGTATGGAAACCGGAATTCTCACGCGAAACAGCATGCCGCAATCCGGCGGCAGTGCGAGAAACCCGTTCATGGGCAATTATTGGACATCCGATGGCGGCACAATAAACCTGTGCATCGTCAGCCCGACGGGATTGATCCGCGACACATTCGAGCATGTTGGCCGCCCTGAAGCGGCCGACGATCCGCGGTTCAAAGATGTACACAGCCTGATCGAAAATTCGGGTGCTGCCAGCGGAATATTGGCTGGCGCATTTGCCGAAAAACCTTTTGATTACTGGCGGAAGCATTTGAAGACGATGAAGGGTCAATGGGCGCCAGTGCAAAGCCTGATGGACCTGACGACCGACGAGCAAGCAATCGCAAACGATATGATTATCGAAGTGGAAGGAGCCGATGGCGGTAAGCCGTTAAGGCTGGTCCGTGGTCCAGTTCAGTTCAACCATGAGCCGCTGGTAACCACACGCGCGCCTCAAGCATCGGAGCATACCGAGTTGGTGTTGATGGAAATGGGCATGGAGTGGGACCGGATCGAATCGCTCAAGGAGCTGGGTGCCATTGCCTGACGCAGTTCCGCCCCTGGCGGAGATGATACAGCGGGCGCTTGCCCGCGATTCCGAACGTCCAGCAATCGAGTTTGAAGGACGATGGTATAATTGGGGCGACTTGCGACGCGATGCCGATCGGCTGAGCGCCCTTTTGGATGCCAGCGGAATTGCGGCTGATGCGCCGGTCGCGTTTGTTCCGCGCAACCGCCCCTCCTCAATCGCAGCCCTGCTGGGACTGCTGGCGACGAAGCGGACGGTTCGCATGATATATGCGTTCCAATCGGCAGAGGCGATCGCCCGAGAGATTGCGCGCCTTGAAGCAGCCGCCGTGGTTCTGGACTCAGTGGATCTGAGCGATCCGGTTGTCGCCATGTTGCAGGCCAACGGGCTGGCGGGCATTGTTCTAAGTGAGGGCAAAGTCGAGGCAATCGCGGGTGCGGAGTTCGCTGGTCAGCACGCAAGGTGCTATAACGGACCAGACGAACCACTTATCGAAATATTGACCAGCGGTACAACCGGCCCGCCCAAGCAATTTCCGATACGCCACCGGATGATTGCCGAAAATATGGTTGGTGCTGCGGCATTGGAACCGCACGCGCAAGACGCTGCGGCGGCATTAGCGCCCTATTTGCTCTATTTCCCATTGGGCAATATTTCAGGGATCTATTCGACGATCCCGACACTCATCAAAGGGCAGCGGGCCTGCCTGCTTGACCGTTTCAGCATTGCCGCATGGCATGATTATGTCTTGCGCCACCGCCCCGCACATAGCGGTATTCCACCATCGACGATGCGGGCGTTACTCGACGCCAACATCCCTGCGGCCGACCTCGCTTCTATCAAGGCGATGGGTGTCGGAGCGGCGCCACTAGACACCGACCTGCAACGCGCATTCGAGGACCGTTATGGCATCCCAATCCTGCTCTCCTACGGCGCAACCGAGTTTGGCGGCCCCGTTTGCGCCTGGTCACCAGAACTGCATGCCGAATGGGGACGCGCGAAAATTGGTAGCGTAGGCCGCCCGATATTGGGAGCCAAGTTGCGGATAGTCGATGCAGAAAACGGGGCGGAAATACCGTCCGGAGACGAGGGAATGCTCGAAGTGGTGTCTCCGCGAATCGGGCCTGACTGGATCAGGACGTCGGATATCGCCGTAATCGACGGCGACGGATTCTTGTTTCTCCGCGGACGTGCCGACGGCGCGATTATGCGCGGCGGCTTTAAGATTTTGCCCGAAACCATCGAGCGCGCATTGTTACAGCATCCCGGTGTCGCCGAGGCTGCGGTCGTTGACGTTCGCGACCGGCGAGTCGGTCAGGTTCCTGGCGCTGCTATCGTTTTGGCAGAAAAATCAGGCATTAAAGACCAAAAATCGCTTGAACTTCATGTGCGTAGCATGCTGCCCGCCACCCACATTCCGTTGCATTGGCATTTTTGCGACGCCCTGCCCTGCAACGGCTCCATGAAAATAGACCGCATCGCAATTCGACGTATTTTTAATGAGATAACCGACCTTTAGCGAAAAAAAACTACACCATATCATTTCTCTGTTGACTCATACTTTTTAATCAACAACTATGTTCATTAACAAGAAGAAGACAACGGTAGGAGAGTCAGCATGCCGTCCGCAGAGTCGAATAAGGCAAAAATTGCAAATCGCGTTATCGAAGTACTTGATTTTTTTGACGATGTTCATTCCGAGGCAACCGTGATGGACATTGTCCGTCGCTATAATCGGCCGCAATCGAGCACATCCGAATTGCTCTCCAGCCTTGTGAATCTTGGCCTTCTCTACAAAGACCCCGTCAGTCGTTCTTACTCTCCAACACCGCGCGCGGCTTTGCTCGGTTCGACGACTCAGCCCGACATCATTCGCGATGGCCGGCTGGTTTCAATCATCGACCGGCTCGTCGCGCAGACCGGACTTGGCGTAGCCGTTTTTGGCATGGTCGGTCTCAATGTTCAGGTTTTCACCTGGCGCAGCGGCAACGCCACGCTTGGTAACGCGCGCAGTCAAGGTTTCAGCAGCGGTATGCTGGAGCGGATGTCAGACAGCGCAGCAGGCCAGCTTCTGTTGTCCACAATCATGCAGCCGCGACGCGACGGCACTATACGCCGCCTGAACGCCGAAGCGTCTGAAGACAAAAAATTCTCGATCGCTGAAATGTCCGCATCCATCGAACAGATCCGGTCGGCGGGCTATGCTTGCGGTCCGGCTGGATTCGGCTCCATCGCTGACACCTGCGTCATATTGCTACCCGGCCAGTCCGCCGGGCGCCCACTCGCGCTCGGTTTCGTTTACGAACCTTCGCATCAGGTCGACCCGGAAGCACTTCACCAGTTGCTGGTTGATGCAGTTGCGCGATGCAGCGAACAGCCCGAGGCTTCGGCCGACGTGCTGTCAATTTCGTCAGCAGCGTAATTGGAACTGCCGCGGTTCGTTTTCCCTCGCATGGGGTACCAGCTATTGGCGCCGCTGACATGCAGGTAGGAAATCAGGCATTCACTGCGGTTCAGGGGGAGGATGTCGCCTTCCTCGGTACACGCCCGATTCCGGCAAAACCTTATTATGACCCCGACTGGTTCGAGATCGAGCGCGAAGCCGTCTTCAGGCGCAGCTGGATTCAGATTGGTCATGCCTGCGAGCTGCCCGAAAGCGGCAGTTTCATCCGCCGCGAATTGGAGGTGTTGAACGCCTCATTACTGATCGTGCGCGGAAAAGACGGCCAATTGCGCGCCTTCCACAATGTGTGCACGCACCGCGGAACGCAATTGGTTGAAGAGGCGCAGGGCAAACGTCCGACTTTCTCCTGCCCTTACCATATGTGGACTTTCGGCGGCGACGGGGCGCTATTGTCAGCCCCCGATTTTGAAAGCTTTGGTCTAGACAAAAAGGATTGCGCGCTCAAACAAGTGGCTCTGGACATTTGTGCAGGTATGATTTTTGTTCATCTTGGCAAGAACCCGCCACCATTGCGTGAATGGCTGGGTGATCTGGCCGACCAGATGGAAACGCTGCCCGTCGCGCGTGCCACGACCTTCAGCGAATATAGCTATGACATCGCCGCCAACTGGAAACTGACGTACGATAATTTTCAGGAAAATTATCACTTACGGTTCATCCACCCACGTAGCGGAAGAAGCGCATGCGGGCCCGATAACCCCTTCGGTTATCCCAAGGAATATGCGTTTCACGATCCGCATCGGACGCAGACGATCTGGACCAATCCCGATCCGCAACCAACGGAGACAATTGCGACCGCTTTTGCCCGCCTTGCCCCGCGCGCAATGGCCGAAGGATTGATGGAAGCACCGCATGGCCGCAAATATTTCGCGCTATTCCCAAGCTTTTTCATGCTCGGTACGCCGCTGCAAAACTTTGTCCATGTAGTCTATCCGATTAGCGCGACCCAATCGCGTGGGGTAATCCGGCTCTACTGGGTAGGCGAAGATGCCAACGCCAGCGAGCGCTTCGGGCGGGAGGCAGTGATGAGCGTCGCGCGCGAGGTACATAGCGAAGATATCGCGGTAATCGAAGCTGGACAACGCGGACTTTCAAGTGGCGCGTTGGAGCATATCCATTTCCAGACACAAGAGGCCCTGTGCCGCCATCTGTTCAATATGGTCGAAGCCGCGGTGAACGCCTATAGGGCGGAGCAGACCGCGTGAGTTTGCCAGCCGGATTTGAAACGCTTGCGCCATTTGTAGAGACTTGGGCAGCCGACAGCGCATCAAAGCGTGACGCATTACGTACGTTCCAAAGCGCAGAGTCACGGCAGGCGTTTTACGACGCGATGAAACCTTTGCTTGTTCCCGCGCTCGAGCGATTAGACACGGTCCCGCTTGCCGCACAGAGCGCTGAAGAAAACCGGCTGATGCTGCTTACACTTAGCTTCGCACATGTGGCGTTGGCGATTGAGGTACAGGGGCCGGATGAAACAAAACATGGCATCAACCGCCAGCGCCTGCCGATATCACGTGCGCCCGCCGATATTTAAGCGAACTAATCTGGCGTCCAAAAGAGCAACAATCAACTGCGTCGTCGCCCCTTGATATGAGAGCCAGACAGTGTGGGGCGCCGTTTTACAACCGGCGCCATTTAATCGATTGGTATTGGACGTTTACTTTAGTTCCCAACCCTCATCACCATGATCTTATTGCCATCAAGATCGCGGAAATAGGCGGCATAAAATCCTGATGGGCCATCTGGTCCGCGCACGCCAGGCGGGCCTTCGCAGGTGCCACCAAGCTCCATCGCCTTCGCATAAACGGCATCGACCACCGCCCGGCTGGGTGCGGTAAAACCGATTTGCGTGCCGTTGCCGGATTTGGCCTCACCTGCAAATGGCCGACCGATCAGGAACATCCCGCCATCGGTACCCTTATAAGCGACGACATCATCGCGCTCGATAACGCGCTTGGCAGCAAGCAACTTTGCGATTTCGTCATAAAATGCGGTGGCGCGGGCGAGATCACTTGTGCCGTATCGGGCAACACTCAACATATTATTCTCCTCTATTTGCTGGTTTGGGGTGCCAGAGCGCGAGTCATGGTTTCGACCGCCTGTCTGCGTGGCATCGCGCGCATGGCCAAAAATGCGGCTTGGAGTTCGGGCGGCACCAGAACCGGACCATTTTCGAGATTGGCGAGTGCGAATCGAGCGATGTCATCCGGCTCAGCCGCCGCAACGCCGCTGTCCTGTCCATATTCGGATCGTTCGAGCGCGGGTGTCCGGGTTCGTCCAATCATCAGCGCAGCGACATCAACGCCCGATGGCTGCATTTCCGCCCATAGCCCCTCGGCAAATGTCATCGTGTAGGCTTTGACCGCGCTATAGACCGCAAGTTGATAGCAACCGGCATGCGCACCACCTGACCCAACCAGAACGATCCCTCCGCGCCCGCGCGCGACCATTTTCTGGCCAAAATGCTGCGCCAGCATGGTCTGGCCAATTGTGTTGAGGCGGATGGTGTGCATGATCTCGTCCCGACCTTGATCGATGACCAGCTTCGGCCCGGAAACAGCACCGGCATTGTACAACAGAAACCCGACATCAACATCTTCGCTCGCTGCCGCCACCCGTTCAACCATGTCGTCGGACGTCAAATCAATTACGGCTTTTCGGACTTGCACGGCGAACCGGTCCACCAACAAAGCGGCAACGTCGTCAAGCTTCTGTGCATTGCGGGCGATCAGGATGATGTTGATCCCGGCCGCCGCCAATTGCTCTGCAAAGGAAACCCCGAGACCTTCAGACGCACCGGCTATGACTGCCCAAGGACCGTATTTGGCCGCAAAGTCCATCAAGAGGGTGCGCCCAAACGAAGCGCCATTTCATCGGTCATCCACGCATATTCAAGATAATGTCCGCAGAATTCCCGGCCATCTAGATACAGAAATTTCAACGAATCGCCCTCATTGGCGCGCTCGAGCACGACCGGCAGATTCTGCTGCGCAACCGCCGCACGAAATGGCGCCCATTCGGGTACGCGCATGCATATGTGATGAAAATGGAGCAGACCGCCATTGTTCTGATAATTGGAATAGAGGCCGGTTTCGTCTGCGACCACCTGAATGAGCTCATATTGCATGTCGCCAATCCAGATAAACGCCAACTTCGTCGCCACCCGCTTCATGCCATCGGGCGTCCAAAGCTGCTGTTCGACATCGAACGGCCTGACGTCGCCGATATCCGCGCGCGTGGCAAATGCAGCTATGGCAGCCTCGATATCATCGCAAATATAGGCGTTCTGGTAATGATGTCCGGTAATCATGGCGTGTCTCTCTCCAAATGTGCGCGTTAGAGTAGCAGCGTATTAATGCGGCTGTCCTCCCTGCCCCAACACTAATCGCCGAAGCGATTGCCTGCGGGGTAGCAAGCTGCGCCGCGCTCGGCCATGCTATGTGAGAGTAAGGAGAATGAAATGAGCAAAGGGCTTTTTGATTGTAGCGGCAAAGTCACGTTGGTTACGGGCGGTAATGGCGGCATTGGCCTTGGCTTTGCCACCGGCATCGCCAAAATGGGCGGTGACATCGCTATTTGGGCGCGCAATGCGGAAAAAAACGCGGCGGCAAAGGAAGCATTGTTAGCGGCCGGTGCGGCCCGTGTGGAAACCTATATCGTCGATGTATCGTCCGAAGAGGCCATCCTTGCTGGCTATGACCAGTTGATGGCGGATTTTGGTCGCATCGATTGCGTCTTTGCCAATTCAGGTGCCAGCCCGCGCTATAAGTCGATTTTTGACATGCCCACCGAGCATTGGCATGATTTCCAGAAGACTGCGCTGCACGGTGCCTTTTTCACTTTGCGTGAAGCCGCCCGGCACATGAAGGCGCGCGCTGAAGCCGGCGAGCCCGGCGGCAGCCTTGTTGCATGCGGCAGCCTGTCCATGTTTCAGGGGCTGTCGGGTAAAGCGGAATATGCCGCGTCGAAAAGCGCGATTGCGGCGGTCATCCGTTGCCTTGCCGCCGAAATGGGCGAATATGGCGTGCGCGCCAATGTCGTTGCGCCCGGCCTGATTATCACACCCATGATGGGGCCATCAGATGGCCCAGCGGTGCAATATCTGAACGGTGCCTATGCGCCAATCACCCCGATGAAGCGCACCGGCGCAGTCGAGGATTTTGAAGGCATCGGCGCGTTCTTATGTTCCGATGCTTCATCCTTTATTTCCGGCGAGACCATTAAGGTCGACGGCGGCTATATGATCCGCGGATAGGAAAATGACATGGGACATCTGCTAAAAATTCACGCGGTAAATGACGTTCGGCTAGACGCGTATGAACGTCCAGAACCGGGACCAAAAGATGTCGTCGTCAAAATGAAAGCGTGCGGTATCTGCGGGTCGGACCTGTCCTATATCAAAGTCGGCGGCATGCCGCGCGAACCCGGCGGCACGACCGCGCTTGGCCATGAAGGTGCAGGCGAGATCATGTTTGTCGGCAGCGACGTGGCAGATATCAGCGTTGGCCAAGCAGTGATCGTCAACCCGATGAACACCCCCAGCTATATCGGCAGCGGTGGACCAGAAGGCGCATTTACAGAAGAATTGCTGGTGCGCGAGGCGCGGCTCGGTGATTCAATCCTGCCGATCCCCGACGGTATTCCATATGATATCGCGGCGATGTGCGAGCCGCTGGCGGTAGCGATGCACGGCGTGAACCGTGCCGAGGCAAAGGCCGGCACCAAATTGGTTATCTATGGCTGCGGGCCTATTGGACTTGGCATGGTGCTGTGGGCGGTGGATCGTGGATGTGACGTGATCGCACTCGATCTGGCCGAAGAACGACTGGAACGTGCCCGGGCGCTGGGCGCAAAGACGATAAACCCGTCCAAAGAAGACGCTATCGCACGCATAAAGCAACTTCACGGCAGCGAAGTCTATTTTGGCCGTGAACGCTCTTCGACCGATGCCTATATCGATGCCGCAGGCGGGCCTTCAATCCTGTCGGACGTAGTCTCGATGGCAAAACAACATGCCCGACATGTCATCACTGCCGCCTATATGAAACCCATCGAATTGCCGGCAGGCCCAATGCTTACCAGCGAGATGACGATTACCACGGCGGTTGGTTACCCGACCGAATTCCCCGATGTCGTCGCCGCTATGCCGCGTCTCGAAAAGGAAATCCGTTCGATCATCAGCCATCATCTGCCGTTCGAGCGCATTATGGAGGGGTTGGAAGTGGCGGCTACCCCGCAATCAGCCAAAGTCATGATCGAATTTAGGGACGCATGATATGACGGAAGAGAAGAAGCCTGCATTGGCAGGACTAGTCCGTGCGGGCGACGCACAGACCGAGGCAATCGCCATCACCGATTTCGTCTGGCAGGTGAATGACGTATCGAACCTGTACCTGGTGAACACCAGCGACGGCGATGTGATGGTCAACACCGGCTTTATGGACAATGCCGAACGGAATGTAAGCTTGATGGCGCCCAAACGCAGCGGCGCCCTGAAACACATCATTCTAACCCAAAGCCATGCCGATCATTTCGGTTGCCTGACCGAATTCAAAGAGGCGGACACAATCGTCATCGGCGGCGCTGGTTTCAACGAGGCATGGGGCGATATGAAGCGGCTCCAGCCCTTTTTCGGGCCGCGCAGCAAGAAATTATGGGGTAGCACGCTCAAGCGCGGCGGCACGCCCAAACCACCCCCTGAGTTCGTTCCCGATATTCTCGTTGAAGGTCGGATTGCGTTTGAACAGGGCGGCCGTCAATTCGAAGTGATCCACGCACCCGAGGGGGAAACAGTCGATAACCTCATCGTCTGGATGCCGAAGGAAAAGATTGCGTTCACCGGCAATCTGGTCGGTCCGGTCTGGTTGTCGATGCCGTTTTTCTGTACATTACGTGGTGATAAACCACGCTTGGTCTGGAACACGTTGAAGAGCCTTGAAAAGCTGAAAGCCTTAAACGCAGAGATTATCATTACCGGGCACGGCGAACCGATAAGGGGCAAGGACCAGATCCGCGCGGACATAGAAAAAATGATAGGCGCGATCAGCTACGTTCGCGATTACACGCTCGACGGGATGAACGCCGGCAAGACCGTGCACGAACTGATGCGTGATGTCAGCTTGCCCGAAGCGCTGAAAATCGGCGAATTCCACGGCAAGGTCACTTGGGCGGTCAAAACCATCTGGGAGGAATATTCGGGCTGGTTCCATTATGAAGACGGAACGACCGAGCTATATCATGTGCCACGTTCATCGGTGAACACCGATCTTGTCGAATTATCTGGCGGTGCCGCTGTGCTTGCACAACGGGCCAAAGCGCATGTCGAGGCGGGCCGGCCGTTGGAGGCGATCCATTTGCTCGATATCGCCTTGGACGTCGAGCCTGCCCATCGTAACGCGTTGGAAACTAAAAAGGCTGCGCTTCAAGCTTTGCTGGATGCCAGCGGATCGAAGAATCTCTCCGAAACCATGTGGCTGAAATCGGAGATCGCCGCCACCGAGACGCAGTTAACGGAGACATAAAAGGTGAGCCAACTCAAATTACAACGCCCCGAACTGCTCGAACAAAGATGCTTGGTAGGCGGCGAATGGATCGATGGACCCCGAATGTTCGAGGTCCGAAATCCAGCCACCGACGAAGTTATTGCCTCGGTCCCACATTTCGGGCGTGCAGAGGTTGAGCAGGCGATAACGGCCGCTGCCGACGCGATGCCCGCATGGGCCGCGCAAACAGCGAAACAACGCGCAGCCATCTTGCGCCGCTGGTTTGACCTGATGATGGCCAACATCGACGATCTGGCCGCAATCATGACTGCCGAGCAAGGCAAGCCCTTGGCCGAGGCACGGGGCGAAATCGTATATGCCGCGAACTTCATCGAATGGTTCGCCGAAGAGGGCAAGCGCATCTACGGCGATATCATCCCCTCGCACGATGCGAGCATGCGAATTGTTGTTTTGAAGCAGCCCATTGGTGTCACAGCCGCGATTACACCATGGAATTTTCCAGCGGCGATGATCACGCGCAAGGCTGGCCCCGCGCTTGCCGCCGGTTGTCCGATGATTATCAAACCTGCCAGCGCCACCCCGTTGACCGCGCTCGCATTGTGCCGCCTTGCCGAAGAAGCAGGCATTCCCAAAGGCATATTATCCTGCATCACGGGCAATGCGGGCGAAATCAGCGACACATTCTGCACGGACATGCGTGTGCGCAAAATCAGCTTTACCGGTTCGACGGAAATTGGCCGTCATCTCATGGCAAATGCAGCGCAAAATATCACGAAACTCAGCCTGGAACTGGGCGGCAATGCGCCATTCATTGTGTTTGATGATGCAGATTTGGACGCCGCAGTCATAGGCGCGATGCAGTCAAAATTCCGCAATGCAGGACAAACCTGCGTCTGCGCCAACCGAATATATGCGCAGTCCGGGATCCATGACGCCTTCGTCGCCAAATTGACGGAGGCTGTGCGCGGGTTGAAACTGGGCGATGGGGCAGCCGAGGGCACCACGACTGGTCCGCTGATCAATATGGCCGCCGTAGATAAAATCGAACAGCATATCGCCGATGCCGTCGCCAAAGGCGGTACAATTGTCACCGGCGGCAAGCGGTCGGATTTGGGCGGCAGCTTTTTCGAACCCACGATTATCACTGGCGCATCACGTGATATGCTGGTTGCCGAGGACGAAACTTTTGCCCCTCTCGCCCCGATATTCCGTTTTGAAAGCGAAGCGGAAATCATCGCGCTGGCCAATGATACCGTATTTGGTCTGGCATCCTATTTCTATGCCCGCGATCTGGGCAAAGTCTGGCGGGTGGCCGAGGCGCTTGAATATGGCATTGTCGGCGTGAACACAGGTCTAATCTCCACCGAAGTCGCCCCTTTTGGCGGGGTCAAGCAAAGCGGATTGGGCCGCGAAGGTTCAAAATATGGCATCGAGGATTATCTCGAAGTCAAATATGTCTGTATGGGCGGAATGTGATCGCTAGCTCACCGCCAGCACACTCGTCAGGATGATCCGGACCAGTTCGGCCTGCCCGCGCGCACCGGTTTTAGCGTAGATTTTTTTCGAATAATTGCGCGCGGTTTCAATGGTTAAACCCAGCGCATCGGCGGCATCGGCTATGCTGGTCGCCTGCCCTAGCATCCATGCCAACCGCGCCTCGCTCGGCAAAAGGCCGAACAGGTCGACCAATTGTTCGCAGCGGTCGGCCTGCGAGCGCCGGTCACCGCTGATATAGATGATCGCGACAGGCTTTTGGCTGCCCGCAAAACCATGTGCCTGTACTGGTGTCACAAGCATTTCCACCCAAGGGTCCTTACTGAGATTGAACGCCTGTGGGCGCGATTCACTGTTGGCAGCGAAATCTTTCAGCAAAACAGTCAGTTTTCGGTCAATGGCAGGTGACGCCGGTACCAGCCGGTCATAACGCCCGCGCCGCAGCAATGTACCCCATTGAAACAGTTGTTCCACATTGTCGGTAGCATCGATGATGCGACAACCGGCATCCAATGAAAGCCAGCCCATTTTGAGCCGGTCGAAAACCTGCCCTGTCACCGATGACCTGAATCGTTCGCGTTCCAACGCGGCAAAGCTGCGCAGCGCGATCCGTAAATGCGGCGCGAGCGCAGTCAGAAGCGCACCGGTCGCCGATCCGATCTGGCGTCCGCCCGAACAGCCAAGCCATAGGTCAAGCCCGCCAGGTTCCGTCACGCGGATGGATTGCATGTTGGTCAGCCCCTGCGGCAGCATGGCCTTTTCGTAAAATGCCCGCTGCTGCGTGTCAGTCGGGTCGATCAACTCGTCGAGCGAATACGCCCGGCCGGGACGCATTGTGCGGTAGGGGAAGGGATCGCGCATGTCACCATCGACAACAAGGTTGCGGACCTCCGCCGACGGCGGCTGACCCGCATAGAGCTCGACCACCGCCTCTTCATCGACCGGCCTGAAGATCAAATTGGTAAAACGTGCGCCGGTTTTTGCGAGCAAACGGTTCAGAAAGCCGCTCCAAAGCGGCGTTTCAAACATGCCTTCGTGCAAGGCTTGTAACAATCCATCATCGTCCACGCGCATAATGTGTTATACACTCCCAAATGGGAGGTTCAAGTGCATATAACATAGACCATGTCATTCGGTATAAGGACGCAAAGGAACCTGCCAGCTATGACGCGCACATTGACCCACCTGGAAAGGCTTGAGGCCGAAGCAATACACATCATGCGTGAAGTCGTGTCTGAATCGGAAAAGCCGGTGATGTTGTATAGCGTCGGCAAGGACAGCGCGGTTATGCTGCATCTTGCGCGCAAGGCGTTTTTTCCGTCGCCCCCGCCCTTCCCCTTGCTGCATGTCGATACGACGTGGAAGTTTCAGGAAATGTATAAGCTGCGCGATCGCATGGCGCAGGAAAGTGGCATGGAACTGCTGGTCTATCACAATCAAGAGGCGATGGACCGCGGCATCAATCCGTTCGACCACGGCCCACTGCACACCGACATGTGGAAGACCGAAGGGCTGAAACAGGCGCTCGACAAATATGGTTTTGACGTAGCATTCGGCGGCGCCCGACGAGATGAGGAAAAAAGCCGCGCGAAAGAACGCATTTTTTCCTTCCGCACCGCAACCCACGGCTGGGATCCCAAAAACCAACGTCCCGAATTGTGGAACTTATACAATACACGCAAGGCCAAGAACGAGAGCATCCGTGTCTTTCCAATCTCGAACTGGACCGAACTCGACATCTGGCAATATATTCACCTCGAAAACATTCCCATCGTTCCGCTGTATTTCAGCGCCAAACGTCCCACTTATGTGCAGGATGGGCAATTGTTCATGGCGGACGATATTGAACGGCTTGAAAAAGTTATGGGCAAACGCCCGGAGATTACCGAACGCTCGATCCGTTTCCGCACCTTGGGCTGTTCACCGCTAACGGGCGCCGTCGAAAGCGACGCGAAAACCTTACCGGAAGTCATTCAGGAAATGCTGCTAACCACCACCAGTGAACGGCAGGGACGCGTTATCGATAAGGATGGCGGTGACGCGAGTATGGAGAAGAAAAAACAGGAGGGCTATTTCTGATGTCGGACACGGACACCATCTATCAAACTGACGCCCTTATCGCGCAGGATATCGACGCCTATCTCGATACGCATCAGCATAAAAGCCTGCTGCGCTTCATCACATGCGGGTCGGTCGATGACGGTAAATCTACACTCATCGGACGCCTGCTTTACGACAGCAAAATGATCTTCGAAGACCAACTCGAAGCTTTGCAAGCAGACAGCAAGCGCGTGGGCACGCAAGGTCAGGAAATCGACTTCGCGCTTCTGGTTGATGGCCTCGCCGCAGAGCGCGAACAGGGCATTACCATCGATGTCGCCTACCGCTTTTTCGCGACCGAGAAACGCAAGTTCATCGTCGCCGACTGCCCGGGGCATGAGCAATATACCCGCAACATGTTCACCGGCGCATCGACCGCGGACCTTGCGGTCATGATGATTGACGCGCGCAAGGGTGTGCTCGTGCAGACGCGGCGGCACAGCTATTTGTGCAACCTGATCGGCATCAAAAACATCGTGCTCGCCATCAACAAGATGGACCTTGTCGACTACAGCCAGCAAGTTTTCGACGACATCGTTGCCGATTACACCGCTTTTGCGCAGGAGATCGGCATCAAAAGCTTCACTGCGATGCCGATTTCCGGCTTCAAGGGCGACAATATCACAACGCTAAGTGAAAACACCCCATGGTATACGGGTCAGCCGCTCATCGAGCATCTGGAAAGTGTCGAACTCGACCTGACCACCGACCAGACAAAGCCGCTTCGGCTGCCGGTGCAATGGGTCAACCGGCCCAACCTCGACTTCCGTGGCTTTTCGGGTTTAATCTCAAGCGGTAGCGTCAAGCCGGGTGATGCCGTTCGTGTGTTGCCTTCGGGTAAGACATCGACCGTCACAAAGGTGGTGACGCTCGATGGCGACCTCGACGAAGCCGTTGCCGGACAGTCGGTTACGATCTGTTTTGCAGATGAAGTCGATTGCTCACGCGGCAATGTTATTGCTGCTGCCTCGGCCCCGCCCGAAGTATCGGATCAGTTCGAAGCGACTATCGTGTGGATGGACGATGACCCCCTCCATGTCGGGCGCGCATATTGGCTCAAGCTCGGCACGCAGACAGTCTCTGCCACGGTCCAGCAGCCCAAATATACTGTGAACGTCAATGATCCTGCCGGTTTGGGGTCGCATTTGGCGGCAAAGACGCTGGAGCTAAATGCGATCGGCGTGGCCGAACTGGCAACAGACAAACCGATTGTGTTCGAACCCTATGCCGATAGCCGAACATTGGGCGGCTTCATCCTGATCGACAAGATCACCAACCGCACCGTTGGGGCCGGCATGCTGCATTTCAGCCTTCGCCGTGCGCAGAATGTGCATTGGCAGGCATCTGATATCGGCCGCGAGCAACATGCAGATCTGAAAAACCAGAAAGCGCGTGTGCTGTGGTTCACGGGGCTATCGGGTTCGGGCAAATCGACCATCGCCAACGAGGTCGAGAAATCATTGAACCTGATGAACCGCCACACATTCCTGCTTGATGGCGACAATGTGCGGCACGGGCTCAATAAGGACTTGGGCTTTACCGAGGCCGACCGGATCGAGAACATCCGGCGTGTCGGCGAAGTCGCCAAGCTGATGGCGGATGCCGGATTGATCGTACTCACCGCATTCATTTCGCCATTCCGCGCAGAACGCGATATGGTGCGATCCATGCTACCCGATGCCGAATTTATAGAGATCTTCGTCGATACCCCACTTGAGGTCGCCGAAGCGCGCGATGTAAAGGGTCTTTACAAAAAGGCACGTTCGGGGGCACTTAAAAACTTCACAGGGATCGACAGCCCCTATGAGCCGCCACTTGACCCCGAAATCCGGGTCAACACGGTAGAGATGACTGCTAAAGAAGCTGCTGAGCATATCATCCGCCAGATCATGCCGCTGAAATGAGCACCGCAATGAACGACGCCGAACTCGCCGCGCATTTGGCGCAGATTGCAGGCAAGCTACTCCTCGATGTGCGCGCTTCCGGCCTGCTTTCGGGTCAGGCACTCGGCAAGGCGGGGGACCAGACCGCCAACCAGTTTCTGTGCCATGCTATCCATGAGCAACGGCCCGACGACGGTTTGTTGTCCGAAGAAGAAAAGGACAATCGCGAACGCCTCTCAAAATCGCGGGTCTGGATCATTGATCCAGTTGATGGCACCCGCGAATATGGCGAAGAACGCACGGATTGGGCAGTACATGTCGCACTTGCCATCGACGGCAGACCGGAGATTGGCGCAGTAGCGCTACCAGGCCTTGATTTGGTATTGCGCACTGACCGACCACAACCGCTAGCAACTGGCCCAAAAACGCCGCGTATGGTCATCAGCCGAACCCGTCCCGCAAGGGAGGCGTTGGACGTCGCCGAGAAAATTGGTGCAGAACTGGTCCCGATGGGCAGCGCCGGCGCAAAGGCCATGGCAATCGTGCGCGGTGATGCCGAAATCTACCTGCACACAGGCGGTCAATATGAATGGGATAGCTGCGCGCCCGCTGCAGTCGCCTTGGCGCATGGTCTCCATGTCAGCCGCATTGACGGAAGTCCGATGATGTATAATCAAGCGGATGTCTACATGCCCGACCTGTTGATATGCCGCCCCGAATGGGCTGAGCAGGTGTTGTCCTTATTAGGATAAGGGGCGTGCCATGGGGCGATGCAAATGGCATGTGAATACCGCCCCGCCGATACCCCGTACCGCCGCTTTCATAGCCCCTTCCCTTTCGCGAATCCGGCGATATCGTCTACTGTGCATTATCGCTGTTCAGACTGAGGACAGCAATTTGCCAAGGAGATATTATGCCAGCCGTCACCTATATTGAGTTCAATGGGACAAGCCATGTTGTCGACGTCGCCGAAGGCGAGAATGTCATGCGTGGCGCGCTCAACAATGATTTGCCGGGCATTGTGGGTGAATGCGGCGGCGGGCTCGCTTGCGCCACCTGCCATTGCTATGTCGATGATGCTTGGGTGGCAAAGGCTGGAACAACGACATCGCAGGATGAACGCGACATGCTTGAATCGACGTCAGCCCCTGTAAAGGCCAACAGTCGCCTGTCATGCCAGATCATTATGACCGCAGAACTGGACGGTCTGGTCGTCCATCTGCCCGAACATCAATATTGAGGAGCAGACAGATATGCGTATTGACCCCGCCAATCCCGTCGCCCCGACTAACATCGTTCGCCGTTTCGGTATGGATCAGGTGCCTGACCATGTCCCGCCTGAGCTCGTAAGGCAGGCCGGTATCATCTACAGCCCTGAATTCCTCGCGGACCCGTATAAGTTTTTCGCTGGAATGCATGAGAAATTCCCACCGATATTCTACGATGTCGGTCCGTTCGGCAATGCATGGGTGCTGACCAAGCATGAGGATGCGCTGTTTGCGCTGCGCCATGCCGAATATTTCTCCAACGAAGATGCGACGCCCTTTCCCCGCGATCCTGAAGATTATTTCTACTTCATCCCAATCGAAGTTGATCCGCCGGAACACCGCAAATACCGCAACATTGTCGACCCGATCGTGAGCCCGCAAGGGGTGCTTAAGCTGGAGGAGCGCATCCGTGCGCTCGCCAATGAGTTGATCGACGACATCATCGACAAGGGCGAATGCGAATTCGACGAAGCCTTTGGCCGTCCATTGCCCGTGCTGGTTTTCCTCGACCTGATGGGACTACCACGAGACATGTGCGACACATTTGTCAGCTGGGCGATGGCGCTTCTGCACTCTAACGACCGTGCTATCATGGGGCAGACGCTAAAAACGATAGGCGACTATCTAAAAACCGCAATTGCCGACAAGCAAGCCAACCCCGACGACGGGCTGGTCAGCCGCATCGTCCATGCCGAAATTGACGGCAAGCCGATTTCGGAGAAAGAGGCGTTTGGCTTTGCGACTTTCCTTTTTATCGCCGGTCTCGACACCGTGTTTGCCACCCTCAACAATATGTGGCTTTGGCTGGCGCGCAACCCAGAGCGGCGGCAGGAAATCATTGATAACCCTGAAAACATCAACGCGCAGGTCGAAGAATTGCTCCGCGTTTTCTCCGTCACCTTCTCGGGACGCACTGTAGCGCAGGATATCGAAATTCGCGGCGTCCAGCTGAAAAAGGGTGACAAAATCACCAGCATTCTGCCCGCGTGCAATTTCGATCCTGATGTTTTTCCCAATCCGACAGAGGTCAATTTCCACCGTCCAAAGAAGATCATTTTGGCCTTCACAGTGGGCGTGCATAGCTGCATGGGGGCGCATCTCGCCCGGCTGGAGATTAAGATCGCCTTACAGGAATGGTTGAAACGCATTCCTGATTTCAAGGTGAAGCCGGGGGCAGAAACGATTTATCGGCCCGGAGGCGTTATCGGGCCTGAGTCGGTTCCGCTGGTCTGGTAAAACAGATCTAATCGCGGGCGAGCAGCAGTGCAGCAGCCATCGGGCCACCGCCCGAGGTTGCAACTGCGAGCTTCGGCTCGCCTTTGATCTGCCGTGCGCCGCCCTGCCCGCGCAATTGCACGACGCTTTCATAAGCGTAGCCAAAACCGTGCAGCCGTCCCCAGCCCAATTGCCCACCACCGGTGTTCATCGGCAGTTCGCCATCGAGCGCAATGCGCGTACCGCCTTCGATGAACTTATGGCCCTCGCCCACCTCGCAGATGCCAAGGCCTTCGAGCCACGTAATTGGTTGAAAGGCAAAGCCGTCATAAAGCTGAACGGTATCAAGGTCTTTGGCGGTGTAATCGGTATTCTTCCAAAGATCGCGCCCCGTCGGATACGCCGCTGCCCATTCGGCCTGATCCCAGCTATACCGTTCACAAGATCCAGCCGTCGCCGCGATGCGGATGGGGGTGGCGGTGACCTCGTCGAGCGCATCGCCCGCAGAAACGATTACGACGGTCGAGGCATCGGTAAAGCGGTCGCAATCATATAGACAGAACGGCGTAGAGATAAGCCGAGCCGCCATATAGGTGTCCATCGTCAACGGTTCGCGAACAATGGCACGCGGGTTTAACGCGGCGTTGCGGTGGTCGTTGATCGCGACCTGAGCCAGTTGCTCGCGGGTCATGCCGTAACGCTTCATATGGCGCATCGCGAATTGCGCGGTCCAACAAGCGGCCGAAAAAGCGCCGAACGGCGACACCCATTGCGAGTTTCCAGTGACGTCCTTGCGCCGTTCGAGCGGGGGGAATTCCTCGGGCCGCGCCATTGCCGCCGCCTCGTACACCGTGCGGAAACAGATGACATGCCGCGCCAATCCAGACCGGACGGCGGCTGCCGCATCAGCGATCGCACCAAGCTGCGCCGTTGCTTCTGCAGCGCCTGTATGCCAGCGGGTCTTTAACCCGCACGCCTCAATCACCTCATCAACGCCGATGGGCGAAAAGCCCATGAAGGTCTGCATCTTGCCGGGATAGGTCGACACACCGTCAATCTGCTCAAGCGTCAATCCGGCGTCGTCGATCGCTTCTTTGATCGCATCCATGGTCAGACCCAAGGGCGAACGGGTTAGCCGAACGCCAACTTCTGATATGCCAACACCACTAATATATGCTTCGCGTCCCATGTTCAGGCAACTTTCTCAAACAGAGGATACCAGATGCCGTCTTGCTCTTCGAATACGACCTGCACCTTGTCGTCAATATCCACGCTGTCGACGGGGGAATTGATGATGTTCGTGGTCAGATAAACCCCCGGCGCATCGTCGAGCCTCACCCGTGCAATTACAAAGGGAACTTCCATATCAGGCGCCCATTTCTGGTGATTGACCGTGTAGGTATCGATGACACCTGCCCCCGACACCGCAAAGGGCGCGACATTTTCCGATTGGCAATGGCGGCAAAACTCGCGTGGCGGGTGGTTGAAGCCGCCACAATCGTTGCATTTATGGATGTTGAGCTTGGCTTCCGCTCCCCCAGTCCAGAATGCTCGATTGTCCTTGTCGAGGCGGATGCGCGAGCGCTGCCATTTCATGCGGTTATTCCCTTCAGTCGTTAGCTAAGGCTTAGCGCACCGGATTGCCAAGCCAAAGGTTATATCCGCCTTATCGCCACGACGATTTGGTAGCTATCCAGTTGCTAGGCAGGCCGCAGCCTGCGAAAGATTGCCGCAACAACAAAAGTGAGGTGTTCAGGATGAGCGATCTGTTAGGATATAAGGGCAAGCGCGTTATCGTAAGCGGATGCTTCTCTGGCATGGGTGAGGCAACGGCAAAAATCTTGCTTGACCAAGGGGCCGAAGTCCACGGGCTGGATTTCAAGGAATGCGGGCTGCCACTCGCGTCGTTCAACCGGATTGACCTACGCGATCCTACAACCATTGAGGCGGGCGTCGCATCTATCGGCGGAAAAGTCGATGCGCTGTTTAACTGCGCTGGCCTTCCCGGTGGCGGAGCCTTTCCGCCGCTGGACACGTTCAAGGTCAACTTTGCCGGTACACGCCATGTCACCGAGTGCGTATTGCCGCTCATGAATGAAGGAAGCGCTATTGTGAGCATCGCTTCCACCGGCGGTCTCGGATGGAGCCGCCGCATTCCGGTCCATATGGAATTGCTGCAAACAAAAGGCTTTGACGGCGCGATTGCTTGGGCAGAGGCGCATATGGATCAGATCGCCGAGGGTTACGCCTTCTCCAAGGAAGCGGTCATCGTGTGGACGCAATATATGTGTGCGCAGCTTATCAAGCGCGGCATCCGGATCAATTGCACTCTGCCGTCACCGACAGAGACGCCGATGATGGACACATTTCAGGCGACATCCGGCAAAGAAGTAATCGATGCGGCTGCCGAACCGTTAGGCCGTTATTCCACTGCCGCAGAACAGGCGAACGGCCTCTTGCTGTTGAACAGCGCCTTGTCCGGCATCATCACTGGCGTGGTCCTTCCCGTCGATGGCGGCTTCATGGGATCGCTGGCCACCGGACAGATTGATATTTCAAAGATGATGGGTCGCTCCAAGCCGGAGGCCTAAAGGATAACACATGAATTTTGATCTGACCGAAGACCAGGAAATGATGCGCGACATGTTCGCGCGGTTCCTTGATGAAAATAGCAGCATGGCACGCGTGCGGGCCGCGGCGCCATCGGGTTTTGATGCTGAGCTGTGGCGTGGCCTTGCCCAGCAAGGCGCGATCTCAATCCGCGTACCAGAAGAAGCCGGCGGTCTGGGCATGGGATTGTTCGAAGCAGCCTTGTTGATGGACGAAGCAGGGCGAACGCTGGTTTCGGGACCATTGGCCGAGGCGCTGGTCGCGGTGCGGTTACTGGCGCAGGCGGGCGGGCACGACGCTTTGCTGGACCGTGCCTTGGCGGGCGAAGCTGTGGTTACGCTTGCCCTGCACGACATAGCAACCAACCCGCTTCAATGGGTCGCCGGTGGCAGCGTCGCGCAAGCCGTGATTGCACGCAGCGGCGACAAAATCCTTTTGGTTTCTGTCCCCGAAGGTGCGCAAAAACTAGAGAAAAACCTTGCAGATACGCCGATGGCGGAACTCAACCTTGGCGCGTTGGAGGCGACCGATCTTGGGCTGGACCGCGCCATATTCGATGCTGGCGTTGAAGAATGGAAGCTGCTGATCGCGGCGGGCCTCGCGGGTCTTGCGAAACAATCGCTGAAGCTAGCTGCAGCCTATGCCGGTGAGCGCAAACAATTCGGTCAGTATATCGGACAGTTTCAGGGGATTTCGCACCCGCTCGCCGATCTGGTTTGTGAGGCCGACGGCGGCAAGTTTCTTGTATGGAAAGCGATCCGCGACATATGTGACGGAAGCAGCGAGGCAGGCAGTGCTATTTCTATAGCAGCGTGGTGGAACGCCATTACGTCCGCGCGCTGTGTCGCGCAGGCGCTTCACACCTTTGGCGGCTATGGCCTGACCACCGAGTACGACATTCACCTGTTCAACCTGCGCGCCAAGGCATGGCCGCTGATGCTGGGTGACCCGGCGTTGCTGCTCGAAGAAGCCGGACGCAGGCTTTATGCCGGTGAATCCGCGTCGCTGCCCGATGCTGGCGAATGCACCATCGAGTTTACGCTCGGCGACGATGCCGACGAAATGACGCGGGAAATCGATGCGTTTTTTGCCACCAACGTCACCGACGAAGAACGTGCGCAGTTCCACTACAGCTGGGAAGGCTTTGTTCCTTCGGTCCACAAGAAACTGGCCGACGCAGGTCTGCTTTTCCCAGGTCTGCCGGGCGATTTGCGCGGCAAGAAGCTGTCGCATTATGCGCAGATGGCGGCGATGGATGCCTATGAGCATCATGGCTACAATAACCCCGCCGCCAACGTAACGCAAATGGTCGCGCTGATCATCCACCGCTTTGGTTCGGACGAGCTGAAAGCCGATGTGCTGCCCAAATTGATGAACGGCGAAGCAATTTGCAGCCTTGGCTATTCCGAACCCGGCTCAGGCTCCGACGTTTTTGCCGCGCAGTGCAAAGCGACGCCCGATGGCAATGGTTGGCGGATCGACGGAACCAAGATGTTCACGTCCGGCGCAAATCTGTCATCCTATGTGCTGATGCTATGCCGCACGAATACAGAAGTTGCCAAACATGCTGGGCTCACGATGTTCATCGTCCCGCTCAAAACTGAGGGCGTGACGGTGCAGCCGGTTTATACCTTTCAGGATGAACGCACCAACATCACCTTTTACGACAACGTCCGCATTCCCGATAGTTGGCGACTGGGCGAAGTCGATGGCGGCTTAAAGACGATGAGCGCCAGCCTTGAACTGGAACATGGCGGCGGATTTGGCAAATATATGCGCAAAATGTTGGAGGCAGGGGAAGCCGCATGCCGCGAGATCACGCGCAATGGCAAACCGTTGATCGACGAACCACAGGCACAGGCGCGGTTGGCCCGCACCGCGGCGCATCTCTGGCTTTCCGAACTCATCACTTTCCGCGCACAATGGGCCATTGCCGAGAAAAAACCCAACCTCGCTTATGGGCCGATGGCAAAGATGTTCTCTTCCGAAAAATTCCTGACCGATGCGCGCGACCTGCTGGACTTAACTGCTCCTCACTCGTTGTCCCTCCGGCCTGGACCGACAGCGGCGCTCAATCTTTTCTACCGCCATGCGCAAGGCGCGACGATTTATGGTGGCACCAGCGAAGTTCACCGCTCGATGATCGCGGAACGGAACCTTGGCTTGCCGCGAACGCGCGCGTAAGGAGGGGATATGGCAGACGAACCGCACCTACTGACGAGCGAACAAGACGGCATCCTGATTGTATCTCTCAATCGCCCAGACAAGCTGAACGCGCTATCGGGCGAAACCATGCAATTGTTTGAGGAGGCATTGCTTCGCTTCCGCGACTCCGACGATTTGCGCGTCATGCTGATCCGCGGCAATGGCCGCTATTTCTGCGCAGGTGCTGATATGCGCAGCGGGTCGCCCAGCCAACAAAAGCGCACCGCAACCTCAATCCGCGAGAACCATCGTACCGGCCTGCACGGGATGCATCGGATCTACGACGAGATGGAGCATATCGAAAAGCCTATTGTCGCCGCGATCCACGCAACCTGCGTCGGCGGAGGGCTTGAAATGGTGATGTCCTGCGATTTCCGCTTGGCCGCAAAAAGTGCCGCATTTTCCTTCCCCGAAGGCTTATTTGGTGTCTTACCCGCGAGCAATGGCGTCAGCCGCCTAACCCGCATTTGTGGTCCTCATTGGGCGCGTTGGTTAATCATGGGCAATCAGAAGGCCGATGCTGACAAGGCCCATATCATGGGGTTGGTGCATGACGTTCTGCCCGATGAGGGCTTTGACGAAGCCGCGCTCGATTTTTGCCGTCATTTGACGAAAAATGATCCCGAACAAATGGGTGCGGCAAAAATCGCAATCGAACTGGTCGCCGAAGTCGGACCGGACATGGCCCGTCATGTCGAGCGAATGGCAAACAGCGCGTTGATGCTGAACCCCGCCTACCTCGCGCGGATTGAAGCTTATGTGAAGGGTATTGGTGCGAAGAAGTAGCTTCGGCTAGGTTTCGGTATTCGCGCGATAATCTTGAATGGCCAATTCGAGCAATCGGGCTTCGGCTTCCATATAATGCGTGGCGTTGGGTGCGAAGCGCTCTCCCATCGCATCACCGAAATGCTTGTCGGTGGCAATGTTTACGGCACGCTCAAAGCCCATATAAAGCACCGTCGCCATTCCGACAGCGCGGGAACCGACGTCGGCAGGATCACGCCCCATCTGCCGGACAATCAATGAAATCACAGGGCGCGCCGCATTGATACGGTGCTCGGTCATGCGGCCATCCTTGCGGTCAGCCATCGTATTGCGCAGGTGCAGAATTCCGGAATGGCGCTGCCAAAATTGATAGAAGCCCTGCACAAACTGTTTGCATCTTATGCCCAGTTCGGCGTCGGGCCAAGGTTCCCGGATCAATGCGAGATAGCTCGACTCTGCCTCCGCCATCACTGGTTCCAGCACGGCCAAGCCAAGTTCCGTCAAATCGGCGAAATAGACATAGAGTGACGCCATGCGCAGATTGGCACGGCGCGCGACTTCGCTGATTGTGATCTGCGCTTCATCATATTCGGCAATAATCTCTTGCGCGACTTCTATGATCCGGTCGCGGGTATCGCGGCCCTTACGACCTAACCGTTGACCGTTGAGATTGTGGATCACATCATTTGCCGGCGTAGGCCGCCGTGGCGCCAATGCTGATTGCGCAGCTACCATCTTCTTACCTTTTCGCTTCTATTCTCTCCAGGCGATGAGCTTGGTTTCAAGATATTCCTCGATTCCTTCAACGCCCCATTCACGGCCAATTCCGCTCGCCTTGTAACCGCCAAAGGGAATGTCGCCAGAAATGCTCATCCCGCCATTAACGCTCATTGTCCCCGTCCGCACCCGGCGCGCAATTTTCATGGCCCGGTTCAAATCGGCGGATACGACACCGCCCCCTAGTCCAAAGTCACTTTCATTTGCAATGCGAACTGCGTCGTCATCATCTTCAAATGGAATAACGACCAAAACAGGTCCAAAAATTTCCTCTTGCGCGATACGCATATCGTTACGCACATCAGCAAAGCAGGTAGGCTCGATGAAATAGCCATTACCTTTATCGGGACGCATCTTGCCTCCAGCGATCAAGGTCGCACCTTCATCCTGTCCTAATTTGATATAGGACATCACCCGTTCTTGCTGCCGCTTAGACACTACAGGCCCCATGATATGACCGGGATTGTCAATATCACCCCAATTTTCGCCAAAGCTGCCATAGCTGTGCGCAAGAATTGCCTTCGCCTCTTCATAGCGGCTTTTGTGGACCAGAAGCCGCGATTGCACCGCGCAACCCTGACCTGCATGAAAAACAAGCATGGACTGCGCAATTTCCATTGCGAAATTAGGTGCATCTTCCAGCACAATCTTCGCCGATTTCCCGCCTAGCTCAAGGAAGACGCGCTTCAGCGTCGCCGCACCCTGTTCCATGATACGTTTGCCGATGCCTGTCGAACCGGTAAAGCTAATCAGATCGACGCGCGGATCGGTTACTAGCATTTCTCCGGCAAGCGCCGGGTCGCTCCCGAACACAACGTTCAAAACACCTGCAGGAAAACCCGCTTCCTTTGCCAGTTCGCCAAAAATGGCCCCCATGCCTGGGGTGTTCGGTGCGGGTTTCAAGATGACGGTGCAACCGGCGAGCAAAGCAGCCACCACTTTACCGACATTCACATACAGCGGAACGTTCCATGGCGTGATTGCGCCAACGACACCAACCGGTTCGTGCACGGCCTTGCGATGGCTTTCAAATCCAAAAGCCATGCGCGGCGGGTAATCTGTTTCCCAGCGGACCTGCGGGAATACGGCCAGATAGTCTTTCCATCCGTCCATCGCCATATCCACATGCGCGCGGCCAACCGCACCAATGGCAGCGCCTGCTTCATAACGTGCAAGGTCAGATAGCCGGTCGCGGTTGGCATCGAACAAATCGTACAGTTTCTGCACAAGAGCCACGCGCTTTTCGACATTGGTTGCCCAGTCGGTGTCGTCAAAGGCACGGCGGGCGGCGGCGATCGCATCATCCACATCTTTCGCCGAAGCATCAGCAGCCTTGCCAACTGGCGCTCCGGTCCAAGGACCAATAACATCAAAGGTCTTGCCGCCTTCGGCATCGCGCGATTGGCCGTCGATAAACAATTTTGCGTCGGGGAGAGTGGTCATTATCTTTATTCCTATTGGGCTTTGCGGTGGCCGCGCAGGACAACCATTTGCATGTGCAGGTCAGGCGGGGTGTCTACAACCCCCCGGAAAGCGTCGGTTACATTGTTATAATGCGAAATTGGCCGTTCCCGCAGATTAATGCCAGCCTTGGCATTTTCCATCCCGAACCGCATCGCCACCTCTTGTGGCCAGCTGCTGCCCGTCTTGGTTTCGTCCATCATCATGCCGGCCTGAACGACAGTGACGCGCACGCCCTCTGCCTCCAACTCGCGGCTCCACATGTCGGACATCAATTCAAGCGCGGACTTGGTGCCTGCATAAAGCCACAGCATCGGCATTTTGATGGAAACCGTCTCGCTGGAAACATTGATGATGTGACCGCCGCCGCGCAACAAAGGCAACGCCTCACGTGCGCAATATATCGGCCCCGCAAGGTTGATATTGACCTGTGATGCAATCTGTTCGTCGGTGACCTCGCTGAGCGTGAATGGCTCATAGACCGCTGCATTGTTGATCAACACATCGATTTTCGGATGTATTTCGGAAATCGTTTTAAAGGCAGCGCGCACCGAATCGGGCTGTGCCACATCGCATTCCAGCACCAAATGCGGCGCACCGATCTCGTCGGCCACCGCCTGCACTTTCGATAGCGTGCGGCCCAGCAAAATAACGGTCTCGCCATCTTTGGCAAAGCGCCGCGCCAGCGCGCGTCCCAGTCCGTCGCCTGCGCCGGTAATGACAATGGTTTTAGCCATAAAAATCTCCTTGCCCCCTTCCTATAGTGGGCAATGAAAAAGAGCGAGACGCAAGCAAACGCAATCGCCGAAGCGATGGAGTTTGGTCAGGCTCCCGTCACGCGGAAATCGGACGGATAGACCGACAGGTCGCCGGAATAAGCGATGCCGCCATCCCATTGTTCCGTTCCGCTTATGCGCCGGAAAAAATGGACGGTTCGCGCGAACGATCCCGCCTTCGACCTTGGTTCCATTGCAATACCGCTCGGACTTACGCCGCGTGCTCTCGCGCTAAAATCCTTAACCGAGAATAGCAGATCATCGGTCTGGTGCGCGCACATGACGATTTCGCTGCCGGGGCAGAAGCGTTTGGGCTCAATCTGCACTGACGACAAGCGACCGCGCTTCATTGCGACAAATCCCGGAACGCGGCAAACCTCGGGGATATGCACCTCGTCATACCATGTGTGGTATTCAGCCTCCATTCCTGCAACAAAATTGGCAGGAATGATGAACATCGATGAAAAAGGTTTATCCTTCTGGTGGTTCGGACCCGACCGCCAGTCATAATACATGGCGTAGCTGTATATGCGCTCGGACTCGTTTGCATCGTCGATCAACCCTGCATCACGCGCATCTGCCAGCAGTGCACCCAATACAGGCAGATCGATTTCCGGCGTTTCAGTCTCAAACTCATACACGCTCAAATATCGCCACGGCTGGGCAATGTCGGGCATGACTTGTTCGGGCGTGACCTCATAGCGGTCTGCCGAACGGAAGCCACGAAGGCGGCTGAGGTCGGCTGCATGTGCGCCGTCGAACCACGCAGCATATTCGGCTTCACGCCCAGCGGGGACATTATGCAAATGGGTAGTTGTATGCAGGCTCATGCGCTCATCTCCACATTGATACGGGTTAGCTTACTCTCGGCAATTCGCCACGCACCGGCGACCCGCACATATCGTTCATGATAATGGCCAAATCCTAATAGCTTGCGCCCGGTCGGCCAGATATTACGGTCCTGCATCGCCCAAATTCCGGTGGCAGTATCCCCGTTCACCTCAATCTCTGGTGCGTGGATATGGTGGGTGGTAAATGTCTCCGCGCTAATGGACGAACGTACATAGGCCACCGCCGCGTCGCGTCCCTCCACCCGAAGTCCGCCAGCGGCCGACGTATCGAGAATAAAATCCTCGGTAAAGACAGCGGCAAAGCCGTCCCAGTCCTGTGTGTCGAGGCAACGGCAATAACGCGCCTTCAGGTTGCAGATTTCCAGCCAGTCAGCAAAGTTTGGCGTACTCAAAGCCGGAAACCCCGCAATTGGTGACCGCCATCGCACAGGATCACCTGGTTGTTGATAAAGCTGCCTTGCTCAGATGCGAGGAAATAGCCAAGGTTTGCAATGTCGTCCGCCGTCCCCTGTCGCTTGACAGCTTGCATGGATTTCAGCCTTTCCCAATTGGCCGCCTCTACGCCCTCCTGCGCCGCTGGCGTTTCCATGAGCCCGGGCGCGATGGCAACGCAGCGGATTTCGTCTGCGCTGAACTGGTTCGCCATGGCGTGGGTGAAAACATTAAGCGCGGCTTTGGTGATTCCATAGGCGGTTTGCGGCTGATAGCTCGCCATCGATGATTTATTGATGATCAAACCTTTAGCCTTGGCCAGCGCGGGACGAATCGCCTCTGCCAGCAACAACGGCCCAATGGTGTTGACCGCGAAGTAATGCTGCCATTTTGCTTGACCGAGCCCAAAGAAACCGCGCGCGATTTCGCCCATATGAAGCCCCGCATTGTTGATCAGGACATCAAGCTTTTCATGTGCAGCAAGCACTGCGGCCCCCAAAGCCTGAATTTGCACTTCGTCGCTCATGTCGCAGATATGGCATTCCGCCGATCCGCCAACACCTTCGACCAAAGCCTTGGTTTCTTCCATCCCGGCTGCATTGATGTCAGCAAGGATCACATGCGCGCCGTCTCCGCCGAATTTCAGCGCATAAGCGCGGCCCAACCCTGCGGCCCCGCCAGTTACCAAAATTATTTTATCTTTAAACGCGCTCATTAATGCCCTCCATGGCTTTGTGTTGCTCCAAGGATAATCCGTAGGCGGTGTTATGCGTCTTACCAAACATTGCGCTGTTATAGCCGTTCAGTTTCAGTATCTCTGCAATCGAGGCCGTCGCTCGCGATATTTCCGCATGATATCCCGGGTAACTTTCCGGCAGGTCGGCACGATAGCCAAAGCCTGCATTATGATGATTGCGACCGGTCAGCAGCGCTGCACGCGACGGCGAGCAGATGCCCGTGGTATGGAATTGATTATAGCGAACACCACCCTTAGCCAGTCGATCGAGATTGGGTGTTGGCACTGGCCCGCCAAATGTACTCGCCATCGCAAAGCCAACATCGTCGCTCATGAACAGAAAAACATTGGGCGCATTATCCGGTGCGCGCACCGGCTCATATGGGTCGGGGACAGATTGTTTGGCATCGCGAACAATTTTGCCCGCAAATGTTGACTGTCCCATAGGCAATATATCACGCGCCGGTTCGGCAAAAGCAGACCAACAAAGCAAAGCTGCCACGCTCACAAATGCAGTTACCCGTTTAGCAACGGGCGGCACAGTCATGCCAATCTTTCAAAACCGACACGGCTGATTTTCCAACCGTTTTCAGTGCGGACAAATTCATCCGAATAGCGACCAAGAACAGTATCAATCTGTCCACCTTCGCGGCGCTTCATCTGGCTGGACACCGTCCAGTCGCCAGTCGCCGTGTCGCCATTAACGATGATGCACGGCGTATGAAGCATGTGCAGCATCCATTCCGAATTTCCGGCAACAGCCGTCGTCATAAATCCTGTCAATTCGTCAAAGCCGTGAAAAACGCGAAAGCCATAGTCGCCGATGACATCATCGATGAACACTTCACGAAATCCGGCCAAGGCGGCCGCGGCATCTGTGGGCGATTTGTCTGAAGCCGCGCAATAGCGGGCCTTTACATTGGCGATTTCAGTCACGTCACTCATACTATTTCCTCCAGCCGGTCTGCCGCCAGTTTTTTGAGATCGGCAGTTTTGATCTTGTTGGTACCAGTGGTTGCCAACTCGTCTTCGGCAAAGAACAACACATTGCGCGGCACTTTGAAACTGGCGAGTTTTTCCTTGGCAAAAGCCTTTACCCCAGCCTCATCCAAATCCGCGCCATCGTGCGGCACGATACAACTGACCACCAATTCACCTAAGGTCGGGTGCGGCACACCAACCGTCTGGCTGATCTTTACCCCCGGCATGGTTCGCAGTAGCGTATCAACTTCAACAGGCGAAACATTGGCGCCGCCTGTTTTGATGATATCGTTCAACCGGCCGTGCCAGAACATCCGGCCTTCGGCATCAACATGCCCACCGTCACCAGTGCGCAAATAGCCATCAGCATCAACGGAGTCGGTTAAGGCTATGCCAATGTAACCAAGCATCAGCGTTGGTCCCTTGACACAAATTTCACCCTTTTCGCCTTGTGGGACGATGTCGCCCGTCAACGGGTCGATGATTTTCACCGTCACCCCGTGGCACGGCACGCCGACACTGCCTGCGGTTACATCATCCGGTGTGTTGGCCGGATAGGCGGTGAATAACGTAAAGGTTTCGGTATTGCCAAAAGCCGCAAAGGGCTCCCGCCATGTCGAGTTGACCGTCGGATGCTGCGCAATCGGTGATTTATAATCCATGTAGATCATCGACGACAAATCCGCCGTCGCCCAATTGGGGGCAGCAATAATCTGTTCCCATTGATGCGGCCACGCATTGAGGAATGTCGCTTTCTCAGCCTCCATCAATTGCAACGCTTCTTCAGCGTTAAAACTGGTTTGCAGCACCAGACTGCCACCACGGGTCAGTGCGCCGCCAAAGGCCATTGAAAAATTGCCCGACCAGAAAAAGCCATTGGCAGACCACATGCGCACCTCGCCGGGCTTTGCCGCATACCATTTGGGCCAGCGCCACAGTTGCAGGGTAACCCCGCGATGTGCGGACAATATTCCCTTTGGCATGGCGGTGGAGCCAGACGAGAAGAATAACACTCCAGGGTCGGACGGACTGTTCGTTGCCGCGCGCGCATCAACGCGGGCCTGATCTATGTCCCTGCCGCGTGCAAGAAATGCACCCCATTCTTCAATCGCGCCAACACTTTGGCCTAAGGCTGCGACATGCGAAAGAAAGGGATATCGTGTCGATCCTATTGCACCCACGCTGGATGTGCCGATGGCCGGATCAAGATCAATCAAAATATCCGCAAAATCCTTTTTCAGGATCTGCCGCTCCATCAACAAAACCGATATGCCCGACACAGCAACCAGATGATCCAGCTCGGCTGGCGTCGAAAACGTACTCAATGTCGTCGCGACGCCGCCTGCCAGCGCGGTACCAAAGGTCGCGGCCAGAAATTCGGGCCGGTTGGTCATCAATATCCCGACGCGGGTTCCCTTACCCACGCCGCACGCGATCAATGCGCGTGCGACCTCATTGGCGCGTGCCCATAAATCGGCGTAGGTCCAGCTTACTCGGGTGCCATTGGCAAAGCCGCCGTCATAAAAAACAAGTGCCTCGCGCGCGCCGCCGTTTTCGCAAATCGTGCGGAACCAGCCAGAGAGGGTGAGTTCTCCCAACCCTTCTTCTTCGGCCAGCGGCGGCCCTTGAATGATAGACAGCGGCCTCTCGCTCATCGCCTTAACGGTTCACATCAACGATGATACGACCGCGCACCTTGCCCGCAAGCAAGTCAGAAGCGGCGGCGACAGCCTCACCCAGACCGATTTCCGCGCCAATGACGTCGATCAAAGCCGGATCAAGATCGCGCGCCAATCGTTCCCATGCACGAAGCCGCGCGGCCTTTGGTGCCATAACGCTGTCAACACCCAGCAAGCGCACACCGCGAAGGATGAAAGGCATCACAGTCGCTGGAAAATCTGCGCCTTGCGCCAAACCGCAGGCAGCGACAGCGCCGCCATATTTGACCGCCGCACAGGCGTTAACCAGCGTGAAGCTGCCCACCGAGTCGACCACCCCTGCCCAGCGTTCCTTCGCCAACGGCCGACCTTTTTCGGACAGCTCCGCACGGTCGATAATCGAGTCAGCGCCAAGCTTCGTTAGATATTCCGCTTCAGATGCCTTGCCAGTCGACCCGACAACGGTAAATCCGGCTTTCTTGAGCAATGCAACGGCAACGCTTCCAACGCCGCCCGTTGCCCCGGTGACCAAGACCTCGCCCTGATCAGGCGTCACACCCGCCTGCACCAGCGTCTCGACGCATAAAGCGGCCGTGTAACCAGCGGTGCCGATCGCCATCGCTTGCTTCTCGCTAAACGCCGACGGCAGTGGCACCAGCCAATCGCCATTCAGGCGCGCGACTTGGGACAATCCGCCCCAATGGCCTTCGCCAACACCCCAGCCGTTCAACACGACCTTGTCGCCAGCTTTCCAATCGGCATGCGAAGATTCGCGCACAGTTCCGGCCAGATCGATCCCCGGCACCATGGGGAATTTGCGGACAACAGGCGATGACCCGGTGATCGCCAGACCGTCCTTATAATTAAGCGTCGAATAAGCGACGTCGATGGTCACGTTACCTTCAGGCAACTGGTCTTCGTTAACTTGGGCAAGCGAGACGCTTTGTACATCATCGGTTTTGTCGATCATTACGGCATTGAACATAGCATATTTTCTTTCTTTAACGATTTAGCGGACCGGGCTTAAACGCGGCGGCGGGGGTGGAGAAGCACTGTCAAGTTGAGCAACAATATGAGGCAGGCGTTCGGATTTCAGTGTTCCGTACATCGAAAGCCGGACCATTTCATGCGCGAAACGATGGGCCAGCATCTTGCGTTCTGCTTCGCTCTGCGAATGCGAGCGCGCCCAGACAGGCCAAAGAAAACTGGCGGCCAAGGTAATCACCGAAAAAACCTCTATATCGATATTGGGTTGGGCAAACTCCGTTTCGGCAAACCGCCCAATGGACCCGGCATATTCGCGCCAAAACGGATCTTCGGCAGGATCGGGAGCAGCAAGAACCTGCAACAACCAAATACGCCCAAGCTCTGGGTTATTCATGGCGAAAGCAACCAGCCGTTCGGTGACATCGACCATGTCAACCTGCTCGACATCACGCTCACCGATCGTTTCGGGATCGCCAAAAACTTCTCGGAAAATCTTGTCCGAAACCGACTTCAGCGTTGCCGCGATCAGTTTCTCACGCGTTGCAAAATGCTGATAAGCTGTGCCGCGATTGACCTCAGCCAATTGTGCAACCTTCGACAGGCTCAGCGCTTCCTGACCATCTTTCGCTAATATTGTGCGCGCCGCGGTCAGTATCGCTTCATGCGTGGCCTCTGGATTGCGCGCGCGGCGTTTCCGTTTTTCGCTCATTCCAGACCTTTCCGCATTCTTGATTCTATGCATGCCCTCCCCGTGCGCCAAGCGCAACCGCCCGCGTACAACCTATCGCCCGCGCGAATAAATACCGGCTAAACCAATTGTCCGCCTATAAGCGTCGCCAGCACCGGGTTCGGATCATCATGGTCGCGGACTTGGTCGGTCCAATCAGCCGCAATCAGGCAACAGTCTGCGTCAGCGCCCGGCCGGATGAACGCATCGCTTGCAAACAGGGCCAGCGCTGCATCGCACGACAAGACTTCGTCAGCGCCGACAATGGCCCCCATTGGTGTCCGCCGGTAAATAGCCGCAGCAATCGCTACCCAAGGGTTGGCCGGTCCATAAGGCGCGTCACTACCGGCAAGCAGCGCAACCATATGGGCGGATAGCGATGCCAGCCGATGAAGGTTCGACACATCGAGCGGATCAACCTCGGTCAAATAACGGTCGCCGCGCCGGGCAATAAAGCCTGGATTGGCGACGACAGTCAGCTTGAATTGCGAGATGTCCGCAATGAGGCTGCTTGGGATGAGGCTGCCATGCTCAATCCGGTCGCCTTTCTGTGCACCATCAGCGGCAGCAAGCGCAGCGAGATAGGTAACAAGTTCGGCCTCGGTAACGCAGTGCGCGGCGACGGGGCGACCAATTGCGCGCGCCGTGCGGATACGGGCAACTATATCGTTCAGTTCGGGCAATTCCCTCTCGTCGAACAGCAGCTTGACCGGACCAAGCTGGTAGTCCGTTCCATCAGGCAAATCTTCGCGGCCCATCAGCGTCAATTTTTGACGCAACACACCACTTCGGATTGCATCGGAAAGGATCGCCGCTTCATCCGGACCGTTGTTTGCGCCTGCATCGGTGACCGCAGTGACGCCCCAATGCGCCAGTTGCCGTGAAAGCACGCCAAGCGAAGGCGGCTGGTTGCCGATCTGCCCACGCAACCAATCATCGCCGCGCCAGATGCGGCCGGAAGGTGCGCCGTTGGGACCGGTTTCGACCGCAGCGGGCCATGGCGCATCGCCGATCAATGCCAAGCCTGCACTGTTGAGCGCCCAAAGTGCGCCAGTGCGGTCCTGCAGCCGCAGCGGACGGTCCGGCAACCACATGTCGAGCAGATGCCTGTCGGGAATGCCTGCCGCGCGCTCGTCATAGCCCACAGCGCGCACCCATTCTCCGGGCTCGATTTCAGCCGCTCTGGACCGCAAGGCAGCAATGATCGAATCGGGATCAATCAATCCTGCAAGATCGACAGACTGCATCCGTGCAGCCGTGGCCAGCAAATGGATATGATGGTCATGCAGGCCAGGAAGCAGAAGCTTACCGGTTCCGTCGATATCATTATCCGATATCGGCAGGCGGCGCGCGATATCCCCAAAACGGCCGCCGACGACGCCCACATCGACGACGCGACCATCGGCCAGCTTTACCTGCCGCAGGACAAGGTCGAAACGATCGCTCATCGCATTCCTGCCCGTTCTGCAAATTCCGCTGCCGTCGAAGCCAAGGCAACGTCAATCACCCCCGCTTGCCCTTCGGTCACGGCTGCAAGCGCCAAACGCGCAGCGCGGAGCCCCGTTAGCGGATCGGCGAGTGCATCACCCAGAAAGCGGGGCACGCCATCGTCCCATCCGACCAACCCGCCGGCTGCCGCGCAGTCATCGCCAAACCCGACCCGCATCGCTGCATCCCCATCAAATCCATGCGCAGTAATCGCCACCCAGACCAGCGAGGGATTAAGGTCAAACAAACTTTCGGGCGTCAGGCCCAGACGGGCAAGCGCATGCTGGCGGGCGCTCGTGATGAGGATGCGGGCATCTCCGATTGCCTCCAAAAGCCGCGTGTCATTCAATGCCATAGTGATGCGACGCTTTCGGCCGTTCAACCGCCGGTCATGCTCGGGCGTCGCGCTGCTGGTCGGGTCAGGACGATCCGGGCCTTGAATTTTGGTGACCGCGAAGCCCGCCTCGGCCAGTAAGCCACCGCATAAGGGGCCAGCCCAGAGCGCCGAGAGATCGATGACCGATGATGAGGATGTTGAATAGGCGGATCGAAGCGGCAATGCTTGTCGCTCGGTCGCCTCGCCCACAGCTGCAACCGGCAACCCCAATAAAGCCGCCCGATCAAGCACATCGGCGGTCGCCCGGCGGCGAGCCATTTTCTGAACAATATGCCACGGGTCTTGCCCAACGTCCGTTTCCAGCCATGCCGGCACCGCTTCCCGGTCATCTTCGCGCGCCAAATTGACTGCGATCCATCCATCCGCCGTTTCAACCAGTTGGCAATGGCGGTTGGGCGACCATCGCGTTGGTGGATGCAAAACAAGGCCGCGCTGCAACAGTGCATAAGGATCGACCCCGAAAGTCTTGGCTTCTTCGGCAATCACCTCGCGCAACGCCCCTGGAATCATCGGACAAATCCGTGAATCAGACCCCATGCCAGCGCCAGGCGCGCGTCAATGCGCTTGCCCGACAGCAGCATCCATGCGGTACGGTGGCGACCAATTGCGCGTGCGACGCTTGCCGTGCCACCCGCCCCGGGCATCAATCCCATGCGCAACTCGGGTAGCTGGAACCAGGCGTCTTGCGTGGCAAGCCGCCGCGCGGCGGCGGCAGGCACCTCTAGCCCCGATCCCACACATGCGCCGTGAAGGCGGACTGTGGCGCGCGGCCCCAAACGATCGAGCAGCGCGGCACAACTGTGCACCGTGCGAACGACATGCGCCTGTGCCAAATCGGTCGCGGTGCCAAATTCGCCCAACGCACCGCCGGTCGAGAAACATTTTCCAGCACCCTGCAACACCATATTTGGCGCAGTGGGATCATCCAGCACATTGGCCAGTGCCGCATAAAGCGCATCGCGCATCGCTGCGGTCATCGCATTCATTGCACGTGGGTGGTTCAACGTCAGGGTGACGACATCGGCATCGCGATCGACCAGCACCAATGGCCCCTCGCCCGCCGGTATTGCCTGCGGCGGCCGCGACAGCCGCCAACGGTCAAATTCCGAACCGCCCAGCAAGCTTGAATACGCAAAGGATTCAATTTCAAGCGCATGTCCGAACGGCAGACCGTCAGACAGCCGAAGCACCCGGCACATTATCGTCGCCGCCATCGGCCAATCGCGGACGGTCTGGGCCAAATGCTCAACATGTGCAGCAAGCCGTCCGGGTAGAACCGAAACCCAAGGCTTGGGTGCGTCGAGGGCAGTCGTCAGCAACAGGTCGAAATGTCCGAAATCCACGTCCGGAAGCGCGCCTTCGCTATCGATGCCTATGCACACTGCATGGATATGAACCGCAGGGGGCCGCCAAGCGGTGGCGTCGACTATCAAAACCGGCACATCACCCAACGCCGAAAAGCGGTCCGCTCCCAAAAAGTCGATCTCATCTAAGGGAAAAGCGCCGCTCATTTGGAAACCCCTAAACGGGTCAGTCTTGATTGGCCAGTTCCGCCTTCAGCACGCGGCGTAACAACTTGCCGGTTTCATTATAAGGAAGCTCGTCGCGGAAATACCAACTTTCAGGCGTTTTGGTTGATCGAAGCAGCGCCTTCACATGGGCGGCGAGTGCATCGACATCGCGTGGTCCTTCGCGCGCTACGATAACCGCCGCGACCTTCTCACCCCATTGCACACTGGGAAGGCCCAATACCGCCACATCAGCAACTTGCGGATGGCTGCGAAGGACATCTTCAATTTCGCCCGGCGAAATATTTTCGCCGCCACGCACAATAACATCGTCGAGCCGACCTTCGACGAACAAATAGCCATCGGCATCAAGCCAGCCTGCATCGTTGGTGGCGAACCAGCCATCGTCCGCAATTGCTGTCTTATGCAAATATTCGCCCGAAACCTGGTCGCCGCGTACATATATTTCGCCAGCTTCTTCTGCATCGCAACAAGAACCGTCGTCCCGGCGAATTTCCAGTTCAAGGCTGGGCAATGGCTTGCCGACCGACCCCAAACGCCGGCGGACCAATGGATCGTCGCTAGCGATTGCCGTGCGGTGATCATCTGCCCCCAACAAGGCAACGGTCGAACTGGTCTCGGTCAGACCATAAGCATTCACAAAATCGACATGCGGCAGCGCTTCCAACGCACGCGCAATGACCGGTTCCGGCATACGGCCACCCCCATAAGAAAGCGCACGTAAAGCCGGCAATCGCTCTCCGGTCTTCGCCAGTACATCGAGAATCCGGTCGAGCATCGTCGGCACAACCATCGCGTGGGTAATGGCTTCACGAGAAGCGATGGAGACCCATTCTTCCGCACTGAATGCGGGCAGATAGACGATCCGACGGCCGCCATAAGCGGAGGTTAGCACCGCCGAAATTCCGGCAATATGATATGGCGGCACGCTGACCAAAGCCGCCTCGTCCTCGTCCGCACCCAAAAGCTCTACAGTCGACATCACATAAGATGTCAGGTTCGCATGGCGCAGCACCGCGGCTTTCGGGTCGCCTGTGGTACCGCTGGTAAACAGCAGAACCGCAATGTCATTTTCACCTTCGGACAGTGGCTCTGTTTCGGCAGGGGCCGCAACCAGAAAACGTGCCTCAAATTCGCTACGCTTAACCAAAGTCGTACCATCGATGCCGTCAATCCGGGCATGCATATCGTCATCGACAACCACCAGAGACGGCGCGGTTCGTGCGATCAGCTTGCGCAGATCGGCATCAGGCAACCGATAGTTGACCGGCACAAATGACAGCCCGGCCATTCCACTGGCGAACATCAATATAGGCAGGGCATTTCCGTTGAGGCCAACGAATACCGCGTTTTGGGCGTTGCTTTCTGCCAACCACGCTGCCGCAGCGCGGGCATTGCCACGCATCGCAGCAAAATCCAGACCGTCAGCAAGCGTGCCCAACGCTTTGCGGTCACCACACACATCGGCAGTCAGGTCGAGTAGAAGCGGGGTTTGCACGCGCTGTCCAGTTCAGTCGGATGCCGGGAGCGGCTTGGCGTCTTTCAACTGCAACGCCCGACCATCAAAGGCAAGCGAGCCCTTCCCCGCCTTTGCACCGAGCACCTCAATCCCGCTATCGAGATCGGTGTAACGCTTACCAACCAGCACGCCACCCGCATGGTCCGGGTGAACATCGCCGCTGCTCGTCGCAGGATCGTTCAAGTCGAGAACTGCAACACCGCCGCACTGAAGCGTCCCTGCTTGCTTTGGTGGCCGAACCACAACTATTTGCGCGTCGCATACGGCGCTTTTCCAGCGTGAACCGGGCTTGACATCCATTTTTCTGAACTCCAAAAATCATCGAACGTCCATGCAACCGAAGGCGCTGGCAATCAAGTATTGCCATGGCATCTGGCCGCTTTATCGCCAGTGCGGACATAATCTTAGCCTGTAGCGCGGGTGCGATATGACGCTGCGCTGAGCCAATCTAAAGCGATATGGGGCTTTATTCTCGGGCCCGACCCGTTACGGACAAGCGCATATGAATCTGGATGCTCGCAAAAGAGGGGCCAAAAATGACTTCAATAAAACTCGATTGCTCTGACCTCGACAATTATATCGGCAAGCCAATGCAGCCTGCGCGCATGGTCGACCCCTTCGCGAATAACGACATTCGCCGCTGGGTGCAGGCGATGCATTATCCCAACCGCCTGCACTATGACCACACTTATGCAATGCAGAGCCGGTTTGGCGAGTTGATTGCCCCGCAAAGCTTTCCGGTGACTATGGATGATGGCCATGGTTCGGCGCCCAGTTGCATTGGCTTTATTCCCGACTCACACATGTTGTTTGGCGGAGATGAATGGTGGTTTTATGGCGTCCCGGTAAAAGGCGGCGACCGTATCTGGAACGAACGGATCCCGTTTGACTATAAGATAAAGGACACATCGTCCTTTGGCCCGACCTGTTTCCAGCGCGGCGACAATTTCTATTATAACCAGCATGGCGATTTGGTGGCGAAGCAGCGGTCGACGTCGATCCGCTACGCCCAATCGGCAGGCGAAGCAGCACAGCATGGCACGACCGAAGGTCATGACGACCCAGTCTGGACCGACGATGAACTGGAAGCATTGGAGGCGCGGAAGTTTACGTGGATCCAGATGTTGCACGATCTGGGCCATAGCCCGCGCTATTGGGACGATGTGTTGGTGAACACGGCATTGCCCGAGCGCGTTTTTGGTCCACACAGTATCGTCAGCTTCACCACCGAATGGCGCAGCTACACCTTTACACAGTGGGGCAGTATGCACCGCCGCACTGATCTGTCGATGGAAGGCCTGGGCTTTACCGGCCCAATGGCGGGACCGGAGCAGGACCCGACAGAAGAGAAAATCAATCCAGAAAATACCGATGGCGCCTATATCGGCCCTTCGCGTGGCCATTTGTTCCCCCGTTGGGCCCGCTTTATCGGCATGCCGCGCGGCTATGGCTATGGCGCATCAATGGGTGCTTGGGTGACCGATTATTTTGCGGGTTGGGCAGGAGAATGGGGCATGGTGCGCCATTCCATCGCCAATTATCGCAGTCCGGCACTCACCGGTGACATCACCGTCATGACAGGCAACATCCTTGATAAATATGTCGATGAGGATGGACGCCACATGATTGCGGTGGACTGCAAAATGGCCAACCAAAATGGTGCCATCTTGGCGACAGCCAAGGCAGAAATCGAACTTCCCAAAAAGCCAGTTTGAGGTTGATGATGCTTGATAGCCAAACGTTGATTAACACTGCGTCCGAACAAAGCGGCCTTTCGGATTTTGGCGATCCGTCTTTCCGCGAAGGGCTGGATAAATTGGTGGGGGCGCTCAACACCGAAGCCAAGCTGACAGAGGCAGCATCGGGCCGCGTTGGCGCGAGTATCGTCGCAACCCTGGTTAACCGGCTGCAGGTCGAGGACTATCTTAAGGCCCATCCCGAACTACTCGATGCCCCGATTGAAAAGCCGACCTTTGTTTTCGGTTTGCCGCGCACGGGCACGACCTTGGCCATCAATTTACTGACGGCCGACCCTGCGCGGCGCAGCTTTATGCGGTGGGAGGCGTTTTCGACAGCTCCGCCGGCGGCCGCCGGGGCATTGCGCAGTGACCCACGTTACCATGCCGAACAGGCAAAACTTGATATGAGTTTGAAATATGTACCCCATATTTCGGCGATGCATCACGAAGACGCGGACTCATCGTGCGAATGTCAGTTCGCCATGTCGCCCACTTTCATTTCGCAGGTCTATGACTCGCAATATCATATTCCCAGTTACGGCGAATGGTTTTTGAACACCGACTATCGGCCAGCCTTTCGTTACCACAAACGGCTGATGCAATTGCTGCAACAGAATAACAAAGGCCATTGGACGTTCAAAAACCCCTGGCACCCGCTTTATCTGGACGCGCTGACCGATATCTATCCCGACGCGCAATTGGTGATGACGCACCGCGACCCCGCCGATGTTGTCGCATCGGCATGCTCACTGGTTTATGCGGTGCGCAAATTATATAGCGACGATGTTGATCCCAATGCCGTGGCCGCTGTTTCGTTGAAGACGTTTGACGCCATGATCCAGCGCGTCACAACTTATGAAGCCAAGCATGGCGCAGGTTCGATCCATCATATTCAATATAAAGAGCTTACCAGCGATCCAATTGGCCAGATGGAGAAACTCTATTCATATTTTGGCGAACGGCTGACCGATACCGGGCGGGTTGCCATGCAGGCGATGCTGGATGCCAATCCGCAGGGCAAACATGGCAAGCATGAATATCGTTTAGAAGATTATGGCCTGACACGCGACGGCATCTATGCGCATTTTGCCGACTATATAGACCGGTTCAAAATACAGATTTAGGTCTAGTCTGCGTATAGACGTTCCGAAACCGAACGGGCGGCGGCCGATAAATCTTCACCGATTTTCTGCATGCCTGCCCGTTCAATCGCACCTGAAATTCCAACCGCGACCAACGCATGTACGGGTCTGCGTGCCCCTTTCAAAACAGCTGCGGCGATAACGGAAACACCGGCAATATAATTGCCTGAATCGGTAGCAAATCCTTGCGACCGCGTTTGCGCGACTTGCTCAAGCCATTCAGAATAAGCCGGCGGATTATCCCAACGCAACAATTCGAAACGCCTTTGCAGTTCTGCCGGAGAATAGCCGCCATAGGCCGCGATGCACCGCCCGGTTGCACTGATTAGCGCCGGGAACCTGCTGCCGATCTGGGCCGATAGCTGGAAATTGGCGCCTCCCTGCGCCGTGCCGACCACCACAATATGTTCCAACCCGACGATCTGCACCGCCAGCATCGTCACATTATGCTCGCGGGCCAGTCGGTCGATGAGCGGCTGCGACACATCGGCAAACTGGTTGCGTCTCAGCCAGCCCCGCGCCAGCGTTAAAACGCCTGCATCCAGACTATACCGCTTGGTATCCGGATCGAACGCGACCAGTTCTTCCTCCGTCAGCGCACGCAAGACATAAAGGCATGTCGACGGCACGAGGTCGAGCGCACGGGCGATGTTGTTCACACCTAATGGAGCATCGCTTTTACCCAACAGCCGCAAGATGGCTGCTGCGCGGGCGATAGCGGGGGCTTTGCTGCTTATCATTCTATATATTGAATATCATTCACTATTTACAATGACAAGACCTTTGTGCGATATGCGCAAACATTATGAAGCTGACCGACCTCACCAGTTTTGCCGATGCGCAAGCGCATGCGTCTATGGATGCTCTGTGGGAGCTATTCGACGGCAACCGCGATTTTCTCAACATCGCCCATGAATGCATCACGCGTCATGCCGACGGCTCAGGCCGCGCCGCGGTGCGGATTGCCCATTCGGATGGCCATGACGAGATTTTGACTTTTGACCAGATTTCGATCGGAGCCGCGCAATTCGCACATTGGCTGGATGCAGAGGGTGTGCAGCCCGGTGACCGCATCGCTTTCATGCTCGAACCATCGCTGCCTTTTTATGTATGCCTTTTCGGGGCGATGCAGACCGGCGCAATATCAGTACCAATGTTCACACTGTTCGGTCCAGATGCGCTCCGACTGCGCGTTAACGACTGCAACCCTGCGATTCTCATCACCAATACTGAAAAAGCCGATCTGGCCCATAGTGTAGAAGGCCCACGCATTGTCGTCGCCGATGATGGGCTTCTGGACGAGATCGCTAAATATCCCACCACCTACATGCCCAAAAGCAAAGCCAACGACATGGCGGTGTTCCAGTATACGAGCGGAACCACACGCGAATTGCCCGAGGCTGTGAAGCATACACACAAATCGCTCGTCACGCTTATGTTCGCAGCTTTGTACGGCACGGGCATTCGCCCCGGCGACGAATTCTTCTGCCCCTCGTCCCCTGCATGGGGTCACGGTCTTTGGCACGGCACGCTAGCCCCGCTTGGCCTTGGCGTGACGACAGGAACTTTTGCGGGCCGCTTCGATCCCGTTCGGTTGATGAAGGCGCTCGACGATTACGGCATCACGAACATGAGCGCTGCCGCCACACATTACCGCATGATGAAGAACAGCGGAAAAGGTGGTGATTACAACTTCCACTTCAATAAGCTGTCTTACACCGGCGAACCGATTGACCCGGCGACACTCGACTGGATCGACGCCAATTTCAAAGTTCCGGCGTGTTCAATGTATGGCACGACCGAAATCGGTGTAGTGTTGGTGAATTATCCGGGGGCGAAGGATTTTCAGGTTAAGCCGGGTTCGCTTGGCAAAGCCATTCCGGGCCAAAGGCTCGAAGTACAGCGCCCTGATGGCAGCGCCTCACCGGCGGGCGAAACTGGCGAACTTATGCTTTGGCGACGCAACCAATGGGAAACCACCAAGGATCGCGCACAGATCGACGAAGACGGCTATTTCTATCACAAGGGACGCGCCGACGATGTCATCATCTCGGCTGGCTGGACGATGTCTGCCGTCGAAATCGAAAACACGATGTTGAAGCATGACGCAGTGTTGGAATGCGCGGTCATCGGCGCACCCGACGAAGCGCGCGGCCTGGTCGTCAAGGCCTTCGTCATCGCCAATGTCGAAGGCAGCGACGCACTGACCAAGGAATTGCAGGCTTTTACCCGTGAAAAGCTAGCCCAACATGAATTCCCGCGCATTGTTGAATATGTCAGCGAGCTACCCAAAACCCCCGCGGGGAAAGTGAACCGCAAAGTTCTGCGCGAACAAGAAGCTATTAAAGCGTCTGCAAACTGAATTTACAGGAGAAAAGAATGTCCACCAAATTTCCCAAAATTACTGAACAAGGCCTCGCCGATCTGCGCCAGCGCATTGGCGTAAAGGTTGAAAACACTGTCGAGCCTTGGAATTATGAAGCTACGCGCGACGCGATCCGCCATTATGCGCACGGCATTGGCGACGACAATCCACTGTGGTGCGATCCGGAATATGCCAAGACCACCAAATATGGCGACGTCGTGGCTCTCCCCAGCTTTTTGTTCACCACCAGCCGATTGATTTCGGGCTATTGCGGCGGCCTGTCCGGCGTGCACGCAATGTGGGCCGGCGCGGACTGGACCTGGCACAAGCCGGTGATGCGCAATGATACGATCCGGACCGAGGCTTACCTCAAAGATCTGGTCGAACATCAGACCAAATTTGCCGGTCGTAGCTTCCAACAAATCTATCATGTCGATTTCTATAACCAGAACAATGAACTGGTCTGCGAAGCCGACAGCTGGGTTTTCCGTACCGACCGCGATATCGCGCGTGAAGAAGGCACCAAATATACCGAAGCACGCAGCCGCGGTGTTGAGCAGCTAAGCGACGAAGATCTCGCCGAATGGGGCAAGCTATACGCAAATGAAGAAATCCGTGGCGCAAACCCGCGCTACTGGGAAGACGTCAACGTCGGCGACGAACTGCCACGCATGATGAAAGGTCCGATGACTGTCACCGGCTTCATCTGCTACGCACAGGGCTGGGGTGGTCTCTATATCCGCGCCAACAAGCTCGCTTGGAAAATGCAGCAGGCGCATCCAGGCTTGGGCATCAAAAACCGCTTCAACGTTCCTGATTGCCCAGAGCGCGTCCATTGGGACGAAGAGTTCGCGTTGGAAGTCGGCGCACCGGGCGCGTATGATTACGGTCCAGAACGCAACAGCTGGCTGACGCATCACATCACCAACTGGATTGGCGACGACGGTTTCCTGCATAAGAACAAGTGCCAGATCCGCCGCCACAATCCGGACGGCGATGTTATATTCATCGACGGCACCGTGATCCGCAAGTTTGAAGAAAACGGCAAGAAATATGTCGAAATCCAACAGCGCGCTGAAACACATCGTGGCGAAATTTCAGCCTTCGGCACCTCGGTTGCAGAATTGCCAAGCAGAAACGCCTAACTGCTAATCAAGTGAAAACAAAAAATCCCGGTTCCAGCCAAGAAGGTCGGAACAGGGATTTTTTTTGGACATCGCCAGCTATCGATCGAGCACCCCGTCAGGGGCGCGATATTACCCCATTGTTGGAATGATAAAGCTGTTCGAACCATCATGCGAACCGTCGGGCCAGCGCGCGGTGACGGTCTTAACCTTGGTCCAGAATTTGATGCCTTCCATACCGTACTGGTTGGTATCGCCAAAGGCCGAACGCTTCCATCCACCAAAGCTATGATAAGCGACCGGAACCGGAATCGGCACGTTGATACCCACCATGCCGACATTGACCCGCGCGGCAAATTCGCGCGCAGCGTGGCCGTTGCGGGTGAAGATCGCCACACCGTTTCCGTACTGATGCTTAGTGGGAAGTGCTAAAGCCTCCTCGAAATTCGCAGCACGGACGATTTGCAGCACGGGGCCGAATATCTCTTCCTTATAGCTTTCCATATCGGTGGTCACATGGTCCAGCAAAGTCGGCCCTACAAAATATCCGTTCTCATGGCCCTGCAACTTGAAGCCGCGTCCATCGACCACGAGTTCGGAACCTTCGTCAATGGCCGTCTGGATCCAGCCTTCAACCTTCGCTTTGTGCTGCGCTGTTACAACCGGGCCATAATGCGCGCCAGCGTCGGTCGAAATTCCAACCCGCAAGGCTTCAATCGCCGGGACCAATTTCGCACGCAGTCTTTCGGCTGTATCCTCTCCCACCGGCACAACGACGGGCAATGCCATGCAACGCTCGCCTGCGCTGCCAAAAGCCGCACCGCATAGATCGTTGACTACCATGTCTAGATCGGCATCGGGCATGACGATACCATGGTTTTTGGCGCCGCCCATCGCTTGCACCCGCTTACCCGCAGCAACTCCGCGCGAGTAGACATATTGTGCAATATCCGAAGATCCGACGAAGCTGACTGCACTAATGGCTGGATGATCCAGAATTGCGTCCACCATTTCCTTATCGCCATGTACGACCTGAAAAATGCCTGCGGGAAGCCCGGCTTCCAAAAACAGCTCTGCCAGCCGGTTGGGTACGCTCGGGTCCCGCTCCGATGGCTTTAGAATGAAGGCATTGCCAACAGCGACAGCGACCGCGCCCATCCACAAAGGAATCATCGCCGGAAAGTTGAAGGGGGTGATGCCAGCGCCGATGCCGATCGGCTGGCGCATCGAATAGACATCGATGCCCGGGCCTGCGCCTTGGGTATACTCGCCCTTTACCGCATGCGGCAAACCGCAACAGAACTCGACAACCTCAAGCCCGCGCTGGATGTCGCCTTTCGAATCCTCGATAACCTTGCCATGTTCTGCGCTCAGCATCTCGGCCAGCTCGTTCATGTGCTTTTCGATCAGCGCCTTAAAATTGAACATGACCCGCGCACGGCGTTGCGGGTTGGTCATCGCCCACGCCGGTTGCGCGGCCTCAGCTGCCGACACCGCCTGTTCCAGCACAACTGCATCGCCCAAAGCCACACGACCCTGAACGCCGCCATTATTTGGGTCCATAATGTCGCTAAAACGCGTTGAGGCAGGCGTATTGCCTACTATAAAATGATCAACCTGTCGCATGGCACTACCTCTTTTTGGGAATATTATCGTCGCGATTGCACAACCCTAGTTCAAACGTCCAGTGCGCCGACAAAGCATCGACTGTGCGATGGTGCCTTACGTCCGACACCAAGAGCTTCCAAGCGCCGATTTTAAAACAAGCGCCTCATCAACGTCAGACCGCAGCGGAATGACCGCACGCTGTTAGGTAGCGAACAACAGACTATCGAGGACCGCACTCAGGTGCGTGCGCATTGCCGTGCGCGCAGCAGCCGGATCGCGATTGCGCAGCGCATCGACAATCGCGCTATGTTCATCAACGACTGGCTTGATATTCGCGGTGCGGGCCTTTTCGTGCAGCAACGCACTTTCAGGCGAATTGGCGCGTAAGTTCCAAAGCTCTTTGATCGTATTGACGATTGCGGTGTTGCGCGTGGCAGCAGCGATGCTGAGATGAAACGCCCTGTCCGCCCGTTCACTGCCGCCCTGTGACAAATTTTCAGCGGCAATGGCGCGAACGAGCGCATCAAGTTGGTTTAGTTCTTCATCTGTTATCTGCGATGCAGCGAGCGCTGCGGCTTCTCCTTCAAACAACAGGCGTGCTTCGGTTAATTCAAAGGCGGTTATATTGAACCCCGGAATCTCTGTCTTGCCGGGCAAGCGCTTCACATAAGCTCCGGAGCCAACGCGCACATCAACCAGACCTTGTACTTCTAACGCGATGATCGCTTCGCGGACGGTTGGGCGGCTGACATCATATTCAATCGACAATTCGCGTTCGGCGGGAAGTCGATCGCCTACGGCATATTTTCCGCTGGACAGTTTGGCGATCAGGGCGCGGGCAAGGGTCTGGTAAAGTCGGTCGGAACTGGAAGTTGGCGAAGGTGCTGCGGCCATGCATTATATCCTTGATTTTGGTCAGACCAATTTCTATCGAGTTTGCATTCAATCGGCTGAACGTCAAGTGGAATGCCGCCTTCCGTGAGGGTTTCGAAATATCATGAAAATCGTATCTGCCAAAGTCATCGTCACCTGCCCCGGGCGCAATTTTGTGACGCTCAAGATCGAAACAGATCAGGGCGTGTATGGCATTGGTGATGCGACCCTCAACGGGCGTGAGCTTTCGGTCGTTTCCTATTTGGAAGATCATGTTATCCCCTGCCTGATCGGCATGGATGCCCGCCGGATCGAGGATATATGGCAGTATCTCTATCGCGGCGCGTACTGGCGGCGCGGACCGGTGACGATGCGGGCGATTGCTGCGGTCGATGTGGCGCTTTGGGATATCAAGGCGAAATGCGCAGGGATGCCGCTTTATGATCTGCTCGGCGGGCGTTCACGCGATGGGATCATGGTCTATGGCCATGCCAATGGCAGCGACATCGAAGAAACGGTGGATGCGGTCGGCCAGTATATCGACCTTGGCTATAAGGCGATCCGCGCGCAAACCGGCGTGCCGGGCATTAAGGATGCTTATGGTGTCGGGCGCGGCAAGCTGTATTACGAACCCGCCGATGCAGAACTGCCCAGCGTCACCGGCTGGGATACGCGCAAGGCGATCAATTATGTCCCCAAAATGTTTGAGAAATTGCGGGATACTTATGGATTTGACCATCATCTCTTGCATGATGGGCACCACCGCTACACCCCGCAAGAAGCCGCCAATCTCGGCAAGATGCTGGAGCCATTTCAGCTGTTCTGGTTCGAAGATTGCACCCCTGCGGAGAACCAAGAGGCGTTCAAGCTGGTCCGCCAGCACACCACGACGCCGCTCGCCGTGGGTGAGATTTTCAACACCATCTGGGACTGTAAGGACCTGATCCAGAACCAGTTGATCGACTATATCCGCTGCACCATCGTCGGCGCGGGTGGCGTCACCCATTTGCGCCGGATTGCCGATTTGGCGAGCCTTTATCAAATTCGCACGGGCTGTCATGGTGCGACCGATCTGTCGCCTGTCACGATGGGCGCGGCGCTGCATTTTGACACATGGGTGCCCAATTTCGGCATTCAGGAATATATGCGCCACACGCCCGAAACGGACGCGGTGTTCCCGCATGATTATCGCTTTGAAAAGGGTGAGATGTTCGTGGGTGATACGCCCGGCCATGGCGTCGATATCGACGAAGCACTGGCCGCGAAATATCCGTATAAGCCTGCTTATCTGCCAGTCGCACGACTGGAAGATGGCACGATGTGGAACTGGTAAGGAGACAGACATGCGCAAGGCATTGATAACAAGCGCGGCGCTGATGTTCGCTGCGACGGCGACGGCGACGGCGACGGCCGCACCGCCGCGCGACACGATAATGCTGTCCAGCCTTGCCAAGCTGGGGACGGTCGATGAACGCTTCCAATCGTACAATATCGAAATGGTCGAAGTGACCGGCGGGCGTTTCTGGGCACCTTATGGCGGCCCTGCCGGAGAGATGTACCGGATGCGGCCACCTGCGGATCTCGCCGATCCACGTTTGCGCCATCTGGCGCGGCATTTGGGGCCAGTCTATCTGCGGGTCAGCGGCACATGGGCAAACACCACCTATCTTCCTGCCAAGGGGGAAAGCCTGTCCAGCCCCCCCGAAGGATATAAGCAGATACTCACGCGTGACCAGTGGCGCGGTGTCGTCGCTTATGCAAAGGCCGTCGGCGCGAAAATCGTCACCAGCTTTGCCGCTGGCGATGGCACACGCGGACCAGACGGCGTGTGGAAGCCGGATCAGGCGCAGCGCCTGATCGATTTGACGCGGTCCGCAGGCGGCACCATTTACGGCGCAGAATTCTTCAACGAACCCAATATCCCGATGCATGGCGGCCTGCCCAAAGGATATGGCACGGCGGACTTTATTCGCGATTTTGGCATCTTTCGCGACTGGGCAAAGCGCGCCGCGCCAGACATGAAAATTATCGGCTATGGCGGCGTTTCCGAAGGATCAATGATGAAGGCCAGCCCGCAAACGGCATCGCGCGGCTTCCTTTCAACCGAAGATTTCATGAAAGCCAATCCCGGCGCGCTCGATATCGTTGCCTATCATTTTTACGGCGGCGTTTCGCAGCGATGCGGCGGTCCAGGCGAAGTCAAAAAAGATGCGGCGCTCACGCCCGATTGGCTCGACCGAACGCTCCTTGATCAAGCCCATTATGGCAATTTGCGCGATCGTTATGAACCCGGCAAGCCGCTGTGGCTGAATGAAACCGCGCAAGCGGCGTGCGGCGGCAGCCCCTGGGCCGCAAGCTTTCTCGACAGCTTCCGCTATCTCAACCAACTGGGCTTGCTGGCGCAAAAGGGCGTCCAGTCGGTGCAGCACAATACGCTTGCCGCGTCTGATTATGGTCTGATTGATGGTGATACACTCGCGCCACGCCCCAATTACTGGGCGGCGCTGCTCTGGGCGAAAAATATGGGGGCAACGGTTCTTGCTTCCCCTGCTTCCCCTTCGCCAGATATGCGGATGTATGCGCACTGCTTGAAAGGCGGCAAAGGCGGCGTCGGGCTTGTTGCAATCAACACCGGAAGCGCACCGCAAAACCTGTCCTTTGGCAAAACTGGAAAAGTCTGGGTGATGCATGCCGCTTCGATGGACAGCATGACGATCAGCATCAACGGCAAGTCGCCGGCCATCGACGCCAAGGGCAGGCTTTCCGGATTGGACGGCGTCACAGCAAAGGGTAGCATCTCGCTTCCCGGCCAGACTATTGGTTTTGTTGCTTTAGCTGGCGCAAACAACGCCGCCTGTCGCTGATCCATCACGCATAGGCCTGCATCCTCTGTTGAGGGAAGCGACGCTGGAACTGCGTCAACATAGCTTCGCTTTGCCCCAAATATGCTGGCACGGCTGTTGTCTTACGGACAAAAGCGGCTCTTCGATCCGAACAATTTAATCGCGCACTGAAATATTCACTGGATTTCGCAAAACAGAAATGGCCGCATTTGCCGAGATGAAATTTCTGTTTTGTTGTCCTTAAAACAAACCTGGCACGTCGCGTTGGGCAGCCCGCGCATCTACTGGCACCGGAAGGACCCGGCGTTCGGTGCGGGTGGAGGTGCTTTGTGCGGTTTGGGCAACGACCACAGGTGTGCAACTGCGCCCAGCCACAAAGTCCAACGCTGTCCGCAATGATGCCTCGAGCGGATCGCCCAATGGCCGGCTAATGTCGTCGGCTGCCGCGCAGGTGGCGCGCATTGTGCCCGCCAGTCCGGAATAATAGTCGCCCTGTCCGGCCGCATTTTCCTTGGCAAAGGCAACAACGCGAATGCGGTCATCGCACGCGGACTGGTCCACCGCGATTTGTCCGATGGGTTTGCCAAAACTGTTGCTGCCAATCAGTGCCGCATTCACGCCCAAATAGGGCACGAAGCTGTTCATCACCAACTCGCTGGCCGAAGCGGTGGCACCGGTTGCAATAAAGGCAATTTTAACCGGCGAAACCGATAGTGTTTGTGGCGTAAAACGACGGGTTTCATTGTTGGATGATTTGGATGGACGAAAACGCGTGACCGTAAAGATGTCGCTGGGCAAGCGGTTGCCAGCCATCAAGTCGCCCATCAGTTCGGCGGTCGAAACCAGCCCGCCACCATTGTACCGGAAATCGATAACAAAATGCGTGATACCCCGAGCCCGGAAATCGGCAAAGGTGGTTCGCAACTGATTATCTGCCGTGGAAATAAACGTGCGCATGTTGATGTAGCCCACGCGCTGACCACCATTATCGATGACCCGCACGCCATAACGTGGCGACAATGGATCGATGTTATAGTTGGCCTTTGCCACCGTCACATTTCGCGCGCCGCCCGCGTCGGTAATGCGCAAGACCCGGCTTGTGCCAACCGTGCTCGGTCCAAGCGCGCTCGTAATACCACTTGTTCCCTGCGCGGTGATGATATCAGCGACGGGCGTTAGATTTGCGGTGTCGGTTCCAATCGCCAGAATTTCGGTTCCGCGATCAATGCCCGCAGCAAGCGCAGGTGCACCTTCAAACGCTTCAATAACGAAAACGCGGTTTCCCTGATACGCCAGACGCACGCCCAGACCCGCCGTCGCACCCGATGCATAATAGGCGTTTTCTTCCCGAATGGACGTCACATAGGTAAAGTTTCGATCACGTCCCTGCGCACGCGCATTGGCGGTGAGCGCATCAATATAGGATTGCACGGATGTATAAGGCGCCGTTGCCAATGACACCGGAAGGGTTTCTGGAAACAAATACCATTCATTCAAAACCGAAAAGGCAAAATCTTGCCGGCTGCTCACGCTGCACGCCGACGATGTCGGTGGTGAAGTGGGCGGCGTTTGCGGAACTGTAACGTTTCCGCCGCCAGAGCTGCTACCGCCACCGCCGCAAGCCGTTAGGGCCGCAGCCAAGATGACAATGACATTCTTCAACGCGTCGTTTTTCATACCACGCATCTCCCCCTCAAATCGGTTTATGCAGTAACAGGTGCACGGGAAGGCGTCCGTCGGCAAGGTGGATTTCGCATAATAACGCAACTTCATGTAAAATTTTCAAACGTCATTCTTGGTCGCCTATTCATTGGGCCAAGAGATAATTTGGGTCGCTTGCCTTGTCTAAATCGTCACGCCCCTCATATTGAAGTCTTACTTCATCGAGACCCTCACCCATGCCACCTGAAGAATTTCGGTCCAAAGGACTGCGTGTACCCAGCGGGCGGCTTTCGCGCATCGCCCGTTTTGGCAATATGGCGACGGGCATTGCGGGAAGCATGTTGCTTGATGGTGCCAAGCAGTTTGCATCTGGGCGGCGGCCGACGGTGGCCGATTTGCTTATGACACCAGCAAACGCATTAAAGGTTACCCTGCAATTGGGGCAAATGCGTGGCGCGGCGATGAAATTGGGTCAGCTTGTGTCCATGGATACCGGCGACTTCCTTCCGCCCGAGCTTGCGGATATATTCGCGCGACTACGTGCCGATGCGCAGCACATGCCACCAGCCCAGTTGAACGCGGTGCTTGCAGGGCATTGGGGCAGGAATTGGCGCGAACAATTCATTCGCTTTGACGACCGCCCCATTGCCGCAGCCTCCATCGGGCAAGTCCACCGCGCGCTGACCCTCGACAATGAAGATGTCGCAATCAAGATCCAATATCCCGGCGTCCGCCGCAGCATCGATAGCGATGTCGATAATGTCGCTACGCTGTTGAAGCTGTCGCATCTCTTGCCGAGCACACTCGACATCGCGCCATTGCTGGTCGAGGCAAAGCGCCAGTTGCATGAGGAAGCCGATTATGTGCGCGAGGGCGAATATCTGGCACAGTTCGGGGCGCTTTTGGCCGATGACGCGGCGTACACAGTTCCCGCGCTGCATCCAGACTTAAGCGGCAAAAACGTGCTGGTCATGTCGTACATGGAAAGTGTCGCAATAGAATCGACGGTGACTGCGCCGCAGGAAGAACGCGACCGGATCATGACGTTGCTGATTGAACTGGTCTTGCGTGAACTGTTTGAATTCCATGTCATGCAAACC
>JACCDH010465237.1_pt1 | contig 121865 bp, 105 predicted proteins | sample 7442481 | NCBI WGS metagenome assembly JACCDH01 (sample SAMN15323433, study PRJNA562643) | freshwater metagenome | isolation source: river surface water | place: USA:Blue River Watershed | collected 2017-08-15 | reverse complement strand
GTTACGTCAGTTGTACGTACATAAAACTGAGGACGGTAGTTATTGTGGAATGGTGTATGACGACCACCTTCTTCTTTTTTCAAGATATAAACCTCTGCTTTGAATTTAGCATGTGGCTTAACTGAACCTGGTTTACAGATTACCATACCTCTTTTGATATCAGCTTTGTCAATACCTCTTAATAATAAACCTACGTTATCACCAGCTTCACCTCTATCAAGGATTTTACGGAACATCTCAACTCCTGTAATTGTAGAAGTTAATTTATCAGCTCCCATACCGATGATTTCAACAGGATCTCCAGTATTAGCAACTCCAGTTTCGATACGACCTGTAGCAACAGTTCCACGACCTGTAATTGTAAATACGTCTTCAACTGGCATTAAGAATGGTTTATCAACGTCACGAGCTGGTAATTCAATCCAATTATCAACTGCTTCCATTAATTCCATTACAGTAGCAACCCATTTTGGATCACCGTTTAATGCTCCTAAAGCAGAACCTTGAACAACAGGACCATTATCACCATCATATTGATAGAAAGATAATAAATCTCTGATTTCCATTTCTACTAATTCTAATAATTCAGCATCGTCAACCATGTCAACTTTATTCATGAATACAACCATTCTAGGCACACCTACTTGACGTCCTAAAAGGATATGCTCACGAGTTTGTGGCATTGGACCATCTGTAGCAGCAACTACTAAGATAGCACCATCCATTTGAGCAGCACCTGTAACCATGTTCTTAACGTAATCCGCGTGACCTGGACAGTCAACGTGAGCGTAGTGACGATTAGCAGTTGAATACTCAACGTGTGAAGTATTAATTGTAATACCTCTTTCTTTTTCTTCTGGAGCGTTATCAATTTGGTCAAATGATTTTGCTTCAGATAAACCTGCATCAGCTAATACTTTAGTGATTGCAGCTGTTAACGTAGTTTTCCCGTGGTCTACGTGTCCGATAGTACCAATATTTAAATGGGGCTTCGAACGATCAAATGTTTCTTTTGCCATGACTTTAAAATTTAATCTTAGTTATATATTAGTGTTCAAAAAATTAATTCAAACTTGAGCCAATGACGGGATTTGAACCCGTGACCTCTTCCTTACCAAGGAAGCACTCTACCCCTGAGCTACACCGGCTAGTGTAAATCAGAAGTTAGAATTTAGAAGTTAGAATAAATATCTAAATTCAGAATTCTAAATTCATTTCTGTGGGGAGAGCAGGATTCGAACCTGCGAAGACTTAGTCAGCAGATTTACAGTCTGCCCTCGTTGGCCGCTTGAGTATCTCCCCAAACCATTTTTATTATCACCAAGTGCCGTACTATTCAACAAAAATATCACAACACTTTTTTTCAAAGAGCCGATGGAGGGACTCGAACCCACGACCTGCTGATTACAAATCAGCTGCTCTAGCCAGCTGAGCTACACCGGCAATAATAAAAAAAGTCCGCTATTTCTAACGGACTGCAAATGTAGGGATTTTATTTATTAATCAAAACTTTTTTATATTTTTTTTTATTTTAGCTATGTGCACGAACTTTTTCTTTGCGTTTCACTAACAATCTTTCTAAAGATTCTGTCGCTAAATCAGCTGCTTCTTCAAATGATTTGCTTTGCTTTTTTACAACAAATTCATCTCCTGGCACACTTATTTTTAATTCTACAATTTTATTTTCTTTATCGCTTGTATTTTCTACCTTAAGAAAAACATCAGAAGCCACTACCTTATCATAGAACTTTTCTAATTTAATCACTTTTTCTTCAATAAAATTTACCAATTTTTTGTCAACATTAAAGTTGACCGCATGAACATTTACTTTCATAATACTATAAAGATATTAAATTAAACAACAGCTACTTGTTTCTTGGATGCGTATCTTGATAAACCTTTTTTAGTTCAGACAAACTACTATGGGTGTAAATCTGAGTGGAAGATAAACTTGCATGACCAAGCAGCTCTTTAACTGAATTTAAATCGGCACCATTATTTAGCAAATGGGTTGCAAACGTGTGCCTAAGAACGTGTGGACTTTTTTTTACCTTTTCAGATATACCACTAAAGTAATCATTTATTAATCTGTAAACAAATGTTTCGCTTACTTTATTTCCTTTTTTAGATAAAATTAACAGTTCAGAATTTTCTATTTTTTCAAGCTGCTGTCTATGAGATAAATAAGATTTCAACAACTGAATAGTTGTTTCTAATAAAGGCACAATGCGTTCTTTATTTCTTTTCCCTAATACCTTAATTGATTTTGAATAAAAATCCACAGCATGTACGTGAAGATTAATTAACTCTGCGCGTCTTATACCCGTCGCATAAAAAAGCTCAATTACTAATCTATTTCTAACAGATTCGAAATCATCATCTAAAAAATAAACTTCAAATAATTGATTCACTTCGATTTCAGAAAATGGTATTTGGACTTTTTTAGCTGTTTTTAAGGATTTGTGTTTTAAAAAAGGATTAAGGGTGATTTGTTTAGTTTTTAGTAAAAACTTGTAGAATGATTTTAACGAAGCCATTTTTCTATTTATAGAAACAGGAGCCATTTGACTATCTGAAAGCGCAACAATCCAGGTTCTTATTATAGGATAAGTAACCTCTTCTAATGAAATACTTCCGTGATTCAAGTTTAAAAAATCTTGAAACGAAAGAATATCTTCACCATATGCTTTGACAGTATGAGAAGAATAGTTTTTTTCTTTTTTTAAGTATTCTTGATGTGCTTGAAAATTTGTACGCATAAAAAAACCGCTAGACACAAATTTACAATTTATAATCTAACGGCTTATACTATTAATCAAAAAAAAGACTATCCTTCAACAGAATCCTTTAATTTTTGAATATACTGTGCTTTTTGAATTTCTGCTCTTCTAGAAACAGATGGTTTCGTGAAAGCTTGACGTGCTCTTAACTGACGAACAGTTCCAGTTTTGTCAAATTTTCTTTTATAGCGCTTTAATGCTCTATCGATATTTTCTCCGTCTTTAATTGGTATAATTAACATAATCTAGACACCTCCTCTCTTTTAGGACTGCAAAAGTACTAAATTATTTTTAATATCAAAGGATAATTCAATAATTATACTACAGGCTTGTAATCTTTATTGTCAATAATCATTTTAGACAAGATTTCTTTTAAGATTTCTGAAGTTCCTCCACCAATAGGTCCCAAACGACTATCTCTTAACAAACGAGCTAATGGATATTCTTCCATATACCCATACCCTCCTAACATTTGCAAACAATCGTAAATAGCTAAATCAGCGACTTTGGTTGATTTCAGTTTAGCCATTGTAGCTTCTTTTACTACATATTCCCCTTTATTTAATCGGGCTACAGTAACATAATTAAATAATTTGCAATGTTCTATTTCAGTAGCATGCTCAACTAAGGTGTGTCTTAACGCCTGAAATTTATTTATAGTTGTTCCAAAAGCTTCACGATGCGACATGTATTCAAGTGTATAATCTAGCGCATATTCAGCTCTTGCGTGTGCATTAACAGCCATAATTAAACGTTCTAACGCAAAATGTTGCATGATATATGGAAATCCTTTTCCTTCTTCACCCATTAAATTTTGAAGTGGTACTTCTACATTATCAAATGAAATTTCAGCAGTATCTGAAGCTCTCCAACCTAATTTATCTAATTTAGTAGCGGTTATTCCTTTTGTATTAGTATCTACTAAAAAAATACTAATTCCTTTGTTTCCTAATTCTGGAGACGTTTTTGCCGCCACAACATAATAATCTGCATATACCCCATTTGTTATGAATGTTTTTGAACCATTAATAATGTATTTATCACCATATTTAATAGCCGTAGTTCGCATTCCTGCTACATCACTTCCACCAAATGGTTCTGTGATGCACAACGCACCAATTTTTTCACCTGCGATACTTGGCGCTAAATAATCTTTCTTAATTCTTTCATCACCTTCAGCATTTAAGTGTGTCATGGCTAGATAAGCATGTGCCCACATAGCCGCAGCAAACCCAGATGATTTAATTTTTTGTAATTCTTCCAAAAAAACAACTGTGTAAAACAAATCGAGGTTCATTCCTCCATAAACTTCCGGATAATTGATGCCAAAAAAACCCATTTCACCGAATTTCTTCCAAATAAAACGCTCAATCGTTCCTGTCTTTTCCCATTTTTCTATATGTGGAACAACTTCTCTCTGAAGAAAATCGCTAAAGCTTTTTCTGAACATTTCATGTTCTTCAGTAAAATACAATGAATTCATAAAACCAAGGTTTGTATAATTTTTTAAAAGGTCAAATATAAGGCTATTATTTTTATTTTATCCACTGGGAATTGTTTAACATTTGTTAAATCTTCGCTATTTTTTATATCACCCTGCATACTTCTATAAGTTACTATATTCTTAGCAATAGTATAATTAAAATATGGGAATTGAGATAAGTCTTTCATAGATGCGTTATTGATATCGATTTTATGTATTGCAGGATTTCCTTTAACTATAAATTTTTTAGCTATATCTTGTAATGCTTCTTCAGAAATTCCCCAAATAAAGGCCAGCTGTTCCATACTTACAAAGCCACCTAGTTTTGTTCTTTCAAGAATAATTCTTTGCGCTAATTTTTCTCCAATCATAAATACCGCTTCTAAATCTGATTGGGTTGCCGTATTGATATCTTTTACAGTATTCTTTTTGATGGTCTTATTTTGAACAAACTCGCTATGTGAAGATTTTTTAGCATTTGACTTTGAAACCCAATCAGGAAACTTAAAATAGGGCGCATATTTTTTTAACCATTTGGAAGAAACACCTGTTACTTTTTGAAATTCTTCTGCCGAATTCACATATTTATTTTGCGCTCTTAATTGATGTAATCTATCTATTTGATTGACAGTCATTTCTAACTTATACCCTTTATAATCCGTAATAAAATTTGGATTGAAAGGATAAATTTTACCTTGTTCTTCTGCTTGAACCGACTTAACACTGTCAATTTCAGCCTGAATAGCTAGCCACTCTTTCTCTTCTTTATTTAATTGATTAAACGAAGACGCTTCCTGATGTTGGAGTATATAAATAACTAATTGCGCTGAAACTATCAAGAAAACCAATAGCAACAACCCCGCATAGTGCCCTTTAGAAAAAGTGAAAATCCAACGAAATTTTGACATTATTTATAAATCAAAAACAGAACTACGTTTAGTGTAAATCATATCTTTAAGCTTTAAAATAAAAGCTAAGGTAAGATACAGTCCGAAACCCATTCCAATGGTAATAAATGATATATACACAAAAAAAAGTCGCACATTAGTGGCTCGCATACCTAACCTATCAGCTAAACGAGAGGCCACAAAAAAACCATGCTTTTCAAAAAAGTGTAACATACTCTACATTTTTATTTTTGGTTAAAGATACTTACTTTTTTAAAATATTCAAACCCACGGCGCATTGTAAACATTTAAACTTGTCGCAATATTCGTTTTTTAGCTGTAAAAGTGCTTGTGAATCATACGCATTCGATACCTCTATTTTTAATGTTTTAAACTTGTCAATGATTGCGTTTTTTTCTTCTTTTACTCCTTTCAACCCTTGTAATAATTGTTCTAAAGGCATATCATGCAACTTACTTTGATAACAAAACTGCATAGGCACAATGGTGTTTACAAAAATTAAATCTAAAAATGAATCCGTAACTACTTTTTGCTTTGTCACCGAAGGGGTTCCAAATACATAATGGTTTTGCCAATACAGCGAAGTTGCTTGCCTGAAGCTTTTCTTTAATTTTTCACTTGTACCTGTATGCATGCAGTCATAAAATAAATTTTCAGTAGCAAACAAGACCATGGCTAACTGGGCTAATCTTATGGTAGGAAAGTTATCGGGGCGATGCTTAAAAAAAGAAAGTTCTGCTCCAATAATTTCTTTTAATTTGTATTTCGTTTTAAGGTAATACCACGCTTGATGGAGTTCCTTAAAATAGTTGTCTTCATGTGTTGCAGCCAAAGCATTTACTAGTCCAAAAAACAATGCCTCTAAATGCAATAGGTTTATTTTCTCTTTTCGGACAATTTGAAATGAAAGTTGCTGAGCCATTTTTAAAAACAGAGCTCCATTTGTATGTAATCCAAAATTTTTAGCTACTAGTTCGAAAAAAACTTGTTCCCAGTCATTTTTTGTTGCTTCTAGTCTTTCTGAGATTGCTATAGCTTTTCGTTCCAACCGTTCGAGAACCAATTTCTCTTTCCAATTTTCCCAATAAAACGAATCAACTGTATGTATCTCGCCTTCACAATTTATCCAAGACTTTTTTAACATTAAATTTTTATAAGACGTTAATTCTTTTTGGGTAACCCAATTTTTTAATTCTAGCGTAGGAATTTCTGAATTATCTTTTCTAAATACAGGCACGTCATATTCCCAAACCACATGAAGAATTATGCTATCATACGCTTTGTTATTTTCGTGATGATGTAAATACCAATCTGACGATTTTACATGAATTTCAATATTTCCAGCCCATTTTTGATTTGAAATTCGAATTTGAGCATTAAAAATATCAGGACCTGAAAGCTGTAAGTAATTTCCAAAATGAATAATTTCTAAGGTTTCATTTTGATGTGTTTTTAATTGGGTAAACGGGAGTTTTTTGTGTACCCACAAATAATGTAAAAAATCTTCTTTCATGGCGTATAATTATTTTTTTGGCGTATATAAAGTACAAATATAAAAAAAGTTGGTTCCCAAAACGAAAACCAACTGTTAATTTTATACGCTTATGCTATTTATTTAATCGAACTTATAATATCATGTTTAGTGATAATATGGTGTTTTCCTTTTCCTAAGTCTACCAATACAGCTTGATTATCTTTATTGATTAACTTAGAAATTTCCTCAATTGAAGTAGTAGCTTGTACAATGGGGTAAGGTTTACCCATTACTTCTTTGATAGGTTTTTCTGCAATATCTTTATTTTCAAAATAACTTCTAAATAAATCCGACTCATCAACGCTTCCTACAAAACCAGTAGTATCAATTACTGGAATTTGAGAGATATTATATTTTTTTAAACGTTCAATAGCATGAGAAACCAATTCTTCTGTACGAACAATTACCAATGGCTTATCTTTATGGTCTTTAATTAAATCTTCAGCTTTAGTAATTTCTTCATCAAGAAACCCTCTTTCACGCATCCAATCGTCATTAAACATTTTACCTACATATCTACTCCCCGAATCATGAAATAACACCACGACTACATCTTCTGATTTAAAATGTTCTTTTAATTGCAATACGCCTTTAATAGCTGCTCCAGCAGAATTGCCGACAAAAATACCTTCTTCTAACGCTAATTTTCTCGTAAAAACAGCTGCATCTTTATCAGTTACTTTTGTAAACCCATCGATAAGTGAAAAATCTACATTTTTTGGTAAAATATCTTCACCAATGCCTTCCGTAATATAAGAATAGATTTCATTCTCATCAAATATGCCTGTTTCGTGGTATTTTTTAAATACGGAACCGTATGTATCAATCCCCCAACATTTAATTGCAGGGTTTTTCTCTTTTAAATATTTTGCCACACCCGAGATCGTTCCGCCTGTACCTACTCCTACTACAAAATGTGTAATTTTACCTTCTGTTTGTTCCCAAATTTCTGGGCCCGTTTGTTCATAATGCGCTATTGCATTGCTCGGATTGTCATATTGATTTACATACCAAGCATTAGGCGTTTCTTCAGCCAAGCGTTTAGATACAGAATAATAAGAACGTGGATCGGTAGGTTCTACATCGGTAGGACAAACCACTACTTTTGCACCAACTGCACGCAGGATATCCATTTTTTCTTTGGATTGTTTATCTGAAATAACACAAATTAAATTATATCCTTTTACAATAGCTGCTAATGCCAATCCCATACCCGTATTTCCGGAAGTACCTTCAATAATTGTACCTCCTGGTTGTAAACGACCATCTGCTTCAGCATCTTCAATCATTTTGACCGCCATTCTATCTTTCACAGAATTTCCTGGGTTAAATGTTTCCACTTTTGCCAAAACGAGTGTGTCTAACTCAGCGGTTACTTTATTTAGTTTTACCAACGGTGTATTTCCAATGGTTTCTAATATGTTTTTTGCGTATTTCATTTTGAATTTTAGTTTTGACTTATGGAGCGTTAACGAGAAACAAAATTGCAAAATTCTTTTTTACTTTCTTCGTTTCTCTTTTTCAATTTACACCACAAATATAATGTCTTTATTAGAAATCACTATTTGTAGCCCACAATTATTTAAAGAAATTCCATTCTAAGCCAAATCGAATTTTAAAATCTCGATAAGGATAATTAGGTGTGTTGTAATAATCATTTTTTCCAAACAACGCATTAATATGTTCTGCTTTTAAATAAATTCGTGTTTGTTTGACTCTTGCATTCACAAAAAAATCAAGTAATGGAAACCCTCCAATTTTTGTATTTCGTTGTACATAAAATTCTCCAATAACTGGAATATAATCGTCTGCATAATACTTAGTAAAATAATTACACGTAACTCCCATTTGAATCAACATTGCTTTTTTGAACACTGTATTTGTATAATATAACGTATTACGAATGATAAATTTAGGCACGTTTAATACAGCATCTTCTTGTGTTACCTGCTGAAATTTTATTCTATTATCTAAAGCAAACTTTTTATATTTAATTTCTTTTGCCATTTCTACTGCGTAATATTGAATTGTATTACCGTATTGAAAAGGTTTAACAACTAATGAATCTATTCGCTCTTGTGTATTATAAAAATACATGTGGTTATTTAATTGTGAATATTGTCCAGATACATTTAACCATTTCGTTTTTGCCTCAACATTTAACTTACTTGTTTTTTCATTTGCAAAAGTGTTATTCCAATTATAATTCTGATAACTGCTTTGACTAAATAAATAGATATTATCTGGAATTTTACTAGTTTGTTGTCCACTAATTGTTAGTGCGTTGTATTGATCTATTTTATAGGCTGCTGTAACTTCAAAATTTGAAGTAGGCTTAGAAGACAACCCATTTTGAGCCAAAACAACAAAGCGCCACTTTGCATGATAAAATTCATATTGTCCGCCTAAAGTAACAATTGTATTACGTAGATTAGATGGCAAAGACGTAATTGGTGTAAAGACATCGGAAGTAGTATAAAAAGTGTTTGTAACATATTGATCAATAAAAAACTGCAACTCACCCATTTTTTTAGTTGAAAAACTAATACCAAACTTATTATACAATGCACTAAATCTTGTTTTATTATTTATTAAATCGGATAGTCTAGGGCCTAATCTTGTAGAGGGTGTATTTTGAATAAACTCATAAAATTTATTCTCGTATGAAAATTGATGCTTAAACACTAAGTTATTTACTTCTCTGAACTTATAGGAATGATCTATGAAAAATCGATTCCCTTTAAGCTTGGAAGAGGCATCATTAAAATATACATCTAAGCGTTCACGTTGTATAAAGGCAGGATTTTCAATTACAAATTGAGTTAAATTACTAATTCCTCCATTTTCTTGATTAAATATATCTTGTCCTGTAAAATGGGCATTTAAATAATATTTTTTATTTACCGTGAAGTAACTAGTACTAAATCTAAAATGTCCCGAACTAGTTAAATTATTAAAATAATCTCCAACAGATCGAATTGACTTATAAGCAACTGTGTAATTTAAATTACGTTTAGTATTTAGTGCAAGTAAAGCGTCTATACTTTGTCCTTGACGCATTACAGTTTTAAAATACAAATCGGTGTAAGGAGTGGGAACAGAATAGTAATTGATGTCATCTGCTTCTAAATAGGTAATGTGTTTTGCCTGAAAACCAAATTGAGGCAAAATGGCTGATTTTTTTTTAGAAAAATCTAATTGGGTGTATAAATAGCCTTCATTAGCAAAAGGCAGAAACCCAAAATGATCTTTACGCAAATAATTATAACGGTATTCGTCTAAAATTGTTAAAGAAGTATCTATCTGAATTGTATCTTTTTTTAGATTATAATATTTATAGAGTTCAATAGAGGCAGTGACACTTTTTACTGATACCGTATCTTTTTCTTGCGCTTGAACACAAAAGGCCATAAAAAACAATAAAAAGGCAATTTTTCTCATCAAAATAAGTTGAGAATTAATTTTTAATTATTTTTTGAGTAATAATACCTTCATCAGTTATTAATTTCAATAAATATACTCCTGAATTAATATTTGACAAATCAATATCGAAATTCGAATTAATTTCATCTTGATTGATGACTAATCTTCCTTGTATATCATAAATCATATAATGTTTGATATTTAATCCATTTAATACTACAGAAATATTTTTTGAAGTAGGATTTGGAAAAATCATTGTCTTATTTGTAGAACTAAAATCATCATCACTCAATAAAAGATTTGAACCACTTACTATTAATGAAAAATTCTGATTCCCTGAAAATAATGTTCCTTTATGAGAAACTGTTAAGGTATATGCGCCAAAAGCATTTTCTAGATCAATTCTTTCAAAATTATCTATATTGTTTGTATTAGTTCGTGTAGCAGCATTATCAGGAACGTTTTTATTTAAAGACCATGGAAAAAAATCAATACCATTTTTTGTTAGCTTAATATCTAAATCATTTACTAAATATGTATTAGATGGATCAATTACTAAATTATTGAAAGAATTTGGTGCAGGATCTGTCCAGCAGATAGAGACTCTTATATTTGAACTCGAAGATACATTAATTGTTCTAGAGTAAGTTGAGTTATTTATCAAATTCAATTCATCTACTATTGCTGTATTTAAACTTTTACTTGATAATATTGAAGCAGCAGAAGACACATCTACAAGACCCCAGCCAAATTGATAATCTGGACCGTTAAAATTACCTGCTTCTCTGGAGCTATGCAAAATAAGTCCCTTCAAAGTAGATGACTTCATAAAACTAGAAAAAAGATTATTATGATGCTGTTGAAGTAATAAACAAGCGCCAGTAACTGCAGGAGCTGCCATAGAAGTTCCTTGCTTTATATCATATGAAGTATTTGTTGTTTTAATTGATGAAAAAACAGAAACACCTTTTGCCACAACATCAGGTTTTATTCTTCCATCGTCAGTTGGACCCCAACTACTAAATGATGACATTTCAACACTAGTAGGGTCAATATAATTACTTACATTAGTTACAGCTCCAATAGTTAATATATTTTTAGCATTACACATTCCACGAATTAAATCATAACCAAATTTATTTTGATTTTGATTAGAAATGACAGTTGTTGCATTACTATTTCTATCATTACCTGCAGCTACCACAGGCAGATAAAATGGAGCAGCATATGTAATTTGGTCAAACTGTTGGGCTCTAGAATCATATGCACCAAACATCCAAGTATTTGCACTTGATCCTGACCAATATGAGTGATTAGATGATAATAAACCTTGAGAAGCTTCATTAGCCATTTCACCTAAATCATTATCCCAGTCGAAAGATTTTCCACTAGCTTGAAATGCAATACCTCGAGCATTTGGATTTGTTCCATGTGCTAAAATTGTACCCATTACATGTGTGCCATGATCTGAATAATTTACAAAATCAATTACATTTACTTTAGAATTTGGAAATTCAACATGTGTTTCCAATGCTGGACCTGAATCCCAAACACAAACACTCATACCTTGACCTTGTAGATTTAATCCGAGCAAACCACCATTATATAAATCATTTGCTCTTATAGTGGAAGAAGAAGCTAAATTACTTGTCTCTGAATAAACTGGAAAACCATTTTCATCAAAATCAAATAATTCTTTTTCAATAAAACCATCTGTAATTCTCTTTGGAATATTTATTAACCTAGAAAAACTATCAACCCTCTTTAAACGTAAATTATTATCTTTAGTGAAAGAAGTATTAAGTTTAGATAATAATTCTAAATCATAAGAAGCTACTATCTTTTTTTTATCATCAATAGTTTGTGCAACTGAATTAGTTAAAATCACAAAAAATAATCCCAGAAAAAAATTTTGCATAGAAAGAATAAATTTAAAAAACAAAAGTAAAAAAAATGCCTCTAAAAAGAGGCATTTTTAAATAAAATTAACATATATACTAGTTAATTGTAAAAGTATGTGTGGCCAATGAACCAAAATTACCCCCTCCAGAAACTAAAGTAGTCCCATTAGTTAATTTTAAGGTATAAGAACCATTATTAGGAAATGACAAACCGTCTCCATAACTATCAGTTACTCTAAAAGAGTATGTACCAGCAGGTAAACAGAATTGAGTATTAAAAGTTGTCAAACCATCTGCATATGGTGTTGAACTAGCAACAAGAACATTAGAAGAGTTTCTCAACTGCCATGCAATCTCAGAAGCATACCCGTCAAATAAAATATTTAAATTAACTCTGGTATCAGCACAACCGCGTTGAATATTAACAACATGATTAGTTCTATTTGGTAAAACATGATAACCAGGACCGAAAACTAAAATTAACTGTGCAGCTCCAACAGCAGGCAATGCCGAAAATGAACCTGAATTAATTTTCAATTTTGCAGTAGTTTGACCTGCTGGTATTACAGCAGTTGTCATGTCAATAGAATACATACTAGCAGTAGCAGTAGATAATGGACTAACTATTACAGGTATAGTTCTATTTACGTTAGATTTAGTTGTAGTACTAACTAGTACCTCAACAAATGAAGGCGCAGAAGCAGTAAATTCAAAATTTGATGAAGACGTATTAAAAAACAACGCTTCTTGAGGACCTTCAAACGTTTTGTAATTCTCGTCTTCACTACTACAGTTAGTAATAAATAAAGATGCTACAAATGCAAAAAGAATTAAACTTAATTTTTTCATAATTTTATAATTTAATTAATTAGTAACCAGGATTTTGTTGAATACTAACATTTCCTGCTACCTCTAACTGAGGAATTGGTAGTGTGAAACGATAATCAGATACTGGCAGTGTTAAAGGCTGACCTAATATATCATCATCTGTATTATCTCTATCAATACCCGCAACTCCAGCTAAAGTAGCTAAACGCTTAATGTCTAAGTATCTGTGACCTTCAAAGGCTAGTTCTTTTCTTCTCTCTAACAAAATATCAGCCCATGCTGCTTGTGCGTTAGCATAAACAGGTAAAGTTTGTCCAGTGCCACGAGCAGTTCTAATTGATCTAACAAGAGTAGCTGCTTGAGTTAAACTAGGGGTTGCTCCACCTACTTCACATTCCGCTAAAATAAGAACCATTTCAGATGCTCTGAATAATTTTAAATCATTTCTTAAAGGTTGATTTGTTTTACCAGGATACTTATTAATTGGAAGAACATCATTTTGAATGTAATAAAAATCATTAGCATAATTTGGATTAATAGTAGCAGTAGCATCTATCCAATTCACTCTTCTAACATCTGAAGGAAATTGGTTATAAAGATTGAATAATTTTCTACCCATATCTAAAAAAGCACCACCAGTTGCTGAAGTGGTATTAAAATACCATGTACTAGCAATATTTGACCAAGTTCCAGCACTAGGTCTTACCGCAGCAAAGATTACTTCACCTTGAGCTGAATCAGCCCACATAGAATTATAAGTAGTAGTAGATGTTGTTAATGGAGTTATAGCTAATGCAGCAGTAGCAAATTGTTTTGCTTTAACATAATCTTTTCTGTATAAATACATTCTTGCTCTTAAAGCATTGATAAAATTTGGCGTTACAAATCTATAATTTGTAGCTGTTGATAATAAGTTATTTTGAGCAAACAATAAATCATCTTCAACAAAATTATAAATAACCTGATTAGTAACTCTTTGTCTTGGAGTAACTACAGTAGGGTCTTCGACAGAATTTGACAAAATAACACCTAAAGCATTTGGATTTGCAGGATCAACAGAAAAAAACGAAACTAATTGAACATAAGAATAAGCTCTTAATGCTCTAGCTTCAGCTAAAATTGAATTCTTCTGTGCTGTCTCTAAAGCTGTTGTAGGAGTTACTAAATTAGCAAATTCTAATAATCTATTAACTCTATTAATTATCGTGTAATGAGTGCTCCATAAATTTGCAGGTTCAGCTGAATTCGCATTTAATTGAAATCTAAAAAGCTCTTTCGCTTGTCCACCATTTGAAGGACCTATACCTACTTCATCAGTAAAAACAGTAGTAAAAGCAATCTCATTAGTATTATTTACTCTTGAGTAAATATCTCCATCTAAATAGTTTCTTAAATGCGAAACCTTTGTAAATGCAGTTTCTCTATAAATTTCTCCTTCTTGAACGATATCTAATGCATCACTACAAGATGAAATAAATAAAACTGAACCACATAATATCAGAATATTTTTTATTTTTTTCATATCTATATGTATTTAATTTAGAAACTTATTGACGTTCCAAAAGTTATTGTTCTAGGATTTGGAAAATTTGTTACAGATAAAGCGTTAATTGCTTCAGGATCAAACCCTCTCCATTTTGTCCATGTTAATAAGTTCTCAGCTTGAATAAAGAATTTAACACTAGTAAATGGTATTTTTTTCAAAAATTTAGAAGGTAAATTATATCCAAGATTTACATTCTTTAAACGTAAGAAAGAAGAATCGTATAAAAATCTATCTGACGCTACAAAAACATCATTATTAAAAGCTTGTAAAGATGGAACATCTGTATTTGTATTAGTAGGTGTCCATGCATTTAATAAATCAGCAGTTACATTTTCTTGACCAATAAATGCTGGATTAGATAACCATCTGAATTGATTATCAATTCTCCAAACATCATACATGTAAGTAAATAATGTATTTAAATAAAACCCTTTATAATCAAAATTAAAACCAAAACCACCTTGATATTTTGGAATATTTGATTTACCAGTAGCTCTTCTATCTTTTGCAGGATCAGGAGTTTCAGTTAAGTTATTATTTCTGTCTAAATATAATAAGTTACCATTCGCTTGATTAACACCTACGTATGGAATCAAATTCCATTCATTCAGAATATTTCCTACTTGTCTTAAATTATCAACACCACTTTGATCCGTTTGAGCTAAAGCAGTAATTTCATTTTTATTATATGATGAATTAGCGAAAACAGAGAACTTAAGATCTTTTGTTCTAATTAAGTTATACTTTAAAAGAAGCTCAATACCATCATTTCTAAGTTCACCATTATTACCCGATATAGAATATCCTGTTCCTACAACAGCTGAATTTGGAATTGAATTAAATAAGTCCGTTGTAGTCTTTCTATAAACATCAAGGTTTCCTTCTAATCTATCATTAAATACAATAAAGTCTAATCCAATATTTGCTTGAGAAACTCTTTCCCATCTAACAGCAGTATTTGCAAACTGACCATATACTAATGAGCCTGGTATATTATTGTAACCTGTTCCTGAACCAATAGTTTCTCTAATTAAATTACTAGATGTAAGTAAAGACGGGAATCCATAATTTGCTGCAGAAATATTTTGATTACCATTTGTTCCATAAGAAGCTCTTAACTTTAACATGCTAAATTTAGAGTTCTTCATAAAATCCTCTTGATCAATATTCCATCTAGCAGATGCTGACCAAAAAGTACCCCAACGATTATCTTCTGAAAATCTATATGTACCATCTCTTCTTAATACAGCACTAAAACCATATTTTTTATCATAATCATAATCTAAAGTACCAAAAGCTGATAACGTACCTCCTGTTAATTTTGTACCGTTAACAGTTGATATATATAAATTTGGAGTAGCTGGATTGAACGCTACATAACCAGTACCAGCGCCAGGAGAATAATTTAAAGGATTTAAACCATTCTGTCTACTACCATGCCCTTCATAATGAACTTTAGTATATTCAAAAAACGCAGCTAATGATAAATCATGCTTTTCTTTGAAAACTTTATTAAAATTTAAGCTAGAAATATTTGTAAAAGTAAGATCATTTGTAGTTGATTGGTCTTCAAATCCACCAAACTCTGCACCAGCATTAGCAGCAACAACAATAGCTAAATAAGCTTGTGGTGATCTACCAAATAATCTTCCATATTGTTTAAAATCAATACCAGCCCTATTCTTAACTGTAAGAGTAGGAGTTAATTTATATGAAGTACCAATATTCAAGATTGCAGTCTTATCAGTGTAGTAACTTGGTAAAGAATTTTCTCTTAAAATATCTTGTAACACATAAGTATCATTAGCACCATTAAAGTTAGAACCAATCGCATTAAATAAAGCTTGACCCGTTTGATAAGGTGAAGATGGCAAATATGGCAATCCCATTAAACCTCCATGAAGAGGATTTTGAATTGTATTATTGTTTACACCACTATTAGTCTCTTGATCTAATTGATTTCTTTTTGAATAACCTAAAGCCAACTGAGTATCATAATTAAATCTATCATTATTACTTTTACCCGTTAAGTTATTTCTAAAAGTCAATCTACTAAAGTTTGTGGTAGGAACCATACCACCTTGAGAAAAATATCCTAAAGATGAAAAAGACTTTAAGTTTTTACTACCAAATGTCATCCCTAAATTATGTTGAGTAACAACATCAGTATTAAAAAATAAATCTAACCAATCTGTTTCTGTTTGATAAGAAGCAATTTGATCATTAGTAAGTGTTGAACCTAATCCAGCACCTCTCATCTTTTCTATCATCAAGGCTTGTTTAGCATTTGACATATTGTACTTATTCTTAGGCATTGTATTGAAACCTGTAGAACCATCATATGTAAATTTAACTCCCGAATCATATTTTCCACCTATGGTCTTAATCAAAATTACACCATTCGCTCCTTTATTACCATAGATTGAAGTCCCAGAAGCATCTCTTAAAACAGACACACTTTCAATTTCATTTTGATTTAAATTTCTAAATTGATTAGAAGTTGAAGGTATACCATCTATAACAATTAAAGGATCAGTGTTTCCATTAATTGAAGAAGCCCCTCTAATTAAACCATCAAATTTAGCCGAACCTGGCGAACCAGATGACGAAATAATTGTTAAACCTGGAGCTGTACCTTGTAAAGAGGCCAATACTGAAGCATTAGCTCTGTTTTCAAGAGTTTCACCACTTACAATTGTCAAAGCAGTATTTGTAGTTTTCTTTGTTTTTGTACGATCATAACCTACAGAAACAACTACGTCATCAATTTTTATATCACCAGACATTGTAAAATTAACAATATTTGATGAACCAACAGTTGCGGTTTGTTCAGGCATACCAACAAAGGAACACACAAGAACATCACCTACCTTTACTTTGATACTAAACTTTCCAGAATCATCTGACTTAGTACCTACTCCCGAACCCTTAACAGCAATACTAGCATTTGCTAATGTCTTACCATTACTTGTTACAGTACCTGTAACAGTTTTCTGTTGTGCAAAAGAAAACTGCATTGTAAACGCTAACAAGAGCGTAAAAATCCATTTGAACTTCGATCTCATATTAAATTTATTTGAGTTAGTTATTCCGCAAACTTCTTAATTATTTCTTAAATATCCAAATATTATGTATAAATAATATCTTTTTTATCTATAAAATATATTTATCACAAAATTATTTACCATAAATTATTAATAATTAAAAGATTAGCTGTAAATTAATTTAATTTATAAATATTTTTTTTGATTCAGACAACGTACCATTTGTCAGTTTACATACATATAGTCCTTTAGACAAAGATCCCAAAGAAACCTCTCCTTCAAAGGAATTAAGGGTAGTTGACAAAACTATTCTACCTTGCATATCTACTATTTCAATGGTTGATTTTAATTCCATTTGATTGTCAATTAAAAAATGTAGTATATCATTCGTTGGATTTGGATAAACTGAAAATAAATTGGTAGTAGTAAACGTTTCAACTGCTAAAGGCGCTGTTAAATTACATACTTGTAGCTTAAATGCTGTAATAGCTCCTCCATCACCATTATAAGGGTCAGTAACTTTTAATTTCCAAGTGCCCGACAAATTTAAACCATTCAAACTAGCTAATAGATTAACAGGAATAACATTTCCACTTATACTTGGTAAAGTTGTAGTACATGTAACAGGCACCCCAGAATCGTCCATTGTACAAGAAATATTATCATTATCACCACATGGATGTTCAAGTAATACGATTTGTGGAGACCCTAACGATGCAGGACCTTCTAAAGTTACTTTTATATCTTGTACATACGTATGATTGATCGTCATAAAAACATTTACGTCACCCGTAATATTTGTGTTTGCTGGCACCGTCAAATTAACAAATGCACTAGCATTTGCGGTTGAAGCAATAGTTCCTGATGAAAAATCAGTAGCCGTGTACTCTGTTCCACAAGTCAAAATTCCAGTTCTAAAATTAAATACCGTTGCATTTGACTCTGCTTCAGCACCACATCTGTTTTTTGAAAGTATTCTCCAAAAATATTGTGTGTTTTCGCTTAAGTTCGTAAGCAAAAAATTAGTTTGATTAACTAAAGTATTGATTAGAAATGTATTGAAAGTTGATGAAGTTGAAACTTGTACTCTGTATTCTTCAGCATTTGTATTTGCATTCCAGGTTAATTGAACTGTAGTAGGCATTACATTTTGATTTGTTGTCGGAGTAAGCAAACTGTTTGGGCTAAACGTTGTGCTAAGCAACTTAAGGGTTCTACTTTTTTGAATTACTTCACTCCCTTTGGTAGCTAAGATATTAAAAGTATATAACCCAGGCATGGCAGTTGTAAAATTATTCAATGTCAAAGTTACTGTCCCATTAGCCGACAAACTACTTGGTGAAAAAGTAGCTGTTACGCCAGATGGCAATCCCGAAACAGAAAATATTGATGAACCAGAACCTGTTTGTACATAATTAAAAGTGTACGTTGCAGTTTGATTAGCACAAATTGTTAAATTATCAACTGAAGTTGGGACCAAACCAAACGTAGAAGATATCCCGGTAACAACTAATGAATAATCTTGCTTTCCAGATACTAAATTTCCTTTATGCGAGATAGTTATTGTATAATTTCCTGCGGGAGGATTATCAATAGCTACCAACTCTACATTATCAACATTGTTATCTCCTGTTCGAACAGATTCTTGAGTTGGATCATTGTTTAATCTCCATGGAAAATAAGTTATACTGTTTCTTGTGATTCTAATATCTAAATCATTTACTAACGCTCTACGTAAATCATTTGCTGGGTATTGACTGTTATTAGCTTCCCCTGGAATATCAGTCCAGGTTATACTGGCTTTTAAAGGTGAAGTGCCATTTGAATAAACAGTAAAAGATTTTGAACCTCCTTGTTGTAAAGATTCTTCAGATAGTATGGAATTTAATCCATTAGATGAAATAGTTTGCGCAGCAACTTTTGCATTTAACAATCCCCATCCAAAAACGGGATCCGGACCACCCAATCCTGCATCATCAGCTGTATGACATGCCAACCCTTTTAGAGTAGCAGCTTTCATAAACAAATTGGTTACATTTTTATGATGTTGTTGAAGTAATAATAAGGTTCCTGCTACATTTGGGGAAGCCATAGAGGTTCCAGAAAGTGTTGCCGTAGAGGAATCATTAGAACTTCCTGTTGACAAAACACCTGTACCATTTCCTGTAATATCTGGTTTAATTCTTCTGTCATCTGTGGGACCTTGACTACTAGATGAATTTATATCTACTGAAACTAAGTTACCATTTGAATCAATTACTGCATCTTGCGCATTAGCAATCACTAAATTATTTTTAGCCGTTTTATTAGCCGTTAATTTATCGAGTCCAAATGCAATAGGATCAGCATTAGATGTATTGTCATCACCAGAATTACCTGCAGAAGTTACCATTAAATAGTAGGGTGCGTCATAAGCAATTTGATCCCAATTTCTAGCATCTTGATCATACGTACCGATAAACCATGTTGGCAAAGTAGAGGATAAAGGAACTCCATAAGAATGATTTGAAATTAGCATACCATCTAAAGTTTCTGTAATTACCTCACCTTCATCATCAGTCCAATCAAAAGTTCTACCTGTTGCTTGATAAGCCATTCCTTTAATCAATGCACTTCCATTTGCTAATATTGTTCCTGTAACATGAGTTGCATGCTGACTAAATGAAGAACTTGAAGCGTCTATAGCATTTACCCTTCCTTCAAAATGATTATGAGTAATTCTAACATTACCACCATCCCATACTCTTGCTACCATATTCTGACCATTTACATTTAATCCTAAACCTCCTCCAGAATTTAAAAAATTTGCTCTTGTAGTTTTAGCTGCATTTTGATTGTCTGTTACATAATAAATTGGGAAACCTACAGCGTGAATTTTTTGTAGTTCATAATAAACCGAATCCTTAACATAAGAAAAAGGAATATTGTTTTTAATTGCGTAGTTTTTTGCTTCAATTTTTTCCTTTAACTCGTTGTTTTTAAAAAAATTAATCTGCCGTTTCAATAACTCTACATTATAATCTTTTGTAATTAGTCTTTTATCTTCATTACTTTGCGCATTGATCTTAACAATCAAAAAAAGAAAAAATAGTATTGAATTTCTTTTCATTTTAATATTTTTTTTTAGCTTTTGTTATATATTTGACAAATATAATCTTAGTACACCACAAAGCAAACATTTTTTCAAATAATAATTAAACAAACAATTGTTAAAATATAGGTTTAGCTCAAATAAACTAGAATGCGGCACTGATGAAGCTGGGCGTGGCTGTTTAGCCGGTCCTGTTACTGCTTCTGCTGTTATGCTAAAAAACGAAAAAGGTTTAGATTTTCTAAATGATTCTAAACAGCTTTCAGAAAAAATGCGATTTGAATTAAGACCTCTTATTGAAAATGTTGCGCTGAGCTTTGCAGTTACACATATATATAATGAAGAAATTGATGAAATTAATATTCTAAACGCTTCGATGAAAGCGATGCAAGAAAGTATTTTAAAACTAACTACTACGCCCGAATATATTATTGTAGATGGAAATAGAGCACTAAATGCTAAACTTGGCTTAAAAAATAAAATTGGCAAACAATTTTCAACCGATGAAATTGAACTCTTAAAGACAATCCCTAATACGAGTATCATTAAAGGTGATGCTAAGTATTTAAGTATTGCAGCGGCATCTGTTTTAGCAAAAACATATAGAGATGAGTATATGGATCAAATTCATGAGGAGTTTCCGATGTACAATTGGAAAAAAAACAAAGGCTATCCCACCAAAGAACACAGAGAAGCAATTGCTAAATATGGCCCGTGTAAATACCATCGCATGAGTTTTAGATTATTACCTGAACAATTGAAATTAGAGTTATAAAATTATAAGTCGCAGTTTTCAGTTTCAGTTAGCTATAGAATTCTGAAAATTTTGACTAAAACCTAAACACTAAATTAAAACCTCTGCTTGAAACAAATATTGAAAATGTGCTACTATTTTTTGTTTTACTTCGTCTTCACTTACTTCTTGACCTAATTCTACATGCATAGACGTAACAGCTTTTCCTCTTATGCCACAAGGAACAATATTATCAAAATAACCTAAATTTGCATTTACATTCAGAGCAAACCCATGCATGGTTACCCATCGGGAAGCCCTTACTCCCATGGCGCAAATTTTTCTTGCAAAAGGGGTACCAACATCAAACCACACACCTGTTTCTCCGGGACTACGTTCCGTTTTTAATCCGTATTCAGCTAGCGTAAGTATGATAGCTTCTTCTAATAAACGTAAATATTTATGGATGTCCGTAAAAAAATTTTCTAGATCTAAAATAGGATAGCCCACTATTTGACCAGGACCGTGATAGGTTATATCTCCTCCTCTATTTATTTTGTAAAATGTTGCTCCCTTTTCTTGAAGTTGTTTTTCTGATAACAATAAATTAGATATATCGCCGCTTTTCCCTAAGGTATAAACATGAGGATGTTCTACGTATAGCAGAAAGTTGGGCGTTGGGAGTTGGGCATTTGCATTTCTATTCTGAACTTTAATGTCAACAATTTCTTTGAACAGGGCTTCTTGATAATCCCAAGTCTCTTTATAATCTTTTTTACCTAAATCTTGTAGTTGGACTTTTTTGTTCATTTTTGAATGAAGTTGTATTAAAATAAAGTTTTACAAAGATACAAATAGTTTTTTAATGCTAGGTGCTGGATGTTGGGTGATGGGTGATAGGTGTTGGTGTATGGGTACTTAGGTGATGGATGGTGGGGCAAGTAAATGATTTTCGAATTTAGAATTAAACAACTAACTCGAGACGAAGCTAAACTTGAAACCTGAAACTTTTGAACTTGAAACAAAATAAATTATCTTTGCGCGATTAAAAATAAAATTATGCAATTGTCAGAACAAGAAATTATTAGAAGAGACAAACTAAACGCTTTACGCCAATTGGGTATAGACCCTTATCCTGCAAACTTATATCCAGTTTCTCACACTTCAAAGCAAGTTAAAGAACAGTTTGAAGAAGGCAAGAAGGTAACCGTTGCAGGTCGCTTAATGAGTGTTCGTGACCAAGGAAAAGCTTCTTTTGCAGAATTACAAGACAGCGAAGGTAGAATACAATTGTATTTTAATCGTGATGTAATTTGCGAAGGCGAAGATAAAACACTATATAATCAAGTTTTTAAAAAATTAACCGATTTAGGTGACTTTATAGGTGTAGAAGGAGAATTATTTTTAACAAAAGTGGGAGAAAAATCTATTAGGGTAGATAAATTTACCTTTTTGAGTAAAACACTAAGACCACTTCCTCTGCCAAAAAAAGACGAAGAAGGGAATGTATTTGATGCTTTCACAGATGCAGAACTGCGTTATAGAATGCGTTATGTCGATTTAGTTGTAAACCCTCAAGTAAAAGAGGTTTTTGTAAAAAGAACTAAACTATTTAATGCCATGCGTTCGTTTTTCAATAATGCAGGTTATATGGAGGTCGAAACTCCCGTATTACAATCGATTCCTGGTGGTGCTTCGGCTAGACCATTCATCACGCATCATAATAGTTTAGACATTCCGCTTTACATGCGAATTGCTAATGAATTGTATCTGAAAAGATTAATTGTTGGCGGATTTGATGGTGTATATGAATTTTCAAAAAACTTCCGTAATGAAGGAATGGACAGAACGCACAATCCAGAATTTACAGCTATGGAGATATATGTAGCTTACAAAGACTACAACTGGATGATGAAGTTTACTGAAAATTTATTAGAATATTGTGCTATTAAAGTAAATGGCACAACAGAAGCAATTTTTGGTGAACATAAAGTCAACTTTAAAGCACCTTATGCTCGTATTACGATGACAGATGCTATCAAACAATTTACTGGTTTTGACATTTCTGGTAAAACAGAAGCGGAACTGTTTGAAGCTGCTAAATCCATGGGTATTGAAGTTGATGATACTATGGGTAAAGGAAAATTAATTGATGAAATTTTCGGAGCAAAATGTGAAGGAAACTTTATTCAACCTACCTTTATTACAGATTATCCAAAAGAAATGTCTCCGCTTTGCAAATCACATAGAGATAATCCTGAATTAACAGAGCGTTTTGAATTAATGGTATGCGGAAAAGAAATTGCAAATGCTTATTCTGAATTAAATGACCCAATTGACCAAAGAGAACGTTTTGAAGCACAATTAGCACTTTCTGAAAGAGGTGATGATGAAGCTATGTTTATCGACCAAGATTTCTTAAGAGCTTTAGAATATGGCATGCCTCCAACTTCTGGTTTAGGGATAGGTATGGATCGTTTAATTATGTTTTTAACCAATAATGCTTCTATTCAAGAAGTATTGTTCTTCCCGCAAATGCGACCAGAGAAAAAACAAATAGAGTTAAGTGAGGATGAAAAATTAATCATTGGTTTGTTAAAAGCTGAAAACAATCAAGCTTTAGTAACTTTAAAAGAAAAAACAGGTTTAAGTGGTAAGAAATGGGATGCTGCAATGAAAGGATTAGCAAAACATGGCTTAACCAAAGTTGTAGTTGAAGGAGATAATAAAACTGTAGTTTTAAATTAATATTCAATAAAAAAGCTGTCTAAAAAGACAGCTTTTTTATTACTATTCAAAAACAAATTAGAATCTTAACCCAAATAGAACGCCGTCTCCTCTAAATCCGCCTTGATAACTTCTTACGTATTCTACTCTAAATAATTTGAATTTACCAAATCCTAAACGATCTAAGCCAACAGAAACTTCTTGATAAGGTTTAGAATTCGAAAGATTTAGTTGATGAAATCCTCCAACAATATTGACAGCTAATTTATTGATTAATGGTATTTTATTACTGATAAACCCATTGTCATTGTACAAAACATGTGTTTCTACAAATTGATTATTTGTGGAGTGCGAATAATAAGGCAATAAATTAAAACTAGACAAACTACCATCAAGCTTAACATGTGTTTGATTGCCATTAAAATGTTTGTAATCTACAAAAGAAATAGCCGAAGCATTAAAAAATTTCCCGCCTTTTATAGAAGATGTAATTTCGCCCTTGTTACTCAAATTAGTTACATAAGACACTTTTGCCTCTACATAATCAAATGCATAATTTTTCGAACTCCCCGAAAAGCCTTTTTCATAATTCACTTGTAACACAGGGAACTTGCCATCGTTTATATTTAGTTTACCATCAGGGCGGGTAATATATTTTTGACCAAAAACAAATCTTGCCCCAAGGTTAAATTTTAATAAATGATGCGTTGTTATTGCCGCCACATCTTCGACATTAGGCAGTAAAGGATTGTTTGAAGAGTAAGCATCACTAGATTTAATGAGCGTATAATCTGTTGTGTTAAATAAAGGCTTTCTGTTTTCATAAGCGAATTTAGCATTCAGAAAAACACCATTAACAACTTCTCTTCCTGCACTAATTTCGGCAAATTCTTTTTCATATACTTTCATGAAATTATTTTTAAAAAATAAAGTACTCACTGTATTTACCATCCCCCCAATAGGTTCTTCCCTATTAAATTGAGCCACTTTATTTCCTCCTGCTACACGAATATACAAATCGTTTGTATTATTGAATTTGTGATAAAAACTTACTGTTGGACGTAATCTTAAATCAGAAAAACCATATTCGAAATCTGTTCCTATACGTGTTGTTTTTTGTTTTTCTTCATTGTACTTTGAAAAATAAAATCCTGAACTAATGTGATACCCCTGAACAGTGTTAAAATTTAAAGAAGCCAAATTGAAAAGACCTTGGTATGTAAAACTTGATTTTTTAAACGAATTTTTATACGTATAACCCGTAATAAGTTTTAGCAATTTAAATTTATTTGTTTTAGCATCAATAGAATCTAAATATACTTTTGAACTTCTAACTTTAAATACACTGTCTTTTTTAATGTAATTTGACGATTCTTCTTCAGTTAAGGGAACAGGCCTATTGCTATCCCAAAACGTTGCCTCTTTTTTATTGGCATTTGCAGCTATTGTAACGACTTCTCTTGAAAATGTTTTTTTATCAAAAGTTTCTTTGAATACATAATCGCTAAATACATGCGTAAATTTTCCATTGAATTTTATACCAAAAAAACCAGCTTGAAAATCAAAAGATTGCAAGTTTTTTACCCACAATTTAGTTTCGGGGTTAAAATTATAATTCTGCACCAATTTTAAGGTTTCTAAAAATTCATTTTGTGAACGATATCCTTTTATATCTAAATCTATAGCATACAATGCCCAAGAATCCTCTACCACATAAACAAACCCTTCAAAAACGGGTTCTTTATCCCTTTTTGGAGTTACTTGAATTTTAGTAACAAAATTACCATACGCATCATAAAACGTGTCCACTAATTTAAATTTGTAGTAGGCAAAAGCATTTGACGCAATGGGCGAAATCATAGGCACGTTAAAAGAAATTGTATTTTGATAAAAATCATAATCCGTATCAAGTGCCGTGTTAAAACTAAAACCATTATTATCGCCTGCGACTTTGCTTGCTATAATTTCTTCTTTTAAATTATTTGGCTTTTCAAAGCTAATTTTAGAAACCGTTTCGGATTGATAGATGATTCCTGTGCCCGTAGAATCTAAGTTTCCTTCTAAATCGCCCACTTCAATGCCTAATATTTTTTTAGGCATATTTTTCACTCTAAACAGTCCTCTAGAATAAAAATTAGCCTCAAATTTATCTGTTTTGTAAGTATTAGATTTTCTTGCCGCTATTGCATTCTTAATAATAGCATTTGCTGGATTTTCTTTATTTTGAACAATTACTTCTTCAATTACATTATTCTCTTCTTCTAATACTATTGTAAGGGTAGTAATTGGCAAAACAACTTGCTCTCTTTTTGTTTTGTAACCCAAGGTTTTAACTACTAAAACAACTTGCTTTTCTTTTGTATAATTGAGTTCAAAAAGTCCGTTTTCATTAGTAGAAGTGCCTAAATATGTTCTTTCAATTGAAACGCTTGCAAAAGCGATTGATTTTCCCTCTTTATCAGTAACTTTTCCCTTAATTTGAGCACTTGTACATACCGAAAATAAAAGTAAAAAAAATATATTAATTTTGTTCATAACAAAAAGATTAAGGTTATATAGTATAGACTTGGAAACGTGAAAAAGGTTGTATGTTTTTACAAAAAACTTTGTATAGCTAAAGTATAACTCTGCAGGCCAAAACCAATAATTACGCCTCTTACATGAGGTGAAATAAAAGACTGATGTCTGAATGTTTCTCTTGAAAATGTATTAGAAATATGCACTTCTATAACTGGTGCTGTGATGGCTTTAATAGCATCGCCTATTCCTATAGAAGTATGCGTGTAAGCCCCCGCATTTAAAAGAATTCCATCGTAAGTGAAACCAACTTCTTGTAATTTTGTGATAATTTCCCCCTCAACATTAGATTGATAATAATCTAATTCGACTTGAGGAAATTGAGACTTCAATTCTTCAAAAAAAGAATTGAAGTCTTGGCTTCCATATATTGAAGTTTCTCTAGTGCCTAGTAAATTTAAATTAGGCCCATTTAGAATTAAAAGCTTCATTATTTACCGTCTCTATCAACCACAATTCTATTTTCTCTATTTGCTAATTCCCAAGCGAGAACAAAGGCTAATTTGGCACGTTGTGCTAATAAATCATACTCAATTTTGTCTGGTGTATCAGTAGATTTGTGATAATCTTCGTGTAATCCATTAAAATAAAATATCGCTGGAATACCTTTATTTGCAAAATTATAATGATCTGAACGTTTGTAAATATTCATTGGATCTTTTCTGTCATTGTATTTATAATCTAAATTTAAGCCAACAAATTTAGCATTAACTTCTTCATTAATGGTATGTAATTCTGAGCTCAAACGATCTGCACCTACAACATAAACATATTTACCATTTTCTTTATGCCCGTTTAAATCATCACGTCTACCTATCATGTCAATATTAACATCTACAACGGTATTTTTTATTGGAAATAATGGATTTTCTGAATAATATCTAGACCCATGTAAACCATGCTCTTCACCTGTAACATGTAAAAAAAGAATAGAACGTTTAGGTGAAAAACCATCTTTTTTAGCTTCCATGAATGCTTTAGCAATTTCAATTAACGCAACAGTACCCGAACCATCATCATCGGCACCATTGAACACGTCACCATTTTTCATTCCTACGTGGTCATAATGCGCAGAAACTACAATTATTTCTTCTGGCTTTTCTGAACCTGGAATGAAGGCCCATATATTTTCCGAATCATTTAACTTTGGCGCAAACCCTCTTTTCATGAATTCAGAAGGTACTTTTTGATAAAAATCTGTTGAACCTGGAGGATTAGAAATACCTAATGCTTTGTATTGATCAATAATATAAAGCCCTGCTTTTTTTTGTCCTGGTTCACCTGTATTTCTACCTTCCATTTCATCAGAAGCAATAACATATAGATTTTTAGAAAGATTTGACTCACTGATGGTGTTCATGTACTTTACAACATCTACTTCCTTTTTAGGAGCTTGTGTAAGTGTTTTTGAAGTTGAGCAACTAATAAAAAATGCTCCAGAAACTACTAATACAAAGATTTTTTTCATTTTTGATTGAATTTAGATGCACAAATCTAACCAAAAAAGTGAAATTTAGATAAAAATTATAAGATTTTTAAGAAATGTGAAGAAATAAAAAAAGGCAAGCGACCTACATCGCACCGCTACAACCACATACCTTTGCTGTGTTCCCACCCTGGAGGATTTTGCAGGAGCTGGTCGTGTAGGACTTGCCGAGGCAAATATACAATCTTTTATTATCTTTACAAATGAAAAATTAGTTAAAAATAAATTGTAATATTGTAGTAGAAAATAAAAACTCTAAATGAAAAAACATAATTATTTATTAGTCATCGCTTTAGGCTTGTTTTTTGTTAATTGTAGCGAAACAAAAGACGCATTTACAATAGAATCTAAAAATTTAAAACAAATTTATAAACCTTCCGAGAGTATTGATTTAGAAATTAGTAATACGGAAAATATTGCAATTGATTCGGTCGTTTATTATGCAAATGAAACTAAAATAGCAGCTGTAAAGCAAAACCAAAAAACCACATTCAAACTCAATCAACTTTCCTTTGGTACACAAGAAATTAAAGCACTCGTTTTTACAGAAGGAAAACCTAATGAATGTGTTACTTCTTTTGAACTCGTTTCAGAAATTACACCTAAAATTTTATCTTATACGATTGTAAATACCTACGAACACGACCTTACCTCTTACACGCAAGGATTAGAATTTTATAATGGAATTTTATATGAGAGTACAGGGCAAAGAGGTGAATCTAAAGTGCGAAAAATAAATTATAAAACTGGAAACGTTACGCAAAATAGCACGTTAGAACCTCAATATTTTGGTGAAGGATTAACGATTTTTAATAATAAAGTGTATCAATTAACCTGGCAAGAAAAAACAGGATTTATCTATAATACGGAAACGTTACAACGCGAAAAAACCTTTACCTATTTTAAAGATATGGAAGGTTGGGGACTTACGCACAATGATAAATACCTCATCATGAGTGATGGCTCAAATACCATTTATTTTTTAGACCCAGCGACACAAAAATTGGTTCGCTCTATAAATGTATATACAGATACTTCTAAAATTGACCAAATTAACGAATTGGAATGGATAGACGGTAAAATTTGGGCCAATATATACCAAAAAGACGCTCTTGCCATCATCAATCCCGAGAACGGTGCTGTAGAAGCGGTAATAGATTTATCAGAATTAAAAACTAAAGTAAAACAACATGAAAACATCGATGTTTTAAATGGTATTGCCTATAACCCAGCTACTAAAACCGTTTTTGTTACGGGTAAAAACTGGGATAAATTATTTGAACTAAAAGTGAATCAATAAGAACTAATTAAACACAAACAAAGCATGAAAAACTATTTTTTTACAATCGTTATTCTTTTTAGCACTACTTTTCATGCTCAAAAAAAGAACCCTAAAATGAACGAAATACAACCACCTGTAGCCAAAATTATTCCAAAAAAACTTGAAAAACACAACCATGTTAGAATTGATAATTACTATTGGTTAAACGAACGAGAAAATCCTGAAGTAATTGATTATCTAAATAAAGAAAACGAATATTACCAAAAATCTACTGCTCATACTAAAAAATTTCAAGAAGATTTGTTCTTAGAAATGAAAAGCAGAATAAAAGAAGACGATACTTCTGTACCTTATTTTTATAATGGTTACTGGTACATTACACGTTTTGAAACCGGTAAAGACTACCCTATCTACACCCGTAAAAAAGGAAATTTAAATGCAACTGAAGAAATTTTATTTAATTGTAATGAAATGGCAAAAGGGCAATCTTACTTTAATTTATCAGGCATCAACATCAGTGAAGATAATAAATGGGCTGCTTTTGGGATAGATTTAGTTTCGAGAAGACAATACACTATTCAAATAAAAAACTTAGAAACTGGAGAAATTTTACCCGTAAAAATTGAAAATACCACAGGTGGATCTACTTGGGCAGGAGATAATAAAACGATTTTCTACACTAGAAAAGATGCACAAACATTACGATCTGATAAAATTTACAAACATAAGGTAGGTACGAATCCTAGTGAAGATGAATTGATTTTTCATGAACAAGACGATACGTTTTCGACTTTTGTTTACAAAGAAAAATCAAAAAAATACATTGTTATAGGATCATCAAGCACCTTAACTTCAGAATATCAAATTTTAGAAGCTAGTAATCCTGATGGAAAATTTAGAATTTTTCAAGTTCGAACAAGAGGAATTGAATATTCTATTTCACATTATGGAGACAGCTTTTACATTGTAACCAATAAAGATAAAGCTACTAATTTCAAATTGATGAAAACGCCTGAAACGGCTACATCCTTTGACAATTGGAAAGATTTAATTCCTCACAGAAAAGAAACATTACTAGAAGGGATTGAAATTTTTAAAGACTATTTGGTTGTGGAAGAACGTTCAAATGGGTTAAATAATATACAAATCAAGCCATGGAATGGTTCAGGCGATTATTATTTACCTTTTGAAAGCGAAACCTATACTGCCTACACGACTACAAATGTTGATTTTAATACTGAAGTGTTACGTTTTGCATATCAATCTATGGCAACACCTTCTTCAGTAATCGACTTTAATATGAGAACTAAAGAAAAAACGATACTGAAAGAACAGGCTGTTTTAGGCGGAAAGTTTGATAAAAATAATTATGCTGAAGAAAGAATATGGGCAACTGCTCAAGACGGTACCAAAATTCCAATTTCAATGGTATACAGAAAAGGCATGAAAAAAGAGGGTAAAAATCCGTTTTTATTATATGCTTACGGATCCTATGGTGCATCTATGGACCCTTACTTTTCAAGCACTCGATTAAGCTTGTTAGACAGAGGGTTTATCTATGCGATTGCACACATAAGAGGAGGGGAAGACTTAGGAAGAGAATGGTATGAAAACGGAAAATTGTTAAAAAAGAAAAATACATTTACTGATTTCATAGATTGTTCAAAACATGTTATTGCCGAAAAATATACTTCTGCTGCTCATTTATATGCCGAAGGAGGTTCAGCAGGAGGATTATTAATGGGCGCTATTGTTAATATGGCACCCGAGTTATACCATGGCGTAATTGCACAAGTTCCTTTTGTAGATGTAATTACAACAATGTTAGACGACTCTATTCCTTTAACAACTGGGGAATATGATGAATGGGGAAATCCAAATGACAAAAAATACTATGATTACATGTTGTCTTATTCTCCTTATGACCAAGTTAAAGAACAAGTATATCCTAATATGTATGTTTCTACAGGTTTGCATGATTCTCAAGTACAATATTGGGAACCTGCGAAGTGGGTAGCAAAATTAAGAGTCATGAAGAAAGGAACAAACCAGCTGTTTTTAGACACCAATATGGATGCTGGACACGGAGGTGCTTCGGGGCGCTTTGAAGCATTGAAAGAATTGGCAAAAGAGTTTGCCTTTTTGTTTGATTTAGAAAAAATTGACAAGTAATTCAAGTTTTTTTGTACCTTTGTGGAAGTTAAAACATCACACATCGATGTTAACATAAGTGATTATTTATGGCAAAAGAAATAAAAGCAAATCATTCTATACTCGAACTAATTGGGAACACGCCACTAATAAAATTAAATAAAATTACCGGCGGTTTGGCTGGCAATTTTTATGCAAAAGTAGAGGCTTTTAATCCCGGACATTCATCAAAAGATAGAATTGCACTTTACATCATAGAAGAAGCTGAAAAAAGAGGCATTCTAAAACCTGGAGACACTATTGTAGAAACAACATCTGGCAATACTGGATTCAGTTTAGCTATGGTAAGTATTATTAAAGGGTATGAATGTATTCTTGCTGTAAGCTCTAAATCGTCAAAAGACAAAATTGACATGTTACGCACTATGGGTGCGAAAGTATATGTTTGCCCCGCACATGTTTCGGCAGATGATGAAAGAAGTTATTATAATGTAGCCAAAAGATTGCACGAGGAGACGAAAGGCTCTATTTATATCAACCAATATTTTAATGATTTAAATATAGACGCACATTATAAAACTACAGGGCCTGAAATTTGGGAACAAACTAATGGACAAATTACGCATTTAGTAGCATGTAGTGGCACGGGTGGAACTATTTCAGGCACGGCTAAGTATCTGAAAGAAATGAACCCAAACATTAAAATTTTAGGTGTGGATGCGTATGGTTCAGTATTAAAAAAATACCATGAAACCAAAGAATTTGATACAGATGAAATTTACCCATACAGAATTGAAGGATTAGGTAAAAATTTAATTCCTACCGCAACCGATTTTGACGTTATTGATAAGTTTACTAAAGTATCTGATGAAGACAGCGCGCATACCGCAAGAGAATTAGCTAAAAAAGAAGGTTTATTTGTAGGCTATACTTCTGGCGCTGCTTTTCAAGCAATAAAACAATTTGCTGAAGAAGGTGAATTCACTAAAAACAGTAATGTAGTAGTTATATTCCCAGACCATGGATCACGTTATATGAGTAAAATTTACAGTGATGAATGGATGAGTGAACAAGGCTTTTTTGACAGTGTAAATAACGAAGAAAGTCAAAAAATTGAAATAATTAAGTAAATTTTCAAATTATTTTTTGAGTTATTTAAAAAAAAGTTTACTTTTGATAAAACTATAAAAATTAAAAAGATGAAAAAACTACTAAGTGTATTTGTATTATTTTTAGCTTTTACGATCAATGCAAACGCTCAAGATAAAGAATTTAAAAAAGTAGATGCTGCAGTAGAAGCACAAAAAGACATTAAAGCATTAACAGATTTTGTTGCCTTAGAAGGAACAATGGCTGAAGATTTAAAACGTTTATTTGAATACAAATTTACTGTATTGAATGATAATTTATCTACTGAACGTAAAGCTGAATTAGCTAATATTATAGAATTGAAATTAAGAGCTACTTTACCTGCAGATAAAATGCAAAAGTTAGAAAAAAATGCAGAGTTATTAAAGAAACTTACGCATTAATTAATATACCAAATAAGCTAGTTTTATCCTAGCTATAAAAAAAGCCCGAATTAATCGGGCTTTTTTTTTGACTTTAAAACACTTCTTTTATACATTGTATAGTAAAATCTAAATCTTCATAAGTTAGCGCATCTGTAATGAACCATGTTTCATAAGCCGAAGGCGCAATGTAAATTCCTTTCTTCAACAACTCATGAAAAAACAGTTTAAACCTATCATTATCACCATTTTTCGCTGTTTCAAAATCAACTACTGGTCTACTATCAAAATGAACCGAAATCATAGATCCTACTCTATTTATGGTAAAGGGAACTTTTGCAGCAACTAATACCTCACGAATTCCCTTTTCTAAATAGGATGTTTTTTGTTCTAATCTCGAAAATAATTCTTCATCAGCATTTATTTCTTTAAGCATTTGTAAACCTGCTGCCATAGCTAAAGGATTACCAGACAACGTTCCTGCTTGATAAACGGGGCCTAAAGGAGATAAATAATCCATAATTTTTGCTTCCCCCGCAAATGCTCCAACAGGTAATCCGCCTCCTATTACTTTACCAAAGCAAACTAAATCAGCTTTTACATTAAACACTTCTTGCGCACCTCCTTTTGCCAAACGGAATCCTGTCATTACCTCATCAAAAATTAATAACGTTCCGTTAGTAGTGCATACTTCACGTAATTCCTCTAAAAAATTTTCTTTTGGAGGCACACACCCCATATTACCTGCTACAGGTTCAATAATTACAGCTGCAATTTGCTCTTTATTAGCTTCAAATAAAATTTTTACATTTTCAATATCATTATAGGTTGCCAATAACGTATCTTTTGCTGTTCCTTCTGTAACACCAGGGCTATTTGGCACACCAAATGTACTCAATCCACTTCCTGCAGCGATTAAAAAAGAATCTGAATGGCCGTGGTAACACCCTGAAAATTTAATAATTTTTTCTCGTTTTGTATAGCCTCTTGCTAATCGAATAGCGCTCATACAAGCCTCTGTACCCGAATTCACAAAACGTATTTTATCTATATTAGGCACCATAGTCACTGCCAAAGCTGCAATTTCAGTTTCTAGTGCCGTTGGGGTACCAAAGGAGGTTCCTTTCTTTGCCCGTTCGGTTATGGCATGAATTACAGGCTCATGTGCATGACCTAAAATCATCGGTCCCCATGAGTTGATGTAATCTATGTATTTATTGCCATCTTCATCATACAAATAAGCACCCTTTGCTTCTTTGATGAATATTGGTATTCCTCCGACTGCTTTAAACGCTCTTACGGGCGAATTAACTCCTCCTGGTATAACCTTTGATGATTCTACAAATAATTGACTACTTCTTTGATATAACATGTTATTTTATTTTAATTTTTTGACCTACCGAGATAGCTGTATCAACAATATTATTTAATTTTTTCAATTCGTCTACTGTAATATTAAATTTTTTTGACAACGAATACAGTGTATCTCCTTTTTGGATTATATATTCTCCATCAACTGTTACTAATACTGGTTTTGGTATTGGCATATAATTTCTTCCTAATACTTCATTGTCTAATTTATACAATTCATAGCGTTCAATTATACCAATTAACTTGGTTGGATATAACGTATCGGTAGCATATCCAGCCTGTTTTAAGCCATTTGCCCAAGCATAGTAATCCCCTTTATCTAGTTTAAATAACGATGCATATCTTTTTCTTTTTGTTAAAAATAAGGCATGGTCTCTATACGATTCTGAAGGATGAATGTATTTTCTAAAACATTCTCCAACAGCGTCATCGTCATGTGTTACCGTTTCACCAGTCCAATCTGTATGACATTTAATTCCAAAATGATTGTTTGCTTCTATACACAAACGACCAAAGCCTGCTCCTGATTCTAAAATTCCTTGAGCCATTATGATACTAGCCGGAATTCCGTGTTGCTTCATATTGTTTTTGGCAATTTCTTTAAAATTTTCAATGTATTTTTTAACATCTTCTGTTGTAGCTTTTACTTTAGATGTAGCTACTAAAACCTCTGCTCCATTCGTTTTTATTGTTGGTGATTTTGGCGTTTCACTACTTGTGACTGGTTTTGTAGGAGTATGTGATTTTGTTGAAGTCTTTTTTTGAGTTCTAATTTTAGACCCTCCACAACTTACGAGAATTATTGTTATAAGTATATAAGTTATTTTCTTTATCATTTTACTAATATTGTTTTATTACTTGCTTGCAATTTACGATTCATCCCTTCAATTCCTTGTAATCCGCCCGTATGTATAACTAGTATTTTAGAGCCTTTTGGAAATAGCTTTTTTTCAATCATATCCATTACTCCAAACATCATCTTTCCAGTATATATAGGATCTAAAGGTATTTGTTGTTCACGATAAAATTGATTAATAAATGAAATTAATTCATCTGAAACTTTTCCATACCCACCAAAATGGTATTCGCAATTTATATACCAATTTGATTTGGATACAAATTTACTAATATCATTCGTTAGAAAATCACCTTTTAAAGAAGAAAATCCAATTATTTTTTGGTGCAACTGGGAAGCATTTATTATTCCTGAAATAGTACCTCCTGTTCCTACCGCTACACAGATATAATCAAATATTTTCGTTTCATCCGAAAGAATTTCTTCACACCCTTTTACAGCTAAACTATTTGTTCCTCCTTCAGGAATAAGGTAAAAAGGTCCAAATTCGTTACTTAATTTAGAAGTAAAAAATTCATCTGTCTTATTTCGATAGGTGGTTCTATCCACAAATTTAAACTGCATGCCTAATGAAGCAGCTAATGATAAGCTAGGATTATATTCTATTTTCGAGGCTAATTCTTCTCCTCTAATTATCCCTATGGTCTGAAAGCCAAATTCCTTTCCTGCTCCTGCAACCGCCACTATATGATTTGAAAATGCCCCACCAAAAGTAAGCAACGTGTGGTGGTTTTTATTTCTTGCTTCTTCTAAATTATATTTTAATTTTCTAAATTTATTACCTGAAATGATAGGATGTACTAAATCTTCTCTTTTAATAAAAAGATTGACATCACTTGTATTAGTAAGGTTTAGTTTAAAAATATCAGGCATAAAACTAATTTCAAGATAAAGTTCTTGAGTTTTTTAAATAAATTTGATGCAAAGTTGCTAATTTTGTAACTATGAACAAGCAACTTGATCCAAAAAATTTAAAAGAAGGAGAAGATTTTTATTTTACTCCGGAAGGTTATAAATGTTTTACCGCTAACTATCATTTAAAAAGAGGATATTGCTGTAAAAGTGGTTGCAAACATTGCCCCTATGGATTTGATAAAAAAACGGGAACCATAAAAAAGTAATTAATAAAAAAATATACACCCACATATGACATTTAAGGAACAAATAGCAGAAGGCATTCCAGCGATTTTACCGCAACCAAAAACTTACGATACAACCATAAATCATGCGCCTAAACGAAAAGAAATTCTTTCAGATGATGAAAAAAAATTAGCCCTTAAAAATGCACTGCGCTATTTTGAACCTAAACATCATGCCGAATTACTTGCTGAATTTAAGACCGAATTAGAAACCTATGGCAGAATTTATATGTATCGCCTTCGTCCTGATTATGAAATGAAAGCAAGGCCAATTTCAGACTATCCAGGTACTAGTGAACACGCAAAAGCGATTATGCTGATGATTCAAAACAATTTGGATTATGCTGTAGCGCAACATCCGCATGAATTAATTACCTATGGTGGCAACGGAGCTGTTTTTCAAAATTGGGCACAATATAGACTCACGATGAAATATTTGTCTGAAATGACAGATGAACAAACATTGGTCATGTATTCGGGGCATCCTATGGGATTGTTTCCTTCGCATAAAGAAGCACCAAGAGTGGTTGTTACAAACGGTATGATGATTCCTAATTATTCTAAACCAGATGATTGGGAAAAATTTAACGCATTAGGTGTTTCACAATACGGACAAATGACAGCGGGGAGTTATATGTATATTGGGCCGCAAGGTATTGTTCACGGAACCACTATTACAGTGTTAAATGGTTTTAGAAAAATTAAAAAATCTCCCAAAGGTGGCTTATTTGTTACCTCTGGTCTAGGTGGAATGAGTGGTGCACAACCAAAAGCCGGAACTATTGCAGGCTGTGTTACAGTATGTGCTGAAGTAAATCCGAAAATTACAAAAATAAGACACGAGCAAGGCTGGATTCACGAAATAGTAGAAGACATAAATCTATTAGTTGCAAGAGTGAAAAAAGCGCTTGAAACTAAAGAAATTGTTTCTATAGCCTATTTAGGAAATATTGTAGATGTTTGGGAACGATTTGACCAAGAAAATTTGCACATAGATTTAGGCTCTGATCAAACATCTTTACACAACCCTTGGGCTGGTGGCTACTACCCTATTGGCTATACATTTGAAGAATCAAACGAATTAATGGCAAATAATCCTGATAAATTTAAAGAAGAAGTACAAAAAACCTTAAGAAGACATGCCCAAGCTATAAATAAGCACACGGCTAAAGGTACGTATTTCTTTGATTACGGAAATGCCTTTTTATTAGAAGCTTCTAGAGCGGGTGCTGATGTAATGGCAACCAATAACGTAGATTTCAAATATCCTAGTTACGTTCAAGATATTATGGGGCCTATGTGCTTTGATTATGGATTTGGCCCTTTCCGATGGGTTTGTGCTTCAGGAAAACCAGAAGATTTAGCTAAAACAGATCAAATAGCCTGTGAAGTATTAGAAGAAATGATGCAAACCGCACCTGCCGAAATTCAACAGCAGATGGCCGATAACATTCAATGGATTAAAGGGGCACAAGAAAATAAATTAGTCGTGGGCTCACAAGCTCGAATTTTATATGCCGATGCTGAAGGTCGCATTAGAATTGCAGAAGCCTTTAATCAAGCGATTGCAAAAGGTGAAATTGGAACTGTGATTTTAGGCCGAGATCATCATGACGTATCAGGCACCGACTCTCCTTACCGAGAAACATCTAATATCTATGATGGTTCAAGATTTACAGCCGATATGGCTATTCACAATGTTATTGGAGATAGTTTTAGAGGTGCTACTTGGGTTTCTATACACAATGGTGGTGGTGTAGGCTGGGGCGAAGTAATTAATGGTGGATTTGGTATGATTCTTGATGGTACTAAAGAAGCGTCAAGACGATTAGAATCTATGTTGTTTTGGGATGTAAACAATGGCATATCAAGAAGAAGTTGGGCGAGAAATGAAGGAGCTATTTTTGCTATTAAAAGAGCCATGGAAACGCAGCCTTTATTACGCGTTACATTGCCTAATTTAGTTGATGAAAACTTATTTAATACTTAAAATTTAAACATATGAAAACAATTAAACTACTTACATTAGCAGGATTTTTCATTTTATCCTCGTGTGCTTCCGTTAGCGTAAATGCTGATTATGATAAAAAAGCAAATTTTAATGGATATAAAACCTATGCTTATTTAAGAGCCGGTATAGATAAAGCTGAAATTTCTGATTTAGATAAAAAACGAATTCTTAATGCTATTGACGAAGTAATGCCTACAAAAGGATTCTCAAAATCTGACACTCCAGATGTTTTAGTTAGTATTTTTACAAAAGAAAGAGAGCGCGTAGATGTGCATCAAAACTTTGGTTGGGGTCTTGGCTGGGGCTGGGGTTGGAGTCCTTTTTGGGGAATGGGCTTTAACAGCACATATACCACTCCAGAAGGAACATTGTTTATTGATATTTTTGACGCTAAAACAAAAGAACTAGTTTGGCAAGGTGAAGGAACGGGTTATTTAACCAAAGATGTAAATCAAAAAGATGAGCGTATCAAAGAATTTGTTGACAAAATTTTAGCGCAATATCCACCGCAAGTAAAATAATTAGCCTCACATAAAGTATTACTTATAAGCTATTTCTGTTAACAGAAATAGCTTTTTTTCTTTTTAATTTTAGAAAAGACACTTTTAATTGCGCAATAAAACAAGCTAAATAAAAAGAGTTATTATGAATATGGTAATTATTTTTTATTTTTATGAAAAATTCGTAATTTTACGACACGCAACATTAACCCATTATGGAAGCACAGTTTGAAAGTAATCCATTGATTGATAGATTACCAGCACATTTAAAGCAATTTATTATTCCACAGCATTATGAAGATTATACGCCCATAAACCAAGCTGTATGGCGCTATGTTATGCGAAAAAACGTTTCTTATTTAGGGAAAGTAGCACACAATTCTTATCTTGATGGCTTAGGTCAAACAGGTATTTCTATTGACAACATTCCAAACATGTATGGAATGAATAGAATTTTAAAAGAAATTGGTTGGGCTGCAGTAGCTGTTGACGGTTTTATTCCACCCAATGCGTTTATGGAATTTCAGGCCTATAATGTTTTGGTTATTGCTTGCGATATTCGTCAATTAGAACACATAGAATACACACCCGCACCAGACATTATTCATGAAGGTGCTGGACATGCTCCCATAATTGCCAATCCTGAATATGCAGAATATTTAAGACGTTTTGGAGAGATTGGCTGTAAAGCTATTTCTTCAGCTCGAGATTATGAACTTTATGAAGCCATTCGTTTACTCTCTATACTGAAAGAAGCTGAAGACACACCTGAAGAAGAAATCCAGAAAGCAGAAGCGCAAGTTGATTTCTTACAAACAAATATGGGTGAACTTTCAGAGATGTCTCGAATTAGAAACTTACATTGGTGGACCGTAGAATATGGATTAATTGGAACTCCAGACAATCCTAAAATTTATGGTGCAGGATTATTATCTTCTATTGGAGAAAGTGCGTGGTGCATGACAGATAATGTTAAAAAAATACCTTATTCAATAGAGGCTGCTGATGTGAGCTTTGATATTACTAAACCGCAACCTCAACTTTTTGTTACACCAGATTTTGCAAAATTGAGTATGGTATTGGAAGAATTTGCAAATTCAATGGCTTTACGAAAAGGCGGATTAAGCGGCATTCAAAAATTAATTGATTCTAAATCCTTAGGCACAATTGAATTAAGCACAGGCTTACAAGTTTCAGGTGTTTTTTCTAATATTATTGCACATGATGGAAAACCTGTATATGTTCAAACAACAGGAAAAACAGCACTAGCCTATCGTGAAAAAGAACTTGTAGGTCATGGAACGGAATACCACGCAGAGGGTTTTGGTTCTCCAATAGGAAAACTAAAAGGCATTAATATTGCTATTGAGGATATGAGCCCAAGAGATTTAAGTGCGTATGCAATCTATGAAGGCGAACAAGTCACTTTAGAATTTGAAGGAAATATTAAAGTAACTGGGGAAATCATTACAGGCACTCGAAATATTCAAGGGAAAATTGTACTCATCAAATTTAAAAACTGTACTGTTTCTCAAGGCGATACTATTCTATTTCAACCTGAATGGGGTATTTATGATATGGCCGTAGGTAAAGAAGTAATTTCTGCGTATGCTGGTCCTGCTGATGTAAACAGCTTTGACATGATTAGCCATGTGCCTTCAAGTCATACTATCAAACAAAAAAAATCTGCAGCGAGAGAAGAATTGGAACAATTGTATCAGCATGTTAGAAATATAAGAGAGAACAAAACAGCTCCATTAACGCTAGAACAATTATTTTCTGAAGTAGCTTCAAAGCACAGTAATGATTGGCTGTTAAGTGTTGAAATAGCTGAGATAGCACATACAAAAAACAATAATAAATTACTCGAAAAAGTACTTCACCATTTAGAACATCTAAAAAAAATTAGACCAGAAGTATCCCTTCTAATATCAAATGGCATTGAACTTATTTTTCCAGAATTAGTATAAATGTAACCTTTGTTACATTGCATTAATTGCATTCCGTGTATTTTTGATAAAAAAACAATACACATGGGGTTACTTGATATTTTAGGATTAGGAAATAAATCCAATGAAATTACAGAATTTGTAGCAAAAGGCGCTGTTATTATTGATGTACGAACGTATGAAGAATTTGCCGAAGGGCATATTAAAGATTCTAAAAACATTCCTCTACAAATTATTTCTTCTAAAATTGATGCAATTAAGAAATTAAACAAGCCTGTTATAGCTTGTTGTCGTTCTGGTATGCGAAGCGGTCAAGCTACGTCTATTTTAAAACAAAACGGAATAGAATGCATTAATGGTGGTGGCTGGAATAGCTTAGCGCAAAAATTATAATTCAAATTGCATAAAAGGAAATTTAGCTTGTAATGATTGGCAATCACTTGCTAATTTCTGTTTAAATAATTTATGGCTCTCCGATTGTGGTTGAAACGATTTGTGAGCCATTCTTTTTTGTATACTTTCTACTTCTTTAAGTAGGTTTTTTGTATCGCCACTAAAAGCAAAATCACTAAATTGTTCCCAAATATAATCAATAGCCGTTTGACTTGGATGTAACATGTCTTCGGCATAAAAGCGATAATCACGCAATTCATCCATCATGATTTCGTAAGACGGAAAATAGGAAATATGCGATGGGTGCTGGGTGATTGTTTTCTGTAATGCTGTAATTAAATGGGCTTTACTTTGCGTATTTTCTACAAACCCATCTTTTATATGACGCACGGGCGAAACGGTAAAAATAAAGTTGCACGTTGGATTTATCACCGAGATATTGAAAAAAATGGATTCTATACTTTGTGCTATGTTTTCTGGAGACAACAATTCTTTTATAAACTCCTTTTGCGGCACTTTGTGACAGTTTGCAACAATAGTATTGGTTTCAATATTTCTGTAAACCCAAGATGTTCCTAACGTAATTATGATGTGTGTTAAATCGGTGAATTGATTATTTGCTGAATTGATTAAATCGTTTAAAGATACTAAAAACGAATCTTTATCAGAATTAGATAATTCAGAATGTACTTCATAACAATGCCACAATTCGTTATGAAAGAAAATATCATCCTCAGTAAAATAGTTTTTTTGAACACACCGTTCAATCAGTTTAGCTAAAGAAACCGGATTAAAAATAATGCCAAACGGATTTGTAGCAGCTTGAAACTTAAAATAGTCAAATTTCTCACCAATATTTGTTGCAAAACAAGAGCCTAATAACATGATTTTTGAATCATAGCTTATAGAATGATTGGAATAATTAATTGGAATTTTAGTGGAAAAGTTCATATGCTTATGTGTCAATTTGAAAATTTGAAAATGTGTCAATTTTATTCAAAAGTAATATTAAAAAAGAAATCCTGAAATGTTATAACAAATCAGGACTCCATGTATAATTATTTCATTTCTTATTTAATAAAAGTGACTACATGCTCCAATGCCTCTTTAACTCCATCTGAATTTTTGCCTTTTCCTGAAGCAAAGAACGGTTGGCCACCACCATTTCCATCAATATACTTGCCTAATTCTCTAATAATATTACCAGCGTTTAATCCTTTTTCAGCCACTAATTCCTTAGCGATATAACAATGAATGTTTGGTGCATTATCTTCAATCGATGCTAAGAATACAAAAGCATTTGGTTTTGAAGTTCCAAGGACTTGTGCTAAATCTTTTGTAGCTCCCATCGACAAATCAACTTGTTTGGCTATGAAATTAATTCCGTTTATTTCTTGGAAATCGTTCATTAGTCCATTCTTTAAACCATCTACTTTTTCTTTTAATAATTGCTCAATTTGTTTTTTCAACTTCGCATTATCATCTTGTAAGGTAGCAACTGATTTTAAAATATCTTGTGGATTTTTTAATACTTCCTTAATTTCCGACAAGGTGTTTTCTTGGTTCATATAGAACGCTTTTACCGCATCACCCGTGATTGCCTCAATACGACGAATTCCAGCTGCCACAGCACCTTCTGAAACAATTTTAAAATGCCAAATATCAGCCGTGTTTTTCACGTGAATGCCTCCACATAATTCTTTGCTATCGCCAAATTCAATCATTCGAACGTTATCGCCATATTTTTCACCAAATAAAGCCATCGCACCTTTATCTAAAGCTTCTTTAATTGGAATATTTCTATGTTCTACTAATTGTAATTGTGCTTCGATTTGTTGATTTACACTGACTTCAACCTGACGTAATTCCTCATCGGTTACTTTAGAAAAATGTGAAAAATCGAAACGCAAGTAATTTGCATTTACCAAACTTCCTTTTTGTTCTACATGCGTTCCTAAAATAGTTCGCAAAGCCAAATGCATCAAGTGTGTTGCCGAGTGATTTTTAGACGTTGACGTTCTTAAATCGGTATTTACTTTAGCCGTAAAAACAGCATTTATATTTTCTGGTAATTGCTTAGCAAAATGTAAAATTAAGTTATTTTCTTTTTTAGTATCGATGATTTCAATGGTTTGCTTCGCCTGTCCGCTATCGCTCGAGCCATTTGCTAAAACTAATACTCCTTTATCGCCTACTTGTCCCCCTCCTTCTGGATAAAAAGGTGTTGTGTCTAAAACAATTTGGTATAAAATTCCGTCTTTCTTAGAATCTACTTTACGAATTCTGGTAATTTTTACTTCATTTTCTGTTTGGTCATAACCTACAAATGTTTCCACATTTCCAGGAATTAAAACCGACCAATCTTCTGTAGAAATTTCAGATGCTGCACGAGAACGTGCTTTTTGTTTTTGTAATTCGATTTCAAATTCAGTTTCATTGAACGAATACCCTTTTTCGCGAAGAATTAAAGCTGTTAAGTCAATTGGAAAACCAAAGGTGTCATATAATTCAAATGCTTTGGCACCCGAAACTTCTTTTCCTGTAGTTTCAGCAACTACTTTATCTAACAATTGTAAACCTTGTTCTAAAGTTCTTAAGAAAGACGCTTCTTCTTCACGAATTACATTGGTTACCAATTGTTGTTGTGCTTTTATTTCAGGGAAAAATTCCCCCATTTGATCAGCTAAAACTTCCACCAATTTATTAATGAAAGGTTCGTTTGTTCCTAAAAATGTGAAGCCGTAACGAACAGCACGACGTAATATTCTACGAATTACATAACCAGCTCCCGTGTTAGAAGGTAATTGTCCATCTGCAATAGCAAAAGCTACCGCACGTACATGATCCACAATTACACGAATGGCAATGTTGGTTTTGTTTTGTTCTTCACTTATGTTTTTAACTTCGTTAGAAGTGTATTTTAATCCTGTAATTTCCTCAACTTTAGCAATAAGTGGTGTAAACACATCTGTATCGTAATTTGAAGATTTATTTTGAATAATACGAACCAATCGTTCAAATCCCATACCTGTATCTACATGACATTGAGGAAGCGGTTGTAAGCTACCATCCTTCATTCTATTGAACATCATGAATACATTATTCCAAATTTCGATTACTTCTGGATGATCTTTATTAACTAACTCCTCTCCAGGAATCAATTTTCTTTCTTCTTCACTTCTGCCATCAAAATGAATTTCAGAACAAGGTCCGCATGGCCCTTGATCACCCATTTCCCAAAAATTATCTTTTTTGTTTCCAAATACGATGTGATTTTCAGGAACTAATTTTTTCCAACAAGCAAGTGCTTCAACAGATCGCGGAATACCCTCCTTTTCGTCTCCTTCAAAAACGGTTACGTATAATCTATCCTTTGGAAGTTTGTAGACTTCGGTTAATAACTCCCAACTCCAATTAATTGCTTCTTTCTTAAAATAATCGCCAAATGACCAGTTGCCTAACATTTCAAACATCGTGTGGTGATAGGTATCAAATCCGACGTCTTCTAAGTCATTGTGCTTTCCTGAAACACGTAAACATTTTTGCGTATCGGCAATTCTCTTACTTTTTGGCGTTCCGTTTCCTAAGAAAAATTCTTTAAACTGCGCCATTCCTGAGTTGTTAAACATCAAGGTGGGGTCGTCTTTTAAAACAATGGGGGCAGAAGGGACAATAAGATGTCCTTTACTTTCAAAAAATTGTAAATAGGCTTTTCTGATATCTTGTGATGTCATTTTTATGTGTTTAAAAAATTATGTGTTTAAAGTATAGCCTTCAAACAAATTATGTTTTTAATACTATACGTCAAGTATAGCCCTGATGGTAGCGGCACCTTGTATAGCGGACAGCAGGACTAAAAGTACTTTATTCACTAAATATCTGCTTCAAAATTGAAACATTTTTATAGTTTTTCCGTATAATAGTTGTTACTTTGTGGTAACGAGCACAAAAATAGTATATTTTTAGTAATGGCGAAGGTAAAATTTTATTACGATTCTGAAAAATTAGCTTTTAAAAGGATTATTCCTAAAAGGGGGCAAAAATTTGGATATGTATTATTATTTTTAGCAGCCTCTGCCCTATTTGGTTTTCTGTGTTTTTTCATTTTAGCTAACACGTCATTTTTTGAAACTCCAAAAACGAAATTACAGGCTAGAGAGTTAGAAACGATGCAATTGAATTACCAATTATTGCGCAATAAAATGGCATTAATGGACGAGGCATTAACGGCTATTGAAGAACGGGATAACAACATATATCGCGTATATTTTAACAGTACACCTATCAAAGAAGAAGAGCGAAGAGCAGGCATGGGTGGTGCAAATAGGTACAAAGATTTGGAAGGATTTAACACGAGTGAATTAGTCATTGCTTCTTCTAAAAAAGTAGATGAAATTATGAAAGCGCTTGCTATTCAATCTGTTTCTTTAGATGAAATAACAAAACTAGCAAAACAAAAAGAGCAATTGCTGGCGGCTATTCCGGCTATTCAACCAGTGAAAAATGAAGATTTGAAGCAAATGGCCTCAGGTTTTGGGTACCGAAGCGATCCTTTTACAAAAATTAAAAAGTTTCATAAGGGCATGGACTTTTCGGCAAGAAATGGCACGCCTATTTATGCCACGGGAGATGGGGTTGTAAAAAAAGCAGATGCTTCGCTTTCGGGTTATGGAAATCATATTGAAATTTTGCACGGATATGGCTATTTGACATTATATGCGCATTTGAGTAAATACAAAGTACGAGCAGGGCAACGTGTAAAACGAGGTGACATAATTGGCTATGTGGGCAGTACAGGACGTAGTGAAGCACCGCATTTGCATTATGAAGTGCATAAGAATGGTGAAGTGGTCAATCCGCTTAACTTTTATTATGGCTCCATTTCTGCTAAAGAATATGTACTACTTGCAAAAATAGCCAACCAAGAAAATCAATCGTTAGACTAAATTGAGCTCTTAACTAAAAAATTAAAATTGAGAACAAATAGTGTAACAATTTAGAACTAACAAGACTAATTAGATAGAAATTTAAGAATATAGCATGCAAATAAACTTACCAGAAAAAAGATATTACAGCATAGGCGAATTAGCCAAAGCGTTTAATGTAAATGCGTCGTTAATTCGATTTTGGGATAAAGAATTTGACGAAATAAACCCAAAGAAAAATGCAAAGGGCGATAGAATGTTTAGGCCTGATGATGTACAAACCTTACAATTGATTTATCATTTAGTTAAAGAGCGAGGGTTTACACTTGAAGGTGCAAAAGTGCATTTAAAAGAAAACAAGAAAAAAACACTAGATAATTTTGGTATTGTTACTAAATTAGAGGGCATCAAATCAAGATTACTAGAATTAAAAAAAGGCCTTTAACTTAGTACTCAGTCACAATTATCAGTCACAATTATCAATAAAAACAAAAAAAATTAACTTAAAAAAATAAAATTATGAAAAAATGGATTGTACCTACCGTAATTATTGCATTTGTATTTTTATCTGCAATTTTTTTTTACAACGGTTTAGTAAGCACTGAAGCAGACGCCAAAACAGCTTGGTCAAAAGTAGAAAGTTCGTACCAAAGAAGAAATGATTTGATAGGAAATTTAGTAAAAACTGTGCAAGGCGCAGCAGATTTTGAAAAATCGACCCTTACAGCAGTTGTGGAAGCAAGAGCAAAAGCGACATCTGTTACTGTTGATCCAGCAAATATTACGCCTGAACAATTGGCACAATTTCAACAAGCACAGTCTGGATTATCATCTTCTTTAAGTCGATTATTAGTATCTGTGGAACAATATCCTCAAATAAAAGCAACAGAAAATTTTACAGAATTACAATCTCAATTAGAAGGTACTGAAAACCGAATTAATGTAGAAAGAGATCGTTTTAATGATGCCGTAAATGTATATGACAAAAAAATAAAATCTTTTCCTTCTGTAATTTTTGCTAAGCTTTTTGGTTTTGACGAAATGGCTCGTTTTGAAGCTGAAGCAGGCGCAGAAAAAGCACCAGAAGTAAATTTTGATTTTGACAAAAAGAAATAACAGCATTCATGGCTTCATCTACTAAATTTTTATCTGAAAACGACGAACAAGAAATTGTAGCAGCTATTACTTTAGCTGAAAAACAAACTTCTGGTGAAATTCGTGTGCATATTGAAGAAACTTCTTCTAAATTGCCTTATGAAAGAGCAAAAGAAGTTTTTGAAATGTTAGGTATGCACCAAACAGAATTGAAAAACGGTGTCTTATTTTACGTTTGTATTCGGAATAAAAATTTTGCATTACTAGGCGATAAAGGCATTCATGAAAAAGTAGGTACAACGTTTTGGGACACTACTAAAGATGTCGTTTTAGAAAATTTTAAAATGGGTAGGTTTAAAGAAGGCCTTGTAGCTGGAATAACTAGTGCAGGGGAACAATTAAGAAGTTATTTTCCTTATGACGAAGTAAATGATAGCAATGAATTATCTAATGAAATTTCGAAAAGTTAATATGAAAAAATCAATCTTCATTCTAGCCTTACTTTTCGGAATGGTTGCACAGGCACAACTTAAAATTCCTGAAAAACCTTCATTTATTCCGCCAGTAATTGATAGCACTAAAACCTTATCTGAAACAGAACTAAAAAATTTATATGATAAATTAGCTACGTATTCGGATAGTACTTCAACAGAACTTTTAGTCATGATTGTTCCTACTACCCAAGGTGAAGATATTGCAAGGTATGCAACCGATTTAGGGCATAAATGGGGGATTGGAAAAAAAGGCAAAGACAATGGCATTGTACTCTTAATTGCAAAAGAAGATAAAAAAATAACCATACAAGCAGGGTATGGGACAGAACACCTCTTAACGGATGCTATTTGTAGACGAATTATTGAAAAAGTAATTAAGCCGGAATTTAAACAAGGAAATTTTTACAAAGGTATAGACGACGGAACAACAACCATCTTCAAAGTGTTAACTGGTGAATTTAAAAAAGATGATATAAAAAGCGAAGGCGGTTTATTTCCACTTATCATCATTATCCTTTTTATTATCCTTTTTATCGTTATAGCTTCAAAAAATAAAGGCGGCGGTTCCAATAATCATAGAGGATTTGGCGGTCCGGATTTAGGCGATTTCATTCTGTTAAGTAGTTTAGGTCGTGGTGGATTTGGGGGAGGTTCCTCTTCTAGTGGAGGTTTCGGCGGATTTGGCGGCGGCGGCGGATTTGGCGGCGGTGGCGCTAGTGGAGGTTGGTAACTTCAGTTGGCAGTATTCAATATTTAGTATAAAAAAACCCGATAAGTGATTATCGGGTTTTTAGTTATTTTTGTCTAAAGTAAATATCAATGGGCACACCACTAAAATTGTAATGTTCTCTCAGTTTATTTTCTATAAAACGCTTATACGGATCCTTTACATATTGCGGTAAATTTGCAAAAAACACAAATTGTGGCACAGGTGTAGGCAACTGCATGCAATATTTTATTTTAACATATTTTCCTTTTAATGCTGGTGGCGGATAAGCCTCAATGATAGGCAACATTAATTCATTGAATTTTGATGTGGCTACGCGTTGTTTTCTATTTTCAAACACTTCAACAGCAGCTTCTAAACCTTTTAACAATCTTTGTTTTTCTTTAGCAGACACAAATAAAATCGGAACATCGGTAAAAGGAGCTATTTCTTCTCTAATTTTACGTTCATAATCTCTAGCAGTCATGGTATCTTTTTCTACTAAATCCCATTTATTTACTAAAATCACAATTCCTTTTCTATTTTTTTCTGCCAACCAAAATATATTTTGATCTTGACTTTCAAATCCTCTTGTTGCATCAATAACCAAGATGCATACATCACTATGTTCAATAGCTCTAACAGAGCGCATCACAGAATAGAACTCTAAATCTTCTTTTACTTTTGCTTTTCTTCTAATTCCGGCAGTATCTACCAAATTAAATTCAAAACCAAAACGGTTGTACGTAGTATCAATCGCATCTCTTGTTGTACCTGCAATATCTGTAACCACAAATCTATCTTCACCAATTAACGCATTGATAATAGATGATTTACCTGCGTTTGGTCGGCCTACAACGGCAAATCTTGGTAACGGATTTTCTTCTTCAACAACGGGTGGCATTTCTGGCAATACTTTTACTAATTCATCTAGCAAATCTCCCGTTCCACTTCCATTCATGGCGCCAATTGTAAAATATTCGCCCAAACCTAAATTGTAAAACTCAACAGCGTCTGCTACTCTTTTAGAATTATCTACTTTATTTACTGCTATTAAAACAGGTTTAGTTACTTTTCTTAACAACTTAGCTACTTCTGCATCCATTGGCGTAATACCTTCTTCCACATCAACCATAAAGATAATAGCATCACATTCATCAATAGCTAGTTCTACTTGTTTACGAATTTCTGCTTCAAAAATATCTTCAGAGCCTTTTATATATCCTCCAGTATCAATGACAGAAAACTCTTTTCCATTCCATTCACTTTTTCCATAATTTCTATCACGAGTAACTCCACTCACTGAGTCCACGATAGCGTCTCTTCGTTGTATTAAACGATTAAAAAAAGTAGATTTTCCTACATTTGGTCTTCCTACAATGGCAACTATATTATTCATATCATTTCTAAACTAGGCTACAAAGGTACTATTTAATACCATAATATCAATTTTTTTACTACATTAGACCTAACTATTTTAAAATAAAGCTATTATGGAAAATCAATCAGACATAAGGCTTCGCCTTCGTTTTTATAAGGATGTTAATGAAAATATTGAAGATATTCGTGCAAAATTTATTGCTTACAAAAAAATTATGTCAACTGATTTTCTAATGAAAATAAGAGACAATCATATTCAATTTACAGTTTCTGGCGACAAACATCAATACTGGTCTCCTCACTTAACGGTTGAACTTGAAGAATTAGAAAACAGCAATGGACAAGCAACACACATACGAGGATTATTTGGTCCTGCGCAAACGCTCTGGACATTTTTCATTTTTTTACATTTTATTATCGCAGGTGTTTTTTTAGTCTTTTCTGTGTTTGCATACTCAAACTACAGTTTAAACAAACCGACAACATCCAATCTAATCATTATGGGATTAATGGTACTATGTTGGTTTTTACTCTACTTCATTGGTCGTCAAACCAGAGAAAATGGATATGAACAAATGGAAGAATTAGAAAATGAATTTAAGAAAATAATCGAAAACTAGAAAGAATTTTATTCCATGGTCTTTCTTTTGTTTTTTTTAGAGTTTTAAAGCCGTAACCTTTATTCTAAATACTAAGATTTACTTTTGATTATAGCCAAATCGTCTTAATTGAAAAGAACTATTTCTCCAATCTTTATTTACTTTTACAAAGATTTCAATGTGTATTTGTTTGGCAAAAAACTGTTCTAAATCAGCACGTGCTTGCATTCCCACTTTTTTTAAAGCACTTCCTTTATGACCTATGATGATTCCCTTTTGAGTTTCTCTTTCCACCATAATAACGCTTTTTATTTTAATTATAGTTTCTTCCTCTTTAAATTCTTCTGTTTCAACTTCCACAGCATACGGAATTTCTTTATCATAATTTAATAAAATTTTTTCTCTTATCGTTTCATTAACAAAAAATCGTTCGGTTTTATCTGTCAATTGATCTTTTGGATAAAAAGGTGGCGAAATTGGCAATAATTCTATAATTCTATTTAAAACGGTTTCAACATTAAAGTTTTCTAATGCCGAAATAGGATAAATTTCCGCATTAGGTACTTTTTCTTTCCAAAGTGCTACTTGATATTCTAACAAGTCTTGATTTGATTTATCAATTTTATTCAAAAGAAGTAACACCGGAATTTTTGCATGGATAATTTTGGTAAAAAAAGCTTCATCTTTAAGTTCTTTTTCACCTATTTCAACCATATAAATTAAAATATCTGCATCCGTAAAGGCTGTTTTAACAAAATCCATCATGGAATTTTGCAATTCGTAAGCGGGTTTAATAATTCCTGGTGTATCAGAAAACACGATTTGGTAATGCTCGTCATTTACAATTCCAAAAATACGATGACGTGTTGTTTGTGCTTTACTTGTGATAATAGACAAACGTTCGCCTACCATAGCATTCATTAAAGTTGATTTACCTACGTTTGGATTTCCGATTATATTTACAAAACCTGCTTTATGCATCCTAGCTATTTTTTTACAAAGGTAAAACTTTGAATGATGAAAAAATTAAAATTTATCAATATAAAAAAGCCACTCATTTCTGAATGGCTTTCTTAGTAGCGGGAACAGGACTCGAACCTGTGACCTTCGGGTTATGAGCCCGACGAGCTGCCTACTGCTCTATCCCGCGATTTGTGAGTGCAAATATACAATATTTTATGACTACTACAAGTAAATAGTAAAAAAATATCAATATTTATAAGAAAGTAAAAATTAGTAGTACATTTGCCGTAAGAAACATGTGATATGCAAAACAAAAAAAACATTTTAATCTTGTTTTTACTTATTCCTTTTATTTGGGCTGTAAGTTCAGTGTCATATGCTGTACATTTTGAAACAAATACTATAACAAAAAAAGCTATTATTCATTATATATAAAGTAGATATAATTATTTTGAAGTTTTCATTTTCTTATAAAGTATAATGACAACTTGATCTTCTTTGCTGTTAAATATATTTATATTAAAAATAATTTTATTAAATTGAAATTGAAGATATAAATTTCGTTTGAAATTTAAATAGAAAAAATTAAGACAATAAGATGCATAATTTTTTAAATTAATTTATTGTTTAATATTCTGCCAACATAAAAGTGTAAAATAATTTTAGCATAAAATAGATTGAAAGTATTAAAGAAAAAGAGACAGTAAAAAAACAAAGCTTTTTACGAATTAGCTCATATACATCTTTAAAATATTATTTAATTTATGAACTCTAGATTCAGAAAATATATTCCTGCTGATGGATTAGCGGATTTAAAAGAAAATTTTGCTACTGATGCTATTTCTGGCTTTATTGTATTTCTATTAGCACTACCTTTAAGTTTAGGTATAGCCAAAGCATCTAATTTTCCATCTGTAATGGGATTATTAACAGCAATAATAGGCGGAATAGTTGTTAGCTTTTTTATGGGGTCAAGATTAACAATTAAAGGCCCAGCTGCAGGTTTAATAGTAATTGTAGCAGGAGCAGTTGCCGAATTTGGTAAAGGAGATAATGAATTGGGTTGGAGATTAGCATTAGGGACCATGGTTGTAGCTGGAATCATTCAAATTTTTTTCGGAGTATTAAAATTAGGCAAATTAGCAGATTTCTTCCCGTTAGCAACAATACACGGAATGTTAGCTGCAATTGGAATAATTATTATTGCAAAACAAATTCCTGTTCTATTGAATGATGATCCAACTTTAGCAAAAGGAAAGGGACCATTAGAATTATTAGCAAACATTCCAAAATTTATTGCAAATTTTGATCCTAAAGCATCTATTATCGGCCTAGTTAGTTTAGCAATTATGATAGGATGGCCTTATATCAAAAACAAAATAATTAAAATGATTCCTGCGCCTCTTGTAGTGTTGTTATTTGCTATTCCTTGTGAGTTATTTATGCATTTTAAAGAAACTGAACCTACTTATGCATTAGTAAAAATTGGCAATTTTGTTGAAAACTTGAATGTTAATGTCCGTTTTGATGGTTTTTCTCAAACAGGTTTATTTATTAAATATGTAATCATGTTTGCTTTAGTAGGAACTTTAGAATCATTACTAACAGTTAAAGCAATTGATTTATTAGATCCATTCAAAAGAAAATCAAATATGAATAAAGATTTAATTGCTGTTGGAATTGGAAATACACTTGCTGCTTTCTTAGGTGGATTACCGATGATTTCAGAAGTTGCTCGTTCTTCATCAAATGTAAATAATGGCGCAAAAACTAGATGGGCTAATTTCTTTCATGGCTTTTTTATATTAGTATTTGTATTATTAGCTACACCTATTTTAGAAATGATTCCCAATGCTGCTTTAGCAGCAATGTTGATTACGGTTGGTATTAAACTAGCGCATCCAAAAGAATTTATTCATACTTTCCAAATTGGTAAAGAACAATTAGCTATTTTTTTAGTAACTATTTTTTTTACTTTATTTGAGGATTTACTTATTGGAATTGCTGCTGGAATATTATTAAAAATTATCATTCATTTAATTAATGGTACTCCTGTTTCATCCTTATTTAAAGCCCCTACTTTGGTTTCATTTGAAGGAAACAACTATTTAGTTGAAATAGATAAAGCTGCAGTGTTTACTAACTATTTAGGAATTAAAAGTAAGTTAGATGCTATACCAAGAGGATTCAACGTTACAATTGATTTGAAAAAAACAAAACTAGTAGATCACTCGGTTATGGAAAGTTTACATTTATTTAAACATGACTATGAGTCTAATGGAGGTGCTGTATTTATAAAAGGATTGGAAAATCATTCTTCCCTTTCTAATCATCCTAAATCGACTAAAAAGAAGAAAAAAAATTAACAATAAAAACCCCGATATAGTCGGGGTTTTACTATTAAATCAATAATTTTAATTACATCATTCCAGGCATTCCTCCTCCCATTGGCATAGCTGGGGAATCTTCTTTAATATCAATTAAAGCACATTCAGTAGTTAAAATCATACCTGCTACTGAAGCTGCATTCTCTAAAGCTACACGAGTTACTTTTTTAGGATCAATAATACCTGCTTTAAGCATATCTACATATTCACCAGATTTTGCATTATAGCCAAAGTCACCTTTTCCTTCAGAAACTTTAGCAATTACCACAGAACCTTCTCCTCCTGCATTTTCAACAATAGTTCTTAATGGGGCTTCCACTGCTCTATTGACTATTTGAATTCCTGTTGCCTCGTCCATGTTTTCAGCTTTAATGCTATCTAAAATAGCTTTTGCACGAACTAAAGCAACACCTCCACCTGCTACGATTCCTTCTTCTACTGCAGCACGAGTAGCATGTAATGCATCATCAACTCTGTCTTTTTTCTCTTTCATTTCTACCTCAGATGCGGCACCAACATATAATACTGCAACGCCTCCTGCTAATTTTGCCAAACGCTCTTGTAACTTCTCTCTATCATAATCAGAAGTTGTAGTCTCCATTTGTGCTTTAATCTGATTTACTCGTGCTTTAATATGTTCCGCATCTCCTTTACCATTAACAATTGTAGTATTGTCTTTATCAATAGTAATCGTTTCTGCTGTTCCTAACATATCTAAACTCGCATTTTCTAATGCATATCCGCTTTCTTCAGCTATTACAGTTCCGCCAGTTAGAATAGCAATATCCTCTAGCATGGCTTTTCTTCTATCACCAAAACCAGGAGCTTTAACTGCTGCAATTTTTAGTCCTCCACGAAGTTTATTTACTACTAATGTTGCTAATGCTTGACCATCTACATCTTCTGCAATAATTAACAATGGGCGACCTGATTGTGCTACCGGCTCAAGTACAGGAAGTAATTCTTGTAAATTAGATATTTTCTTATCGTAAAGTAATACGTATGGATTATCTAATTCTGCAATCATTTTATCAGCATTGGTAACAAAGTAAGGTGATAAATAACCTCTATCAAATTGCATACCTTCTACAACATCAACATACGTATCTGTCCCTTTTGCTTCTTCAACGGTAATTACACCTTCTTTACCTACTTTAGTAAAAGCAGTAGCAATTAATTCACCAATAGTATCATCATTGTTTGCGGAAATAGATGCAACTTGTTTAATTTTTTCAGAAGAATCTCCTACAGCTTCTGACTGTTTTCCTAATTGGTCAACAATTGCTTCTACAGCTTTATCAATTCCTCTTTTTAAATCCATAGGATTAGCGCCTGCTGCAACATTTTTTAATCCTTCTTTTACGATAGCTTGTGCTAAAACTGTTGCTGTTGTAGTACCATCACCTGCCAAATCATTTGTTTTAGAAGCTACTTCTTTCACCATTTGAGCGCCCATATTTTCTAATGGATCTTGTAACTCAATTTCTTTTGCAACCGAAACCCCATCTTTTGTAACTGTAGGTCCTCCAAAAGATTTGCTAATTATTACATTTCTTCCTTTTGGTCCTAAAGTTACTTTTACTGCATTAGCTAATGCATCTACACCACGTTTTAATCCGTCACGTGCCTCTATATCAAATTTAATATCTTTTGCCATTTTAATTTTATTTAAATGTTTAACGTTTATAAGTTATTGTTTAGTTTAAGATTATATTATTGCATAGATTTCATCTTCACGCATAATCAAATAATCTTTTCCTTCTAACTTAAGTTCGGTACCAGAATACTTTCCATAAAGTACCGTATCTCCAACTTTAACAGTCATGGTATGGTCTTTTTTTCCATTACCTACTGCAACTACAGTACCTTTTTGAGGTTTTTCTTTAGCCGTATCTGGAATAATAATACCAGATGCTGTAGTAGTTTCTGCCGCTAGTGGCGCAATAACTACTCTGTCTGAAAGCGGTTGAATGTTTAACGACATATTTTTATACTTTTAAGTTAATAATTAATTACGAATTCCTTTTTTCAGAAATTGTGCCAAAATAATTTTCTGCCATTTTTACTTAAAACAAAAAAGCCAGCACTGACAGGCTGGCATTTTTATATCATATACTAATCCGTATTTTATTTAGCAGGATCTGTTGCTGGTTTTGAAGCGGGTGTATTAGCTGGCGCTGTAGTAGGAACTGGTGCTGGTTTTGAAGCAGCATCTTCCACTAATTTTGAACCAGAATTTCCACTTGATGTACTTAAGCTTGATAATAAAATCAATACGATTAAAGCACCTCCCAAAACCCAAGTTGATTTTTCTAAGAAATCTGTCGTTTTTTGAACGCCTCCTAATTGACCTCCACCTCCAAAAGATGAAGATAATCCGCCACTTTTAGGGTTTTGAACCATAATCACAAGGATTAATAAAAAACAAACAATTACTATTAGTGCTAAAAAAATTGTAAATGGTATCATTTTCTGTTAATTATTTTGTTGTAAAATTTGTATATCTTTAATTCGGTCTGCAAAGAAACTACTTTTTTCTGGATATTTCAAAATTAATATTTCATAAGCTTGTATAGCTTTAGCATATTTTTTTTGTTCCAAATATATTTTTGCTAATGTTTCGGTCATTATTGACGAAGATGTTTCATTGCTTCTAGCAATATTTATAGGCTCTGGCAAAGATTCTTTTGTTGGAGAAATTTTTGGACTGGCTTCAATAAATTTTTCAATTAGTTCGAATTTTTTTTCAATCTCTAATTTATTTTGCGAAGGTTTTTCAGCTTCTAATCGCTCAATGGGTGTAAATTTTGACAATTGTAACCATTCATTAAACGAATGCGTTTCATTTTTTTCAAATGCTAAAGGCTTTCCTATTTCTAACCTTTTCTCAGCTTGTGAAGTTATAGTAGCGTCTTCCGAAACCGTCAAGCGAACTTCTGACGTGGTAGTATCTTCAACATATTCAAACTCATTAACTTCAATACTTTGCAAGGCAGCTTGAATGCGGTCATAATTTTCTTTTTGAAAAACTTTAAAATCATCTGACGAGATAAAATCAAACAACACACTTCTATCTGTGGTATGAGCCGCTGTTTTTTTTAACTCATAATTATATCTAAAACTATCTTGATTGTATAAGCCCTTTAAATACAACGCTCTTGCACTTTGAAAAAAAGGAAATTCATGAACAATCGTTTCTAACAACAATGTTTGTTTATCATTGATGCCGCGAGAGTTATTAAGAAGATATAAATAATCGTTACTGCTCATTATCTTACCATTTTGCTAAAGATTCATTAAAGATATCTTGTGTAATACGCTCATAAATTTCGTCTAGCGCCTTGTTTAGAATTGTTGCAGGAAGAACCGAAGCATCAAAATCGAAGAAAAATGAAAATCTTTTTTCAAAATTATCGTCTTCTTTATTTTTATTTGAATACCTTACATTGACTGTAATTGTCATTCTGTTTTGTGCTGCTAGCTGGGTGGATGTAGCTGCCATAGGTGTAATCCTGTATTCTACAATTTCACCTTCATAAAGTAAATCGCCATTAGTAGAAACCAAATTTAAATTCGTTTGGTTTAGAATGGTATTTTGTAATTTTTGTGTAAATGTTCGCTCAATTCCTGGCTCAACAATGTCTGCCATGTTTTGAAAATAATTTACTTGAAATGTTTTAGCATCTATTTTTCCAGTACCTGTAAAATTATATTTTACGTTGCATCCAACTAATGTGAGTGACAACGCAAGTACTATATATTTTTTTAACGATTTCATTTTACAAGTCAAATTGTTTAATTTTTCTGTATAAGGTGCGCTCCGAAATACCTAATTCATCTGCTGCGGCTTTTCGTTTCCCTTTATTTTTTTCTAAAGCTTTCTTAATCATTTCTAATTCTTTAGCTTCTAAACTCAGTGTTTCTTCTTCCTCTATGGCTTCAGCGAATAAATAATTCCCATTTTCTTCGTCTTCATCATGAAACTCCTCTTGCTCTATTTCTTCTTCAACGGGTACTAATTGCATTTTATTTCGTTCTTCAAAAATAGTATTTTTTTCGTCAGTTGTGCCATATATTTTTTGAATCAATGATTTATTCGTTTCTTGAACTTTAGCCACACCATTTTGCATTAATTCTAATGTGAGTTTTTTCAAGTCATTCAAATCATTTTTCATATCAAAAAGTACTTTATACAAAATTTCTCTTTCTGTACTAAAATCACTTGCACTTTTCTTTTCGCCTACAACTTGTGGTAAACTTTTTTCATTTTCTGGTAAATAAGATTGTAACGTAGTTAATCCTATTTCTCTATTCGTTTCCAATACAGATATTTGCTCTGCTACATTTCTTAACTGACGAATATTTCCACTCCATCTGTAATGCAATAAATAACGGACTGCTTCCTCCGATAATTTGATTGGCGGCATTTTATATTTATGTGCAAAATCGGCTGCAAATTTTCTAAATAAAAGATGAATATCGTCTTTACGTTCACGAAGTGCAGGTAGTTGTATTTCCACTGTACTCAAACGATAATATAAATCTTCTCTAAATTTTCCTTTTTCAATGGCTTCTATCATATTAACGTTTGTAGCCGCTACTATTCGAACATTTGTTTTTTGGACTTGAGAAGAACCAACTTTTATGAATTCACCATTTTCTAACACACGAAGCAATCTTACTTGAGTCGTTAAGGGCAACTCACCTACTTCATCAAGAAAAATAGTTCCTCCATTAGCCACTTCGAAATACCCTTCTCGTGCAGATGTAGCCCCTGTAAAGGATCCTTTTTCATGTCCAAACAACTCACTATCTATTGTCCCTTCAGGAATAGCGCCACAGTTTACAGCTATATATTTGCCGTGTTTGCGATGAGAAAGTGCATGAATAATTTTTGGAATACTTTCTTTACCTACACCACTTTCACCTGTAACCAATACAGAAATATCTGTAGGTGCAACTTGCATTGCTTTCTCTACAGCTCGATTTAATTTAGGATCGTTCCCAATAATCTCAAAGCGTTGTTTTATGTTTTGAACTGACTCCATTTTTTTAGTTTAAAGTTTCAGGTTTCAGGTTTAAAAAGTTAATATAAAACTATTAGACATGAAACTTAAAATAAATTTAATTCATTCGCTCAGAATAACCAACAGCCTCTCCTATCAGAGTAGCTGTAGTACAATCTGTAATTTTAACATTTACAAAATCACCTGGTTTATAATTTTCTTTTGGAAAAACAACAACTGTATTTTGTGAATTTCTACCCGACCAATGTTTATCTGAACGTTTTGAATCTTTTTCTACTAATACTTCCACTACTTGACCTACAAAACGTTTCGTACGTTCTAAAGCCATTTTTTGTTGTAAATCTATAATTTCATTTAATCTTCTTTTCTTAACCGTTTCAGGAATATCATCTTCCATTTTTCTAGCGGCTAATGTTCCTGGTCTTTCAGAATAGGCAAACATAAACCCGAAATCATACTTACAATGTTCCATTAAACTTAATGTATCTTGATGGTCTTCTTCTGTTTCTGTAGGAAAACCAGCAATCATATCTTGCGATAAAGAAATATCAGGAATGATTTCATATATTTTATCAACTAAAGTAATGTATTCTTCTCTGGTATGTTGACGATTCATTGCTGCCAAAATTCTAGTACTTCCAGATTGTACAGGCAAGTGAATATATTTACAAATATTGTGGTGCTTTGCCATTACTTCAATCACTTCAATATGCATATCTTGTGGATTTGAAGTAGAAAAACGAAAACGCATTTTTGGAAATTGAGACGCACATCTATCTAACAATTGCGCAAAATCAACCGCAGTCGCTTTTTGTATATCAGAAGCTTTATCAAAATCTTTTTTTAAGCCTCCTCCATACCATAAATAACTGTCTACATTTTGGCCTAATAACGTAACTTCTTTAAAACCTTTATCCCATAAATCTTGAATTTCCTGAAGAATGCTCTCTGGTTCGCGGCTACGTTCTCTTCCTCTGGTAAACGGAACTACACAAAACGTACACATGTTATCACATCCACGGGTAATCGAAACAAATGCAGAAACACCATTACTGCTTAAACGAACGGGTTGAATATCTCCATAAGTTTCTTCTTTTGAAAGAATAACATTAATGGCATCACGACCTTCATCAACATCTTTCAATAAATTAGGAATATCTTTGTAGGCATCTGGTCCTACAACCATATCTACAATTTTTTCTTCGTCCAAAAATTTTTCTTTCAAACGTTCAGCCATACATCCTAAAACACCTACTTTCATAGTTGGATTAATTTTTTTGATGGCATTGTATTCTTGCAAGCGTTTTCTAACTGTTTGCTCTGCTTTATCTCTTATAGAACACGTGTTAACTAATACTAAATCTGCTTCTTCTAAATTCTGAGTTGTATTATAGCCTTGTTCAGCCAAAATAGAAGCTACAATTTCGCTATCAGAAAAATTCATTTGACAACCATAGCTTTCAATGAATAATTTCTTTTGATTGGTTTCTTTTTGATCGGTAACTAAACTTGTTCCTTGTTTATTTTCATCAATTATCTTTTCTTCCATTTTCTTTTTCACTATAAAATTGGGATAGCAAAGATAATACTAAATTTCATTTTATGACAAGTTGGCAGGTTTTTTATTTGCTATAAAAAATCAATTTTAAAAATAAAAAAATCACACCTATATATGTATCTAAAAAAAAACTTCTACTTTTGTCGCATCAAAAAAGTAAAAATGGCAAAGAATTTAGTCATCGTGGAGTCGCCAGCAAAGGCAAAAACTATCGAAAAATTTTTAGGTAAAGAGTATCAAGTAGAGTCCAGTTATGGGCACATTGCAGATTTACCTTCAAAAGAGATTGGGGTAGATGTGGCGAATGACTTTAAACCAAAATATGAAGTTTCTTCAGATAAAAAAGCATTAGTTAAAAAATTAAAAGATTTAGCTAAAAATGCAGAAATAGTTTGGTTAGCTTCCGATGAAGACCGAGAAGGAGAAGCCATTGCGTGGCATTTAGCCGAAGAATTAAAACTAGATAAAAGTAAAACAAAACGTATTGTTTTTCACGAAATCACCAAGACAGCCATTCAAAAAGCGATTGAAAATCCAAGAGGAATTGATTATAATTTAGTTAACGCACAACAAGCTCGAAGAGTATTAGACCGTTTAGTTGGATATGAATTATCACCTGTTTTATGGAAAAAAGTAAAAGGTGGCTTATCTGCAGGAAGAGTACAATCCGTTTCGGTTCGTTTAATTGTTGAACGTGAACGCGAAATACAAGACTTTAAGGCGGAAGCAAGTTTTTCCATAGCGGCAGAATTCACAAATGAAGCTGGAAAAGTAGTTAAAGCTAAATTAGCTAAAAATTTCACTACACAAGCAGAAGCCCAACGCTTTTTAGAGCAAAATAGTTCGGCTACTTTTAAAGTGGCTGATTTAGAAACCAAACCCACAAAAAAATCACCTGCCGCACCTTTTACAACTTCTACCTTGCAACAAGAAGCGGCAAGAAAATTATATTTACCCGTAGGGATTACCATGCAAATTGCACAACGTTTGTATGAAGCTGGATTAATAACCTACATGAGAACAGATAGTGTAAATCTTTCTCAAGAAGCAATGGCTGCTGCACAAGCGGAAATTGTTTCCTATTATGGTAGCGAATTTAGTAAGCCAAGAAATTTTTCAACTAAATCAAAAGGGGCTCAAGAAGCTCACGAAGCGATTCGCCCTACAGACATGAGTCGTCACACGGTTGATTTAGATAGAGACCAAGCGCGTTTATATGATTTAATTTGGAAACGAACAATTGCTTCCCAAATGAGTGATGCGGCCTTAGAACGCACAAATGTTAAAATCAATGCCTCTTCTCATAATGAACAATTTGTAGCAACCGGTGAGGTAATCAAATTTGAAGGTTTTCTTAAAGTGTATTTAGAAGGAAATGACGATGATGATGATGAACAAGAAGGCATGTTACCCGAATTAAAAATAAATGAACAATTAAAAAATAATTTCATCTCTGCAACCGAACGTTTCAGTAGACCACCTTCAAGATATACAGAAGCTTCTTTAGTAAAAAAACTAGAAGAATTAGGTATTGGGCGACCTTCAACGTATGCTCCAACTATCTCAACCATCATCAATAGAAATTATGTTGAAAAAGGGAGTTTTGAAGGAACAGAAAGAAAGTATACCCAATTAATAGTAAAAAATGGCGAACTTAAATCTGCTCACTTAAAAGAAACATTTGGTTCTGATAAAGGAAAATTAGTACCAACAGATATCGGTGGAATTGTAAACGACTTCTTAGTTAAAAACTTTGAAACTATTTTAGATTACAACTTCACAGCTAAAGTGGAACAAGATTTTGACGAAATAGCCGAAGGAAAAGAAGATTGGAGTAAAATGATGCGTGATTTTTACAATCATTTTCACCCGATTGTATCCAATGTTGAAAACAATGCCGAAAGAGAAACAGGCGAGCGTATATTAGGTAAAGACCCGAAAACAGGGAAACAAGTAAGTGTAAGATTAGGGAAATTTGGTCCAATGGCACAAATAGGAGAAGCTGATGATACCGAAAAACAATTTGCAAGCTTACGGGCAGACCAAAACATAAGCACTATTACACTAGAGGAAACGCTAAATCTTTTTTTACTACCTAAAATAGTAGGCGAACTTGACGGTGAAACCATTGAAGTAAACAATGGTAGATTTGGACCCTATGTACGTTTTGGAAAACAATTTATTTCATTAGCAAAAGGAGAAGACCCACTAGATGTAACCTTGGAACGTGCCAAAGAATTAATTGGTGAAAAGCAACAAGCCGATGCGCCAATTGGGACCTATAACAATCTACCCGTACAAAAAGGAGTAGGTCGTTTTGGACCTTTTATCAAGTGGAATGGTTTGTTTATTAATGTAAATAAGAAATACAATTTTGATCAACTTTCACAATCAGATTTAAACGAACTTATCGAAGAAAAAATTCAAAAAGACATTGACAAAGTTATTCATGATTGGCCAGCAGAAGGCATACGAGTAGAAAAAGCACGTTGGGGAAAATCTGTCATTCTAAAAGGCAAAATCAAAATCGAATTGAGTAAAGATGTAGATGTTGCCAAATTATCTTTGGAACAAATTAAAGAAATACTAGATAAAAAAACACCTGCAAAGAAAGCAACAGCAAAAAAAAACAACTACTAAAAAGAAATAACCTTTATGGCTTTTGAATTTTTACAACCCGTTTCAGAAAACATAGTAAACTATGTAGAAAATTTGTCCAATCAAACGTTAGGCAAAAAGGTTGTAATGCATACTAGCACCGACTTTCCAAATCTTGATTTATGTAATCTGGCGCTAATTTGTGTAAATGAAAATAGAGGAGCTTTATTAGAAAATGAAAATTTTGATTTTGATGCTTTTAGAAAACAATTCTATAGTTTATACCCTGGAAATTGGCAAAAAGGTATAGCAGATTTAGGTAATGTGGTAGCTGGAGACTCAATAACTGATACCTATTTTGTAGTTAAAACAATTTGCGAGGCCTTAATTAAGAAAAAAATTATACCCATTATCATTGGAGGCTCACAAGACATAACATTTGCCATGTACAGAGCGTATGACAACTTAGAGCAAATGGTTAATTTAGTAGCTATAGACAATCAATTTGATTTTGCCAAAGAAAAAGGTACTGAAGCGAACGGCTATTTGTCAAAAATAATTGTGGAAGAGCCTACCAATCTATTCAATTACAGTAATATTGGCTATCAGACCTATTATAATTCGCAAGAAGAAATTGATTTAGCAGAAAAATTATACTTTGATGCCTTTCGATTAGGTGAAATAATAAAAAATCCTGCGGTTGTAGAACCTGTTTTCAGAGATGCCGATTTAATTAGTTTAGACTTACAAGCCATTAAAAGTTCTGAATCAGGAAATTCGTTTTCCTTTTTTCCTAACGGATTTGATGGGAGAGAAATATGTTTGCTAGCTCGGTATGCAGGAATCAGTGATAAAGTAAGTGCTTTTGGTATATTTAACCACATGTACAGCCCGAACGAGTTTCATCTCATTGCACAAATTATTTGGTATTTTATAGAAGGGCATCATTACCGTTCACTAGAATACCCTTTTGAAGACAAATCTAACTACTTAAAATATATTGTTTTAGTTGAAGAAGAGGAATTAGTTTTTTATAAAAGTAATCGATCTGAAAGATGGTGGATAGAAATTAGCATAAAAAACAAATACAATAAAACAATAAATCACACGTTATTACCTTGTACACATGAGGATTACTTAGCTGCTTGTCAGGATGAAATACCTGAAAGATGGTGGAAAGCTCATCGAAAAAGCTACTTATAATCTCGATAAATGTGTTAAGAAAATCGACAAAAAACACTTTTTTTATGATTTTTTTCTGTTAAGTGTTGTATATGTCAAAATAATTAAATAGGTTTACGACCTCAAATAAATAAAGTTATTAACCCAATTTTATATGAAAAAATTAGTATTATTATCAGCAACACTGGCTTTGCTTGCAAGCTGTGGTAAAGGCGACAAAGGAGAGCTCGTAGGCGTTAAAGGCAAAAAATGGCATTCTGAAAAGCCATATGGTATGACTCTTGTTCCTGGTGGTGCTTTTATAATGGGTAAGTCAGATGATGACGTGGCAAATGTTCAAGATGCCCCTACAAAAACAGTAACTGTGCGTTCATTTTATATGGATGAAACAGAAATCACAAATAGTGAATACCGTCAATTTGTAGAATGGGTAAAGGACTCTACTATTCGAACAAGACTAGCCGTAACTGCTGAAGAGCAAGGTATAAAACCAGGCGGTAAAGGAAGCAAAACAGGTAGCATTGGTGATTTTGCTTTTGCAGATGTAGATCCTGCTAAAATGACGCCATATGACAAATATATGTATGACAACTATTATAGTTTAGGTACAGATGACGATCCTTACGCGTTCAGAAAATTGAACAAAAAAGTAAAATTAATCAAAGAAACTAAAAAATACCCAGATGAACATTACGTAGAAGTAATGGACTCTATGTATTTACCAGACGCTGAATCGTTTAATGGGTTAAAAACGATTGACGTTAGAAAATTAAAATTCAAATACAACCAAGTTGACTTAAATAAAGCGGTTAAGAAAAAAGGGCGTAAAAATTTCTTTGAGGAAACACCTCCTATCGAAGTTTACCCTGACACAACCGTTTGGATTAAAGACTGGTCTTATTCGTATAACGAACCCATGCACAACGACTATTTCTGGCATCAAGCGTATGCAGAATATCCAGTAGTAGGTGTAAATTGGAATCAAGCAAGAGCATTTTGTGCTTGGAGAACCATGTATAAAAATGCTTATGTAAAAAAATTAAAGGGAAGAGATCAAGTAAATTCATTCCGTTTACCTATTGAAGCTGAATGGGAATATGCTGCAAGAGGCGGAGTAGAATCAGGAACGTACCCATGGGGTGGACCGTATGCTAAAAATGACAGAGGTTGTTTCTTAGCTAATTTTAAACCAAACCGTGGAGATTATGCTGCTGACGGTGCATTATATACGGTTGAAGCTAAATCATTTGAACCAAACGACTTTAACTTATATAATATGGCTGGAAACGTTTCGGAATGGACACAATCGTCTTACGATGCCGGAGCTTATGAGTTTGTATCAACAATGAATCCAAATGTAGCTGACATGAAAAACCAAAGAAAAGTAGTTCGTGGTGGTTCATGGAAAGATGTAGCGTTCTTTTTACAAGTATCAACACGTGATTTTGAATATGCTGATTCAGCAAGGAGTTACATCGGATTTAGAACTGTTCAAGATTACATGGGAACAGAAACAACCGGAAACGGAAGAAGAAGAAAATAAAAAAACCAATTTTTAAAGATTATATTAACTTAACTAACTAAAATTATTTATTATGGGACTATTATCACCTAGAGTTATGAATTTCACCTATGGTATGGGTGCAGCAGTTGTAATTGTTGGAGCTTTATTCAAATTAATGCACTGGCCAGGAGCTAGCTTAATGCTTATCATTGGTTTAAGTACAGAAGCATTAATTTTTGGATTATCAGCTTTTGATAAACCTGAAAAAGAATTAGACTGGTCATTAGTATATCCAGAATTAGCAGGTGGTGAAGCTAAACCAAAATCAGCTAAAAAAGAAGATCCAAGTGAAGCTCAAGGGTTATTATCACAAAAATTAGACAACTTATTAAAAGATGCTAAAATTGATGGTGAATTAATGTCTAGCTTAAGCAATAGCATTAAAAACTTTGAAGGTGCTGCAAAAAATATCGCACCTACTGTTGATGCTATCGCTTCACAAAAGAAATATGCAGACGAAATGGTTAATGCTGCCAATTCATTAGAAGCATTAAACAATTTATATAAAGCACAATTAGACGGTGCTCAGAAAAACGCTGAAGCAAATGCTCAAATTGCAGAAAATGCAGAAAAATTAAAAGAGCAAATGCAATCAATGACATCAAACATTTCATCATTAAACGCAGTGTATGGTGGTATGCTTTCTGCTATGCAAAACAAAGGATAATTAGTTTTATCGTTATAAATTAAAACTAAAATTATTAACAATTTAACTAATTAGAAAGAAAAATGGCAGGAGGAAAATTAACCCCTAGACAGAAGATGATTAACCTGATGTATCTGGTTTTCATCGCCATGTTAGCACTTAACATGTCAAAAGAAGTATTATCAGCTTTCGGATTAATGAACGAAAAATTCCAAAGTGTTAATGCTTTCTCTAAAGATTATAATGAAAGCTTATACATGCAATTGGAATCAAAAGCTGAAGAAAACAGAGCTCAATTTGGCGTACCTTATGAAAAAGCAAAACAAATAAAACCTGTAATTGAAAGTTTCTATAAATTTATTGAATCTGTAAAAACTGAAGTTACATCAAAATTTGAAGTTGAAGAAGACGGCCCAAATAAAGGAAAATTGCCTTATGAAGCCATGGACAAATCTACAATCGATGAAGATTGGTTTGAAGGCGACGGATATTCTCCAAGAGGAAAAGAAATTGTAGGAGCTATCGATAAATTCAGAGCAGACATTAAAGCTGTTATCGGAAATGATGTAAAATACAAATTCATCATGGAAGATTTAGAAAAAAGATTTAGCACAGCAGATGTAACCAATGGAGAAGGAATCAAAATGAAATACTTAGATTATAACTTCAAAGGATTCCCTGCAATTGCTACAGTAGCTAAATTAACAGCTATGCAAAACGATGTTAAGAAAACTGAACAAGATTTGTACAATGCATTGATTGGAAATACAAATGCGCAAGCAGCCTCTATGAAAAACTACAAAGCTATTGTAGTAATGGATAAAAATGCATATTTCCAAGGAGAACAAGTTACAGGTAGAGTTGTATTAGGTCGTTATGACGAATCAACAGTACCTCAATCAGTAGTTGTGAACGGAGCAAGTACTTCAATTGAAAATGGACAAGCTATTTTCAAAATGGGTGCGGGGTCTGTAGGTGAAAAAGACATCACGGGTAAATTTACCTTTATTGAAGATGGAAAACCTGTGCCCATTGCTATTGAAGGAAAATATGTTGTAGTACCAAAACCTAACCAAGCTATTGTATCTGCAGATAAAATGAACGTAGTATATAGAGGTGTAGACAACCCTATTTCAGTGTCTATCCCAGGTATCTCTGCTGATAAAGTTTCTGCTAACGCACCAGGTATGCGTTCTGCTGGAAAACCAGGAGCTTACACCTTAAGACCTTCAGGAACTACAGTTACTATTAACGTAACAGGTAAATTACCTGACGGAAAATCAGTTTCTAGTAGCCAAGTATTCCGTGTTAAAGGTTTACCTGCTCCTACTGGAAAAATTCGTGGTGAAGTTTCTGCGAAAGGGCCTAAATCAAGTTTAGAAATAAGTACCGTAACCGCTGAAATGGTTGATTTTGATTTCCCAGTACAAGTACGTGTAAAACAATTTAATATTAAAGTACCTGGATCACCTACTGTAGTTGTTTCTGGTAATAAGTTAAATAGTTCTGCTATCTCAGCGCTTAAAAAAGCAAGTAGAGGTGATGTAGTAACTATTTCTGAAATTAAAGCTGAGTTTATTGGTATTGATCAACAACCAAGAAACATATCGCCTTGTACATTTGAAGTACAATAATTTAAAAAAATAAAAAATGAATTGGAGAAATTTTTTAATAGTAACTTTAGTATGTGTTAGCAGTAGCATTTTTGCACAGTCTAACTTGTTAAATGCCAAAACTCCAGACGAGATTGGTAAAAAAACACAAGCAGAACTAAACGCTGATAACGACAAGCCTCTACCTTACGGTTATGTAGCCGATAGAGACATGTTTATGAGCAAAACAGTATGGGAACTTATTGATATCAATCAAAGAGTAAACTTCCCATTATATTTTCCTGTTGATGAGGGAGTAGAATTAAGCGCAGATAGAAAACCTCTATATGCTGTTTTAATGAATGCCATCAAAGACAAAAAAATTACAGAAGTGTATGATTCTGGTTATTTTACAGCGAAAAAAACATATGAAGAAATTGAAAAATCATTGGTTTTCATTGATACCTTAGATCAAGGTATTGAAGAATTAAACTCTGGTGCAAAATCAGTTTCTCCTGAATTTATTGTAAAAACCGAAATCAAACCAATTGATGTTTCTGGATACAGAGTAAAAGGATGTTGGTACTTTGACAAACGTCAAGGCGAATTAAAATACCGTTTATTAGGTATTTGCCCAGTTGTTCCAGATGTTTACACAATGGGTAATGAAGCTACAAAAGAATATATCGATTTATTCTGGATTTATTTCCCAGCAGCAAGAGACGTGCTTCATGGTGCTAAGGCATTTAATGATAAAAATTCATCTATGCCGATTTCTTTTGACCATTTGCTAAACGCAAGACGTTTTAATGGTAACATTTACCTTGAAGAAAACGTGTATGGTGATAGAGAAATCAAAGACTATATGAAAGAAAACTCTTTAATGCAGTTATTAGAATCTGAAAGAGTAAAAGAAAAAATCCGCAATTTCGAACACGACATGTGGAATTACTAATAAAAATTTTCTCCAATACATATAAAAAAACTCCTGCTATTAGTAGGAGTTTTTTATTTTTGTAGCATGATAGAAGTAGATTATTTAATTGTGGGTGCTGGTCTAGCTGGTATTTCGTTCGCCGAAACCTGCATCAGCAATGGAAAAACTATAGTAGTTTTTGATAATAACTCACAAAATTCTACTTTAGTTGCAGGCGGACTTTACAATCCAGTAGTACTGAAAAGATTTAGCGAAGTATGGCAAGCACAGGAACAACTTGATATAGCCCTAACCTTTTATAAAAAAATTGAAAAAAAAATAAACCGTAGCTTTTTACATGAAATTTCTTTATTAAGAAAATTCAATTCTATTGAAGAACAAAATAATTGGTTCACGGCCTCAGATAAACCCTCTTTAACAAACTACCTCAACCCTACTTTAGAAAACTATACAAATGAAGCCATACAAGCACCCTATAAGTATGGCAAAGTAAACTACACTGGCTTTTTAGACACCGTTGGGTATAAACATTTTTACACAGCCTACTTGAAAGAAATTAATGCCTTAGAAGAAACTAGCTTTGAGTATGACAAAATTGAATGGCATGACGCTAAGTTATTTTATAAAAACTATAAGGCAAAACATATTGTTTTTGCAGAAGGTTTTGGCTTACACAAAAACCCCTTTTTTAACAACCTTCCATTAGACGGAACAAAAGGGGAATTACTTTTAATTCATGCTCCAGAATTAAAGCTTACTAAAATTATTAATGCAAGTATTTTTATTTTACCCGTAGGAAACGATAGATATAAAGTTGGGGCAACCTACAATTGGCAAGACAAGACCGCTCAACCTACTCAAGAAGGCTTGCATGAATTAACTACACAGCTTAAAGAATTAATTACGTGTCCGTTTACGGTAGAAAAACATGATGCAGGTGTTAGACCTACAGTTAAAGATAGACGCCCTTTATTAGGTAAACATTTTGAAAAAAACAATTTATTTATTCTAAATGGTTTAGGCACAAGAGGCGTTATGTTTGCTCCATTTTTAGCACAAAAATTATTCAACTATATAGAAAAAAATGCAGCTTTAGATAAAGAAATAGACATTTTACGTATATACAGAAAAATGGGAATTGTTAAATCTTAAGCTTTTTTAGCTTGCCAATTTTTGTCGAAACTAACAAACATATTTATCCAAATATTTCTAGACAAACGCATCATAACAGGCATAAAAACAATTAACGTAGCAATAATAGCAATAAATGCAGTTTTTAATGAAGTACCAATAAATACATAAGAAACAATAAACGCGGCTACTGCAAATGCCACACCTAATCCATAACTCACATACATTGCCCCGTAAAAAAAAGAAGGCTCAATAGCATAGCGCAAATCACAATGTGAGCAAGTCTCGTGCATGGCATACGTTTTTGATATATTGAATGGATTACTACCTTCATACATACTTTCTTCTTGACAACGCGGGCAAGTACCTTTAATAATACTTGCTATTTTTGAACCTTTACCAAACATTTTCTCTTTTTTTATACAAAGGTAAAATAAGTATAGTATTTTTGCGTCACATTTGTTACATATCATGTTAAATATACATAATTTATCTGTTTCCTTTGGTGGAACATACCTTTTTGAAGAAGTTACCTTTAGACTTGGCGCAGGAGATCGCGTAGGCTTAGTGGGTAAAAATGGAGCTGGAAAATCAACCATGTTAAAAATACTTGCGGGCGATATAAAACCCGATAGCGGTAGTATTGCGACAGAAAAAGAAGTAAAAATTGGATTTCTGCGTCAAGATATTGATTTTGTAAAAGGAAGAACTGTATTAGATGAAGCGTATCAAGCATTTGAAGAAATCAAAAAAGCAGAATTAAAAATTGATGAAATCAATCATCAATTAGCCACTAGAACAGATTATGAAACCGAAAGTTATTCTGAATTAATTGAACAACTAAGTGATGTGCAACACCATTATGAAATACTTGGAGGGTACAATTATGTAGGAGACACAGAGAAAATATTACTTGGACTAGGCTTTAAACGTGAAGACTTTGATAACCAAACAGATACTTTTTCTGGCGGTTGGCGCATGCGTATTGAATTAGCCAAACTGCTTTTACAATCAAATGATATTTTACTTTTAGACGAACCTACAAACCATTTAGATATAGAAAGTATCATTTGGCTTGAAAGCTTCCTTAAAAATTTCCCTGGGGTTGTTGTAATTGTTTCACACGATAAAATGTTTTTAGACAATGTAACCAATAGAACAATTGAAATTTCGCTAGGAAAAGCATATGACTTCAATAAGCCTTATTCACAATATTTGGTGCTTCGAGAAGAAATAAGAGAAAAACAATTGGCTACCCAAAAAAACCAGCAAAAGAAAATTGAAGAAACAGAGAAATTAATTGAAAAATTTAGAGCGAAAGCTTCAAAAGCTTCGATGGCACAATCTTTAATCAAAAAACTGGATAAAGTAGAACGTATTGAAGTAGATGAAGACGACAATACGGTTATGAATATTTCCTTTCCTGTGTCTATTACACCTGGAAGAGTAGTTGTAGAAGCCGAACACGTTACTAAAGCATACGGCGAAAAAACAATTTTAAAAGATATTTCATTACTAGTAGAGCGTGGCAGTAAAATTGCCTTTGTGGGTCAAAATGGACAAGGAAAATCTACATTTATCAAAGCAATTGTAAAAGAATTTGAATTTGAAGGAGCTATTAAATTAGGACATAACGTGCAATTAGGCTATTTTGCCCAAAATCAAGCAGAATACTTAGATGGCGAAAAAACCTTACTTGATACAATGTTAGAAGCTGCTCTAGACTCTAACCGAAGTAAAGTACGCGACATGTTAGGTGCTTTTTTATTTAGAGGCGATGATGTAGAAAAGAAAGTAAAAGTCCTTTCAGGTGGTGAGCGAAATCGTTTAGCGCTTTGTAAATTATTATTGCAGCCCATCAATGTTTTAGTAATGGATGAGCCTACAAACCACCTTGATATTAAATCTAAAAATGTATTGAAAGCCGCTCTTCAAAAATTTGAAGGCACACTGCTACTCGTTTCACACGACCGTGATTTTTTACAAGGAATGGCCAATACCGTTTATGAATTTAAAGACCAAAAAATCAAAGAATATTTAGGTGATATTAATTTCTTCTTAGAACAACGTAACGCTCAAAATATGCGCGAAATTGAGAAGAAAGACGATGTAAAACTACCATCCCCTACTCAACAAACTGCAACTAAAAATTTAAGTTACGAAGAACAAAAAGCACAAAAAACATTGCAGAACAAACTTTCTAAAATTGAAAGTCAAATTCAACAATTGGAGAAAGAAATAGCAAAAGATGATGAAAATTTAGCCAAAAACTATGAAAAACTGATGGAAGATGTTACGTTCTTTAGTGCTTATGAAAAGAAAAAGAAAGAATTGAATCAATTAATGGAAGAATGGGAAACCATTCAAATGGAAATCGAGAGTTAATATCTACTTTTTGAATATAAACTATTTAAACGGATGTCTTTGTTGCCAAGCTGTTTCAGGCTCTAACCGTTTAAATAATTTTGGAATCAATTTATTTACAATAGCATTTGTGTGATAAATGAATCCCGACATTTGCACAGGCGTTGCACCGATTGAACTTTTTATTTCCAAAGCTGTTCGACCAAAAATAATTTTTTCAAAACCATGTTCTATGCCAAATTTAGTCATATTATACAACATATTCAGGTACAACATTTTTTCTTTTTGAATGGTTTCATCATAGCCTAAAAAATAAGTCTCCAATACGTTATCATTTAGCAATAAAGAATGAAAACCTACTAATCTCCCCTCAAAAAAATAACCACAGATTCTAAAACGACTGCCACACTGTTTTTTAAATGTTGAAAAATGATTTTTAGCTAAGAAAAAAGTGTTAAATGGTGCGTTTTGAGCCACATAATGGTATAGTTTATAAATAGCTTCTTCGTAATAAATTACTTCGTTTACATCAAGCTCTCTCACTTCTATACCTTCTATCTTTTTATGTGCGCGTTTAAATTGATCTCTATACTTTTTTGAAAATGCCGCTACATAATCTAATTCTGTTTTCCATGAAGCAGGAAGATTAAAAATCATATTCGGTTGCGTATTAAACTCATACAAAGATGAAAAATGATGTTTTTTCAATTCAACTGAACAATGTTCATAAAAATCTTTAAATGAAACCAAATGAATATTGACTTTCTTTTCTTTAAAATAAGTTACTAATGCTTGTGCTGATTGAACTAAAATTTCACTCACACTAGCTAAATCTATTGGTATAGAAAACGCATAACTGTTTTGACCCGTAATCATATTATTTCCTAAAAACAAAACATGAGAAGCAAAATTTTTAAATATAAAATTTCGAAGTGCGGTTTTTAAGCATTTATCTCTTTCTCCAAATGAATCTAACTGATGTACATTTAAATATTGCGCCAAAGCGACTCCAATTAATGTCGAATTTTTAAAAATAGCTATGTAAAAACAGTGCATATTTGTAGGAGCAGATTGTTCTAATACTTGAAGATATGGAGTCTGCAAAAAATGATTTTGCGCAGCTACTTCATCCCAATTTGAGGGCAAATCAGCAGTTTTTGTAACTATTTTAAATGATAAGTTTTCCAATGCAAAAAAAATTCGTCCCACAAAAGTAGGACGAATACTATTTAAATAAATGTTAAATTATTTCCAGCCACAAATAATAGCTCCCATAATTGTCAAAGAAACAATCCAATACCCAGCTGTTACTAGTATATAGCGCCATGATTTATGTTCAAACAAACCATTAATAGCAGTAACTGGCAATACAAATGAAACACCTGCCATAAAGCCATGTAGTGCACCATGCTTGAAAGTTCGGAAAGCATCTCCTTTATCTTTCAAAAACTCAAGTAATGAAGCATTTGTTTCGTCACCACCTACTAACTGAATCGCTCCTATTTGATGAATCACCATCATTGGAACAACCATAAATGAAATTAATAAAGAAAAAATTAATGTTAATCCGAAGATTTTAATCAAATTCCCTTTTTGAGCCTTCTCTTCGGTCATGCCGGTTTCATTCATCCAAATCGTTCCGAAAACTTTTGGATTATACCATACAAAACCTACTAAAAATGTTGAAAAAGCAGCTACTAAGCATGCAATTGGATTAATTGGCATAATAAATAATTTAATTGGTTAGTATTCCAAAAATACTAAAAAATTATTCATGTGTATCATTATTTTCTCTGTATTTGCAACACCCATGAATTTTTTCATAATCTTCATCTGTGGCTTTTATGTTTTCTGTATCATGTCCTGCTTTTGCAATCGCTTTTTGAACATCTTCTACAGAACATTTTGTTTCATCAATAATTAAATGAATGTCTTTGTGATCTGCATGCCAATCTGCGGATTTCACACCTTTTAAAGAATAAGCCGCTTTTTCTATCCTTTTTTTGCACATACCGCAACTTCCATTAACTTCAAAGGTAATTTGCTTATTTTTATTAAGTTTTGTTTGTGAAGTTTTGGTTTCATCTTGTTTTACTTCTTGTGCTTGAACGCTTGTCATGCAACAAGCAATAACAGCAATTAAAATTAATTTTTTCATATGTAAATAATTATTTGTTTGTTTTTAAGATTATATGGCATGCTTTGCCAGTTCAACTTCGTTTCGGGTCGCCTATCTTCATTGGTATTTGTTTATGGCGATTTGATAATTATAAATTTTACTTTTTACTTTTTACTTTTTACTTTTTACTTTTTACTTTTTACTTTTTTATTTAATCTTGAATCTCAATCCAGCATAATACATTCTTCCAAATACTGGCCCATATACCATAGTACTATCAAAATAAGACCCAAACGGATTATCATTTCCCAAAATAGCATTTGATTGTCTAAAATTAGTTAAATTTTCTCCTCCAACATACATTTCAAACACACTCGAAAACGTTCGGGTGATTTGTGTATTAATTAAATTATACGATTTTGTATAGGCGTTTAATTGGTAAGCACTTGGATTAGAAGCCGTATTTGGTAAACGCTGTGCCCCAATCCAATTGAAGGTAGCATCAAATTTCCACTGTTGTCCCTTTTCTTTTATATGTGTTTCAAAAGCAATATTTGCAAAAAAACGATGTTTAGCCTGCAATGGTTTTTCCAATAATCCTGTTTGATAATCTGTCTTTACATTAAAATATTTATAAGCCGTACGAATATCTAAATGTGTTATGATGTTAAAATTCCATTCTAGTTGAAAAGATTCGGCAAAACTTTGGCCTTTCAAATTAGAAAAACGAACTTGTTGAGGATTTTCTAAATCGACTACTACTTGATTTGTAAAGTCGGTTTTATAATAATCTACAACTATTTCATTTTGTTTGCCAAAAAGCATAAATTTCTGAACAAAACTTGCCCCATAATTCCAAGCAATTTCTGGATTTAACCCATATAATTTTCCTCCTTCATCCTGAATAATAAAAGCCCTTGAATTCGCAAATAAATTACTATTTTCTGCAAAAATATTCGCAGCACGTTTTCCTCTTCCTGCAGAAACCCTTAAGGTCGTTTTTTCAAAAGGTGTATACTTAATATGTGCTCTTGGTGTAAAAAATGTACCTAATCGATTGTGATTGTCAACTCTTCCTCCAAGAACAAAACTTAAATTATTTAAATTATCATACGTATACTCAAAATAGGCTCCAACAGAGGTATCGATTCTATCATAATTTTTAGAAAAATTAACAACAACTGTTTCTTTAAATTGGTCAAAAGCAAAATTAATTCCTGTAATAAATTTATGCTTTGTATTGTTAATAATTGAATTAAATAACAAATTAGAATAATAGCTCTTGTGCGCTATATTGTGTTGGTTTAATCCAAATCTACTTGCTTGTTTGTTGTATTGAAAAGCTTGTTGGAGACCAATACTTTGAAAAGGCATTCCCGGAAAAACATAACCTGTTTTATTTGAAAGTTCTATTTTATCGGTGACAACATCACTGCTCCATAACGATGTATTTGAAGTAGTATAACCTATTTGGCCTCCTATTTTTTCATCTTTAAAATACTTAACATTTAAAAAGCTTACTACACCTTTTTCTGCATTGTTATATTGCCAACGGTTAATAAAATTAATTTGTTTGCCCAAAGGATTATCCATAAAGCCGTCTTTATTCATATCATTTACTTGGTTTCTAGTGTTACCATGAAGTAAAACAGAACTACTTAACTTATCGGAATAATGCGAAGTGAAATGCGTATTAACTTCATATCTACCGTCATTTGAAGCATATACATTAGCGAAAAAAGGAGGTTCTTTTAATGGTTTTACCAATTCGTAATTGATTTGCCCTGAAATACTTTCAAAACCATTCGTTACACTTCCAGCTCCTTTAGTAATTTGGATGCTTTCTACCCAAGTTCCGGGAATGAAAGATAAACCATTTGCTTGAAGTGCGCCTCTAATCGCAGGAATATTCTCTTCAGACATCAAAATATAAGGGCTAGTTAAACCTAACATTTTAATTTGTTTATTACCTGTGACAGCATCTGAAAAGTTTACATCAATAGAAGGATTTGTTTCAAAACTTTCCGACAAATTACAACATGCTGCTTTTTGCAATTCTTTTTGAGATAAATTAATGGTATTTGAAATAGCTTTTTGGCTGTGATTCAAACTTTTTTGTTGCGATTTCACCACAACTGTTTCTATTTGTTGCTCAGATTGCACTTTTTCTAATTGGAGTTCAAAATCTACTGCTGTTGACTGATCTATAGTTATTTTTTTATACCCTGCAGCTTCAATAGTTAAATGCAGGTTTCTTCCTTGAATAAGTGAAAAATGACCATTTTGATCAGAAGTAATCGTATTACCCTGTTCCAAAATATAAATTTTTGCGTTTGAAATGGGCTGTTTATTTTTATCGACCAATTTCCCCATCACACTTGATTGTGCAAAGGAATATATAGGTAACAATACCCATAAAAGTATTCTTAAATACATACTTAATTTTTAATGTTAAACAAAGTTCTAGAAGGATAAAATAATCCTAGAATAACATTAAAATTTAAGCGTAAAAAACAAATTGAGAATAGAGTTTGTAAAAAGGAGGAGCATGAGAATCAAAAGTATAATGCACATTCTCCTGTATTCTTGTCGCTAATGTTTGTTGTGGATTTAAGTGAATTTTAGTTGAAATAGAACCTACTGCTTCAAAAACTATTTTTAATTGATTTGCTAAGGAATAATCAACCTTTTTTCCAACTTTAATTTCTTGATTAGAACAACAACCGTCAGGGTCATTTTCTTCTGTGGGACTACAGCAAGAATTTTCATCAGAAGAAGTGGCTAATGAAGCATCTTGATAGTTAATAGAAACATAAGCGATTTCGTCATGACAAGAATGAAACACTAAAGTCGCACTACTATTTACTACTAGAATAAATAGCGCTAAAAATATACTTATGTGTTTTCTAATTATCATGCCACAAAATTAGTTATTTTTTCCTTATTTTCTGATAATAAAATGCAGGAATAAATAAAAGCAAAAACAAAGGTTGAATTAAAAATCTTCTCGTGTAAAATAAAAGTAAATAATTTGGAGTAGAATCAGTATATAACAAAAGAAAAAAAAGAGAACTAAATACTACAAAAAAGAGAACTAATAACAAAGAAGTAAATTTGACAATAGAGGCTGATTTAAAAAGAAGATATACGATCCAAATTGTAAATAAGCTATTTAACATATATCTAAAAAACAAGCTGTTAAACAACTGAAAAGAATTAAATTGTGGTAGTGATTGATGCTGAAAATTAGATTTGTAGAACGTAACAAAAGGATCGTAAAACAATTGTTCTTGAAAAATTCGAATGGATATTAACCCAGCCAAAGCAACAACAATTTGAATTGTTTTACCAAATAAATTAATCGATTTTATTTTCATATGTTGTTTATTTATTAAAGGTCATCCTTCTTTGGTGTTTGCATATAGACGTGTTTATTTGTGGCGATTTCATAATTATTTATTTTTCATTGCGTCATAAAACTTAAAAATCCATATGAGCCATAAAATAAAAACTATTCCGTAGATTACTGATGGAAAAACAATATCGTGTAAAAAATCTTTTGTACTTGGAAGATAATAAATCCCAGCAATTAATAGCGCAATTCGAATACAATTTAAACCATAAATTAACAACGCCCCAGCAGAGATAAAGCCTATCGTTTTTTTCCAAGTAGAGGAAAAAGCAAAAATAAATGAAGCAAATAATATAATAACACTAAATGCATTACACCCTTCTACAATTCTTACTATGTATTTTTGATGATACAATACTTTAATAGCGGGTTGATTTGGGTGGTTAATTAATAGTATCTCTTGATTAAAAAATCCTAACACGCTTTTTGTAAGTTCAGCAACATGCATGGTAATTCCATCTACTTCATTAGACTCAATAGTGTACTGTCTTAAAAACAAACTATATACTCCAGTCATGCTTAAATAGCATACTAAAAACTTTACTAAAAACAGTAAAAAAGAACGATTTTCTCTTAGTAGTTGTTTCAAAATATCAATTTTTAACAAAAATATAATTTTTAATCACTTACAAACCTATAATTTTGCAATAAAAATTTAATTATGGTATTTGAAGCATTAAAACCAAAAGTAATTTCTATTGTAACAAGCTCTATTGAAAGAGATGAAAAACTTCAACAAATATGCCACTTACTAGCTACATCTATAGATTACTATGACTGGGTGGGGTTTTATTTTGCTAACCATGACACAAAGACCTTACACCTAGGGCCTTATGTAGGCGCGCCTACTGACCATACGGTAATTCCTTTTGGAAAAGGAATATGTGGGCAAGTTGCCGAATCAAATACTAATTTTGTAGTACCAGATGTATCGGCGCAAGACAATTATATTGCTTGTAGTTTTACCGTAAAATCTGAAATTGTGGTACCCTTATTTGTAAATGGAATCAATATTGGACAAATTGATATTGATAGTCATGAATTAAACCCATTTACTGCTGAAGATGAGCGATTTCTAGAATTTGTTAACAAACAAGTTGCCACACTATTTAAAAGTAAATAAAATCCGTTACTATAAATTTAACTACTAATATTTTATTGTATTTCTGTATTGCAAATTAAATTTTTCTACTTAATTTTGTTTATTGTTTTTTAATTTTTTTTAAACAATATGTTTTTTCAAAAATCTAAATTGTACGATATTGTTTGTCATTGAAACAATTGTCGAACTAATGTTCAGAACGAGAACACTGTTTGCTGTAATTAAATTTTGAGTTGGATTAGTTGAAAATAAAGCAAAAGTGTTGAGAGAAAGAATTATATTTTAGGTCATTACCTTTTCAAAGAGCTTCAAGAAAATTGCAAAAAAACTTATTTTACAGCGTGTTAAAAATATTTAGCAGTTAATACATAATATAAAGACCTATTTCTAATATTAAAGTAAAAAGAAAAATGGAAAGTAAAAAGCCAGATAATATAGTTTATTCAGATGAAAAAGGATACAATGCAAGTTTTTTGCCCTATGCAACAAGCGTGGGAGCACCTATTATTAGAGTTGATGATGTAGCTGCATGGAAAAGCAGAGGCGTTATAAATGTAAATAAAGAGTTTGAAAATAAATTTAATGAACTAAAGTCAGAATATCAAAAATTAATTGAAGAATTTGAATGGAACGATATTATTTATAATTCAAAATTTTCATTTGAACCAGTAATTGGAGAAATTTATCATTTATACGTAGATAATGACAGAAATCATTTTTTATCGTTAATTCCACCTTACGAATGGAACAAGGAACATATAGGAACTTTTAAACTAAATAGTGATAAAAAATGGGTAAAACAACTTTAAAAAAAATCACCTATCATGAAATTATGAACATGGAAAAACAAGAACGTGTTCATTTTGTAAATAGCTTAGGTGGTTTCAAAAGCGTTGGGTTAATTGGAACACAAAACAGTAATAGTCAAACTAATTTAGCCATTGTAGATTCTATTATACATATTGGAAGTAATCCACCATTATTTGGTATGATTTTTCGTCCTGGTGTTGTAGCGCGTCACACTTTAGAAAATATCTTGGAAACAGGTTTTTATACTATTAACCATATTGCTGAAAAAATATACAAAAAAGCCCATCAAACCTCTGCAAGATATGATAGAAATTGTTCAGAATTTGAAAAAACTGGATTAACATCTGAATATAAAAACAACTTTTTTGCACCTTTTGTAAATGAAAGCAACGTTCAATTAGCTATGGAATTTAAAGAAAAAATATTACTTTCCATCAACAATACTGTACTAATAATTGGTGAAGTGAAAGATGTTTATTTCCCAGAAAACTGTTTACAAAAAGATGGTTTTCTTGATATTGAAAAAGCTGAAACAATAACTTGTTCTGGGTTAGACAGTTATCATAAGACAATACAGATTTCAAGATTGAGTTATGCCAAACCTGACAAAATAATCACTTTATTAATTTAATGTTGACAAAAAAAAAGATCAATATTGTGTGGTTCAAGCGAGATCTTCGTTTGATTGATAACGAAGCGCTTTTTTATGCACACCATTCCGATTTGCCATTAATGTTAATCTACATTTTCGAACCGTCAGTAATGAAGTATGACGATTCAGATATTCGTCATTGGCGATTTATCTATCAATCCATTGAGGATATAAATAAAAAACTTACTCCTTATAATTCAAAAATCTATTTTTTTTACAACGAAGTCAAAACGGTTTTCACTCAATTAATTCAAGAATATGATATAAAAAGTGTTTTTTCGCATCAAGAAATAGGAAACAAAATAACTTATGAACGTGATTTGAATATGAAGGCGTTTTTTGAGTTCAATAATATTACTTGGAATGAATTTCAAATGCACGGTGTAATTCGTAAATTAAAATCAAGAAAAGATTGGGACAAACGCTGGGAGAAAGTTATGCGCGACACACCCAAAATGATTAAAGAATCCGAACTAAATACGATAGATTTAGATTCGGGATTTTACAACCAAATTAAAGGGGCCGATTTAACAACTGAAATCACAACTCCAAATTCTAATTTCCAACGTGGTGGTGAATATTGGGCTTGGCGTTATCTATCAAGTTTTTTAAAAAACAGGCATGTAAATTATAGCAAACACATTTCTAAGCCCGCTCTAAGTAGAACGGGGTGCAGTAGAATTTCGCCATATCTTACGTATGGTAACATTAGTATGAGAATGGTATATCAATACACACTACAACACTACGAAACTTCGGAAAATAAAAGAGCGCTTAAAAATTTTATATCGCGATTACATTGGCACTGTCATTTTATTCAAAAATTTGAAGATGAATGCACAATGGAATTTGAACACATAAACAAAGCGTATAACCAATTAATTAAACCTAAAAACGACCTATTCATACTAGCGTGGCAAGAGGGAAAAACAGGTGTACCCATAGTAGATGCCTGCATGCGTTGCGTGACTACAACTGGATATATTAATTTTAGAATGCGTGCTTTAGTTGTTTCGTTTTTTGTGTATAATTTATGGCAAGATTGGCGACATTTACATTTTTTGGCACGTCAATTTTTAGATTACGAACCTGGGATTCATTATCCTCAATTGCACATGCAAGCTGGCGTTACAGGCATCAATACAATTCGAATTTACAATCCAATAAAAAATTCAGAAGAACATGATTCAGAAGGTTTATTCATTAAAAAATGGCTACCTGAATTAAAAGAAATTCCCGCACATCTGATACATGAACCTTGGAAAATGAATGAAATGGAACAACAATTTTACAATTGTGTCATAGGCAAAGATTATCCTGAGCCTATTGTAGATATAGAAAAAACAAGAAAATATGCAAGTGATATCATTTGGAATTTTAAAATGAAAAGTGAGGTAAAAAAAGAAGCGCAAAAAATTTTACAAAAACATGTATCAAATCCAACTAAAATAAACACCTCAAGCTAAAAATAGAAAGTAATGCATAAAATTTTACGTCTTGTTTTGGGCGACCAGTTAAATAGCAATCATTCATGGTTTCAAGAAAAAAACGATGCTGTTACTTATGTACTAATGGAAGTAAAAAGTGAAACAAACAATGTAAACCATCACATTCAAAAAGTAGCAGGAATATTTGCCGCCATGCGAAATTTTGCTTCTGAACTAACCGCTAAAAATCATCATGTACTATACATCAAAATAAATGATGAAAACAATCTACATTCATTTGAAAAAAACATCAAAAAGCTAATCGAACTTTACCAATTTTCCTGCTTTGAATACCAACTCCCCGATGAATATAGAGTAGACCAACATGTACAAGAACTTTGTAAAACAATCACTATTCCTTCAACGGCTTACGATACAGAACATTTTTTAAGCGAAAGAAATGAGCTCGCTACTTTCTTTGAGAATAAAAAAGGGTATTTGATGGAAAGTTTCTATCGAATGATGCGAAAAAAACACCATGTTTTGATGGAAGGCGACAAACCTTTAACGGAAAAATGGAATTATGATAGTGAAAATCGAAAGAAATTACCTAAAAATCATGTCCCTGTTCAACCGTATATTTTTAACAATGATGTTTCAGAAATTGTTGAAAATATACATGTATCAGGTATAACTACAATTGGCACTATAGATAATAAAAATTTTATTTGGCCTACAACCCGAAAACAAGCGTTTGAACTTCTTGATTTTTTCACCACATCATGTTTATGTTATTTTGGCGACTATCAAGATGCTATGTCACCCACATTATGGTCAATTTATCATTCAAGACTTTCATTTGCTTTAAATATTAAATTAATTTCTCCCCTTGAAGTAATTAATAAAGCCGTAGAAGCATGGAAATTAAATCCTGAAAAAATTGAATACAATCAACTTGAAGGGTTCGTTAGACAAATCATTGGATGGCGAGAATATATGCGGGGTATATATTGGGCAAAAATGCCCGAATATGCTACGATGAATTACTTTAATCACGAGAATACAATTCCTGAATGGTTTTGGACTGGAAAAACTAAGATGAATTGTTTGAAAGATACGATTAACCAATCTCTTTATTACGCTTATGCACATCATATTCAGCGATTAATGGTTACGGGAAATTTTGCGCTTTTAGCAGGAATTCATCCAGATGAAGTAGATGCTTGGTATTTAGGTATTTATATTGATGCTTTTGAATGGGTGGAAATTACCAACACGCGAGGCATGAGTCAGTTTGCTGATGGTGGTATTGTTGGAACCAAACCCTATGTAAGTTCTGCTTCCTATATTGATAAAATGAGTCATTATTGTGGAAGTTGTTTTTACAAAAAATCATTAAAAACAGGCGATAAAGCGTGCCCTTTTAACAGTTTGTATTGGAATTTTTATGCTAAAAATGAAGACAAATTAAGTAAAAATCCCCGAATTGGCATGATGTACAACGTTTGGCGAAAAATGAAACCCGATGATAAAGCAGCCTTATTAGAACAAGCCGATTATTATTTGAAAAACATCAATAATTTATGATAAAAAATGCACTAGTTTGGTTTAAAACCGACTTACGAATTAATGATAACGAAACACTTTTAAAAGCCATTGCTCAAAGTGAAAAGGTGATTCCCGTTTATTGTTTTGACAAATCTCATTTTGAAACCACTTCATACGGATTCAAGAAAACAGGTAGTTTTAGAGCGCAATTTTTATTGGAATCACTTTACGATTTGGATGCTAGTCTGAGAGCATTGGGTTCGGGATTGATGATTGTAAAAGGCAAGCCCGAAATAGAAATACCTAAATTGGTACAAGAATACAAAGTACAAAAAGTATTTGCCAAACGCGAAGTGGCTTTTGAAGAAAAACAAACCGAGAATAAAGTGCAACGTGAATTATTCAAATTGGGATGCGAATTAGACACATTTAGTACTAGTACACTATACCATGCTGAAGACTTGCCCTTTTCAATTAAGAATATTCCAGATGTGTTTACTAATTTTAGAAAGAAAACCGAAAAAGATTCCCAAATTAGAAAACCATTTGAAGCCCCAACAAAAATCAATTCGCCTGAAATTCCTCCATTGGAATTACCAACATTAGAAACTTTAGGTTTAACAAAAGCCACTATGGATTCTCGTACTGTGCTACAATTTAAAGGAGGTGAGACACAAGCCATGCAACGATTACAACATTATTTTTATGATTCACAATGTTTATCATCCTACAAAGAAACCCGCAACGGAATGGTGGGTGCAGATTATTCTTCTAAATTTTCGCCTTGGTTGGCATTAGGCTGTATTTCTGCTAAGACTATTTATAGTGAAGTAAAAAAATACGAATCCAAATTTGGAAATAATTCTTCAACCTATTGGCTAATTTTTGAACTCATGTGGCGCGATTATTTTAGATTTATGTTTAAAAAACACCAAACAAAATTTTTTTTATATCAAGGAATAAAAACGGAAAAAGTAAATTCAAAATCCTTGAATGAAAAGCTACTTTATAAGTGGGTAAATGGCACTACACCTTCAGATTTTATAAATGCTAATATGATAGAACTCAAATTAACAGGATTTATGAGTAATCGGGGTAGGCAAAATGTTGCAAGTTATTTTTGTAACGAACTTAATTTAGACTGGAGAATAGGTGCTGCCTATTTTGAAGAACAACTTATAGATTATGATGTTTGTAACAATTGGGGAAATTGGGCTTATTTAGCGGGTGTGGGAAATGACCCTAGAGAACATCGATACTTCAATATTGAAAAACAAGCTAATGATTATGATAAAAAAATGAAGTACAGGAACCTTTGGTTAAAATAAAATATACATACACTTGTATTTATTAAATTTATTTGTAAATTTGCACCCGTATTGAGAACAACTCAATCTACATAATAATTATTTAAAGAATATTAGCATGTATTTAACTAAAGAGAAAAAAGAAGAAATTTTTGCAACACACGGAGGTGCTGCAACAAACACAGGTTCAACAGAAGGACAAATCGCATTGTTTACTTTTAGAATCAATCACTTAACAGAGCACTTAAAAAGAAATCGTCATGATTACAATACTGAGCGTTCGTTAGTAAAGTTGGTAGGTAAAAGAAGAAGTCATTTAGACTACTTAAAGAAAAAAGACATCAACAAATATCGTGAGATTCTGAAAACGTTAAACATCAGAAAATAAATTTAGGGGGCTTTGTGCCCCTTTTTGTTTACAAAAAAAGACAGACAAAGTTTGGTTTTTCATTGGGTTACTTACAACTACAACAACACAACAACAACACAACTAAACCCTTTGTTTAATTAAGAATTTAATTTATGATTCCTAAAGCAACCCAAGAAATTATCGATTTAGGCGATGGAAGAACCATCTCAATCGAAACAGGAAAATTAGCCAAACAAGCCGATGGTTCGGTAGTTGTTCGCCTAGGAGACTGTATGCTATTAGCAACAGCCGTTTCAGCAAGAACTTCTAACCCAGGCGTTGATTTTTTACCTCTTACGGTAGATTATCGTGAAAAATTTGCCGCTGCAGGTCGTTTCCCTGGAGGATTTTTCAAAAGAGAAGCGCGTCCAAGCGACAGTGAAGTATTAACCATGCGATTAGTAGACCGTGTATTGCGTCCACTTTTTCCTGATGATTACCACGCAGAAACACAAGTTATGATTCAGTTAATGTCTCATGACGAAAATGTAATGCCAGATGCCTTAGCGGGATTAGCTGCCTCAGCTGCCTTAGCTGTTTCTGACATTCCGTTTTACAACCTAATTTCTGAAGTACGTGTAGCGCGTATTGATGGAAAATTTGTAATCAATCCAAGCAGAGAAGAATTAGAGCAATCTGACATCGACATGATGATTGGTGCTTCTAAAGATTCTGTTTGTATGGTGGAAGGTGAAATGAAAGAAATTTCAGAACACGAAATGGTTGAAGCCATTAAATTTGCCCACGAAGCTATCAAAGGACAAATCGAAGCACAAGAACGCTTAAGAGCTGCTATAGGTTCGCCAGCTTATAGAACATATGAAGGTGAAAAAGAAGATGAAGCGTATTATAAAAAAGTAAAAGCTGCAGCATACGATAAATGCTATGCTATTGCACAAGAAGCTTCAGGAAAAAGCGAAAGAACCGAAAAATTTGCTGCGGTAAAAGAAGAGGTAAAAGCGTTATTTACAGAAGAAGAATTAGCAGAAAATGGAGATTTAGTTTCTAAATATTTCTACAAAACAAATAAAGAAGCGGTTCGTAACGTAATCCTTGAAAAAGGACTTCGTTTAGACGGTAGAAAAACAACTGAAATCAGACCTATTTGGTGTGAAACCGATTACTTACCTTCAGTTCATGGTTCGTCTATCTTTACGCGTGGAGAAACGCAAGCTTTAGCAACCGTAACTTTAGGAACATCTAGAGAAGCAAATCAAATTGATTCTCCATCTGAACAAGGTGAAGAAAAATTCTATTTACACTACAACTTCCCTCCTTTCTCTACTGGTGAAGCAAAACCATTAAGAGGAACTTCAAGAAGAGAAGTAGGTCATGGAAACTTAGCACAACGTGCGTTAAAAAATATGGTTCCTGCAGATTGTCCTTACACTATTCGTATCGTTTCTGAAGTATTAGAATCTAATGGTTCTTCTTCTATGGCAACAGTATGTGCAGGAACAATGGCCTTAATGGATGCGGGTGTACAAATGGTAAAACCCGTTTCTGGAATTGCCATGGGATTAATCACTGACGGTGAAAAATTTGCCGTATTATCTGATATCTTAGGAGACGAAGATCACTTAGGAGATATGGACTTTAAAGTGACGGGAACGGCTGACGGTATTACTGCTTGCCAAATGGACATCAAAATCGAAGGATTGCGTTATGATATTATGGAACAAGCTTTAGGTCAAGCACGTGACGGACGTTTACATATATTAGGTAAAATTACTGAAACTATTGCTACGCCAAGAGAAGATGTTAAAAAACACGCACCAAAAATTATCACCAGAACTATTCCTGGTGCATTCATTGGCGCTTTAATTGGTCCTGGTGGAAAAGTAATTCAAGAATTACAAAAAGCTACAGGAACTACAATTGTTATTAATGAAGTTGACGAACAAGGCGTTGTTGAAATCTTAGGAACAGATCCAGACGGAATTGCAGCAGTATTGGCTAAAATTGATTCAATTATCTTTAAACCAACGATGGGAGAATCTTATGAGGTAAAAGTAATTAAAATGCTTGATTTTGGAGCGGTTGTAGAATATACTGCAGCGCCTGGAAACGAAGTTTTATTACACGTATCTGAATTAGCCTGGGAACGTACAGAAAACGTAACTGATGTAGTGAATATGGGCGATGTATTTATGGTAAAATACTTAGGTATCGACCCTAAAACACGTAAAGAAAAAGTTTCTCGTAAACAATTATTACCTCGTCCACCAAGAGAAGAGAAAAAAGATGACGCGCCAAAAGCATAATCTTAGTTTATAATGCATTAAAAAATCCCGATAAATAATTATCGGGATTTTTTTATTATTATTTTTTTAATGTTTATGTAACTTTTTTGAAACTTCTTACGTATAACTATCAGAAATAACAAAAAAGCAAGGAGACCCATACAATGAGACAGCTTAAAATTACTAAGCAGGTTACCAATCGTGAAACTGCGTCATTAGATAAATATTTACAAGAAATAGGTAAGGTAGATTTAATTACTGCCGACGAAGAAGTAGAGTTAGCACAACGCATTAAAGCGGGTGACCAACGTGCTTTAGAAAAATTAACGAAAGCTAATTTACGTTTCGTTGTTTCGGTAGCTAAACAATACCAAAATCAAGGTTTAACGCTTCCCGATTTAATTAACGAAGGGAATTTAGGATTAATTAAAGCGGCACAACGTTTTGATGAAACGCGTGGTTTCAAATTTATTTCGTATGCGGTGTGGTGGATTCGTCAATCTATTTTACAAGCTTTAGCAGAACAATCACGTATCGTTCGTTTACCATTGAATAAAATTGGTTCTATTAATAAAATTAATAAGATGTATGCCTTATTAGAGCAATCTAATGAGCGTCCACCTTCTGCAGAAGAAATTGCTAAGGAATTAGACATGACCGTAAATGACGTAAAAGAGTCTATGAAAAACTCAGGGCGTCACTTATCCATGGATGCACCACTTGTAGAAGGTGAAGATTCTAATTTGTACGATGTATTACGTTCTGGTGAATCGCCAAATCCAGATAGAGAATTAATCCACGAATCACTTCAAACTGAAATTGAACGCGCTCTTGAAACCTTAACACCAAGAGAAGCCGATGTCGTTCGTTTATATTTTGGACTAGGTGATCAACATCCTATGACTTTAGAAGAAATAGGAGAAACATTTGACTTAACCCGCGAGCGTGTTCGTCAAATCAAAGAAAAAGCAATCAGAAGATTAAAACACACTTCGAGAAGTAAAATTTTAAAAACATACTTGGGTTAACACTTCGACAGGCTCAGTGTGACTCTATAAAGATAACAATAATCTAAAACTACGTTTTTTGATTGATAATTAAAACTCCGGTAATCAGCCGGAGTTTTGTTTTTTAAAAACTTCAGAATTCAAAATTTGAAGTTGAATATTCAAAATTCTAAAAATGAAAGTTTATAATTTGTACATTTGCAAAAAGATGAAATATTCAATATTGAATAACGAATTTTGAAATCTACAATAAACAACATAACTACAACATGAAAAATACTTTAATAGCACCCTCTATTTTAGCTGCAGATTTTGCAAATCTCCAAAAAGAAATTGCCATGGTTAATAAAAGTGAAGCCGATTTGTTTCACATTGACATTATGGATGGTGTATTTGTGCCTAATATTTCTTTTGGGATGCCTGTATTAGAAGCTATAAAGAAGCATGCAAAAAAAAGCTTAGATGTACATTTAATGATTGTTGATCCTGACAGATACATTAGTACATTTAAAAAATTAGGCGCAGATGTTTTAACCGTACATTATGAAGCATGCACGCATTTACACCGAACTCTTCAAGCTATTAAAGCAGAAGGAATGAAAGCAGGTGTAGCGCTAAACCCTCACACACCTGTAGCCTTACTAGAAGACATCATTAAAGACATAGATTTAGTATGTATAATGAGTGTTAATCCTGGTTTTGGCGGACAATCTTTTATAGAACGTACCTATGATAAAGTAGCTCAATTAAAAGAAATGATTCGCAGAAATAAAGCAAACACGCTAATTGAAATTGATGGCGGTGTCACTAATAAAAACGCAAAACAACTTGCTGAAGCTGGCGCAGATATTTTAGTAGCCGGTAGCTATGTTTTTAGTGCTAAAGACCCTTTAGATACTATTGCCAATTTAAAAGCAATTACAAAATAAAAAGAGGCTGTCCAAAAAATCATTTATTGTCAAGTTACCCTGAAACTTTGGGCTTATTTTAGCTTCTATAAATAGTTGATATTCAATACTTATAGATTCAAAACAACAAGATTATCACTTTTTTAGACAGCTTTTTATTTGCCTATTGTCCTTGTCCCATTGAATATTTAGGAATTCCGTCAAATGTGTATAAATTCTCAGTTTTGACAACATCTAAATTATGATCAAACAAGGAATTTAATAACGCTAATATATCCTTGCTTGAAATTTTTTTATTAGGCTCTTTTTCAAATCTACATCTCCAATGATCTGTACAAAAAGTTTCTTCTAGTCCATTTGGCCATACTTTTACACCTCTATTTGTAATCATTTTTAAAATGATATCTTCTTTTTTTGTAGCTTCAATTAATGTATTTGCTAGCAACTCAGAATTCCTATCTTTAAAATGAATAAAAATATCTACTCCAACCAATTCTTTAGTTTGAGATGCTTTAGGTTTTGAAATTGGCAATACAATTATAGAGTCTGCTGGTGGTATGGCAGCTTGTAATACTTTTGGAATTTCATGTAAATTATTTATTATAGCTTCCGCAAATTCTTTGGTTCCAACTAATTCTTTACTAGTTGAAACATTAAAAATATCTGCTGTATGAATACCATCTTCAATAGTTTTCAACCATGCATTTAGAATTAAAGATGCATGATTAGTTAATCCCATATGAAGTAACATTGAAATACCCGCATGTAATAAACCAGAAGGATTAGCTTTATTTTGACCCGCTATATCAGGTGCAGAACCATGTATAGCTTCGAACATTGCACAAGAAGTACCTATGTTTACTGAACCAACTAAACCCACCGAACCTGCAACTTCTGCTGCAATATCTGAAATAATATCTCCATATAAATTTGAAGTTACTATAACATCGAATGACTCAGGCTTAGCCGCTAATCTAGCTGCACCTATATCAATAATCATGTGATTAGCTTCTATTTCTGGATATTCGATTGCAATTTCATTAAATATTTGATGGAATAATCCATCTGTTTGCTTCATAATATTGTCTTTACTAAAACAAGTTACCTTTTTCCGTCCATATTTTTTTGCATACTCAAAAGCGTATCTAATTATTTTTTCAGAACCAGGTCTTGAAATTAATTTTAAACATTGTACCACTTCATCTGTTTGTTGATGCTCTATACCAGCATATAAATCTTCTTCATTTTCCCTGATTATTACTACATTCATGTTAGGAAAATTCGAAAATACATAGGGACAATAAGATTGAGTTGGCCTAATATTTGCAAATAATCCAAGTGTTTTACGCATCGTCACATTCAAACTTTTATATCCTCCTCCCTGCGGCGTAGTAATAGGGGCTTTAAATAATACTTTTGTCTTTAATATGCTTTCCCAAGAGGACTGACTTATTCCGGAAGCATGTCCTGCTAAATATACTTTTTCACCAATATCAATAGTTTCATATTCCAAAGGAACTTGTGCCGCATTAAAAATGTTTAACACTACATCCATAATTTCAGGACCTATACCATCTCCTTTTGCAATTGTAATTTTTTTCATATGTAGATTATTATTTATTGTTTAAAGTTTATGTGATATCACTTTTCTTTGTTTGTTTTTGAATAGAAACGAGTTTGTTAATGGCGATTTCATGTGATTTTTTTTAGCTAATATGATTTAGCAAATTTCTAAACAATAAATGATAAGTTTTTATTTATATTTTATATTTTTTACATAAATATATTTTATAATAAAAACATATTACAAAAGAATAAATAAAACAAAACTCTGCAACCGATCAATAAAGATTAGTTGTAGAGTTTTTAATAATTCGTGACCTCGAAGGGAGTCGAACCCCCAACCGCTGGAGCCGAAATCCAGTGCTCTATCCAATTGAGCTACGAGGCCATTTTAGCAGATTATACTATTAACCTAAAAGCTTTTTAACCAAAGTAGAAATTGTTTTTCCATCGGTTTGTCCTGCTAGAGCTTTTGAAGCCATTCCCATTACCTGACCCATAGAAGCCATTCCTGAAAATCCGCCTTCAGTAATTATTTTTGATACAATAGCCTCTACTTCTGCCTCTGATAACTGAGCAGGTAAAAACTGTTCAATTACAGCAATTTGAGCCAATTCTGGTTCGGCTAAATCGGTTCTACCTTGTTCTGTGAATATAGTAGCGCTATCTTTTCTTTGTTTTACTAATCGTTGGAGCATTTTTACTTCATCTTCTTCCGATAAAGTATCAGTAGCTCCCGATTCTGTTTTAGCTAATATAATAGCTGATTTTATAGCTCTTAAAGCTTCCAAAGCAACTGTGTTTTTTGCTTTCATAGCTTCTTTCATGTGCTCCATTATTTTTGATTCTAAGCTCATATTTTTAGATTTAGATTGTTTTACTTTTTTTATATTGTGTAGCCTACCCCAGATAGCAGCGGCATCTCCCGATTTATCGGGAATATAGCGAATAGCTGGAAGAAGGTCCTAAAAAACAAAAGTAATAAAAAAACCTGAAATTGAACTTTCAGGTTTTCTACTCAATGATATAATTTAGGTTAGTTAATCCACATTATCGTGTAAAAATGAATTATTTGAACGCAACTGCACATCGTCATTACTATCAAGTCCTAATGACATTCTCGATTGTTGGTTTTGATTTGGCATACTCGTTACATCTATACCTAATCTTTTGAATGCAGGCTCTTTTTCTAATTCATCTATGCGCCCTGGATTATTGAACTTATAATTAAAATCTTTTAATTTTCTTTTACGCTCTTCTGCTCTCGCTTTTAAGGTTTCTTCAATAGACATTTCTAAAGGCGAATTATCTAAAGCATGTGGCGCATCAAAAGCTACTTCTGTTTGTTTTATCGTAAAATTTAGCTCAGCTTCAATAGGCTCTGCCACTTTATTTACTTCCGCTACGGGCTCGGCTACCATTTCTATTTCTTCTTCTAGAGAATAACGAATAATGCCGTTTTCATTCATTTCAGTAACAGGCAATACTTGAACGGGTTCATTCACGCTCATGTGATTCACTTCATTTGAAAAATCAAAAACAATAGGTGTTTCTACTTCTTTTGTATCGAATAAATCTAATGAAAATGATACTTCTTCCTCTTTACCTTTAACAAATTCTGGAGCAATTACTTCAATCTCTCTAACTTGAGAGGAAATAATTTCAAATTCTTGCGCAATAGACTGAACTGGATGCGCAACTGGTGTTTCTATTTGAACTTGTGGTGATACGAATTCAAAAGTTACATCTATGTTTTTTAAGAAATCAGTTGTAGGAATTAAATCGGAAACAGGTTCTTGAACGAATTGAGGTGTTTCCACTTCAAACTCATTTAAATCAAATACAATTCTAGGTTCTGTTTCCTGTAGTACTTCCTTTGCCGCAGTTACTTGTTCTTCTACAATTGTTTCTTTACTAGGAGCTGTAGGTAAAACTGCATGTGGCGTTAAATTATGCACTGCTTTTTGTTCAGCATCTAACGTGTGAATAATTTTTTTAGGTTCTGCGTTTACAATTTCAATTTGTTGGTCAATGTTAAACCCCGTAGCAATTACAGTTACAGAAATAGCTTCGCCTAGTTTTTCATCTTCACCCACACCCATAATGATGTTTGCGTTGTGACCTGCTTCAGATTGAATATATTCATTAATTTCACTAATTTCATCGATAGTAATTTCGTTAGAGCCAAACGTGATAAGCAACAATACATTTTTGGCACCTGCAATTTTATTATCGTTTAATAAGGGTGAATCTAATGCTTCAACGATTGCGGTTTTAGCTCTTTCTGGACCTTCAGCAACAGAAGATCCCATAATAGCTGTTCCACTATCACTCAATACTGTTTTAGCATCTTTTAAATCAATATTCATTGTTAAGTGATTTGTAATCACTTCTGCAATGCCTTTAGAAGCAGTAGCTAATACTTCATCAGCCTTAGAAAAACCAGCTTTAAAGCCCAAGTTTCCATAAACTTCCCTTAATTTATTATTATTAATAACAATTAAAGAGTCGACTTGTTTTCTTAATCTTTCAACTCCTTCTAAAGCTTGTTCTGATCTAGATTTCCCTTCAAACTGGAATGGGATAGTTACGATACCTACAGTTAGAATACCTCTTTCTTTAGCCAATTGAGCAATTACGGGAGCTGCACCTGTACCTGTTCCGCCGCCCATACCAGCGGTAATAAATACCATCTTAGTATTAGCGTCTAGCATTTTTTCAATTTCTTCAATGCTTTCAAGGGCTGCCTGATGACCTACTTCTGGTTTTGCACCTGCACCTAATCCTTCGGTTAAATTAACCCCCAACTGGATTTTATTTGGCACTGGGCTACTTTGTAGGGCTTGTGAGTCTGTATTACAAACCACAAAGTCAACACCTATGATACCTTGTTTAAACATGTGGTTGATAGCGTTGCTTCCGCCGCCACCTACTCCGATAACTTTAATTACGTTTGATTGATTTTTAGGTAAATCAAAAGTAATGTTTCCAAATTCGTTGTTGCTCTCCATATATTTGGCTATTTATTCTGTAACTATTTTATTCTGCGTTGTCTAAAAACTCTTTAATTTTTCCAAGAAGATTATTAAAATCATATCTTCTTTTTTGTGGCTCTTCTTGTTGAGGTGCCGTTTGCACTTCTTCTTCTAAAGCTGTTTCATTCTGAATAGGTTGCTCCGTAAGTTTTTGAACCACTACAGGCTCTTCTTTTTTCATTTCAACAAATGGAGTAGCACTATCCAAATTATTTCTCAAACTTTCCATAACCAACCCCACAGATGTTGCATATAATGGGCTAGAAAGTTCGTCATCAGAATTTCCTGCTAAATGCTCATTTGGATACCCTATTCTTGTATCCATTCCTGTAATATATTCTACTAACTGTTTTATATGGTTTAACTGCGAACCGCCTCCTGTTAAAACAATTCCGGCAATTAATTTTTTCTTTGGCTCTTCATGTCCATATTGTTTAATTTCTGCATATACTTGTTCGATGATTTCTACTACTCTTGCATGAATAATCTTAGACAAGTTTTTCAATGAAATTTCTTTTGGTTCTCTTCCTCTAAGACCTGGTATCGAAACAATTTCATTGTCTTTATTTTCTCCTGGCCAAGCTGAACCAAAACGTGTTTTTAATAATTCTGCTTGCTTTTCAATGATAGAACAGCCTTCTTTAATATCGTCTGTAATTACGTTTCCTCCAAAAGGAACAACAGCCGTATGTCTAATAATTCCATCTTTAAAAATAGCTAAATCTGTTGTCCCACCACCTATATCAATCAATGCTACACCAGCTTCTTTTTCTTCCTGACTCAAAACAGCATCAGCCGATGCTAATGGCTCTAGAGTTAAACCTGTTAATTCTAATCCTGCACTTTTAACGCATCTGCCTAAATTTCGAATAGAAGCCGCTTGCCCTACCACGATATGAAAGCTAGATTCTACTCTACCTCCATACATCCCTACAGGTTCTTTTATTTCTGCCTGACCATCAATTTTAAATTCTTGAGGTAAAGCATGTATAATTTCTTCTCCAGGAAGCATGGCTAAATTTTGCACTTGACTTGTTAACAATTCAATATCGTATTCACCAATCACTTCATCTGGATTTTTTCTACTAATATAATCACTGTGCTGAATACTACGAATATGTTGGCCGGCGATACCCACCACTACATCATTAATTTTGTATCCTGAATTATTTTCTGCTTCAGCAACCGCTTGTTGAATAGATTGTATAGTTTGAGTAATATTATTAACAACTCCTCGGTGTACACCTAAACTTTTCGATTTACCTACGCCAAGAATTTCTAATTTACCATATTCATTTTTCTTGCCAATCATAGCTACAATCTTTGTTGTACCTATATCTAATCCTACTGCAATACTTTCTTTACTCATAATGCTATTCATTTATTTTGAACACACAACTTGTTGTGTGAACATTAAATTTATTGATTTATATTTATCTAACAGTGTATCTTTTTGTGCGTATTGATAAAATGCTTTATAATTTCTAAATTTTTTATCAATTAAAATTGGTCTTCCAAAAACAATTTCATAATTATGCTCTCTCGTGAACATTTTCATACTTCCATTATCAAAAATTTCGACAGCAATTATATTTTTCTTCAAAAAATCATCTTCATTAATTGCCTTAAATGTTTGCGCAAAACCCTTTTTAAAATGACCGTTTACATTTCCTTTAACAAGAGGAACTCTTGCCGAATAAATATCAGACATTTCAAAAACGCTACCGTTTTTATCAACATAAAAATTTCGGTTATCGTTAACAACTCTTGCGATTGGGGATCTTTGTTTTATTTTAGTTATTAACATTCCGTCTTCAGAAGTATAAACCTCTGCTTTTTCGATAAATGGATGCTTTTGCAACACACTTTCTAGATACTTCAAATCTAATTGTTCTTTTTTTAATGTAGAAGACTGTTTTAAATTTTGTATTAACAAGTTATTAACCATTTGATGTGTTAAAAACATTTTACTATCCCCTTGAAAATCAATTCTAATGTTATCGATTTTTCGTTGTTGATTTCTCTGCAAGGCAAAAGAATATAAAAACACTACCAAAACTAGGAGTAAAACTAAACGAATATTTTGCCAATTTAACCTTTTCATTTGCTTGTTTTTTTTATCTTTTTGTTTAACTGAAAAATAGGTCCTGTCGCGCTACTTATCAACAAATTTATTACATCAATTCTTTCTTAATATCTTTAACCATTTCACCAATATCACCTGCTCCAATGGTTACAAAAACAGTTGCATTTGAATGTTTAAAAACTTGTATCAATTCTTTTTTATCTACTAATTTTTTAGTTGGATTATTAATTTTATTTAACAACCAAGTTGAATTTATACCTTCAATTGGCAATTCTCTTGCTGGATAAATTTCAAGTAATACTATCTCGTCAAATTTTGCTAGGCTTTCGGCAAAACCATCGGCAAAATCTTTGGTTCGACTAAACAAATGCGGCTGAAAAGCAGCAATAATTTTCTTTCCTGGATACAATTCACGAACTGCCTGATGGACTGCATTTATTTCAGTAGGATGGTGTGCATAATCATCAATATACACTCTATTCTCTTCTCGTATTTGAAATGAAAAACGACGTCTGATACCTTTAAAACTAGCTAAAGCAGCGCAAATTTTATCATTTGAAACTCCATAGGATTTTGCCATTGCGAAAGCCAATAATGCATTTGTTAAATTGTGATGTCCAGGTAAACCAAATTTTACATTTTGCACTAATTCCGTTGGCGTTTTAACATCAAACACATAAAATCCGTTTTCGATACGAATATTTTGTGCTGAAAAATCGGAATCGCTTGATACTCCAATGGTTATTCCTTCAAGAGGTAATCCTTTTATGATGTATAAATTTTCTTTTGAAGTTTTGCCCGCAAATTCCCTAAATGATGCTTCAATATGTGCTGCATCTCCATAAATATCTAAATGATCTGCATCCATAGAGGTTATACAAGAAACATTTGGATGTAAATGTAAAAAGGAGCGGTCAAACTCATCTGCTTCAACAACAGTTACTGTTTTACCTGAGCCAATTAAATTTGAATTATAATTTTCAACAATTCCGCCTAAAAAAGCAGTAACATCTACTCCACTTTCATACAAAACATGTCCTAAAATACTTGATGTTGTAGTTTTTCCATGTGTGCCCGCTACAGCAAAACAATAAGTGTCTTTCGTGATTAAACCTAATACTTCGGCGCGTTTTTTAATGGTATATTCTCGTTCTATAAAATAATTCCACTCTGAATGCGAAACAGGAACAGCGGGAGTGACCACTACCAAGGTGTTTTCACTGTAAAAATCTTTAGGAATTAAATTAATATTATCCTCAAAATGAATAGCTAAACCCAATGCTTGCAACTCGTCTGTTAATTGCGTTTCGGTTTTATCATAACCCGCTACATTTTTACCAATATATTGAAAATAACGCGCCAAAGCACTCATGCCGATGCCTCCTATACCGATAAAATAGACGTTATGTATTTGGTTTAGATTCATGTTTAGTTAAATTGTTTAACTGATAATTTGTTTAGTTGATTAGTTTGATAATTTCATCAACTATTTCTTTTGTAGCGTTTGGTTTAGCTAATTTTTTTATGTTTTGACTTAATTCTATTTGCACATTTTCATTTGAAATGATATCTGAAAATGTCGTTTCAAATTTATCATTCAATTCGTTTTCTTTTAGAAGAATTGCTCCTTTTTTATCTGCAATAGCTTTGGCATTTTTCGTTTGATGATCTTCTGCTACATTTGGCGATGGAATGAAAATCGTAGGTTTTCCGACGATACATAATTCCGAAACCGATGAAGCACCAGAACGCGAAACAATAATATCTGCTGCTGCATAAACTAAATCCATACGATCAATAAAAGCAACTACTTGAACATTATTATTATCATTGTATTTTGAATAATCATTTAAATACAATTTACCACATTGCCAGATGATTTGAATGTTTTGGCTTAGTAGAAAGTCCAATTCTTTTTCAATTAATTGATTGATTCTTCTTGCGCCTAAACTTCCACCTAAAACCAATATCGTTTTTTTTGATTCATCTAACTTAAAATAAGCATTCGCTTCACTTTTATTTGCTTGAAGCAATAAATCTTGACGTACCGGATTACCTGTTAGTATAAGTTTTTCTTTTGGAAAAAATCGTTCCAAATTTTCATACGCTACACAAATCGCATTGGCTTTTTTAGCTAGTAATTTATTTGTAATTCCCGGATATGAATTTTGCTCTTGTATAACTGTTGGAATTCCTAACATAGACGCTACTTTTAAAACCGCTCCACTTGCAAAACCTCCAGTTCCTATAACAACATCTGGTTTGAATTGTTTTAAAATAAAAAATGATTTTACTAAACTTGAAACTAATTTTACAGGAAATAACATGTTTTGAAACGTTACTTTTCGTTGCAAACCCGCTATCCATAATCCTTTAATTTCATAACCAGCTTGAGGCACTTTTTGCATTTCCATTTTATCTTGCGCACCCACAAAAAGGAATTGCGCTTCTGGAAAACGTGCTTTTAATTCGTTGGCAATAGCCACTGCAGGATAAATATGTCCTCCAGTGCCGCCACCGCTAATTATGAATTTTGGTTGTTTCATCTATTCTTTATTTCTTACGCTATTCATAGGATTTTGTCCGTTATACAAACTATCTTCTTCATCTTTACTTAATTCTTCTCTAATTGAGTATTTTATTTCCTCAATTTTTTGCTGGTTTACATCTACTCCTTCTTCATTCATTATTATTACTTCTCTTTCTACAAGACGTTGAAGCGCTTCTTCTCTTTGTTTTTCTTCTAATAAATCAGCGGCCATTTCATCTTCTTTTTTGGTTACACTTAAAATAATACCCAAAGACAAACAAGTCATCCAAATGGATGTACCTCCACTACTTATTAAGGGTAAAGGTTGTCCGGTAACGGGTAATAATTCTACTGCTACGCCCATATTAATAAATGCCTGAAATATGATAGGAAAACCTAGTCCTACTATCAATAATTTTCCAAAAAGTGTTGGGGCTTTATTTGACCTGACTAAAAATCTGAAAAATAAAATCATATATATGAATACTAAAGCATACCCTCCTATCATTCCATACTCTTCAACGATAATTGCAAAAATAAAATCGGAAGACGATTGTGGTAAAAAATTCTTTTGCACACTTTTTCCTGGACCTAGGCCTTGAATTTTCCCAGAAGCAATAGCTATTTTAGCTTTTTCTATTTGGTAATCATCTTCATCTGGTTTGTCTGTTGAGAATCGTTCTACACGTGCTTTCCAAGTTGAAACCCTACTAAAATATTTATTTGTTGGAAAAGCCATATACAACAAAACAAACAAAGAAATACCTATTAGTGCTAAACCAAAAATATAACCTAAATACTTTAAAGGATATTGGCCTACATAGACCAACATACAAACCATTGCAAAAATCAAAGCTGCTGTAGAAAAATTTGAGGGTAAAATGAAAATTAATACCGCTCCAACTGGGAACCACAATTTTAACAACGATTCTTGAAATGTATAAGATGTATTATGCATTTTTGCTAACGTTCTAGCCACATATACCATTAAAATAGTAGAGGCAAATGTTGATGTTTGAAATGAAAAACCTATAAACGGAATTTCTATCCATCTACTTGCATTAGCACCGCCTATTACTTTTCCTTGCGAAAGGGTATAAGCTAACAAAAGTATTACCAAAGGCATTCCTAATAAAGAAAACTTTTTATACCTTTCATAATGAAATTTGTGTGCAATAAATACTATTAATAACCCAATGGAAATATGTGCCAAATGTTTGACTAAAAATCCTAAAGTAGATGCTTTTCCTTCACTAACTGTATACACCAAATTTGTACTGGCACTATACACAGGCAAAAAAGAAGCAATAGCCAACAAGGCAATCATTGCCCATATAGTTTTATCTCCCCTAAGAAATTTAAACTTTTCCATTTCTTTACTTATAAATTTTGAACAGCTTGCTTAAATTGACGCCCTCTATCTTCATAATTTTCAAACAAATCAAAACTTGCACAAGCAGGCGACAATAAAACGGTGTCTCCCTTTTCTGCTATTTTATTTGCTATTTTGACTGCTTCATGCATTGAAGTAGTTTCAACTAAAACTTCTACGACATTTTCAAATTTTTCTACTAATTTTTTGTTATCTACTCCTAAGCAGATAATACCACGTACTTTTTCTCTCACTAACGGCATTAATTCATCATAATCATTTCCTTTATCGACACCGCCTACAATCCAAACAGTAGGTGTTGTCATACTATCCAAAGCAAAAAATGTAGCATTTACATTAGTTGCTTTTGAATCATTAATGTATTGTACATTTTGAATTTTTAAAACTTTTTCCAATCTATGTTCAGCCCCTTGAAAGTTCGTCAAACTTTCTCTGATTGTTTCTTTTCTTATTTTCATTAATTGTGCAACTGTTGTTGCTGCCATAGCGTTTTTTACGTTATGTTTTCCTTCTAGTGCAAGTTGGTGAATTGGCATAGTAAAAATATCTTGGTTTAGGTTTATATTCATGTTATTTTCATCTACACTTCCTCCAAAATCTAATTGTTTAGTTAATGAAAAAGGAATTGTAGTTGCTTTAATTGTATGTTTTTGAAGCCAATTTGAAATGGCCTCATCATCTGCATCAATAATTAAATAATCAGATGCTGTTTGATTCATTGTTATTCTAAATTTTGCATCGATGTACAAATTGTAATCATAATTATATCGATCTAAATGATCTGGGCTAATATTTGTAATTATCGCAATATGTGGTTTGTATGTTGAAATTCCATCTAATTGAAAACTACTTAATTCTAACACATACACATCATATTTGTTTTCGGCTACTTGCCAAGCAAAACTTTTTCCAATATTACCTGCCAGTCCAACGTTTAAATTGGCTTGTTTTAACAAATGATACGTTAATAAAGTGGTAGTAGTTTTTCCATTACTGCCAGTAATTCCAATAGTTATAGCCTCTGTAAAAGGTGCCGCAAATTCTATTTCAGAAATTACTGGAATAGCAGCATCCTTTAATTTTTTTACTATTGGTGCTTTATCTGGTATACCGGGACTTTTCATAACCACATCCGCATTCATAATTAATACTTCAGTATGTTTTTCATCTTCCCAAGCAATTCCATTATTTGAAAGAACTTCTCTATAATTTTCTTTTATTTTACCAAAATCGGACACAAAAACATCATAGCCTTTTTTCTTACCTAATAGAGCAGTACCTACTCCGCTTTCGCCTCCACCTAAAACTACTAATCTCATATTATCTTAGTTTTAAGGATACCAATGAAAAAATGGCTAATAAAATGGCTACAATCCAAAATCTAGTAACAATTTTACTTTCATGATAGCCTTTCTTTTGATAATGATGGTGCAAAGGCGACATTAAAAAAATGCGTTTCCCTTCACCATATTTTTTCTTTGTGTATTTAAAATAACTAACCTGCAACATAACGGATAAATTTTCTGCTAAGAAAATACCACACAATACAGGAATCATTAATTCTTTTCTTACTGCTATTGCAATAACTGCTATGATTCCACCTATAGTTAAACTCCCTGTGTCGCCCATAAAAACTGTTGCTGGATAGGTATTGTACCATAAAAATCCAATCAACGATCCTACAAAAGCAGCAATATAAATGGTCATTTCTCCTGAATTAGGTATATACATAATATTCAGGTATTCTGAAAAAATGATATTTCCTGAAATAAAGGCGAAAATACCTAATGCAAGTACAGAGATGGCCGATGTTCCTGCTGCTAGTCCATCAATACCATCTGTTAAATTGGCACCGTTTGAAACCGCTGTAATTATAAAAATTACTACTGGTATAAAGATTAACCAAGCATAATTTTCATAGCCATCTCCCATAAACGAAAGTACTTCTGCATAATCAAACGTATTATCTTTTAAAAATGGAATGGTAGTTTCTGTAGACTTTACTTCAGGTGAAGTTGTTTTGATAACGCTGTGTATGCCTTGTTTTTCAATAGAAAGCTCTTTTTTTATTGTTACAGCAGGATGAAAATACAATACCGTTCCCACAATAATGCCTAATCCAACTTGACCTATTACTTTAAAAATACCTTTTAGTCCTTCTTTATCTTTTTTAAAGACTTTAATATAGTCGTCTAAAAAGCCTATTAAGCCCATCCAAATTGTGGTAATTAACAATAATATGATGTATATATTATCAAGTTTTGCCAAAAGCAATACAGGAATTAATGTAGATAGAATAATAATAATTCCGCCCATTGTTGGTGTGCCTGCTTTTTGAGTTTGTCCTTCCAATCCTAATTCACGAACTGTTTCTCCAACTTGTTGTTTTCTTAAAAAATTGATAATTTTTTTACCGTATATAGTAGAAATCAACAAAGATAAAATAATGGCCAAACCTGAACGAAAAGTGATATACTGAAACACTCCTGCGCCGGGAAAATCAAATGCTTTATCTAAATATTTAAAAAAGTAGTATAACATATTTTCGTTTTTTAGTAATTATTTTCCTAATTGTTGTATGAGCTCTTTGGCAATTTTTAAATCATCAAAATCCTGACGCTCTCCATTAATTTCTTGATACGTTTCATGACCTTTACCTGCAATTAAAATGATATCGCCTGGTTTTGCTAGTTGACAAGCGGTTTTAATAGCTTGCTTTCTATCTAAAATAGATACTGTTTTTTTAAAATTTTGTCCTTCTACACCTGACTCCATTTCATCAATAATAGTTTGCGGATTTTCAGTTCTAGGGTTATCCGATGTAAATATGGCTGTATTACTTAATGATGAAGCTATGTTTGCCATAATTGGTCTTTTCGTTTTATCCCTGTCGCCGCCACAGCCCACAACTGTAATAAGTTGCTCATTTTTAGTACGAATATCTTCTATTGTTTTTAATACATTTTCCAATGCATCTGGCGTATGCGCATAATCAATAATCGTAGTGATTTTTGTATCAGAAATAAAATATTGAAATCTCCCAGAAACGCTTTCTAATTCTGAAAGTAAACGTAAAGCTTCTACATTTTCCAAGCCTAATTCAAGCGCCACGCCATATATTGCCAAAACGTTATATGCATTAAATGAGCCAATTAATTTTACCCAAACCTCATCATTATTAATTTTCATTAACAATCCTGATAATTGATTTTCTAATATTTGGGCTCTAAAATCGGCATAGCTTTTTAAAGCATATGTTTTTTTTCGAGCATGTGTATTTTGAAGCATTATTGTGCCATTTTTATCATCTGCATTTGTTAATGCAAAAGCTGTTTTAGGCAAATGATCAAAAAATTCTTTTTTAACATCTCTATATTCTGCAAATGTTTTGTGGTAATCTAAATGATCATGAGAAAGATTAGTAAATACACCGCCTTCAAAATGCAAAGCTTCTGTTCGTTTTTGATGAATACCATGAGAACTTACTTCCATAAAACAAAATTCACAACCTGCTTCAACCATTTCATTTAAATAATGATTGATAGTTAACGAATCTGGTGTCGTATGTGTAGCGCCATAAATTGTTTCATCAACTACAATTTTAACTGTAGATAGCAATCCTACCTTATACCCTGTTCTTTTAAATAATTGATACAGCAAAGATGCAATTGTCGTTTTTCCGTTTGTACCTGTAACGCCTACTAATTTTAATTTTGAAGAAGGATTATCATAGTAATTAGCGGCTAAATGTGCTAATGCCGCATTTGAACTGATAACTTTAACATAAGTAACGCCTTCTGTAAAGACGGCTGGAAACGTTTCACAGATTATTAATTTGGCACCTAATGAAATTGCCTTTTCAATAAATAAATGTCCGTCTGATAGTACTCCTTTAATAGCTACAAAGACATCATTTAATTCTATCTTTCTAGAATCAAATTCAATCTTATTTATAGTAATGCTTGTTGAACCATGCACGGCTTCAATAGGCACTTTATATAATATGTCTTTAGCTATTTTCATTTATGACAATTCTAATGTAATTACTTGGTTTTTCTTAAAACTAGTTCCAGGCGCTATAGATTGTGATTTTACTTTCCCTATACCTGTTACTTTTACTTTCAACCCTAAATTTTCTAAAATTGAGATTGCATCCATCCCCGGCATTCCTTTTACATCAGGAATTTGAGTGGCATTTCCTTGCGATTTAGAATAATAGGTAGCGTAGTCAACCTCGTGCTTTTTATTTTTTACCTTAACAGATTCAAACTTATTTGTAGATGGCACGTCTGTAAATATTTTTTGTGCAATTCTTTTAAAAACGGGCCCAGCCACATCTGCCCCATAATACCCTACTGTTTTATCTGGTTTATGTACTACAACAATACATGAATATTTTGGATGGTCTGCAGGAAAATAACCTACAAACGAAGAGGCATAATACATATCAGAAGTATTATAATTTACTTGTGCTGTTCCTGTTTTACCCGCCATTGAAAAATCGGCTGAATATAAACTTTTACCAGTTCCTTTCTTGACTACATTTTCAAGGACTTTTTTAATTTTTGCCAAGGTTTCGTCTGAACATATTTTCGGATTAATAACTTCTGGCTCATATTTTTTAATAGTATTATTCCATTCTTTTACTTCTTTTACAAAAAATGGTTTCATCATTTTACCATTATTTGCAATAGCATTATACAAGGACAAGGTTTGTAAAGGTGTCATAGAAACGCCATACCCAAAAGCCATCCATGGCAACGTTGTCCCGGACCAAAACTTTGAACCAGGCTGGTGAATTACAGGCTGACCTTCACCTTTAATTTGAAGTCCCATTTTCTTATTCAATCCATAACTATTAATTCTATTAATAAATTGCCAAGGATTGTCTTTATAAGCTTTGTAAGTAGCTTGAACAAGTACTGTATTTGAAGATACTTCAAAACCTCTTGCTAAAGATATACTCCCATATCCATGTTTATTAGAATCTTTAACGGGTTTATTGTGTATATAAATTACCCCTCCGTTTGAATTATAGACTGAGCTTGTATCTGCTTTTTTATCATCTAACAAAGCAATTAAGTCCATTAATTTAAATGTTGATCCTGGCTCATGAGACTCTTTAATAGCATAGTTATCAATCTCCGAATACGTCCCATCTTTTTTTCTACCTAAATTAGCTATTGCTCTAATTTCTCCAGTTTGAGTTTCCATAACCACAACACAACCATGATCTGCTTTGTATTGTTCTAATTGCTTTAATAAAGCATGGTGTGCTATATCTTGAATATACACATCAATTGTAGAAACAACATCATAACCATCTAATGGTTCTAATTCATTAGCATCATGGATAGGTTTCCACTGATTTTTTGCTATTTTTTGCATCAATCTATGGCCACTTTTCCCATTTAAATACTTACGAAATGCATACTCTAGCCCTTTTCCTTGATTTCCATCTTTTTCATAACCAATGGTGCGATTTGCAATTTGCCCAACTGGATATTTTCTAACTGTTTTTTGTTCGGTAATAACACCGCCCTTATAAGGTCCTAGTTTAAAAAGCGGGAACTTTTTAACTGCCATGTATTGCGTAAAACTTAATTTTTTACCAATTAGAAAATACCTATTCTTTGTTACTCTGGCTTTTCTTAATTCACTTTGATAATAGCCTGCTGGTTTTTTAAAAAATTTAGACAATTCTGTAGATAAGGGCACTAAGAATTTCTCAAAATTTTCATCAGAAGGAGAAATAGCATCAAAATAAATAGCATATTCAGGAATCGATGTAGCCAATAAACTTCCATCAACAGAATAAATATTTCCTTTATTTGCTGGAATTTCAAAATTATGAACAGAACGTTCCTTGGCTAATTCTCTATAATACTGACCGTTAACCCATTGGATATTAAAAAGCTTCACAGAAACGGCAATAGACATAATTATTAATATTGCTGCAACTGTAAATAATCTATAAGAGGTTGTATTTTCTTTCTTTACTCCCATATTTTTAGCTTTTCAAAAAAACTTTTTTCTTTTGGTCTAAGAATCACTATCTTTTTTGGAGGAACCGATGAAGGAACAATTCCTCTTGACTCCATTTTCTTCGCTACAGAGGATTCCATTTTTAATTTCATTAATTCTGATCGTGTATCAACAAATTTTGAACGCAATTCTTTAACTTCATTATTTAATTTAGAAATTCTAAAGTTTTTTTCGTCATAATTATGATTAAACGCAATCATCAACATAGCTAATACAAACAAAAACAAGATGAACTTCCATGTTTTTAATGCATCATCCTCAATTAAGAATTTTGCTTTTAATAAACTGTATATGTTATTTTCTGTTTTCAATTTATATTACTTATTATCTTTTTTCTGCTACTCGAAGCTTAGCACTTCTAGCCCTATTATTTCTTTCAATTTCTTCTGCGGTGGGTACAATTAATTTTTCGATAGTTTTAAATGGTACTTCGTAATTTCCAAAAAAATCACGTTCTGGTTCTCCTTCAAACAACCCATTTCTCATAAACCTTTTCACCAATCTATCTTCTAACGAATGATACGAAATAAGACTTAAACGGCCACCTGACACTAATAAATCTTCCGTTTGTTCTAAAAATTCTTTTAGCACTTCTATTTCTTGATTCACTTCAATTCGAATGGCTTGATAGATTTGCGCTAAAATTTTATTACTCTTATGAGCAGGTAAAAACTTAGCCAAAACTTGTTTTAATTGCTCTGTATTTTTAATTGGTTTTTCTTTTCGAGAATTGACAATTACATTTGCCATGGCGCCTCCATTTTTCAATTCTCCAAATTCCACAAACACCCTTTTTAATTCTTTCTCCTCATATTCATTTACTACTTCATAGGCCGACAAGGCATCTTTTTGATTCATACGCATGTCTAAAGTAGCATCAAAACGGGTAGAAAAACCTCTTTCTGCTTCATCAAATTGATGTGATGAAACCCCAAAATCCCCTAAAATTCCATCTACTTTTTTTACATTATGAAAACGTAAAAATCTTTTTATAAATCGAAAATTTTCGTTAATCAAAACAAATCGCTTATCATCAATCACATTTCTCAAAGCATCTTCATCTTGATCAAAAGCATACAGCTTTCCGTGTTCACCCAAACGATTTAACATTTCCCTAGAATGACCACCACCTCCAAAAGTAACATCTACATAAATTCCATCAGGTTTAATGTTTAACCCATCAACCGTTTCTTTTAACAATACTGGATTATGATATTCCATCTACCTCATCATTTTGATTACCCATTACCTCTTCAGCCAAATCAGCGAAATCAACCATAGCCCCTTCAACTGCATTTTCATATAAGTTTTTATCCCAAATTTCAATAATATTTACCGCAGATGACAAGACAATATCTTTTTCAATTCTTGAAAATTGAACCAAATCTTTAGGAATCAATAAACGTCCTGTAGCATCAATTTCCACCATTTTAACCCCTGCAGTAAAAGCTCTAATGAAATCATTATTTTTTTTTACAAAACGATTTAACTTATTGATCTTAGCCATCACCTTATTCCATTCTGCAACGGGATACAATTCTAAACAAGGTTGAAAAACAGAACGCTTCAATACAAAACCAGCCTCTAAATCACCCAACTGCTTTTTAAGCGACGTAGGTATCATAAGCCTGCCTTTGCTATCGACTTTACATTCGTATGTTCCTAAAAATGAATTCATCTCGTACATCTTATTAGATAGTGAGACAAAATTAAAAATTATTTACCACTTTTTACCACAAAATACCACTTTGTTAATAAGTTTTACCACTTTGTTAATACTTAAAAATTATTTTTTTGAAAAACCCCATGAAATCGGCAATTTTAAGGGGTTTTCATACATGAAACATAGCAACTAATATATTAATACTTAGAAAAAACTAGTTAATAAGTGTTGAAAACTAGCGATTTAGAACCATATTACTCAAAAGAAAAGATTATGAAACAAATTATTAAAATCGGTTAATAAATAGTATATTTGCCTTTATAGAATATTGTTTACGTAGAAATAAAGATGTTAAAGACAGAAAAAAAATATACCTATTTTGAAGCAGGAGAAGGTACGCCAATTATTGTTCTCCATGGTTTAATGGGAGGATTAAGTAATTTTGAAGGGTTAGCTAATTTTTTTCCTGACAAAGGATATAAAGTTGTTATTCCAGAATTACCTCTATACTCACAAAGTTTATTAAAAACCAATGTGAAAGCTTTTGCGAAATTTGTAAAAGATTTTGTTGTTTTTAAGCGATTTGAGCGAGTTATTTTAGTAGGAAATTCGCTTGGCGGTCACATTTCTTTATATTTTTCTAAACAATATCCTGAACTTGTTAAAGGGTTAGTTATTACAGGAAGTTCTGGATTGTATGAAAGCGGCATGGGCGAAAGCTATCCCAAAAGAGGTGATTATGAGTACATAAAAAAGAAAAGTGAAGATGTGTTTTATGATCCAAAAGTAGCAACAAAAGAAATAGTTGATGAAGTTTTTGCTACGGTAAATGACCGCATTAAATTAATAAAAACATTGACAATTGCTAAAAGTGCTATTCGTCATAATATGGCTAAAGATTTGCCAAAAATGCACACTCAAACTTGTATTATTTGGGGCAAACAAGACAAAGTTACACCTCCCGAAGTAGCAGAAGAATTTAACAAACTTTTACCCAATTCTACTTTATATTGGATTGACAAATGTGGACATGCCGCAATGATGGAACACCCTGATCGATTCAATGAAATTTTATTCGAATGGTTAACTGAGAAAAAACTATAACAAACTACTTTTAAATTAATAAAACCTCTTCGAGGTATAAATAATGAAAATAAACTCAGCAGAATTTATAATAAGTAACTCAGATGCCGCTAAGTGTCCAAAAGACAGATTGCCCGAATATGCCTTCATAGGACGATCAAATGTAGGGAAATCTTCACTTATTAACATGCTTACTAATCATAAAAAACTAGCGAAAACTTCTGCTAGACCAGGAAAAACTCAACTCATCAATCATTTTTTGATTAATAAAAATTGGTTTTTAGTGGATTTACCTGGCTATGGTTATGCAAGAGTTTCAAAATCAACAAAAGCAATATTTCAAAAATTCATTACCGATTATTTTGAAACAAGAGAACAATTAGTTTGCGCATTTATTTTAATCGACAGCCGCTTGGAACCTCAAAAAATAGATGTAGAGTTTATTAATTATTTAGGAGAAAGCGGGATTCCTTTTTGCTTAATTTTTACAAAAGCAGATAAATTAGGAAAAACTCAGGTTCAAAAAAATGTTGCTGCTTACAAAAAACACCTTCTAGCTAACGACTGGGAAGAAATGCCTCAATACTTTATTACCTCTTCTGAAGAAGGGACAGGTAAAGAGGATGTTTTAACTTATATTGAGAATGTTAATAATGACATCTATTCTGGAAGTGATTTTTAATATTCCTACAAGGCACTTACACATACCTTGCAAGAATCATTAATTTAAACCAATGACTGTTGCGTCATCACGTTAGGTTTTTCTATACCCATTAAATGTAGAATTGTGGGTGCTACATCACCCAAAATACCATTTTTTATTTTCAAATTTTTGTCTTTATCTACCAGTATCACAGGTACAGGATTTGTTGTGTGTGCTGTATTTGGTGAACCATCTGGATTTATCATTGTTTCACAATTACCATGATCTGCAATTACAATTGTGGTGTAATTATGCCCTAAAGCCGTTTCAATTATTTCTTTTACACAAGCGTCAACCGCTTCACAAGCTTTAATAGCAGCTTCCATAACCCCTGTATGGCCTACCATATCGCCATTGGCAAAATTTAAACACACAAAATCAACCTCCTCTTTTTTAAGTTCTGAAACTAAGGCATCTTTTAATTCAAAAGCACTCATTTCGGGCTGTAAATCATAAGTTGCAACTTTAGGCGAATTTTTTAAAATTCTTGTTTCGCCTTCAAAGGGTTGCTCTCTACCTCCAGAAAAGAAAAAAGTTACATGAGGATATTTTTCAGTTTCTGCAATTCGGATTTGTTTTTTGCCTGCATTGGCCAGTACTTCGCCTAACGTCTGTGTAATATTCTCTTTATCATAAATTACATGTACGTTTTGATACGTATCATCATAATTTGTCATGGTTACATAATACAAGTTTAACTTGTGCATGTTCTGTTCGTGAAAATCTTGTTGAGACAAGGCTTCGGTTAACTCTCGTCCTCTGTCCGTTCTAAAGTTAAAAAAGAGTACAACATCACCTTCTTTAATTGTTGCGATAGGTTGATTAGCTGTATTTACTTTTACGATTGGCTTAATAAACTCATCCGTAGTATTTTCATCATAGCTTTTTTGTATACTTTCTGCAATATTTGTAGATTTTTCACCGGTTGCATGAACTAGTAAATCATACGCTAATTTAACACGTTCCCAGCGTTTATCCCTATCCATTGCGTAATACCTTCCAATAACAGAAGCTAATTTTGCGGGTTTTGTAGTTAAATATGCTTCTAAATCTTCAATGTATTTTTTACCCGATTTTGGATCTACATCACGTCCGTCTGTAAATGCATGTACAAACATATTTGTTACACCACTTTTTGTAGCAGCATCTATTAAGCCACGTAAATGAGAGGTATGTGAATGTACGCCACCATCTGAAACTAATCCTAGAAAATGAATAGGTTTATGGTTTATTTTAGCATATTCAAAAGCTTCTTTTAAAGATTGTTCATTTGCCATTGTATTGTGTTGAACAGCCAAATTAATTTTAGCCAAATCCTGATATACAATGCGACCCGCACCCAAATTCATATGACCTACTTCACTATTTCCCATTTGTCCTTCAGGTAAACCAACATGTAGACCGTCCGTTCTTAATTCGGCATTAGAATAATTTTTATATAATGAATCGATAAAAGGTGTATTTGCATTATCAATCGCTGAAACTTTAGGGTCTGGAGAATGTCCCCAACCATCTAAAATCATTAATATTACTTTCTTATTCATCTGAATTTAATTTGTAACGAAATTACGGAATTTTTAGATGCAAGTACTAAAATCTTATTAACGAAAAGGATTTCATAAAGAATTATTTTTTGAAAATATGCTTTGCTTGGTTGTAATCAATAAAATATCTAATACTAATTGAAAAGGTGTGATTTAGCATGTCTTTATTCATTACATCCATAAAAACTCTAAATAAATTATCGTCTATTTCTCTTTTAAATTTTGAAGAGCTATTTCTATACAAAACAGTCATTTGACTTCCAGGAGCAAACCACCAGCTGTAAGACAAATCTAAATTCCATAAGTTAAGGTTCGAATTTTTATTAGTTAAATATTCGAAAGGTATGGTAGAGCCATCTTCTTGGAGTAAATGAGTAGATGTATTTTCTGCGTAAGACCAATAGTGTCTTGCATTTAATCTAAAGTTCATTGTAGAGGAAATTGAATATTTACCCTCTACACCTGTCTCTATTGTTTTTTTATTTCTCCTTGCATAAATAGCATCATTCATAAATAAATCAATCCAACCCAGATCGTTGTACTCTAGACTCAATGTATTGCTAAAAACTAACATAAATCGATCATTAAAGCGGTATCTTGGACTAAAATTATATCCAACAAACCACCAGCCTTTAGATTCCGCAAAACCAATCCAAGGATTTACATCAATAGCAAATTTATTATTATAATTTGTTGATACATACGCTGACCAATTGTAGTATTTTGGAAATTTTATATAACGCCCTTCAATTCGCGGATCATAATAATCATGAACATCAAATAATCGAGCCACAGCATTAAAGCCATAAGAATGATTTTGTTTATCTGTAATATTTAGATTAAAACTTACATTCTGTTCTTGTAGATAATTAGACTCATTATGAAATTGAGAAAACCAACCTAAATTAACTCTAAAAGCATTCAATTTATCAGTTGCTTTTAATATTCGGTAATTTATATTTCCGTTTAATGCGTAATAATTCGTTTGAAAATTAATTCCTAAATCATTGTTGTCAAAATCTTTAGAAACATAATTACCTCCTATAGAATATCTAAACTTACCTGTTGTTTCTGAAAGATATAATTCTGCAACTTTTCCTTTTTTATTTGGTAAATCTACTAAATCACTCACAAAACTATATTTTAATGCTCCTGTTGCATTGTATGTATTCTTTTTAGTATTCAAATTGAAGGCTAAAGCAGACACATTTGCATCTCTAAAAGAACCGCTTCTTGTTACGTTAGTATTTATAAATGAAACCGAAGAATTTTGATTGAAGCGTTGATCAAAAACCGTAATATTATAATTTGCTAATGGCTCTACAACTTCTTTTCTATAGTCGCCTGTATATAAATTTTGAATAGTAGCTTCTGTTTTATCTGTTACTGCATTTAATACACCTATACCTAAGCCTTTTTTAGTGCGTCCAGAAATTTTTAAGGCATTTACAAGTTGGACATTTTTAGGCATATCCACAACTTCTTCTTCAAAAGTTATTACCTCGGGCTGTTTGCTTGGCGCCCCTCCAATTCGTCTAGAATAAAACAAATTTCCTTTACTAAATAAATCTGTCCCTTCTGTAAAAAAAGGTCTGTTTTCATTAAATACTTGTTCAAAAGGGCCAAGATTTAATATTTGATTATCAAATTTTGTCTGACCAAAATCAGGCACTAAAACAGCATCTAAAGTAAATGCATCCGTTAATCCATATTTCAAATCGAGTCCTCCTTTAAGCGTTCCTTCTGCTTTTTCTTGTGAAGGACTGTTCAAATAAAAAGAAGAATAAGGTATTAAAAATAGCCTTGTAGGGGTTTTAATGTTTTTAATCCCATCTAGCAAACCAGCTTGTTGTGTAAAAGTACCAACTCTATTATTTACTTTATTCCACGTGTATTTGTAACGCAATCGTCTTACTTCTCTAAAGAAATTAATCCCCCAAATCTGATCCTCCAATTTTGAAAATCGAATAGCCGCGTACGGAATTTTTAACTCAACTACCCAGCCCTTCTCTATGATTTTTGCTTGACTATGCCAAATAGCATCCCATGAAAAATCCTCTCCCTCTTGTGCTGTTCGGATACAATCAGCCTGACCATTTGCAGCATTTACAAAAAAACTATATTCTTGCTGTCCGTCATTAAAACCATTAATAAATACTCCAAATAAATCTGAAGTGCCAAAATCATCACGCTCTGTAATTTCTTTAAGAATTTTATCTGGGTGATTATCATACAATATAGCCCCTATGTACAATGCATTATCATCATAAAGGATTTTAATTTCGGTACGAAGTGTATCGGGTTCAGGCTTACCATTTTCTGGCTCAAAACCAAAAAAATCTTTTGCAATAGCTGCATTTTTCCATTCTACCTCATCTAAAACACCATCTATTTTAAGTACAGTATTTACTCTAGAAGCACTTATTTTTTTCTTTTCAAATGCTATTTGACCTTCCTGTGCAACAAGCGAAGTTGTTACAAAAAATAAAATCAGTTGTAAAATATTTTTTTTAGTCATTGGGGAATTACGATTTGATTGATTTTTTTTGGTCAATCTTTTCAACATGCAAAAAAATTAAAAAAAAATGAAATGACTAAGAAAAAAAGATCTTATTATTTGAAAAATAAACATTTTACACATCTTTATGTGGGTGATTTTTATAATTAAAGATGCTTATATAACAAAAAATGAACTCCTATGCCAGGTATTTCAAAAGTACTTCCTCGCTTCTCAAATCCGTTTCGTTCATAAAAACCAATCGCTTTTTCTCGAGCATTAAACCAAATTAAATCACCTTGCTTTTCCGCTACCCAAGTATTTGCTGCGTCAAGCAAAAGTACACCATACTTTTTATTTTGATAAGGTGCTAAAATAGCCATTCCTCTATATTGATAAGCATTTTTACTTTCTATGATTGGACATTCATTTTTAAAAACTGATAATACGCCAAGTAATTTTTCTTCTAAAAAAAGTCCAAAATGAGTTGTTGTAGGCAATTCATCTCCTTCAAAATAACACGTTTCTACAGGCTTACCTGCTCTCAATACAGGATGACGTACGGCAAAAGTTTTATTGAAAGGGATATTTTTTACTTGTAAATTCATTTAATTGTTTAATTACTACGTTTTTACACGAGGCTATTTTAAAAAAATAAAGTTACATAAAAATTTTATTAAAAAATATTTGCAAATCAAACAAATTTGGGTTTATATTTGCACCCACAAATAAAACAATGCGGAAGTAGCTCAGTTGGTAGAGCGTCAGCCTTCCAAGCTGAATGTCGCGAGTTCGACCCTCGTCTTCCGCTCCATAAAAAAGCCTCAAGATTGAGGCTTTTTTTATTTTAAATTACTCAAATCAGTGCCTGATTCTAGTTCTATTGGTTCTTTACCTTGCTGAAACAATCTAGCTGTAAGATTTCCTTTTAAAGTGATTGTATCTCCAATAACCTCGAGCCAACTCCCTTCTCGTAATCCTAAAACAGCTTGCGGATTATAACAATGAAATTCATTTATCCGAGTTTCACGGGTTTCGCCCATATGCGTTGAACCCTGAATAGGATCTAAATAATGTGGATTAATATTAAATGGGACAAGACCCAATGTTTTTAGACTTGGTGGACATACAATAGGCATATCGTTTGTTGTTCCCATGGTTAAACCGCAAATATTACTCCCAGCACTTGTCCCTAAATAAGGTACACCTTTGCTCACTGATTCCGCAATACTTTCAAACAAGTCATATTTATAAAGCATATCAACCAAAACAAATGTATTGCCGCCTCCCGTAAATAAGGCTTGTGCGTTTGCAATTGCTTGCTTGGGGTTTTCAAATTCATGAATTCCCTTTACTTGAATGTTTAAATTTGCAAAAAAACTTCTCACTTTTGATGTATATTCATCATAAGAAATCCCTTCAGGTCTTGCAAAAGGAATAAAAATAAGCCGCTCAACCCCTTTATAAAACACTTCAAGTTCAGGCAACAAATAATCTAAATACTTGCCATTGTATAAAGTAGAAGTACTCGCAATGATAATTTTCTTCATAAATAATCAACTTTTACTATTCTTAACAAAATTTTATTAATGTAATTAAATCAGTTATTTTATTTTTACAAAAAATATAACTTTGAGGTTAATTACTTTATTTACCATCTTTCTAATTTGCTCTACAAGTTGGAGTCAAAATGATTCCATTATCAAAGGCAAAATTATCGTTGAGACCAACGATACGGATGGTATTACAATACTAAATTTATCAAACAAAAATACGACAATTTCTGCAAATGGAGGTTATTTTACAATAAAAGCAAAAGTAAAAGATACACTAATGTTTAGTGCTATTCATTTAGAAGCAAAAAAACATATTGTAAGCGCAAAGGATTTCAAAAATACATTGTTATTTATAAAACTAGCTATACATACCAAGCACATTAAAGAAATCATGATTACGAACGCTGATATTTCTGCAGAATCATTAGGATTAGTCCCTAAAGGGCAAAAAAAATACACCCCAGCAGAAAGACGATTAAAAACAGCTTCCTCGATAGATGGTCAATGGGGATTAAATACTTTTTTCAGTGTTGACCCCCTACTTAATTGGATTACAGGAAGAACTGCACAGTTGAAAAAAGAATTAGAAATAGAACGAAAAGAGTTTTTACAAATAAAAATAAATACTACTTTTGAAAAAGAGTATTTAACAGGTGTTTTAAAAATTCCTGCAGAATATACAGATGGCTTTGTTTTTTATGTTGTGGAAGATAAAGAATTAGTTGAAGCTATTAAAATAAAAAACAAAACAAAAGTAGCTTTTCGACTTAGTGAATTAGCAACTGAATATTTAAAATTAAAAGAACCTGAAATCAAAATTGGGGAAGCAATCAAAACGACTAATGAATCCAAAAAAAATGAATAAATTAAAATTGCTCATAATACCAATAGTTTTAGTATTGATTTGTGGATTTTCAATACACAAATTTTATATAGGGGTTTTTCAAGTAGATTATTTTAAAGAAAAAAAAAGTATTCAAATCACAGCGCGGTTATTTATTGATGACTTAGAAAAAGCGCTACAAACAAAATATAACAAACATTTTTATGTTACTACCAAAGATGAAATTGGAAATACTAACAAATATATTGAGGAGTATATCAAGGAACGATTTTTGGTTAAACTCAACAACAAAAATCAAACCCTGACTTTATTAACTAAAGAACAAGAAGATAATATCATCATTTGTTATTTAAAAATCCCCTTTTCAGAAAAAATTAAGACACTCGAACTTACTAATACAATTTTAACAGATATTTTTAGCGAACAACAAAATTTAGTACATTTGAACAATAATGGTAACAAAAAAACACTTTTGTTTACTAATACTAACAACTATCAAAAGATAAACTTTTAATTATGAAAAAATCTATCGCATTATTTTTCATGCTTTTAACTCTCATTGCTGGAGCACAAGAAACTAAAAAAGAAGGCGGACATTATGACAAAAATAAGTTTAGTCAAATGTATAGCGAAATGGCGACTCCAAATATGTACAGAAGTGCTTCTGGAGCCCCAGGACCTGCTTATTATCAACAAAAAGCTGACTACAAAATCAATCTTGAATTAGATGATAAATTAGCGCGTCTTTATGGTTCAGAAACCATTACTTATTATAATAATGCACCTGATGCATTAGACTATTTATGGGTGCAACTAGATCAAAACATAGAAAAACCTGATTCACAAACCCCACTGATTGATAATCAGTCCATTTTCCCGAATACGAGTTCAGCAAGTTTTGCATCAAAATATATGGAAAAACCTTTTGAAGGCGGTTTCAATATTGACTATGTAAAAGATGCTAAAGGAAACGACATGACGTATGTTATCAATCAAACGATGATGCGTATTGATTTACCTAAAGCACTTAAAAAAGGTGAAAAAATTAGTTTCTCCATTAAATGGTGGTATAACATTGTTAATTATCAAGGTTCTGCAAATAATGGAAGATCGGGATATGAACAATTTCCTGACGGTAACCGTTTGTATGTAATGGCTCAATTTTATCCAAGAATGTGTGTGTATAGCGACGTAGAAGGTTGGCAAAACATGCAATTTTGGGGAAGAAGCGAGTTTGCTTTAACATTTGGTGATTATGAAGTAAACATTACGGTTCCTGCAGACCATATTATGGAAGGAACAGGGGTATTACAAAACAGAACTGAAGTTTTCACCGCTGAACAAGTAAAAAGATGGGAATTAGCTGAAAACACTTTTGACAAACCCGTAGTAATCGTTACACAACAAGAAGCAGAAGCTAGCGAAAAAGGATTTGCAACGGCAAAAAAAACATGGAAATTTAAAGCTGAAAACGTACGTGATTTTGGTTTTTCAACTTCAAGAAAATTCATTTTAGATGCAATGGCTGTTAAAATTGGCAATAACAAACCAATGGCAATTTCTATCTATCCAAAAGAAGCTAATCCACTATGGGGAGATTTATCCACTAAAGCGGTAGCGCATACCTTAAAAACCTATTCTAAATATACTTTTGATTATCCTTATCCAAAAGCGGTTTCTGTTTCTGCAGAAGACCAAGGCATGGAATACCCAATGATTTGCTGGAATTTTGGTCGTCCGGATGAAAATGGAAAAGTGAGTGATCGTGTTAAATATGGCATGTTAGGTGTAATTATTCATGAAGTAGGACACAACTTCTTCCCTATGATTGTAAATTCAGACGAAAGACAATGGACATGGATGGATGAAGGCTTAAATACATTCTTAGAATATTTAACCGAAGTGGAATTTGACCCTAATTTTCCAACAGATAGAGGTCCTGCTAAAAAAATTGTTCCTTACATGAAAGGAAATCAACAGTATTTAGAACCAATTATGAGTCAGGGTGATGTAGTTTATAATTTTGGAGCTAATGCGTATGGTAAACCAGCAACTGGATTAAATATTCTTCGTGAAACGATTATGGGACACGAACTTTTTGATCATGCCTTTAAAACCTATGCGAATAGATGGAAATTTAAACACCCAACTCCAGAAGATTTCTTTAGAACTATGGAAGACGCTTCAGCAGTAGATTTGGATTGGTTTTGGAAAGGATGGTTTTACTCAACAGATTTTGTAGATATTGGGGTAAAAAATGTAACTCAATATTTTGTATCTGAAGGAAATGCAAAAGAAACATCTCAATCGGTAAACAGAAGAGGCAGAAAAACAGGCGACAATGGTCCAATAATTTACTTATACCCTGAAAACGCAACTGAATTAAAAGCTGAAAGAAAAAAAGCATTTGATAGTAATGAAATACAACCTTTAGCAGAATTTTTAAACAAAAAATACAATGCTGAAGAAAGAGCTGCCTTAAAAAATCCTAAATTCTTTTACGAAGTAGAATTTGAAAAACCCGGAGGAATGATTATGCCAATTATTACAGAATTACAATTTGAAGACGGCACTTCTGAAATTCAAAAATTTCCAGCACAAATTTGGCGAAGAAATAATGATACTGTGAAAAGAATTTTTGCAACAGACAAAAAAGTAATTAAAATTGTAGTAGATCCAAAATTAGAGACTGCTGACATTGATACCTCAAATAACAGTTGGCCAAAACAGGAAGCTGCTTCCAAGTTTGACCAAATGGAAAAAAAATAAATCTTTTTAAAAAGCGAAATTGAAAATTCAATTTCGCTTTTTTTTATAAAAAAACCCTAACTTCTAGCTGCAAACTTCTAACTTTTACTAACTTTGTAGTTCTAAAACCGAAAATTATGTTTGGAATAGGTGGTGGAGAATTACTTTTAATTCTTGTCGTAATATTAATGCTTTTTGGATCAGATAAAATCCCAGAAATTGCACGTACATTAGGAAAAGGTATGGCACAATTAAAACATGCCACAAATGAAATAAAACACGAAATTCAAAAAGGAGCTGAGGAAAATGGTTTAGACATAAACACTATGACAGGAGGAATTCAAGAAGAGATTGCACAAGCAAAAGAGAGCATGAACAACACCTTAAATCCAGTTGAACTTCAAAACCCAGTTACTGAAATAAAAGAAGAATTCGAAAATCTTAGCGGTCCTATTAAGCGACAAATGTAAGTAATGGATAAAATTATTGCTTTAGACAAACAGCTTTTTATTTTTCTAAACAATCTTGGAAGCTCAGCATACGATGATTTTTGGTTACTGGTAACCAAACAACTACATTGGGTTCCTTTTTTTTTAGTTCTCGCCGTTATACTTTATAAAAAAATTGGATTAAAAGCTTTTTTAGTAGCATTAGTAACAATTGCAGTTATGCTAACTGTTACCAATGAATTTACGGAATTAATCAAAAATTTTGTGCAACGTCTTCGACCATGTAATGATATAGAAATTAAACACCTTATCAGAATTGTTAAAAGTAGTGATACATTTAGTTATTTTTCGGGTCATGCCTCAAATTCTATGGCATCTATGACCTTCCTATTTTTGCTATTAAGAAAGTATTATCATTACGTATATTTAATTTTCTGCTTTCCGTTAGTATTTGCCTATAGCAGGATTTACCTTGGACTTCATTTCCCATTAGACATTATTTCAGGTTATGCCTTTGGGCTGTTGTCCGGATATCTATTTTACCAATTCTATTTGAAGTTAAATAGAAAAATTGTTACTTCACCCGAGTAACAGTTAAACCATCTCTGATAGGCAGTAAAACGGTTTCAACTCTATCATCTTCATTTAGTAGTTTATTATACGTAGTTAATATTTTTGTGCTTTTATCATTCGGCTTAAGTTCTTCCAAAACTTTTCCACTCCACAACACATTATCAGACAAGATAATACCTCCTGAGGGCATCATTGGCACCACTAAATTAAAATAATGAATGTAATTTTCTTTATCTGCATCAATAAATACTAAATCAAATTGCTTATTCAATGTTGGTATTATATCAATTGCTTTACCTAAATGTTGAATTATCTGCGTTTTATAAATTGAAGCATCAAAATATTTTTTTTGAAAATCAACCAATTCTTCATTGACATCAATGGTATCAAGTGTACCTCCAGGCTGTAAACCTTCTGCTAAACACAAGGTTGCATATCCTGTATAGGTTCCAATTTCTAATATCGCCTGAGGCCTAATTAGTTTTGACAACATACTCAATACTCTCCCTTGAAAATGCCCACTCAACATTCTAGGTTGCAATACTTTTTGATGCGTTTCTTTGTTTAATTTGACCAATAATTCAGGTTCAACTTGTGAATGTTGTGCCACGTAATTTTCTAACTCTTCAGATATAAAATGCATGTTAAATCAAATTTTGACAAAAATACAAATTACAACTCATCTATTTTCTAAATTCTGAATTCTAATTTCTAAATTCATTACTTTTGCAACATGCAAACAGAGAAAAAAGATATCCGTGCCTTGACAAAAGAGCAATTAAGAGATTTTTTTGTTTCCAATGGCGATAAAGCTTTCCGTGGAAACCAAATCTACGAATGGCTTTGGCATAAAAAAGCGCATTCTTTTGAGAGCATGACTAATATCTCTAAAGAAACACGTGCTATGCTAGAAGCGAACTTTGTAATTAATCATATCAAAGTGGATACGATGCAAAGAAGTGAAGACGGTACCGTGAAAAATGCGGTGAGACTTCACGATGATTTAGTAGTAGAATCTGTTTTAATTCCAACAAATACAAGAACCACAGCCTGCGTATCTAGTCAAGTAGGATGTAGTTTAGATTGTAATTTTTGTGCAACAGCTCGATTAAAAAGAATGCGCAATTTAAACCCGGATGAAATATACGATCAAGTAGTGGCTATTGACAATGAAAGTAGATTATATTTTGATCGCCCCTTGTCAAATATTGTTTTTATGGGCATGGGCGAACCATTGATGAATTACAACAACGTAATGGCAGCGATTGAAAAAATAACCTCAACAGACGGATTGGGTATGTCGCCAAAAAGAATAACAGTATCTACTTCTGGCGTATCAAAAATGATAAAAAAAATGGCAGATGACGAAGTAAAATTTAAACTCGCTGTTTCGCTTCATTCAGCTATCGAAGAAACAAGAAACGAAATTATGCCGTTTACTAAAAATTTTCCTTTAGATGAATTAAAAAACGCATTAGCCTATTGGTATTCAAAAACCAAAAGCAAAATAACGTATGAATATGTAATTTGGAAAGGCATTAACGATGACAAGCAATCTATTGATGCCTTAGTTAAATTTTGTAAATATGTGCCTTGCAAAGTAAATCTGATAGAATACAACCCCATTGATGATGGCTTATTTCAACAAGCTAGTGAACAAGCAACTCAAAACTATATAGATGCACTTGAAAAAAACAACATTATTGTAAAAGTTCGAAAAAGCAGAGGAAAAGACATTGATGCTGCTTGCGGTCAATTAGCTAATAAATCCTAATAAAAAAGGAGTGCAAATGCACTCCTTTTTTATGTTTTCTGCTAAAATTTTCATTTTAGTTTCCAATAATAATAGTATACGAATTACCATTAACTGTAAATACTGCTGTATTGTCACAATCACCATTCCCGTAATCTAACGTTGCTGTTACATTATTTTTTACAAAAGTAATTACCCCTAATACCAATAATGGTTTATTTACGGCTAAACAACTCATTCTAGCTCTTAATGGAGTAGTAATAGTAGCTGTTTGCACAGAACCATTAGGATGTGTTGTATTCCAGTTACCTGTGATTTTATATATATTATCTGCAAAAACCTGCGGTGTATCAAACCCTTCAATCATTTCTCTAGTTCTTGATCCTACACGAGTATAAACATCACCATTTGGCATCGTAATCGTCATATCTAACAACATCGTTACAATTGGATGTGGAGCCGTGGTGGCTGTTGCCGCAGTCAT
>JACCDH010061438.1_pt1 | contig 122693 bp, 111 predicted proteins | sample 7442481 | NCBI WGS metagenome assembly JACCDH01 (sample SAMN15323433, study PRJNA562643) | freshwater metagenome | isolation source: river surface water | place: USA:Blue River Watershed | collected 2017-08-15 | reverse complement strand
TAGAAGTTACACCAGAAAATAAGGACATCACTTTTGCAGCTGATTTCAATCAAGCAGTAGGTGTGTATGTAGTGAAAGTAACTTTAACAAACGGACAAATCGTTACTACTAAATTAATTAATAAAAATTAGTATATATTGCTTTAGCAAGTAGTTTCGGGACATTTATTGCACAAGATACAACGGAAACAACGGAAAGTTAACATGTGAATATTTACAACCGTTGCTTTTTTGAAGTATAAATAGGACAAAACAAACCCGTTCTCCCTTTTGCAACATTATGCTACTTTTTTTGCCCTGCTAAATTATTTAGTTTTTCAGAAACAAATCACATATACTAGATGTTAGATATATGTTTTCAAATGATTTTATTTTAAAGTTAGATTATGTAATAGACCAAATTGCCCCAAAACGGGTGCTGGTTAACTGCCATTTGATACAAAATTTATGGTTAACTCCGAAGCCAGTTTAACACTTACTACACTTGTTTTTGTAATAATTGAAAATTAATAATAAAATTAACAATAATAATTAAATTAATATAAATGAAAAATCAATTAAAATTTCTATTCGCATCTTTATTTCTAGGAACTGGAGTAAATTATGCTCAAGTTGGTATAGGAACTACAACCCCTAATACTTCAGCTGCTTTAGACATTACAAGTACGACTATGGGCTTTTTGCCTCCGCGTATGGATAATTTACAAATGAAATCCATAGTAAACCCAGTAAATGGGCTTACGGTGTATAACACTACGCTTAACTGTTTGGCATATTATGTAAACGGTTCTTACAACTGTTCTCATAATGCACCTGCACGCCCTGCACCTGTAGCTCCACTTGGTGCTACTTATACTGCACATTTTAATGGTATTACAACTGGGATAAGTGCAGACCACTTATTGGCTACTTATGCTACAGGCGAAACCTTTGACCAAAACACCACCTGTGCTGCCAAAGAAATCTCTGCACAAGGTTGTGCTGGGCTTACTCAAGTAACAGGTGCAAGTGGCACCGTGTACCCTTTAGTTGACATAAACGGGCAATGCTGGATGCAAACCAACCTAAAAGAAATACCAAGCAACTTTGCAGCATATACACCCACTTCTTGGTTGGCTTCTTTACCAGGAGACCAAGGACATTGGGGGTATTACAACACTGCTGTTATCAATGGTACTGCAGGTTGGGGAATTAGCGAGCCAGCAGCTAATGAGGGCTTATTGTACCAATGGAGTGCCGCTATGGATAACTCTGAAACAGAGCGTAGCCGTGGTTTGTGCCCAGCTGGTTTTCATATACCTAGTGATTGTGAGTGGATGTACCTAGAACACGGGCAAGGTATGAGTATTTCAGAACAGAATGTTATTAACAATTGGAGAGCCAATACTGCCGATAACCAAGGTACACCGGGCAACAAACTACGTAGCCAAGGGGAAGGGCAAACCAATGCCAGTGGTTTCTCGGGGCTTGTCGCAGGCTTCCGCCTTTCCAATGGCACGTTCAGCGCTCGCACGTCTAACGGCTACTGGTGGTCCTCGTCGGTTACGGGTGCGACTAGGGGTATTTCCCGCTACTTGTTCACAGGTTTCCGTGGCGTGCGCCGCTTCAGCGTCGAAAAGGCGCACGGCTTTTCTGTCCGCTGCCTTAAGGATTAAGAGCATTATCAAATATAAACTAAAAAGGGCGGTGGGATATAAACTGCCGCTTTTTTAATTTTTTTTGAGTAAAAAGGTAAGTTAAATGTTAAAAAAAAATCACTTTTCAATTGTAATTATTAAATGATGAATAAAAAAGGTTTAAATATAAAATTAGGGCGTTCAAAATATCTACAGTATTGTTTTTTACATTTTGTGTCCTTTATTTTTCTACTAAGCAGTTTAACTTGTTATGCACAAGATTCTATACGAATTAGTGGTCGCCTTCAAAACAACACCCGCTTTGCCAAAGTGGTGGTTAAAAAATTCTATATAGGCAGTTTTGATATTGCTGCTGTACCCATAAAAGAAGGTAAATTTCAAATTGCCGCCCCTACTAATTTAGATGCTGGCGTGTATCGTTTTCAGTACAGTCAAAGTTCCTTATCAGAATATGTGGACATTATTATAGATGGAAAAGAAAAAGAAATCAGTTTCACTATAGACATAAATGAGCCTATAGAAACAAGGAAGCCTATTTTTTTAAGTTCAGAACAAAACAAAAAGTGGTACCATTATCAAGGCCTGCAAGATACAAGATTACAAAAAATAGTTGCTTTGCAAAACGCACTAGCACTATATCCAGAAGGTAATGATAAAATAATCATTCAATTACAAAATGCCATTGCTTATGAGCTACAAATTCAAAGCAGTAGTTATCAAAAATTCACAAAAGAAAACCATGGCACTTGGGCCGGCAATATGGTAGCCAACAAACCAGTATATTTTACCAATCCAAAAGATGACTGGCGATTGCAGGATTTTGAAAAACAAGAGCATTTTTGGGATAATATTAATACCACCAATCCTGAACTCATAAATTCACCATTATATACCGAGCATATTTTTGAATACCTAAAATATTATATGAACCCTGAAATGCAATTTAGCGAAGATGAAATGAATGAAGGATTAAAAAAAAATGTAGATACTATTATGCAAAGATTTGGCGGCAACCCAAAAACTCAAGAATTTGCTTTAAAATATTTGCAATTAGGTTTTAAAGAAATAGGTAACGAAAAAGTGTTGCAATACATAGATGAAAAATACAGACAAGAAATAGAACAATGCAACGATAGTGCAATAGACAAAGAAGCATTTGAAAAACGAATGGCAGGCTATGCCGCTATGAAAGAGGGGAACAAAGCACCAAATATTGAGTTGAAAGTGAATAGTCAATCAGCTTCGGTCATTGATTTATATGATATAGTATCCGAGCAAACTCTAGTAGTTTTTTGGGCAAGTTGGTGTCCGCATTGTATAGAGGAATTACCCAAATTAAACGAGTGGGCCTTAGCGAATCCTTCAACAAAGGTGGTGGCTATTAGTTTAGATGAAGATAAAACGGCTTTTGAAACAGCCATCCAAAAATTCCCAGCGTTTATACACGATTGTGATTTTAAAAAGTGGAATGGTAAAGCGGTAAACGACTATTACATCTATGGTACTCCTACCTTTATTTTGCTAGACAAAGAAAAAAAAATATTAGGTAAGTATACAGATTTTAAAGCAATTGTAAAAATTAACAATTAATACAAAAAGACTATGTTTTATTGAATATATGTTGTTTTTAAGCTACTGATGATACATTTTAAAACAGATTTTTATAAATATGACAATGAAAATGTTTGAAATTCTTTAAATCTGTGACAAAATAATTCAAAGTCAAATTATATTTAAAGCATAACCTAGCAAAAACAATTAATAACTAACTATTAAATATTAACTATAACTAGTATACAAATTCAATATCTAATTTACGCAAGTATTCTCTATTAAATATAAAGGTGATATATTACTGATAAAAAAGAAATTTTGCATTTATGAATCAAAGAAATATTGTTTTAGTATTATCAATTTTATTCTATATATATTCATTTGTTCGGCAAAATATTGATTTAGAATTTGATAGCCCTAAAATTCAGTTTAAAAAATCAAAAGAACATTCTTGCAAAATAAACTTATTATATTTAATTTCTATAAAGTGTCTCGATATAGATATCGACTCTGGCAATACATATAGAAAAAAAGTAGAGTTACGCTCACTAAAATTCAATACAAATTTGATACTGCGCTTAGAATTATTGAAAATTAGAGAATTCATTTTTGATTATCAACTTCCTTTAGAACAAAAAAGTATACTTAATTTTAAAGAAAAATATTTAAGAACTTGTACTTTAGAAAATAAATTGGAGTTTTTGTATTTTGAGGGATTATATAAGTTCAGTGCAAATAAAATTAATGAGGGTATTAATTTTTGGCAAAGTACTTTAAAAAAACATGAAGATTTGCAACTAAATATTATACCTGATTATCATTTAGTTCTTTCATGTTTTTTTTTACATAAACTAATACATTTAAATTCTTTTGATCAGCTTTCAAAGTCAAATTATATATATAGTAAAAAGAACAATCAAATTGGTATATATCAGGTCAATTATAATTTTTATATTACATATATAAATCTAGAAAAATATTATAAAGAATTGATTTACCTTCAAAAGGTAATTAGTAACAAAAAAATAATTAAAAATCGTTATCAAATTATACAAGACAGTTATCTATTATGGTTAAATTTTTTTCACCAAGAAAAATATAAAAAAGCTGTTGAATTTTTTGATTTTGTTAAAAATGATTTTTTAAATTTTTTTGATGTAGTGTCAAATACTTTTTATATCAAAAATTTAAGTTTGTACAATATAGGTTTACCTTCATTATTAATTAATAATTGTAATGAAGATATTAATAATTATGAAGTTGAAAGCGAACTGTTTTCGATTAATTATCTTTTATTAATTTCATGCAATGAATTAAATAAATTTTATGATGCTAAATTGTATTCCGTTAAGTTGAATAATTTGTTAAAAACAAATACTAAAGAGTATCTAAATACAGACGATAAATTTGACAATTCAACACCTTTTACGGAAACCGAAAAAGGTTTTAACAATTTTCAGGAAGCTATTCTATTATTTGAAAAATTTAATAAATTATATTGCAGTTATTATTATAGTTTAAATATTGTAGAGGTTTCAGAATGTTTATCAAGTATTGAAATTAAACAAAAGGAAACTCAAGTTAAAGATTTAACTATTGCTGCACAAAAAAATAAAGTAATTATAATTAAAAAAGAAAATCTAAAAAACTTCTTAAAAATAATTATTGTATTTGGTTTAGTTTTATGTTTTATAACTTACATATTTTATAGAAAAATCAAAAAAAATAACAGTAAATTAAAAATCCAAAATTTAGTTATTTCAAACTCTAATGCAATTATTCTCCAAACTCTTAAAGAAAAAGAGACATTATTAAAAGAAATTCATCATAGGGTAAAGAACAATTTACAATTGGTGATGAGTTTACTGAAAATTCAAGCTTCAGGTAAAGAAAATACTTCTATTGAAGAATTTATTGAGAAAGGACAATCCAGAATAGCCTCTATGATTTTAATTCATGAAAACTTATATCAAATAAATAATATTGGTAATATCGATTTTGAAACGTATATTGAATCACTTGTGAAAAATATTAGAATTACTTTTGGTGTTATTTCAGAAAGAATTGCTGTACATATTAAAATAGAAAATATCTTTTTTGATATTAAAATTTCTATTCCATTAGGTTTAATAATTAACGAACTTGTTACTAATTCTTTTAAACATGGTTTTCCTAACAATCGAAGAGGTTCCATTTCCATTTTATTACATAAAAGTGAACAAGTTCAAGATGGCTATTTACTTGAAATAGTAGATGATGGAATAGGGATAAATACTAAAGAAGATGATCGAAAGTCATTAGGTTTAGAATTAGTAAACTTATTAGTCATGCAGTTAAATGGCACAATAAAAACAGAAACAATGGGTGGAACACGTCATATTATTTATTTTATAGCAATCAAAAGTTAATGTGTTTTCTTTTGTCTTTTCTAAAATTGATTCCTTACATTCTATAATGAACTTTTCCTCATTTTTCAATACCACATATTGATAATCAATAATCATCTTGTTTTTTTTGAAATACTTTTAATTCAATAAAATATTTCAATACCAATCGTGAGAATCAAAACCATTAAAGTAAGAGCGAGTAATGAAAGACGGGATTTTGCTATATCCGATTTTTTTCTCAAAAGAGTACGATTTATTCTACCAATTCAAAATTGATAAAAGAAAAAGATGACTATTATTGGTTGGTCATGATTGCATATGAATCAAATTTACTCTTGCCACTTGAAGGCTATGATTCATCAAGTAACTATCAATTGCCTGCTGGTTTTGAACAATCGGTTATGCAGTATGTTGTTAACTCACCCTCCAATGGTGTGCATATCAAAATAGCGTTTCTACTTATTTGCCTAGTTTGCTGATAATTAATTCAATTCATGATTTCAAGCGCATTAGAGGTTTAGGTGTCAAAACTGTTGAGGAAAATATCGAATTTTTATCGGGACTCATGGATATTATAAAGCAGTATCAATAAATTGTATAGTTGTTATGTAAATAACAACAGTATTAAATTGCATAAATGTATTATCAGTAGTAACAAGCAGCTTATTATGTTTAGTTTTGTTGTTTATAAATAAAGTTTCCTTAAGTGTAATTCGTAAACCTTTCCAATTCGTATTGGATTCAATTGGTTATTGGATTACACTTTTTTACAAATTTCCTTCAATATAAGGTGTATAGTTTTAGCAATAATCAAACAATCCATTCCAATAGAATGGTGTTTTGCATAGTGTAAATTCATTTGAACCTTTTCTGGAAAAATTATGGTGTCGTTGAAAATTTTAGGGTTCGATTGTTGGGATAGTAAAATTTCTTCATCAAAAAACACTAAACTTGCCTCAGAGGTTAGACCTGGTTTTAAAATTAATATTTTCCGATTTTCGCCTTCAAGTTGGTCATAGTACCCTAAAATGTCGGGTCTTGGCCCCACAATACTCATGTTTCCAATAAATACTATAAAAAATTGAGGCAATTCATCAATCTTGTACTTTCTCAATAACGCTTGTAACGGATGAATTTTTTGAGTAATTGGGTGCATCGTTTTGAGTTTAATAATGGTAAATAATTTACCATGTTGACCCACTCTTTTTTGAAAAAAGAAACCATTTGAAGATGTAAGACAACTGCACACTAGATATCCAATTAAGATAGGAACACAAAATACCGTTAATCCTATTGTTGAAAGAACAATATCAAAAACTCTTTTCATTTATTTTATGGTAAATTTTGGTCAAAAATAGTGTTTAAACCTTTTGTTGTTTTTTTTGGATATGTGAATCTTTAAATTAACAACAATTATCAATTGCTACTAATACTTTGAAATAGAAACAATAGATTTTATTGAATTATTTTTGAATTGCATTTTTTAAATAATAATTTCAGTTGAGTTGTTTTAAAAAGTTCCCTAATGGGAACTTTTTTGTTTTCTTGAAAGTTTAAGTTATTATCGATAGGCGATATGACTTTTTGATAATCAGTATTTTGCATATTACTATAAATTTGTTTTTAAATTAAGTTATGTATAAAATATAAGTATTTAATATTCCGTATTGTTGGATACGAATTAATTTATGGATTCCCCTAAACGGTTCCTCCTACAAGCTTAAAAGTAATGTTTAGTAAATAAGGTATTTTTCATTTATTCCAAATTAAATAAAGTCCGACACGCAACAAAAAGTATTAAATAAATCTCAATAAGTGAATAATTTTGAAAGCATAATGCATACCATTAAATCGAATTATAATATGTATTTGATTCGTAAATTTAGTATTGAATACAATGATGATACAGTTGTTTTTAAGAAAATACTTCCCAAAAAAGTTTATCGAAAATATTATTTAGTCATTACTTTTTTTGACGATTCTTTGGAGAAAAAAATGATTTCTTTCGATGAAAAAGAAGCGTATAAAAAGGCAATTTTTAGATTAAATTATTTATTAAGTACAGAATACATCAAATGATTGTTTTATGAATTTAAATAATGTTAAAAAATTAGTTGAGTTGTTGATAATCAGGCGAAATGCAGCTGTTATCCGTCCGGATGAAATTGTATTGCTTGATGAACTTCAATATTTATTGGCAATTGATAATAAGATGTTTCCAGATTCAAATGCAGAAGAGTGTACCTGTGAATTAGATGAATCGACTATTGAGAGTGAAATTGAAGAAAATAAATGTTCTGTTTGTGGACTCCCGCTTTGTGTTTCGGAATAAAATTATATCATAAAATAATGTAACCTATGAAACCATTTTTCAGGCGCATTTTATTTAGAAAGAAAGAATTAGACATTGGATATGATACAAAAGACATGATCAAGTTTTATATTCAATTGCATAAAATGAAGAAGAAAAGACCGCATATCAACCCAAATATTTTGCTTTATAAATGTTATCCTAGTGCTAAAATTGCCATTCAAGAAATTATAAAGAACCATGAAGATTCGATTACTTAACAAGTCAAATTCCTATCAACTTTGTTCTATTTTTGAGAAGATAGAATTTAATTTAGAAGATATTAGTTTTTTAAAGATTCAAAAGAAGTATTGTTATTTGAGTATAGTTTATATACTGTTTTTTTCAGTTGGGACCAGTTCAACGATTTGCAACTACTTTTCCTTATCCCTGTTTTTTTTGTTCATGTCCTTTTTAATAATTAGTTTATCCTTAGCAATTATATTTTACAAACACAGCTATACAATTGATATCACCATACATTCGGAGCGAATTTCGTTTGAGACAAAAGATAAAGATTTGGTAAATGATTTTTTTATGCTCCACTATTTTTATAGTGAGATGGAAGTCGATGTACTCAAACCCTGCTAAAAAGTTTAGTAAAGTAATTTATTATTTGTCTCCTTGTAATAAAAATCCCTTAGGATGAAATTTAAGTAAGGTATGCGTATGGATACAGTAGTTGTGAATTTTGATGAACACCATAAAAAACAAATTTGTTTTGTAATCAATAATCTTAGCAATTATAAAGTTATTGAAGATTATAACTTCTTAGATGAAGTCAAGCATTTGAATAAAGATAGTTTACTTATTGTTTCCTTAAATACAGAAGCCTATGCCACGGATTATTTATCTATTCATGAAATTATTAATAACCATCCTGGTGTTATGGTCGTTGTTTTGGCAACTGCTGCTTCAAAAGACATAATTTCAAAAGCGTTTACTGCGCAATGTGCAGCCATTGTCGACAAACAATATTTCCATTTGTTTGCGGAGTTTATTTTAGATAGTATAACCACGTTTAAAGGTTTTTATGTTTCGCCCTTGTTTGTCAAATATTTAATTGAGGAGAGCCCTAACAAAATAGCTTGTTCGAACGTTTTTTTATCAAAAAGTCATAACGATATCGTGTATTGTCTTACACAAGGATATTCCTACATAGAAATCGCAAACGCTTTGAATTTGTCCATCAATACCGTAAAGAAGTATATTAAGGTTATATACACTAAATTAAACATTACTAGTAAATATGAATTGGTTGAATTACTGTATAATGGAAGTATTAAAATCAATCCAAAGGTGGTGGAACCTGTAAAGAGCCATATTAAGTTTATTAATGTAACCGAAAAGGAGCAAACGATATTGACCTTGTTGAACAAGAAAAAAACGGTCAAAGAAATCGCATCTGAATTATCCATTACGCAATTAGCTACAAAGTACTACATAAAAAAACTCAAACAAAAGAAATTAGTAGATTGATGAAGTACTATCGTTTTCTAACGTTTACAAACGATATTAATCGTTTGTAAACGCTTAAAAACACTTTAGCTCCTATTCTATTTTTATATTTGAAAGTGATAGTTTATTCTGGCAGAGTTGCTTTTTATTCAATTGTAAAAAAATGAAAATTCTTTGATGACACAATAGGGGTGAAGATACTTTGTAATAGCGCTTTTATACAAACAATATTTACCACAATAATCAATAGTACAGCTGTTTTTTCGATAGCAGCATTAATTAGGGGATTACTATTTTTATGAATTAAATTGAAATTGTTATTCGCTTGTCAATAATAATGGTTGTACTTGTGACATGTAGTATTGAATATATGTAGATTTTTTTATTATAAAAAATTAATTTTTTTGATATAATACTTCAAAACAAAATAATGCACTTATAAAAACAGTTTTTTTAAAATATTATTTGGCCAATAATTGAGGGATTTCTTTGTTACCCAAAATAAATAACAGAGTAGGAATAATCTTGTATGCCTAAGAAAAGATGAAGAGAAAATCAAAATATTAATCTATTAAAGATGAAAAAAGTATTTTTTGGCATTATTGTCACAGCAATGTTTTCAACATTAAGTTTTGCAAACACCCCAGCTTTAGAAAATGAAATTATTTTGAAAAAGGAAAATCAAACTATTATTGAAAAAAGTAAAAACAAAAACGAAGAAACTTTATGTACTGTTCCTTGTTCGCAAACTGTTGGTGGAGTAACATACACAACAACAGCAGGAAATTGGTTTTCAAGTTGTGAAAGAGCAGCAAGAAGATGTGAAGAAAAATTACGTCAGTTTTTAAGTTGGTAGTTTTTTAAGTTGGAATTAATGCTGAAACAACAACTTTAAAAATGAAAGTAAGCTAATAAAAAATTTTAAAAAAATGAAAAAACCAATTTATTCATTAATTGCAACATTTTTAATCTCTGTGAATTGTTTCTCAATTGCTCCAACATTAGAAAACGAAATAGATGTTAAAGAAGATAGTAAAGTTGCAAATTTAACTTTGTCAAAAAATGAGGTGAGAAATGAAGATGAAAGTGCTTGCACAATTACATGTTCAGACACCTACAATGGTGTTACCTATACTGCAACTGCAGGCAATTGGTTTACTAGTTGTAGAACAGCTGCAATTAATTGCAGATCAAAACTAATGTATATGGGTTATAATTAATCTAACAAATTAAACCTGCCTTAAATGGCAGGTTTAATTAAAACAAAAAAAAATGAGAAAAATAATTTTATACCTTTTGTTGTTTTTAAACTTTAACATTTTTTCACAAAACATTGAAGTTGAATATTATGTTACTGAAAACACTAATGATCCAGTATTAGCAACTTCTACTACATACAATTTAATATTAAATGAACAAAAATCAATTTACTTTAATAGAAATGATAGTATTAAACAATTTAAATATGAAAAATTAGCTTTTGATGTAAAAAAAGTAGGCGAGTTAACAAGGATTAATCTATCAGACAATCATTTTGCATTTATTAAAGAAGATTATTTTCTTAAAGATTATACAAAAGACACACTGATTTTCAATGAAATAATAATCAATAAAAAATTTATTGTTGGAGAAAAGATAAATCTTTTTAATTGGGAAATTATTCCAAAATCTGATACAATTATATTAGGTTTTAAATGCCAAAAAGCTATAACTAAATTTAGAGGACGTACCTATGAAGTTGCTTTCTCAAATGAAATTGCACCCTATGGTGGTCCCTGGAAATTTGATGGTTTGCCAGGAATGATAATTTTTGTAAAAAGTCTAGATAACTATTTTATTATTGAACCAAGAAAAATTATAAAAAACAGTAAATCAATAAATCAAATTAGTAACATATATGAGAATGAAAATATTATTTCTTGGAATTTATTTAAAAAGACATATGAGAATAAATTGATGGAACAATTAAAAAAATTAAAATCGATGTCAGAAGATGGAGAAGGAGGAAGTATAAAAATAACTGATAAAATAGAAGATTTAGAACTACCTGAAATGAAGTTTTAATGAAAAAGATTTTAGTTTACTTTTTTGTTTTCATTCCATTATTATCTTTTGCACAAACAATAAAAGGAAGTGTAAAAGATAGTAATGGTAACTCCATTCAATTTGCAAACATATTAATAAAAGAAAATGATAACCTATTAAGTATAGTTGAGTTTACATATGCTCGCAATGGTAAATTCATTATAAATCTTAAAAAGAAATATCAAACAATTTTAGTTGAAGTTACGTCTCAAGAATATGATACCAAAAAATTTGTAATTCAAAACCCGGATGTTGAGGAAACATATACTATAGATTATGTTTTACAAAAACAAAAAGTTTCCGTACTTGAAGAAGTTGTAGTAGTTTCTGAAAAGAAATCATATACAATTAAAAAAGACACTTTGACATATAACATTGATAAATATAAAGACCCGACTGACAAGAAAGTGCAAGACGTCTTAAAAAGATTACCCGGTATAGAGGTAATCGAAAAGTCGGGAGAGATTAAATATAAGGGGAAATCTGTCGAAACAGTTACACTTGATGGAGACAATTTGTTTGGGTACAATTATAGTTTGGGTACAAAAAACATAAATATTGATATGCTTGAACAAGTTCAAGCTATCGATAATTATTCTGAAAATCCATTATTGAAGGGAATAGAAGGTGGCGAAAAAGTATCTTTAAATCTTAAACTAAAAAAAGGTAAAACTGACTATTCAGGCAATATTGATTTTGGTTTTGGTTTAAATAACGATATAAATTTATTAAACAACTCAAATGCAAATATATTAGGAATTTCTAAAAACTATAAATCATTTGGTATATTAAACTACAATAATATAGGTGTAAATCATTCTCCTTTCGATTACTTTTCATCCTCCAAAAGTATTGAACAACAAAAAGAAAAAGATTTATCAACACACAAAGTAATTTCAGAAACATTATTTAGTAATGGAATTGATGATGATAGAGCTAATATCAATAATATGCTTTTTTCAAACTATAATAGTATCTTCAAATTAAACAAACGTTTTTCTATTAAGACCAACTTATATTACATTAATGACAACATTAAATTAAATCAACTAAACACCACCGAAAATAACATTCAAAATCAAACATTTATTACTACCGATGATTTCAACACAACCAAAAAACCACAATTTTATAGAGGCGATATTGAACTAAAATATAACACTTCAAAAAATTCATTACTTGAATACAAAACAAAATTTAGTTATGAGAGTATAAAATCTAATTCCTCTATAACCGCAAACAATCTCAATTCCTTTCAATCAAATCTAAAATCCGAAAGTATTTTTTTTAATCAAAGAATACTATATACCAATAAACTTAACAACAACCAAGCATTACAAATACAATTAAGCCATGCTTACAACAACATTCCACAAAATCTAACACTTAAAAAACTAAACACATCAATAAGTGAAAACCAAAGCAGTAACTTTAAAAAGAATTATTTAGATGCAATAATTATATTTTTAGGTAATAAATCAAAATATAAATATTCATTTTCAACTGGAGCAACCTTCGAAAACACAGATTATAATTCATTAAACAATCAAAATCAAGCAGCTATAAATTTTAATATTTCAAATTATTTCAAAAAATCTATATATACCCTTTGTTCAACAAATTATACATTGAATAATTGGTCTATAATGCCATCATTTTCTATCAAATATTTAAATCAAGAATTAATCAATAATCAAGATTTAACTAACAAATCAAAATCGGATGTATTGTTTGAACCGTCTTTTAGTATTAGATACCGAATTAATAATAAATCATTTATTACATCTAAAGCGAGTTTAACACAAACTTCATTTTCAGAAGAATACATTTTTACAAATCCAATAACAACAAATAATAGAATAAAGATTAGTAATACACCAACTTTAGAAATTCAAAAAACCAAAATTTATAGTATAAATTATTATAACAATAATTTATACAAACAATTTTTTGTGAGCATAGGTGTAAGCTATCAAAAAAATAGCGGAAACTATTTTTCAAATTTTATAATCAATGAAATTGAAACTATTTTGAACAACTTTTATCTAAATGAGAAAAACGATAATTTAAATTTAAATCTATCAACTGAAAAGTTTGTCAGTATGCTATCAACTACTTTTAAATTAACTTCAACAATATCGATAGCCAACTATAAAAATATCGTTAATACCTCTGAACTAAGGAATAATTCAAGTAATAGTATATCAAACGAACTCGCTATTAAGACTGCTTTTAACAGAAAAATCAATTTTGAAAATCAATCAAACTATATTTATTCATCAAGCGAAGCTGAAAACATTGGTATAATAAATAATAAAATGTTTACAAATGCCCTTAAAGTAAAATACAAACACTCAACATCAATATTTTCAGTAATCACTGGAAATTACTACTTACCAAATACTGACAATACAAATAACGATTATTTATTTTTCGATTTTAGTGTTATATATAAACCAAAAGACAAGAAATATGAATTCAATTTAATGGGTAAAAACCTTTTAAATAATAACATTTTCTCTCAAATACAAACTTCAGATTTTTCTATAAACACACTTCAAAACAATCTTATTTCAAGATATATTTATATTAATTTTTCTTACAATTTGTAACTTTATTGTAGTTTTAATTTCTGAAACAGGACAATATAAAAAACGCATTACTAATACTACAATTCAAAAAACTAAATTAAAAAGAAATAAAACATAGTATAATCCAAATATCAATCATTAATAGATAGTAATATAAGTAAAACAATAATAATCAATAGTAAAAACCAAATAATGAACCAGTCATTTCTATTTTTAAATCTTCAAATTATAATATCATATAGTAAATTAATAATTATGAATCTGCAATTCCTATTTACGTATCCGTAACTTCTAATTTTGAACCTGCAAAATCTAATAATTTAGTGTAAAATACTGAATACAGACCTTAAACCAATTAGTGCTGACAAATAATAGGCTTCTTACAGCACACTTTTTATAAGATTGCTGGGTTTTTGTTTAATCGAAAGTTTCGACTACTTTAGTCCGCAACCTCGAATAGTATGGGAAAAATAGTCGTAATTATGTAAAACCCTATGACAAGAAATGAACTATTAAAAGGCATTTCATTTGTTAGAGGATTGCTGAACTAGAGGCTGATAAACTTAAAATCTATTTTTTTTCAAACAGATTTTTGGCACTCAGTTAGAATTGAAAAAATGACATTTTTTATTGTACAAAAGGCGCAGGAATAGCAGTTTATGAATTTGGAGATTTTATGGAATTGTGGTAATAAAATAGAGATTATGAAAATTGTTGTTTTGATTGGTTATATTTATATTTTATACATTTTATCAGAAAATGTAAAAAATAGTATAAAGGTTGATAAAAAATCAACTTTATTAAATAGTATTGGGATTATATTTATTCTTGTTTACATGATTTTTCATTTATTTGAAATGATTAAATCATTTATAAAATAAAGAAAATATTTTATTAGACCTCTCTTTATTAATGGTGACTTTTAATTATTTAAAAGTCGCTTTTATATATAATTTATTTAACGAAATTAATCGTTTGTAAACGCTTAAAAACACTTTAGCACCTGTTCTATTTTTATATTTGAGAGTGATAGTTTATTGTTGCAGAGTAGCTTTTTATTCAATTGTAAAAAATTGAAAATTCTTTGATGACACAATAGGGGTGAAGATACTTTGTAATAGCGCTTTTATACAAACAATATTTACCACAATAATCAATAGTACAGTTGCTTTTTCGGTAGTAGTATTAATTAGGGGATTATTAGCTTTATAAACGTTTGCAACCGTTACTCGATTAGCAATAATATGGGTTGTGATTGAGAGATATAGTTTCGAATATAAACTAGTTGTGTGTAATGCTTTGCAGAATCAATAAAAATGAAAAAAATAATTATAATAACAATCTTTTTTACTTGTATTTCTTGTAAAGGACAAGTTAATGAAGAAAACCGAACTAAAGCAAAAAATTTAGTTAATGAAGCAATTGATTGTTACTCAAAATCAATTCAAGAGGAAAATAAAAAAATAGACAATTGCTTAAAACTTATCGATAATGCAATAAAAGTTGATAGTACTTATTTTAAAGCATATTATGATAAAATTAAAATTTTAGCTTTGAAAAAAGACATTAAAGGTTTATTGAAAAATAATGAGAAAATGATCGAATTAAGACCAAATCAACCTATTTGGAAAATTCAACGTGGACTTTTTTTTGAAATTGACGATAATAAAATAGAAGCTGAAAAATTTTATTCAAAAGCTATTTTAGAATACGAAAATTTACTCAAAACTGAACTTAATAAAGATTTCAATTTTAGGATTGAATACATGACATCATTGGAAACGAAAGGTGAAATAGACAAAGCAAAAATTGAACTCGAAAAGATAAGTAAAGAATTTCCAAATAACGAAACAATAAAAGTATTTAAATCTGATTATAAATTTAAATCCAAAGAAGAGATAATTGAATACTGGAAAAACGGTGAAGTAAATTAGCACTACACACAACAGCGGTTTGCTTCAATGGCTACTTCCGGTTTTTCCTACGGAAAATCCGCTGCTGAATGGAATGTTTTGTTATATTTGTGGTGGCTTGGTGTTGGTTCAACGCCACTGAGAGCAAGCCGCAGAACGTTGTAGGCAATGTTAACAAAAATAGACGTTAAAAGAATAAATGTAATAAATGGCAAATAATTTTGTAGACCACAAAGACAGATGGTTACTTATTGCGAATGGAGAGTTTGAATATCCAATTTTATTTATAAAATCTTGGTTGCCATTTAATGCTTGGTATTGTAACAATTATCCTCATCACAAAAATAAAGACCGTCCGATTTTAGAAGAAATGAAATCGGACAATAATTTATTCAAAACAAGAATAATTGCTTTACTTCAAAATAGCGATGAAGATTCAACTATTTTTCAAAGTAATTTAGTTAAACTTCATAATTATTTAGAAAGTTATAAAGTACCCAATGCTATAGAAAATATTAGCTTTAAATCTTTAAACTATAGAGTTAACCCTAAAACTTCTTTTGTAAAAGCACATAGAAATCACAATTACAAAGTCGAAATTATTACACCTACACGACCAAACAATTACCTTATTAGAATTGACATACTTAATGCAGGAGGTAGTAATATTTTTTTATATAATCATACAAAATATGATAAAACACACTTAACTTCAGATGCTAATTTCATAGCACTTTCACAACAAAAAAAAGATGTTATTCTTGAAGGGTTTGAAGCAATTAATCCTAAATTAAAAGAGTCCTTAATAGTTGATAGAAAAAATGAGTCTTTAAATACAATATCTCAAGTTTCATTTAGAAGTGATACCCTTTTATTATCAAACGCAATTATAGAAGTTCTTTATAATATTCGTTGTATTCTTTTTCACGGTGAAATACAACCGAGTAAGGATAATTTAAAAATTTACGAACCAGCTTTTTACATGTTAAAACAATTAATAAAATCTCTTGACTAATGAGTTTAAGTAACAACATACAAGCAAATGCTAGAAAACTTTTTGAATTGCTACAAAATAAATACATTGTAGATTACTTTCAAAGAGAATATAAATGGGAGTATAAACATATTGAGCAATTATTAGTTGATTTAGAGGCCTCTTTTTTGTCAAACTATGATAATGGTGATACGATTCAAGACATCAATAGTAAATATAATTCTTATTACTTAGGACCTGTTGTAATTTGCGAAAAAGGAAGCATTCGTTCTATTGTTGACGGTCAGCAAAGATTAACGTCAATAACATTACTATTAATTTATCTTAATAATCTTCAAAAGGAAAGTAATGACCCTGAAGATATAATTTCTTTGATTTATTCTAAAAAAGGTGGTCGTAAAACCTATAATATTGAAGTTCCTGATAGAACAAAAATTTTAGAAGCACTTTATAATAGTGAAGACTATGACTTAAGTAATGAGACTGATGAATCAATCAGAAATATGTATGAAAGATATACAGATATTTCAAATATTTTCTCTGAGGAACTTAAAAATGAAAAGTTGCCTTTATTCATTGAGTGGCTAAAGGAAAAAGTAGTTTTTGTTGAAATATTAGCATATAGTGATGAAAATGCCTATACAATCTTTGAAACAATGAATGATAGAGGATTAAATCTTACTCCTACTGAAATGTTAAAAGGTTATTTATTAACACACTTAAAAGACCCAATTAAAATTGATGAACTAAATATAATCTGGAAAGAAAAGATATCGAATCTTCATAAATACTCAACACAAGAAGATTTGGAGTTTATTAGAGCATGGTTAAGAAGTCAATACGCAGACACTATAAGAAGTGGTGCAAGGGGTGCAGAAAATGAAGATTTTGAAAAAATTGGAACAAGATTTCATACATGGGTTAAAGATAATCATAAAAAAATTGGTCTATCTAATGCTGAACAGTTCTACTATTTTATAAAGGGCGACTTTGAATTTTATTCTACTTTATACGAAAAAATCAAAACTTATGAAAACAATTATACTGAAGGAGTTGAAAGATTGTATTTAACATCTTATTGGGGTATAGCTTCATCATTAAGTTATCCTTTATTAATGTCATCTGTAAACAAACTTGATAATGAGGAAACCATACAAGAAAAACTAAGAGCAGTTTCAACATTCATTGATATTTTAATTGTTACTAGAGCAATAAATTATAAAGGTAGTTCTCAATCATTTTTAAGATACATAATTTACACTTTAGTTAAGGATATTAGAAATAAGTCAGTTGAAGAATTAAGAACAATTTTAAAAGAAAGACTTTCATCAAGTAAAGAGAGTATAAATGAAGTTGATAAGTTTTTCTTCAATAATGGAAATAGAAAATTCATTCATTATTTATTTGCTCGTTGTACTTTTTATGTAGAAAACAAAATTTACTCTAACCTAAATATTGAAATGAATGATTTAATGGCGACTAGGAAATATAATAGATTTGTACTTACTCCAATTATTTGGGAATTCAACAAGTATACTAGTCATTTTGAAAATGAAGAAACATATTATGCAACCGAAAAAAAAATAGGCAATTTTATTCTAATTCCTAATCCTGTATCTATTGAGTTTATGCCTGATAAAAAAATCAGTAAAGTTAATACACTTAAGAAAGAATTAAAGCTATCTAATTGTCTAACTAATAGTTACTATAATAATATCAACGAACAAGATTTTTTAATTCAAAAAGGTTTCAAACCATTAGTAAATTTTAAAGAAGGAATTGATGATAGAACTAATGCCATCAATAATTTGATTAAAGAAATTTGGAACATTGAGAATATTTAAAAAAAACACAGCCTACAACAGCAGTTTGGCAATATGGCGGGTTTTGAGCTTAATTTAAAGTTAGTTTTGTACTTTCAAAGTCAGTGTTTAACACAATTCTAGCTTTCTTATAAGCATCAAATTCGTAACTACATTAATACAATGAAACTGCTAAAGTTTGAATATGTAAAGTTTGTTCATATTGAAATTATAAGGTTTATCCACAACAAAAAGGTAATTAATTGTAAGCTGTAGAATACTAAAAACCTAATGATTTTCCTTGGTTATTCGATAAGTTTATAAACTGAATTTGTTCAATAATGAGCAAAATTACGCAGTCAAAATAGGCTTTTTTTTCTTATATTTGGTTTTTAGAAAGGAGAGTAGCTATAAAGAATACACTATTAATATAATGAATCAGAATCCAGAACAAATAGCACGTGATAACATTGACAAGCAGTTAGTTGCCTGTGGATGGATAATTCAAGATAAAAAGAAATTTAACCTTGCTGCTGGGCTTGGTATTGCTATCAGAGAATATCAAACTGACATCGGTCCAGCGGATTATGTGTTGTTTGTGGATAAAAAAGCGGTGGGTATTATTGAAGCCAAACGTGAAGAAGAAGGGGTGCGACTGACTTCGGTTGAAGAACAATCTTCTCAATATGCAAATGCCAAACTTCGTTTATTGAATAATGACCCTTTGCCGTTTGTGTATGAAAGTACAGGAGAAGTGACTCGATTTACAGATTATAGAGACCCAAAACCTCGTTCAAGAAATGTGTTTACATTTCATCGACCAGAAACTTTTGTGCAATGGTTAAGTCAAGATAAAACCTTACGTGGTCGTTTGCATGATTTACCTGCTTTACCTGAAGAAGGGTTAAGAGATTGCCAAGTAACCGCAATTACGAATTTAGAAAAATCCTTTAAAGACCAACGCCCAAAAGCCTTAATTCAAATGGCTACCGGTTCTGGGAAAACCTTTACTGCGATTACGTTTATTTATCGTTTGTTGAAATTTGCCAAAGCGAAACGCATTTTATTTTTAGTTGATACCAAAAACTTAGGAGAACAAGCCGAAAGCGAATTTCGTGCGTTTACCGCAAATGATGATAACCGTTTGTTTACCGAATTATATGGCGTAACTCGCTTAAGTAGTTCGTTTATTCCAAATGATTCACAAGTATATATTAGTACGATTCAGCGCATGTATTCGATTTTGAAAGAAACCGAATTGGATGAAAGCGCCGAAGAAGAAAACCCGAATGAAATGGCGTTTCAGGCAAAAGAGCCTATTCCTGTGGGGTATAATGAAAAAGTACCAATTGAGTTTTTCGATTTTGTAGTGATTGACGAATGCCACCGCAGTATTTACAACCTTTGGAAACAAGTGTTGGATTATTTTGATGTATTTCAAATTGGATTAACCGCAACGCCTGACAACCGAACGTTTGGGTATTTTAACCAAAACTTAGTGTGTGATTATGGCTATGAAAAAGCGGTTGTTGATGGAGTTTTAGTACCTTACAATGTGTTTACCATTGAAACTGAAATTACCAAAAACGGTAGTGTGATTACTTTAGGCGAAAAAGTAGATAAACGCGAACGCCTTACCCGTAAAAAGTTTTGGGAAGCCTTAGACGAAGATGAAGTATATAGCGGTAAACAATTGGATAAAGACATTGTGAACCCAAGTACGATTCGAACGATTATACGCGCCACCAAAGAGAATTTACCTGCTATGTTTCCCGATAGGTTGGATAGTAGTGGAAATTTTGAAGTACCTAAACTCTTAATTTTTGCCAAAACCGATAGCCATGCCGAAGACATAATTGACATTGTACGTGAGGAATTTGGCGAAGAAAATAAGTTTTGTAAAAAGATTACGTACCGAAGCGAGGAAGACCCAAAAAGCGTATTGCAACAATTTAGAAACGATTATTACCCACGTATTGCCGTTACGGTAGATATGATTGCTACAGGAACAGACATACGCCCACTGGAAGTATTGTTGTTTATGCGTGATGTAAAAAGCCGTAGCTACTACGAACAAATGAAAGGACGTGGTACACGTACTTGCTCGGTGGAAGAGTTAAAAGCCAAAGGAACACCCACGGCAAAATATAGCAAAGACCATTTTGTAATTATCGATGCAATTGGCGTAGAGCAATCGCAAAAAACAGATAGCCGACCTTTAGAAAAAGCGCCTGGCGTTTCGTTAAAAGATGTATTGCAAAGTGTTGCCATGGGAAACACAAGCGAAGATATGTTGACTACTCTTGCCAATAGATTAATTCGTTTAGACCAACAATTAAAAGATAAAGATAAAACGGCATTTAGTGAAAAAGCCAATGGCTTAACCATAAAAGAAATAGTAAAAAAACTATTGCAGGCACATGACCCTGATACTAACGAGCAAATAGAAGTTGCCGTTAGAGGAAATATGCGAGGTTTAGCACCCATAGAAATTGAAAAAGCCATTGCCACCGAACAACAAAAGTTAATTGACGATGCCGTGGCGGTTTTTAACAGCCCCGATTTGCGTGATTTTATTGTGGACATCCGCAAGAAATATGACCAGATTATTGACAGTGTAAACATAGATACCATTACCAATATTGGTTGGGTAAAAGACCATGCTTCGGCAAGCTCAGCACTCATAGGAGATTTTAAAGATTGGATAATAACCCACAAAGACGAGATTACGGCTTTGCAGATTTTTTATGCGCAAGACTACCGCCACCGCACCTTTACGTACAAAATGATTAAAGATTTGTGCGAAAAGCTAAAAACCGAGAAACCTGTTTTAGCGCCTTTAGCGGTTTGGAAAGCCTACGAACAATTGGAAAAAACCAATGGCTCGGCTAAAAACGAGTTGATAGCCTTGGTAAGTTTGATACGCAAAATAGCGGGTATTGATACCACCTTAACAGCTTATGACAAAACGGTAGATAAAAACTTCCAAGAGTGGATTTTTAAGAAAAACGCAGGACAACACAACGCTTTTACCGAAGCCCAAATGCAATGGCTGCGCATGATGAAAGACTATGTAGCCAACAGTTTTAGTATAGACAAAGACGACTTTGACCTCAGTCCTTTTAATGCCGAAGGCGGTTTGAGTAAAATGTGGCAGTTGTTTGGGGAAGAAACGGATAGCATTATTAATGAATTAAATGAAGTGTTAGCGGCATAAACACAGTTTATTTTTGTACTAATAAGTTAAGTTGATTGTTAATTTTAACCTAATAGTATAATTTATGTATTGTGTTTAGAAAAATAATTATACCTTTGCAAAAGAATTGAGATGGATTTTACATTTAGAAATAAAGAATTAGAAAAATTATACATTACAGGAAAATCGAAAAAACTGAAGCTTCCAAACGATATAATTGAAAAATTCTTTGCAAGATTACAACAAATTGAAGCCGCTAACGATATTTATGATTTATGGAATGACAAAGGTTTGAATTTTGAAAAACTGACAAACACTGAAAATTCTTATTCTATGCGCCTAAAAATAAAATACCGTCTTGAAATGGATATTGATTGGAAAAATAATGAATTAACCATTGGTGATTTCATTATTACTGACATTTCAAATCATTATTCTTAAAAACAAACAAATTTTCATTATGGCAACAACCCAAAAATTAAGACCCGCAATTAAATTTGGACCAGGCTATTTCATTAGAGAACAAATGGAATACAGAAGCTGGACTCAGGAAGAGTTAGCAGAGGTGATGGGAATGACGATCAAACACATCAATAAAATCCTTAAAGATAAACAGCCTATTACATTAGATACCGCTAAAGTATTAGCAGAAGTTTTTGATACCTCTCCTCAATATTGGTTGAATTTAGATGCTAATTACAGACTTTGGATTGATTCAAAACAATCTGAAAAAGAAAGGCAAGCAGAATTAAAGGCTAATATCTACGAGCGTATGCCTATTAGGGATATGGTTGCAAAAAATTGGATTCCTGATTTTTCTAACGTACAAGAATTATATAACAACTTATTAGATTTTTGGAAGTTAAAAAAATTAGATTTTGAAGAATGGGACAAACAAATCACCCCACTTTTAGCCAAAAAATCTGAAAGCTTTAATCAATACAAAGCTTCTTACACCTATACGTGGTATCATAAAGCGATGATGGTTGCGAGCGGTTATAAAGTACCCGAATTTGACAAAAACGGCTTGGTAGCACTCTATAATGACTTGCATCAGTATACGATAAAAGAAAACGGCATTAACCAGTTTTTAGAACAGCTCAACCAATTGGGCATTATTTTTTTTGTATTGCCTCATTTGCAAAAAACCTATTTAGATGGTGCTGCATTTTATTACCAAAACAATCCTGTAATAGTTTATACCGCACGATACAAACGCATTGATAACTTTTGGTTTACGATTGCACACGAAATAGCTCATATTTTGCACCATTTGGACGAAAAGAACACCTTTTTCCTTGATAATTTTAGAGAAGAAGAAGTGAATGATGTAGAAACCGAAGCCAACCAACTGGCGGCTGAACAACTAAAACACCAAGAAATTATAACTTTTTTGAAACCAAAACTAAAATACCTTTCTACAGCAGATATTGAAAATTGTGCCAAACAGTTAGCCATACACCCTGCGTTGATTATTGGAAAATTAGCGTTTGACAAAACCATATCTTTTGCCAACCAACGTTTGTATAATGAGGAGGTTTTAGAATCAATTGATGCTAACTATTTGGTGAAATGATGGAAAATAAATTACCAAAAAATTGGCAAATAAAAAAACTCAATGATGTTTCAAAAAAACTATCATTAAACAAACTAAAAATTAAGCAAAAAGAATATTTGCCAAGTGGTTTATTTCCTGTAATTGACCAAGGGCAAGATTTAATTGGTGGTTATTACAATGATAAAAGTTTGTTGGTTTCTGATGAGCCACCGTATATAATATTTGGTGACCATACGAAAGTAAAAAAATACATTTCTTTCAAATTTATTCCTGGTGCTGATGGTGTGAAAGTTCTAAAAGCAAAAGAAAATATTCTTCCAAAATTTTTATTCTATCTTTTATTTACAATAAAAATTGAAGATAAAGGTTATGCAAGACATTTTCAATTATTAGAAAAAGAAAACTTTTTAATTCCTGATGATTTAGAAACCCAACAAGCCATCGTCTCCAAAATTGAAGAACTTTTTAGCGAGTTAGACAAAGGCATAGAAGATTTAAAAACCGCTCAACAGCAACTCAAAACCTACCGCCAAAGTGTATTAAAATGGGCTTTTGAAGGGAAGTTAACGAATGAAAATGTAAAAGAGGATGTGTTGCCAAAAGGTTGGGAAATGGTTAAAATCAAAGATGTAGCTTCTACATACGGTGGTTATGCTTTTAAAAGTGGTGAATTTAAATCCGAAGGAAAATATCAAGTCTTACGAATGGGGAATGTCAGACCTGGAATTGTGAGATACGATGAAAACCCTGTATTTCTGGATATTGTTGAACAATCAGTTTTAAATCGTTCTTTATTAAATATTGATGATGTAATAATCACACAAACAGGAACAAGAAAAAAGAGAGATTACGGATTTACTACCTTAATTTCAAAAAACAATTTATTACTAAATCAAAGAATTGCATCAATCAGATTTGATGAAACATATTCACCAAAATTCTTTCTTTATTATTCTTGGACAGATTTATTTAAGGATCAATTCTTTGCAAATGAAACTGGAAATGTTGGACAAGGAAATGTTGGAATGAAAGCAGTCACAGAAACATTTATCCCAAATCCAACTCTTAATGAACAACACTTTATCGTTCAAGAAATTGAAAGCCGTTTGAGTGTTGCTGATAAAATGGAGGAAAGTATAGCGCAAAGCTTGCAACAAGCCGAGGCATTGCGTCAGAGTATATTGAAAAAGGCTTTTAGTGGGGAGTTGGTTTAAAAATAGTTTACAATGATTATAAAAGAAATAAGAATAAGAAATTTTAGGTCTATTGTTAAAGCTGATATTTCGTTAAGTAATTTATCTATAATAGTAGGGTTGAATGATGTTGGCAAATCAAATATTTTAAAAGCGTTAAATTTATTTTTTAACAACGAAACAGATTACAGTAAAGAATTAATATTTCAGAATGATTACTCAAAATTTTCTCCAATTAGAAATAAAAAAGCTGAAGAAATAATTGTTGAAATTGTTCTTCATGCGCCAACCAACTACAAGCAAAGTAAAGATATAATCTGGAGAAAAGTTTGGAGAAAAAATGGACTTCATTTAAATGATAAAAAATTTATTGATGGCACCAAGTTTCCTCTAAAAACCAAATTATATTCATGGTTGGACAATATCAGATATAGTTATATTCCTGCTATCAGAGATGTTTATTATTTTGAGTTTTTATTAGCTAAACTTCATGATTCATTAGCCGAAACTATTGAACAAGAACTAAGGAATGCTGGTGATGATTTTATAACAAAAATTAAATCTAATACAGTTCAAATGATTCAAGAAATTGATAATCGTTTGAAGATAAAAAGTCAAATAAAATTACCATCAAATTTACAATCACTTTTCAAAGCTTTAGATTTTTCAACAGAAGAGGGGGCGTTTGAAATTTCAATTTCTAATAGGGGTGATGGAATCAAAACTCGTTACATACCAATAATTTTAAAGTTTATATCAGAACAATTAAACATTAACAAAACTAAAGGTTCTGCAAATATAAATATGATTTGGGGTTATGAAGAACCTGAAAATAATCTTGAAATGTTAACAGCATTTAAATTAGCAAAAGATTTTATAGATTATTCTAAAGAAATTCAAATTCTAATAACGACTCACTCGCCCGGATTCTATACTTTAAAAGTAAATAATAGTGAAAGTGTTAATTTATTTAAAGTAACAAAAGAGAAAAACAAAGAAGCCGAAATAAAAGAATTATTAACATATAACGATTTAGATGATGATATGGGAATTATGCCATTAATTGCACCATATGTACAGGAAAGAGTTATAGAAATTGAACATCTACAGGATGAAATAATTAATTATAAAAATGAGTTATCAAATATAGATAAAAATACAATTTTTGTTGAGGGTGATGATGAAGTAAGAGTTTTTACTGAAATATTAAAACATCTCAAAGCAGAGGATAAAATTAAGATTAGTAAAGAGGGCCTTGGATGTAGTGGGGTTAAAAATCAAATGATGGCATGGTCATGGGTTTCAGGTGTTGCAAAATTTAAAGCATTGGGTTTTTTTGACAATGATATTCCTGGTAATAATGAATTAAGTAAATTGAAAACTGAAAGACAATTCATAGATTCAGAAAAGAAAAATAGAGTTAAAGCTATAAATTATAAAGTTCCAGAGCATTTAATAAATATTAAATCTAAAATTACAAATTTTCCAATTGAACTTGAAGAAATGTATAAAATTGAAGCATGGAAATATGCAGATAGAAAAGGTTGGCTTGAAGAAAGAAGTATGGAAGAACTAAATTCATTTATTAAATTAGATTCCAAATCTCAAACAATAGATGATAAATTACTTGTTTTTGGTTTCGATCAGGACGAAATTTTATATATTCTGAAAAAAGTTCAAGATAAGCATAAAGAAAAATTTTCTAAACATTTAATAAACAATAGCATATCAATTGATATAAAATTTGAAACTTTATTAAAAATATTTAATGAAGCTATAATTCCTTTTTTTAATAAGTAATTTAAAAAATGAACAAAGAAAACACAAACGCATCGACTATAGTTAGTAAAGTATGGGCATTTTGCCAAACCCTTAGAGATGATGGTGTCGGCTATGGCGATTACTTAGAGCAACTAACGTATTTGTTATTTTTAAAAATGGCAGATGAATACAGCAAACCACCACATAATAGAAAAATGCCTATTCCAAATGAGTTTGCCTGGGATACGTTAATTAGTAAAAGTGGTAGTGAGTTGGAAAGTCACTACAACAATATGTTGCGTGAGTTAGCCAAAGAAAAAGGTATTTTAGGGCAAATCTTTGTCAAGAGTCAGAACAAAATACAAGACCCTGCAAAGCTATACAAACTAATCGCACTCATCAATGCCGAAAACTGGATATTGATGGGCGTAAAAGACAAAGGCGACATCTATGAAGGCATCTTAGAAAAAAACGCAGAAGATACCAAGAGTGGCGCTGGGCAATACTTTACCCCAAGACCATTAATTAAGGCTATGGTAGAATGTTTGCGTCCAGAACCTATGAAAACCATAGCAGATCCAGCTTGTGGAACAGGAGGTTTCTTTTTGGCTGCTTATGATTGGATAGTTGACAATAGAGATTTAGACAAAGAAGAAGCAAAGTTTTTGAAATATGAAACGTTTTTTGGAAATGAAATTGTAGCCAGTACACGTCGTTTGGCGTTGATGAATTTGTTCTTGCACAACATTGGCGATATTGAATCGGATAATTTTATTTCACCTAATGATTCTTTGATTACCGATTCGGGTACACGTTATGATTATATCTTAGCGAATCCGCCTTTTGGTAAAAAGAGTAGCATGACCTTCACTAATGCAGAAGGCGAACAAGAAAAAGAAGATTTGACCTATAACCGTCAAGATTTTTGGGTAACTACCAGCAACAAACAATTGAACTTTGTACAACACATTCGCACCATGCTAAAAACTACTGGTCAAGCTGCTGTTGTATTACCTGATAATGTTTTGTTTGAAGGTGGTGTAGGTGAAACCGTGCGTAAAAAGTTATTAGAAACCACCGATTTGCATACGATTTTACGTTTGCCAACAGGTATTTTCTATGCCAATGGTGTGAAAGCGAATGTATTGTTCTTTGATGGCAAACCCTCGAGCAAAGAACCTTGGACAAAAGAGGTTTGGGTGTATGATTACAGAACCAATGTTCACCATACGTTAAAGAAAAATCCTTTAAAATTATCAGATTTAAATGATTTCATTGCTTTATACAATCCAGATAATCGCCATAAAAGAACAGAAACTTACAACGCAGAAAGTAATCCAGAAGGTCGTTGGAGAAAGTTTGGTTACGATGAAATCATAGCAAGAGACAAAACGAGTTTAGACATCACATGGCTAAAAGATAAAACGTTAGCCGATTTAGATAATTTACCCGACCCTGATGTTTTGGCAACGGATATTATTGAAAATATTGAAGCAGGTTTAGATAGTTTTAGAGCTATTATTGCTAGTTTAAAAGGTTAAATAATACTAAATAGTATAAAAAATATGTAGTATTACTTGTAATATGATTTATTATAATAGCTATGATGTATGCAAAAAAAAACTTTCACAAATGGAGTTTATGGCCTGTCATTTTGTTGAAAAGTAGCATTTTATCAATAAAAACCTTGGTAGTAAAACCATTACATCAGCGCTAATTAGTAGTTTTTAGTGATTATTAGCGCTGAATACTGGTTTTTACTGATTTTTACTCCTTTTTTAAGTCCGTTGCTTCTTTTTTTGCACTTTGTAGCTATCGTACAAAAGATAACCAATTCCAATTAAGGAAGCCGTTAGTAGACCTCCCATTATCAAGTAGGTTATTTTTTTATTGGTTTCCAATTCTTTTTCTGTAGGTATTTGACCTATGGCTTGGGCTACATGTAATGGGCTTGCCATTAACATATAATCAGGTAGTTTAATTTCTTCCATTTTTGTGGTGTTTTGAATTATGAATAATTATCAATTTATTTTTTTCGTCAAGTTCAAATTCAATGTCTTTTAAAGAGAAAATGTAGTATTTTCTATCATCAGTTGAAAACAATTTACCTATTTTTAGGTATTTTGGATTGAATCCAAATTTCATCAATTTTAATATGTCCTCTGAGTAGATTCCGGCTTCAGCATACCGATTCAACACTGCGTAGTTTTGCTTTTGTCCTTTATCATTTTCTATGAACTCTTTGTTTTCTTCCAGTCTCCTTAAGTAACCATCTCTACTTCTACAAGATTCAGAACAATACAACCGCTTACTTGAGGCATAGTTTTCTATCGCCTGTTTACATTCAATATTTTTACAATATTTGATAGGTTTTTTCATTATCTTAGTTTTTAATCAAAACAAAAGTAAAATATTTTTATTACAATCTTGTTATAAATAAAAAAAATGATACATTTGTAGGACAAAAAGGTAAAAATATGATAATAAATCCACTTCCTAAAATAAAAGAAAAAAAAATTCCTATTAGCAAACTTGGAGTTAAATCTAGAACTTTTTTTTATTGGAAAAATGAAAATTTGTTGTTGGAAGATAATGAAGATATTGAAAATAACCAGAAAGTATTTTTTAATTTAATGGATGCAACATGGTTAATGTTAATTGTAGAGTTCCGAAAATACAACTTGGAACTGAAGTCAATTAAAAGCATAAAAGATCAATTGATTCTTGAATTAGATAAAAATTTAATTTTTGAGAACCAAGCGATTCTTCAAAGTGTTTTAATGAAGTTAGCAGCAAACCTAGATGAAGAGAGCAAAAAAGAACTTCAAGAAATTGACACTAAAAAAATCATTAATGACTATTTAAGCAGTTACGATAAGTTTTTAGCTTTTAGTAAGTTAGGGAGTGCTATTGGAAGGGTATTAATGGGATTTCGAGAATATATTATGATTTCTATTGATGAATTAGGGGCAGTAGAAACTACTGTGTATTCAAAAGGTAAATATTACGATAGAGAAAATGAAACCGTATTACTTTCAGAATTTAACCGGTTCATCAATCGTAAAAGTTGTTTTATCATTTCATTGGATTCAGTTCTTGAAGGGTTACTGGAAAATGAGAAACTCGAAAAATACAATATTGAATTTGGTTTATACAATGCCGATGAATTGAAAATTTTTGAGGCATTAAAACAAGATAATTGGAAGAAAATTACAATTATAAAGCATGATTCTGGAGATATTGTTGTCTTGAATGAATCAAAAGTAGAACGTCGAGGACAACAAGCAAGAGAGATTAAGAAATTATTGGGATTGAAGCAATACCAACAAGCCGAGATAGTCTATCGAAATGACGAGCATATGATTATTTATAATACAAGTAAACAAATTTTTAAAAGTCCTAAGTAGCCCTTAGCACGCCATCGCTAAAAACAAAAACAAACAAAGCCTGTTTCTTTTTGTGTGCAGCAAATGAATAGTAAAGAAAAGAAAAAAAGAAACGAAGAAACCGAAGAAGCAAAAGAAAAAAGAAGATTAGCTCTTGAATTATTAGAGCAATTAGTAGAACTTAGTATAGAAGATTTTTTAAAGAATAATTAGGTATGAAAAATGCAATTTTAATGTGTCGTGTGAGTAGCGACGAACAAGCAAAAGGATATAGCTTAGATATTCAAAAAGAACAGCTTGAAAGATATTGCTTAAACAATAACATTACTATTGTTAGTTGTTTTAAAGAAGATCATTCGGCTAAGAATTTTAACCGACCAGCGTTTGAGATATTCCTCAAATCCATGCAACGAAATAACGGCAAAGTAGACACTTTGCTGGTAACCTCTTGGGATCGATTTTCAAGAAACTTAACCGATTCATTAATCATGATAAGACGGTTAAAAAAGTTAGGAATTGAAGTACACGCCATCGAACAACCCATAGATTTATCAATTCCAGAAAGTAAAGCAATGTTAGCTTTGTATTTGGCCATTCCAGAAATTGATAATGATAGGAGGTCATTAAAGATAACAGGTGGTATTAGAGCTGCAAAAAAGGCAGGGCGCTGGCCTGGAAAAGCACCATTTGGTTATAGAAACTCTAGAGATGACAACAACCGACCCATTATTGTTCCAGATCAAAATGCGGTGTATATAGAAAGAGCATTCAAGGAGTATAGTGAAGGTAAATTACAATCAGATATTTTGAAAGATTTTGCCGATGAAGGTATTTTCCTCAGCAGAAGTAGGCTATCTAATATTCTCCGAACAACATTTTATGCAGGAAGATTTACGTTAAACGCATGGAAAGATGAGCCCGAGCAAGAAATTAGAGCAATTCATAAACCAATCGTTGATGAAAAGCTGTTTGAAAAAGTTCAAGCGCGAATGGAAGGGAGATTAATTAACAGAACCTCGGGATATTTATATGTACGCGATGAATATCCGTTAAAAGGGTTATTTCATTGCTTTCATTGTGATGCCAAATTAACGGCGAGTAAGTCTCGAAGTGCTACTGGGAGAAGGTATGCCTATTATCATTGTAATGAATGTAAAAAAGACCGTTTTGCAGTAGAACAATTAAATGAAACTGCAGAGCAAATCTTATCTCGTTTGGTATTCAAATCAGACTATAAGAAATTAGCAGAGCAAAAAGCAAAGGAACTATTGAAAAAGAAGTTAAAACTTAGAGAAACTTCCAAGCATCATTTACAAGTAGAATTGACTCAAATCCAAAATAGAATTCAAAGTCTTCAAGATAAATTTGTGGACGGCGATATCGACAATGTTTCGTATAAAGAAGCTTTAGCACGATATACAAAAGAACAACAACGAATTGAAAATAAGCTCAACGAAGATACCCAAACCGATCTTGCTTTTAAAAAATGGGTGGCTTCAAACTCCAATATGTTCAAAAACATGTCGAACTATTATAAGTCCACTGATACTGCGGGAAAACAACGATTATTGACCACTGTTTTTCCTGCTAGGTTGTATTTTCATAATCAAAAATGTCGAACTCTTAAAATGAACGACTTTTTGCTCGAAATGCTACTGAAAGACAATGAGTTAGTAGAAAAAAATAGAGGACAAATCCTTGAAAAATTGGACTTGTCCTCTTGGGTGGAGTCGGAGAGAATCGAACTCTCGTCCAAACAAGCAATCAAAAAGGGTTCTACACGCTTAGTTTCCTCTTGAGTTTTCGACCAAAAGCAAGGCTGGAAACGGCCACTTTTAGCTTAGCTTTATCCGTGTCAGAAAGGATTCAAAACATTACCTTTCCTAGGTTTACTTTTACGGTTCCCCTATGTCAAACGCCATAAACCAGGGCTGTTGAGGGGAATCTAGCTTTCCGACCTGGTCGGAACTAGGCAAATCTTACTATAATTCAGATTAAGCAGCTAAAGCGTAATTATTTTCGCCGTTTATAGGTGTGTACATTTGGATTTACGAGCTAAACATACAATGCTCGACGTGCTTACTAATCAATTCCACTCGCTGTCAAAACCAGTCGACCCCAGTAGTTTCTGCAATAGAAAGTTCCGCAAAAATACTAGGAATAGTTCAATAAAAAAAACATTGTGTCGCTTTCCGTAAAATGTTATATTTGTAACAGATACTAACCCTATAGTTACAATATTTTAAAAATATGAAATTCGGTCTCCTTAAAGAAAGAAAATCACCGCCCGATCGCCGCGTGGTATTTACACCTGAAGAGCTTCTTCGTTTACAATCCACTTTTCCTGATGTCGAACTTAGTGTCGAAAGTTCAGCTATTCGTGTGTTTCCCGATGAACAGTATCAATCGTTAGGGTTTTCTGTCGTGGAGGACGTTTCTCATTGCGAGGTGCTTTTTGGCGTAAAAGAAGTTCCAGTAGAGGCCCTGATTCCTAATAAAAAGTATTTTTTCTTTTCACATACCATAAAAAAACAACCCTACAATAGAAAATTATTACAAGCGGTCTTGGAAAAGAATATCGAATTGTATGATCATGAAACCATTGTGGATGCTAACCACCAACGCTTGATTGGTTTTGGTCGCTATGCCGGAATTGTAGGTGCTTATAATGGCATAAGAGGATTCGGAATCAAATATGATTTATTTACTTTGGCAAAAGCCGAAACCTTAAAGAGTCAAGAAGAATTAATTACGCGATTGAAACGCCAAATTTTACCCAATATCAAAATTGTTTTGACGGGTCATGGTAAAGTAGGGATGGGCGCTAAAGAAATGCTAGACGGCATGAAAATAAAACAAGTGGCCATCGATGATTTTCTTACCAAAAACTATTCAGAACCCGTATACACACAAATTGATGTACTGGACTATAATAAAAGAATAGACGGAACGCCAAGTTCAAAAGCTGATTTTTATGCCAATCCTTTAGCATATACCTCTGATTTTGCTCGCTTTTCAAAAGTAGCCGATTTGTTTATGGCCGGTCATTTTCATGGAAATGGTGCTCCCGATATACTCACTCGTGAAATGTTACAAGCACCCGATAATAAAATTCAAGTGGTTGCTGATATTTCTTGCGATGTAGATGGGCCAATAGCTTGCACTTTAAAAGCTTCAACGATTGCAGAGCCGTTTTTTGGTTATTTGCCCAGCGAACACAAAGAAGTAGCCTACACACACCCGGCTTCAATTATGGTCATGTCTGTCGATAATTTACCTTGTGAATTGCCAAAAGATGCCAGTGAAGGCTTCGGAAAAATGTTTATGCAACATGTGATCCCCGCATTTTTCAACGGCGATAAAGATGGAATTTTGCAACGGGCTAAAATGACTGAGAAGGGTAAATTAACACCTAAATTTGCCTACCTTCAAGAGTATGTTGATGGTAAAGAATAAATTAATATTCTAAAACTTCTATTTTTTTTGTTTACAATAACTTATGTTATATTTGAATATTAATAACATATGTTATGAAAAATAAATTTATACGTACTTCAATTTTATTTTTTTGCAGTTTTTTTTTAAATGCTCAAGATATTTTACCCTTTGTTGAGAATTTTACCAAATCAACTTATGAGGGGGATAATCAAGTATGGAGTGTTGAACAAGGAGCGGATAATGCTTTTTATTTTGCAAATAATCATTATTTTGTAAGATATGACGGCGTTAAGTGGGAAAAATATAAATTACCAAATAAAACTATAATTCGATCCGTCTGTTCAATAGGTGACAGAATATATGCTGGCTCTTACAATGAATTTGGGTTTTGGAAAAGAGTAAATGGTAAGATGATCTATACATCACTTACAAAAGACAAAAATATTTTCAAAGGAAAATTGATTAATGAAGAAATTTGGAAAATATTTTATCATAAAGGGAAAATTTATTTTCAATCGTTTAATGAAATATTTGTTTATTCAAATAATTCAATCAAAAGTTTAAATATTCCAGATCAAATTTCCTATTCATTTTTAGTTGATGATAAAATTTACATTGCTTCTGTTAATAATGGAATTTATATTTTAGAAAATAATAATTTTTTAAAACAGAAAAAATGGGAATCATTAAATAATACAATCATTCATGGCATAGAAAAACAAAATGGAGTAACTTATTTCTTTACAAGAAAAAATGGAATCTTTGTAGATGATAATGGAGTTTTAAAGCCATGGAAAAATACTAGTTTAAATGCTATTTTTAAATCTGAAATAATTAACACCGCTCGTTTTATTGATGATAAGCGAGTTGCAATTGGAACCGCATTTAATGGTGTTTATATTGTTAATGTAGTAGATGATAGTTTTATTAATATTAACAGAAAAAATTCATTACTAAATAACTCGGTATTAAGTATTGGGTTGGATAAAGAAAATGATATATGGTTAGGAATGGATAATGGTATTTCTCATGTTGAAATTAATTCTCCCTATTCTATTTTTTCAGATAATACGGGTGTTTTAGGATCGGTTTACACAATTTCCCCATCTATTAATGGTTTTGTTTTAGGATCTAATCATGGGGTTTTTGATTATAAGAGTAAGAAATTAACTTTTATTCAGGGCTCACAAGGCCAAGTATGGCAGATAAATAAAATTGCGAACACGCATATAGTAGGACACAATGACGGTACTTTTAAATTTGATGGAAATCAACTATCCAAACTTAACAAAATAACTGGAGGATGGAAATTATTAAAGAGCAATTATTCAAGTCATTATTTTCAAGCTAATTATACCGGAATAACCATATACAAGGATGCTAATTTTAGCGATTATAAAAAAGTTGTAGGGCTCAATAAGCCAATAAAAGATATTGCACAAAATAAGAGAAATGAGCTTTGGGCTGTAGATAATTATAAAAGTTTATATAAAATTGATTTTGATGATCAGCTTAATGTTATAAAAATACATAATGTCACTAAAATTAATAGTATTAAAGAGGATTATAACGTAAAATTATTTTCTTTTAATAATGAAATCCTCTTTTATATAAATTCTTTATGGTATAAATTTAATGCAATTACAAATAAACTTGAGGTATTTAAATTATTTTCAGATAATTTTAAAAACATTTCTGATATCATTGCAATTGATGATTCTAAATTTTTAATAGTAAAAGACGGACTCATTTATTTAATCAAAAATGATTCGGGGAAATTTTATTGGGAATTGCTCCCAAAAAAATATTATGACGGAAAAATTGTTAATGAGGATACCAAAGTTTTACAAATAGGAAATAAACTTATAATTAATTTAGACGATGGCTTTTTATCATATACCATGCAAAATAAAAATCTATCTTCAAATTATAAAGTAAAAATTGAAGGATTTTACAATCATAAATTGATCTCTCAAAAGGCAAAAATTAAGCATAATCAGTCGGTGGAGTTACATGTTATAAGTCCTTTTTATGGTTTTAAAGAAAAAAATTTATTTTACAAGTTAAATAATTCAAAAACATATTTACCCGTTAATGATGGAAAGATTGTACTGAACAATCTAAGTAATGGCAAACAAGAAGTTGAGGTGTATTATTCTTTAAAGAATGATTACAAAAAAATTTCAAACTACTCATTTGAAGTTCTAAAGCCCTGGTATATTTCATTTTGGATGATAGTAATTTACTTGTTTATTTTTTCAAGTATATTCTTTTTATATTATCGATGGAATAAAATTAGATATTTAGAAAAATTAAAATTGAAAGAGGAAGAGTTGAAACACCAAAAACAAATCCATAGCATTGAAATAGATGCTGCTAATCGAATTAAACTTCAAGAATATGAGAAAAATATTTTAGAAATTCAAATTCAAACTAAAGCATCAGAGGTGGCAGGTAAATCGCTCTCAATTGCTAAGCAAACAGAAATGATTGATAAAATTCAGAGTATTTTAGATAGTGAAAAAAATATATCTGCTATAAAATCACAAATTAGTAAGGTAATTAAAATTAACTCTTTAAATAAAAATGAATGGAATTCATTTGAGAACAATCTGTTAAAGAGTAATGAAGATTTTGTCAAAATTATCACATCAAAGTATACAAATTTAACGGCTAAAGATATTAAACTATGTATCTATTTAAAAATGAATTTGTCTTCAAAAGAAATTGCACCACTAATGAATATAAGCTATCGAGGCGTTGAGTTGCATCGTTACCGACTTAGAAAAAAGTTAGTTTTAGACCAAATTGTAAATTTGAATGTGTTTATGAATAATATAAAATAAACGCTAATTAATTAGATTATACATTATTTTTTTGCTTTTTTATGGTTTTATTATAATGCATCAAAAACGCATCATTTTTTTTTATTTTGTAGTGTTTAATTCTGATTTAAATTATTTTAAATAATTGAAAATCAAATTTTTATATCCTTTTTTTATTTTTTTGATGTAGTAATGTAGTATTTTTTTTAATAAAATTTACAACGTTATAGTTGTACATTTGAATAAAATGTAATTAAAATGCATCAAATGAAAAAAAATATCTATTTACTGGTTCTAATTTTATTCGCCTTTAATTCTTTTTCTCAAGAAGTTAAAGGGCGCATTAAAGATTTAAATGGAAACCCATTAGCAGGAGTTGCTGTTTCAACTTCTAGTTCTAACCTTTCAAGTATTTCTGATTCAGATGGTAATTTTTCAATTAGGTATACTTCTAATGATAAAATAATTTTTACTTATTTAGGCTTTCAAACCTTACGATTGAATCCTTCTACTGCTACTATGGATGTTGTAATGTCTGAAGAAACAACAATTTTATCTAATGTAGTAGTTGTGGGTTATGGTACGAAGAAAGCTGGAGCAATTACGGGATCCGTATCTCAAATAAAAGCGGGCGATATTATTAAAACACCTTCTCAAAGTGCTATTCAAGCCATTCAAGGTAAAGCCGCTGGAATAAACATTGTAACAAATGACGAACCCGGTGCAAATCCATCAATTCGAATTAGAGGTTTAGGAACATTATTAGGAGGAAGAGATCCATTATATATTATTGATGGTATAGAAGCTTCGAGTTTAAATGGGTTGAGTCCAAATGAAATTGCAACCTTAGACATTTTAAAAGACGCTTCTTCGCTTGCAATTTATGGTCAAAAAGGTGCTAATGGTGTAATTGTTGTTACAACCAAAAAAGGGAAAGGCAACCTAAAAGTATCTTATGATGCTTATTATGGTCAAAAATTTATTCAACGTAAAGTGGAAATGGCAGACTCCTATAGATTTGCCTATTACAGTAATTCAGCTCTGGGAAGTACTAATTATTTTAATTTTGAACAGCCGTATAATACAGATTGGTTAGACGAAATTACAGAAGCGGGTGAAGTAAGCAGTAATCACGTTTCGTTAGCTGGTGGAAGTGATAATTCAAATTATTATTTTGGAGTAACACATTACACCGAAAAGGGAATCTTAATAGGTACAAATTTTGAACGTTCTAACTTAAATAGTAGAAATGATTTCAAACTATTCGAAAATAAACTTAAAATTTCGCCTTCAATTAATATTACGCTTTCAAGAAATAGTCCCAAACCATTAAGTGCTTTTACAAATGCCTACAAACAATCGCCTATTGTTCCTGTGAAATTTGATAACGGAAGATGGGGCGTACCATTAAGAAATGAAACTACGGGATTAATTGATATCAACGGAAGCGACCGTTTTAATAATGTCGCAAATCCTGCCGCGCAATTGTATTATTTTAACGAACAAAATAAAAATTTTACGCTTTTTGGCTCTCTTGCAACAGAGCTTTCATTACATAAAAACATAAAATTTAATTCTAATTTTGGTGCAGAATATAATGTTTCCAGAGGATTTACTTACACACCTTCTCGAGAAATTTTCTTATCTCAAAACCCTACTAAAGAAATTGTTGATTATCCTAACCAAGACCCACTTAATATTTTAAATCAAAGAAGAGGTTCATCTTACAGATGGAACTGGGATAATTTTGTTACTTATACTAAAGAATTTAGCAATTCAGATCTAACAGTGGTTGCGGGTATGTCTAGAACTACTGATAATGGTTATGAATCTATTTCAGGAACCCGCTGGAATGTTCCAGAACAATCTAATTATTGGGCATTAGACTTTTCTACCTATAACAACGAAATTGCACCTGGTGCGGTTGTTAGAAATTCAAATGCAACGCCTTTAGTGTCAATTGCATATTTCGCAAGAGCTTCTTATGCTATAAATGATAAATATCTGATTGATGCCACCATTCGTAGAGAAGGTATCAGTTCTTTTTTAGAAGCTAAACGATGGGGTATATTTCCTTCATTATCTTCGGGTTGGGTTCTTTCCAAAGAAGATTTTATGCAAAATATAAAATTTGTTAATTACTTAAAATTAAGAGCGGGTTATGGAGAAGTTGGAAATGCAAATTCATTAGGGACTAACAGAATTGTATTTTCTTCAGGAACTAATTACGCGTTTGGTGCTGATGAAACTATTTATCCAGGATCAACTATTCCTTTTCAAATAGATCCAAATTTGACTTGGGAAACCATGAAAGAACTAGATTTTGGTTTAGATTTTACCTTGCTAAACGATAAACTTTCAGGAACTATTGACTATTATAATCGAAAATCTGAAAATGTTATTTTACCTGTAATTCTTCCTTCTGTTTTGTCTCCAGGAGCTGTAAATGTAAACACGGGTACTGTTTCAAATAAAGGTGTAGAGGTTTCTTTTAAATGGGAAGATAAAATCAACGATAAGTTAAGTTATTGGGTGGGAGGAAATTTCTCACACAATAAAAATGAATTAACCGAAGCTAAAAGTGATTACTTTGCAAATTATATAGGAGGTGGTCTAAATAACGGTCAATTTACAAAGCAAGTAATTGTAGGTGAGCCTCTTGGTAGTTTTTATGTATACGAAGTAACGGGTTTTAATTCAAGTGGCGAATTTACATATTCTTCAGAACGAAAAGTAGCGGGTTCCTATATTCCAACTGAAACATTCGGACTAAGTTTTGGTGGAAAATATAAAAACTTTGATTTTTCAGTAGATACTTACGGTGTTGCTGGAAATAAAATTTATAACGGAAAAAAAGCACAACGTTTTGGTGGCGAAAATGTTGAAAATAGTGTTTTAGAAAACTTTTGGATTCCTTCAAATACAAATGCAGCAAATCCTTATCCATTTTATAATGTTCCGCTTCCTTCTTCTTATTATGTAGAAGACGGTTCTTTTTTAAGAATTAATAACATTACGGTTGGATATACATTACCAAAATTTTGGAATAAAATTTCAAAATTCAGAGTTTATGCTACAGCAATTAACCCATTTATTTTTACTAAATATACTGGTTTTTCACCCGAAGTTTCAGGAAACAATAATGCAAATCCACTTGGATCTGCTGGTATAGAATTAGATGCATATCCAACAAACAAAACGTTTTTAATTGGATTAAATGTTAGTTTATAATCAATAATATATAAAACTATGAATTTAAAATATAGCACATTAGCACTTCTTTTTTTCTTATTTATTTCGTGTGAAAACGACTTAAATGTAGCACAACAAGACGCTCAAACCGAAAAAGATTTTTTAAACAATCCAGAAAATGCGGTGCAATTGATTAATGGTATCTATAACAAACAATTAGACTACAATATGTATTCTTTTTCTTGGATTGGTATTACAAGTATTACTTCTGATGACGCAGACAAAGGCTCATCACTTTCTGATACGGGTGCTGATAAACATAAAATGGATAACCTAACATTTGATGCGGGTGATATTTCTTTTCAAGATGTTTGGAACGGAAGATATGAAGGAATTTATCGCGCAAACAACGCAATTTATTATTTAGATTTATTAGCCATTGACGCATCGCTAAAGAACAGGTTAATTGGTGAAGCTAAGTTTCTAAGAGCTTTGTTTTATTTTGATTTAGTGCGTTGTTTTGGAGGCGTTCCTATTATAGTAGATAAAATTGATATTAATAATAATGACCTAATCAATCAAGTAGTTTACACTCGAAAAACGAAGGTAGAAACGTATGCTCAAATTGAAACAGATTTATTAGATGCAATTGAAAAACTGCCATTAAAAGGGCAATATGGTGCACAAGATTTCGGAAGAGCTTCAAAAGGAGCAGCACAAGCTTTGTTGGCAAAGGCTTATTTATACCAACAAAAATGGCAAGAAGCCTACAATTTATCTGGAGATGTAATTGGTTCTAGTCAATATAGTTTACTTCCAAATTACGCTCATGTTTGGAGAGAAGTTGGCGAAAACGGAATGGAATCTATTTATGAGGTTCAAGCAGCGTTAACCAATGGTTTAAGAGATTACACAAATGTGCAAGGACCAAGAGGAACACCCGATTTAGGTTGGGGTTTCAATACACCATCAACCAATTTAGAAAGTGCTTACGAACCGGGTGATGTTAGAAAAAATGCAACAATTTTATATCGAAATGCCGGATCCTTATGGGATGGATTTCCTACTTCATCAGCATGGAACAATCCAAGATACAATTACAAAGTTTATCAAAGTCAACTTGCAGAATCTTGGAACGGAGACAAAGGAAATACGGCTAAAAATTTACGAATTCTAAAATACAGCGACATTCTTTTAATTAGAGCCGAAGCCGCTTTTCAATTAGGTTTTACATCTGAAGCATTGGTCAGAGTAAACGAAATTAGAAATCGAGCAGGTTTGACTAATTTAACATCAATCACTCTGCAAGCTATTTATAAAGAACGAAGACTAGAAATGGCAATGGAACATGATAGATGGTTTGATTTAGTTAGAACAGGTCAAGCTCCAACTGCAATGGCTGCCGCTGGAAAAACTTTTATTGTTGGTACTCACGAGTTGTTTCCAATACCAACAACCGAAATTATTAGAAGCGGAAACCGACTTTCGCAAAACTTTGGATATTAATATTAAATTAACTTTAAATACTTTTTTACAATGAAAACAAACAAATTTTACTTAGGAGCTTTGGCTCTTACAATCGGATTAACAGCAGTAGTTAGTTGTGGTGACGACGATTCTTCATTACCACCAATTGGAGGTTTTAACAGCGCTGACGAAGTTGCAGCTGCAGATTTAGTAGCTTATTGGCCATTAGATGGATCTGGTGTAGAAAGCAAAACCAGTACTGCTCCTTCTCAAACGCAAAATGTAACTTGGGTAGATGGTGCTAAAGGGCGAGCTGCAAATTTTAATCTAGGATGGTTGAAGTATCCAGCGCTTACTGGAATTTCTAATCTATCAGGAAGTGTAACAATTTCTTGTTGGGCAAAAATTTCAAATACAAAATTAGTAGCTAATGGAACAAGTAATATTTCACCTATAGTATCTTTTTCAGGTGGAGATAATTTAAACATTGGAAACTTTACATTAATGGGGAATACGCATGGTTTAGTTTCAAGTGATTCTATTCAAATTAAAGGGGAATACCATTTTAAAATGCCTGATGGAACTTCATCTTTTAATGGTGACTGTATTAATATGACTAAACAAGAATCATGGATGGATGCAACTCATACATGGAACGCAAACAAAATTGGTGGTAAATGGGCACATATTGTTTGGGTATGGGATGCTGCTACTGCAAATACAAGAATCTATGTAAATGGAGTAAAAATATCTAATTCTGCTTGGGAAAGTAGAAATAATGGAAATGCAATGCCATTTGATATGTTTGAACCAACAACTACTGCGATTGGTGCTACACCGTCTGTTGCAAATGGAACTAATACTGAAACTTGGAACGCTGCATTAAAAGGTGGTGTTGATGAACTTAGAGTTTACAAAACTTTATTAACTCAATCTCAAATCGGGGCTCTATACGAACTTGAAAAAGCAGGTAGATAATTTTAGTATTCAAATTAAGGCTATTTATATTTAAAAAGCCATTTACATTATTTTATTAGAGAATGTCTAAAAAAAGAAATTCAAATGAACAATTATTTGTTGCATTGAGTTTCTTTTTTAGACAATTCTTACCTTAAAAACACATCCATGAAAATGTTTTTCCAACTCTTTTTCTTACTTCCAATTTTTGTTTTAAATGCTTGTACTGACAAAACTGATGAGGCTGCACCTATAGATGACACAACGCCAAATCCAACCTATACAGACCAGCAACTTCTGAACAAAGTACAACAAGATGCTTTCAAATATTTTTGGAATTATGCACATCCTGTTTCTAAATTAGCAAGAGAAAGATATCACACAGATGATCCTTCAAACGATGCCAATATTGTAACTACAGGTGGTTCGGGTTTTGGTTTAATGACTATAATTGTAGGTATAGAAAGAGGTTTTGTTACTAAAGCAGAAGCTGTTTCTAGATTAACAACAGCATTAAATTTCCTCGAAAATGCCGATAGATTTCACGGTGCGTGGCCGCATTGGATGAATGGTACTAATGGTGACGTAATTCCCTTTGGAACAGTAGATAATGGAGGCGATTTGGTAGAAACGTCTTTTCTTTGCCAGGGATTAATTTGTGTTAGAGAATATTTTAAAAACGGCACAGCTGAAGAACAAGCTCTTGCTCAAAAAGCAGATTATTTATGGAAAGGTGTCGAATGGTCTTGGTACACCAAAGGCGAAAATGCGCTTTATTGGCATTGGTCTCCTAACTTTGGATGGCAAATCAACTTCAAATTAGAAGGTTATAACGAATGTTTAATCACTTATGTTATGGCAGCGTCATCTCCAACACATCCTATAACATCAGCAGCATACCATCAGGCATGGGCAAGAAACGGAAGCATAGTTTCTCCTGCATCTCTTTACAATATTCCTAAAATTCTTAATCATAATGGTACAGGATCAGTTGGACCACTTTTTTGGGCACATTATTCTTATTTAGGTTTAGATCCAAGAGGGTTATCTGACCAATATGCAAACTATTGGACACTGAATCAAAATCATACAAAAATAAACTACCAATATTGCCTTGCAAATCCATATGGTTGGACAGGTTATAGTGATAAGTGTTGGGGATTAACAGCAAGTTACACGCGAAACAATAACGGTTCCACTGGCTATTCTGCACATCAAAATAATAACGATAGAGGAGTAATTTCACCAACTGCAGCATTATCCTCTTTTCCGTATACTCCAGTAGAATCGATGAAATTTTTACGTTTTTTATATGAAGAACGTGCTAATAAATACATTGGAGTTGCTGGACCTTATGATGCATTTTCAGAACATCACAATTGGGTAACACCACGCTATTTAGCTATCGACCAAGGAACAATTGCAACCATGATAGAAAACCATCGAACAGGATTTTTATGGAATTTATTCATGCAAGCACCAGAAGTTCGATCAGGATTAATTTCATTAGGTTTTTCATCCACTCAACACGGATTTTAATAGTGTTTTGAGGCGAAGAACTCGGGCATTTTTGGAGTCTATTTTCCCGCTTTTCGAAGCAAAATTTATAGATTAAACCTAACTGTTTTCAAAACCAATAGGTTAAAAAAAGGATTTACACGTCAATAGAGGCTAAAGGATAAAAACACAGTTGTGTTTTTGAAACTTTTAAACAAAATAGAATATTAATTTTCAAAAAATAAAATAATAAAAAAAACTATTTACATATTATTTTTAATATCATTTTATGGTGCTTCTTGCTTTTCGCAATCAATTTCGGGTACCTTTAATACTACGGTTAATAAGACAATAACCTATAATTATTTGTTGTATAAACCAGAAACAAAAACACCAATACCACTTATTATATTTCTACACGGTTCTGGAGAAAGAGGAACAGATGTTGAAAAAGTAAAGGTTCATGGTCCATTAAAATATGTAAACAATAACACTTTAGATGCTTTCATTTTAGCACCTCAATGTCCCGAAAACACCTATTGGGAGTCGGAATCTCTATTTCAATTAATACAAAAAATTTGTAAAGAAAATCCAAATATTGATCCCCAGAGAATTTATCTTACTGGATTGAGTATGGGGGCTTGGGGGGTATGGAATTTAGCATTTGCTCATCCTGAAATGTTTGCAGCCATAGTGCCCATCGCTGGATTTGTAGATAGAGTTCCAATGGTTGAAAATTGTAAAATCAAACACATACCCACCCACATATATCACGGATTATTAGATGATGTTGTTGATGTAAATTATGCTATTGAAATTTATAAAAAATTAAAAACGTGTAGTTTAAACATTGCACTCACCATTTTTGATGATGCCAATCACGACAGTTGGTCGAGAGTCTACGACAATGCTAAAACTTATGAATGGATGTTTCAACAAATAAAAAAATGAAGATAAAATATTATTTACCACTACTATTGCTTTGTGTTTTTTCCATAAATGCACAAACCAAAAAATCAAAGAACAATAATAAAAGCATTGCTCCAAAGGATATTTTTGTCAAAGATCTGCTTTCAAAAATGACGTTGGAAGAAAAGCTCGGACAATTAAATCTTCCCACATCAGGTGATATTACAACTGGTCAAGCTAATAGCTCTAATATCGCAAAAAAAATTGAAGAGGGCAAAGTAGGTGGTTTATTCAATATAAAATCGGTAGAAAAAATTAGTGAAGTTCAAAAAGTAGCTGTCGAAAAAAGCCGGTTAAAAATTCCGTTACTTTTTGGAATGGATGTAATTCATGGCTACGAAACTACATTTCCAATTCCACTAGGATTGTCGTGTACTTGGGATATAAATTTAATAGAAAAAACCGCTCGAATGGCAGCAAACGAGGCCACTTCAGATGGAATCAATTGGACTTTTTCACCCATGGTAGATATTTCTCGGGACCCAAGATGGGGAAGAGTTTCAGAAGGCAATGGAGAAGACCCTTTCCTGGGAAGTGCAATTGCAAAAGCTATGGTAAACGGTTATCAAAATAACGATTTGTCAGCAAAAAAATCAATGATTTCTTGCGTAAAACATTTCGCATTATATGGTGCTCCCGAAGGTGGTAGGGATTATAATACTGTTGATATGAGCAGAATACGAATGTATAACGAGTATTTTCCGCCTTATAAAGCGGCTGTTGATGCTGGTGTAGGTTCAGTAATGGCTTCATTTAATGAAATTGATGGAATTCCCGCCTCTGGAAACAAATGGTTGCTCACAGAAGTGTTAAGAAATCAATGGAATTTCAAAGGCTTTTTAGTAACAGATTATACAGGAATACCTGAAATGATGGAACACGGAATGGGTGATTTGCAAACCGTTTCGGCACGCGCCATAAATGCCGGAGTAGATATGGATATGGTTGGAGAAGGTTTGTTATCCACTCTAAAAAAATCGGTAGAAGAAGGAAAAGTTTCTATGGAAACAATTGATAATGCCTGTACTCGTATTTTAGAAGCCAAATATGATTTAGGTCTCTTTCATAACCCCTATAAAAATTGTGATGGCAAAGATAAAAAAGCAATTTTTTCACAAGAAAACAGAAATTTTGCTCGAAAAGTAGCTGCAGAATCAATGGTTTTGCTTAAAAATAGTCCTTTTGGAATAGAAAATAACGCCATTTTACCATTAAAAAAACAAGGTACAATTGCCGTTATTGGTCCGTTAGCAAATACAGCGCACAATATGGCAGGCACTTGGAGTGTAGCCACCAAGCAAGATAAATCTATAACGGTTTTAAACGGACTACAATCGGTTATTGGCAATCAAGCAAAAATTGTTTATGCAAAAGGAAGCAATGTGGATTATGATCCTAAATTTCAGGCTAAAGGAACCATGTTTGGCAAAGAAATTCCTTGGGATACACGTTCTAAAGATGAAATGCTAAAAGAAGCGTTAGAAGTTAGTAAAAATGCAGACTTAATTATAGCTGTTATTGGTGAAACGGCCGAAATGAGTGGCGAAAGCAGCAGTCGAACAAATTTAAACCTAACCGAAGCACAAAAGGATTTAATTTATGAATTAAACAAAACGGGTAAGCCAATTGTTTTAGTACTTTTCACAGGAAGACCTTTAGTCATTGTAGACGAAAATGAAAATTTCCCTGCTATTTTAAATGTATGGTTTCCAGGTAGCGAAGCAGGTCTAGCTATTGCAGATGTGTTGTTTGGTGATGTAAACCCTTCTGGAAAATTAACAGCAACTTGGCCAAGAAATGTAGGACAAATACCTATTTATTATGGTCATAAGAAAACGGGTCGTCCATTGGGTGAAAAAAAAGTAGCTGATTGCGAATTTGAAAAATTTCTTTCCAACTATTTAGATGTTTGTAATACACCGCTTTATCCGTTTGGTTATGGGTTAAGTTATACCAAATTTGACTATTCTGAAGTTGAAATTTCAGATACTAAATTAGCTAAAGGTGATAAAATTGTAGTTTCTGTAAATATTACAAATTCAGGTAACTATGATGGTAAAGAAATTGTTCAATTGTATATAAGAGATCTAGTTGGTTCGGTAACTCGACCCGTCAAAGAATTAAAAGGGTTTCAAAAAATTGAACTTAAAAAAGGAGCAACTAAACTAGTAACTTTTGAACTTTCTGAAGAAGATTTAAAGTTTTATAATTCTGATTTGAATTTTGTTTCAGAACCTGGACAATTTGAAGTTTTTGTAGGGCCAAATTCAGACACAACAAATAAAAAAACATTTGAGTTAAAATAGTATTTTGAATTAGTTATTAAAGCTGTTCACTTCAATTAGAAGTAACAGCTTTTTTAAAAGTATAAATATGATAAAAATTGTTGCTTTTTTTTGGATTATGTTTTCTATGACAACAGGTTTTTCTCAGCAAAAAACCTATTGTAATCCTATAAATATCGATTATGGTTATACCCCTTTTAAGTGGTTTTCTGAACAAGGGAAACACCGCACAACCGCTGATCCTGTTATTGTAAATTTTCAAAAAAAATATTTTCTATTTTCTACCAATCAAGAAGGGTATTGGTGGAGTGAAAATATGCTAAATTGGAATTTTGTCTCTCGAAAATTTTTGTTAGACAATAAATACACGCACGATTTGAATGCTCCGGGTGTTTTTGCTATGAAAGATACTTTATATGTTTATGGAAGTACACATGAAAAAGATTTTCCAATTTGGAAGAGCACTAATCCCACAAAAGACGACTGGGAAATAGCAGTTGATACTTTAAAAGTAGGTGCTTGGGATCCAGCTTTTTTATACGATGAAGAAAAAGATAAATTATTTTTATACTGGGGTTCAAGTAACGAATTTCCATTGTTTGGAACCGAATTAAATACTAAAACATTGCAATCTGACGGTTTTGTAAAACCCATTTTAACGCTAAAACCAGAGATTCATGGTTGGGAACGTTTTGGTGAATACAATGACAATACATTTTTACAACCTTTTATGGAAGGTGCTTGGGTAACAAAATATAAAGACAATTATTATTTTCAGTATGGAGCTCCAGCAACCGAATTTTCAGGTTATGCCGATGGTGTATATGTTAGTAAAAATCCGTTAGAAGGTTTTTCCTATCAAAAGCACAATCCTTTTTCATATAAAGTTGGCGGTTTTGCTCGTGGAGCTGGACATGGTGCTACATATCAAGATAATTTTGGTAATTGGTGGCATACGTCTACTATAATTTTAGGACAAAAAAACAACTTTGAACGTAGAATAGGAATTTGGCCTGCTGGATTTGATAAAGATGACGTAATGTATTGTATTACAGCTTATGGCGATTATCCAATAGTACTTCCCGAATTTTCAAAAGAAAATGACTTCACAAAAGGATTATTTGCCGGATGGATGCTATTAAACTATAATAAACCTGTTCAAGTATCTTCAACACTTGGCGGTTATCAATCAAATTTTGCAGTTGATGAAGATATGCGAACTTATTGGAGCGCCAAAACGGGAGAAAAAGGGGAGTGGTTTCAAACTGATTTAGGTGAAATTTCAACCATAAATGCGCTACAAATCAATTATGCCGATCAAGATGTAGAATTTATGGGTAAGACACTGAATAAATTCCATCAATATAAAATACTTTCATCAAATGATGGAAAAAAATGGAATATTTTAGTAGATAAAAGTAACAACAAAACCGATGTTCCTCATGATTATATTGAACTTGAACAACCTGTAAAAGCACGATTTTTAAAATTGGAAAACATAAAAATGCCAACAGGAAAATTTGCATTAAGTGGGTTTAGAGTTTTTGGAAAAGGAAATGGAAAAGCTCCAAATGAAGTTCAAAAATTCACAGTGCTTAGAGCAGAAAAAGAAAAAAATGGTGAAAGAAGAAGTGCTTGGATACGATGGCAGCAAAATACGGATGCCGATGGTTATGTAATCTACTTTGGTAAATCGCCCGATAAATTATATGGAAGCATTATGGTTTATGGAAAAAACGATTATTTTTTTACAGCAATGGATAAAAATGACACCTATTATTTTCAAATTGAAGCCTTTAATTCGAATGGAATTAGTGATAAATCAGAAGTGATTAAGGTAGAGTAATTTTAATTCTTATTTTTTTATATTTATCCAACTCAAACGTTTTCGTTAATAACTATGAGAACATCTTGTTGTTTGCATTCAAGTTAAAACCTATTTTTATAAAATTAATTGAATTTGTAAATTTCAAATCCATCAAATTATAGTTGCATGAAAAAAATTATACTTGGTTTTATTGTTTGTTTCGGAATAAACAGTTGGGCACAAGAAATTCAGTCGCCTTCAAAAAAAATTAGTGTTTCTTTTTCTCTTACTTCAGCAGGTAAGCCAACCTATCAGGTTTCTTATTTGAATCAAAAAATGGTTGAAGAAAGTGAATTAGGAATCGCATTAAAAGACAATACAGCCCTCGATCATGGGTTTTCGCTAATCGATCAAGTAACGACAAAGGTTAACGAATCTTGGCAACCGGTTCTAGGAGAACAGGCTACCATTCAAAATGTGTACAATCAAACCACTTATTTTTTACTTCAAAAGGAGACCAATCGAAAACTTAACATCATTTTTAGAGTGTATGACGAAGGGGTAGCGTTTCGGTATGATGTTCCCAAACAATCCAATTTGAACTATTTTGTGGTATCCGACGAGAAAACCCATTTTAATTTATTAGAAAATCACAAAGCATTTTGGATTCCTGGCGATTATGACAGTCAAGAATATGCGTATAACGAAACAAATTTATCCGAAATCGACAATTCCAAATTGGACATGAACAATGGTATCGGAGTAAAGTCTATTGCGAGTCCGTTTCGTGTACAATCGCCATTAATGCTAAAATCACCATCCGGAATTTATATCAATATTTTTGAAGCTGCCGTAGTCAATTATCCCGTAATGCATTTGGATATAGATCCAAAGAAATTTGATTTGAAGTCAGATTTGGTTCCCAATGCCATTGGAGATAAGGCCTATTTGCAAGCGCCTTTTGCTTCTCCTTGGCGCACCATTATGATTTCAAATGATGCGCGTGATATTGTGGGTTCTAAAATGATACTCAATTTAAATGAGCCTTCAAAAATTACAGATACTTCTTGGATCAAACCAATGAAATACGTGGGAATTTGGTGGGAAATGCACATCGGAAAAGCTACTTGGGATTATGCAGGGAGTCAAAACGCACAAAATGCAGCTGATGGGCAATTGATACCTTCAGGAAAACACGGAGCTACCACTGCCAATACCAAACGTTACATTGATTTTGCAGCAAAGCATGGTTTTGATGGTGTTTTAGTTGAAGGATGGAATGCAGGTTGGGAAGACTGGTTTGGCAATTGGAAAGAAAATGTATTCGATTTTATTACACCGTATCCCGATTTTAATTTAAAAGAAGTCAATGATTATGCCAAGGCAAAAGGCATAAAAATGATCATGCACCACGAAACATCGGGTTCTGTGGCCAATTATGAACGCCACTTAGATCGTGCCTTCGAATTGATGCAGCAGTATGGCTACCCGGCAGTAAAATCGGGTTATGTGGGAAAAATTATTCCACGTGGAGAATATCATGACGGACAAACCATGGTGAATCATTATAATTTTGTAGCACAACGCGCTGCCGATTATAAATTAATGATAAACTCGCACGAAAGTTCGAGACCCACAGGTTACAGCCGAACGTATCCCAATTATATTGCAGCCGAAGCCGCACGTGGAAACGAGTTTAATGCGTGGTCTGTAGGAAATCCGCCCATGCATGAAACCATTCTACCGTTCACCCGATTGTTAGGCGGACCAATGGATTATACCCCTGGTATTTTTGAAATTAAGATGAACGTTTATGATCCGGCAAAGAAAGAGCAAGTGCATACTACATTGGCAAAACAGTTGGCGTTATATGTTACACTATATTCACCATTACAAATGGCTGCCGATTTACCCGAGAATTATGAAAAACATCTAGATGCCTTTCAATTCATAAAAGATGTGGCTGTAAATTGGGATCAATCGAATTATTTGGAAGCAGAACCTGGAGATTTTGTAACCGTTGCCCGCAAAACTAAAGGTAAAGACGAATGGTTTTTAGGAGCTATTACTGATGAAAACGCCCGAAAAACGATACTTAAATTAAATTTTTTGACACCTGGAAAAAAATATAAAGCCACTATTTATGAGGATGGAAAAGATGCCCATTGGGAAAAAAATCCGAAATCATATGCTATAAAAACTATACAAGTGACTTCTGAATCAAAAATTAAGCTAAATTTGGCTAATGGAGGTGGAGCTGCGATACGTTTCATACCAATAAACTAAACTAATTTAAACCAAACCAATTAAACTAAAATTATGAGTACAAACCAAATTAAAACAAACTGGGCACAGTTTATTCCTTTAGTAACTGTTTTCTTCTTTTGGGGATTCGTTGCAGCAAGTAACGATATATTAATTCCTGTATTTAAAAAAGCTTTTGATTTGACACAAGTTCAAAGTCAATTAGTGTCATTAGCGTTTTACATTGCGTATACCGTTGGGTCTTTATTGTATCTTTTGATCTCTTATCTTACCAAAGGTGACTTAATCAACAGATTGGGGTATAAAAATTCTTTGGCATTAGGTTTAGCTATTTCTGCGCTAGGTACATTGTTATTTTATCCGGCTGCCAATACAGGTTCGTTTACTTTAATGTTGTCGGGGTTGTTTATTGTGGCTCTTGGGTTTTCATTACAACAAACGGTTGCCAATCCATTAGCGATTGCATTGGGTCCAATAACTACTGGATCGCAACGATTAACACTTGCCGGTGGAATCAATAACTTAGGAACGACTATTGGTCCATTAATTGTAAGTTTTGCTATTTTCGGTTCGGCAACTTCTGGCAATACTGATATGAGTATTGAAAGTGTAAAAATACCTTACCTGATTTTAGGTGCAGCTTTTCTATTGGTTGCGATATTGCTTAAATTTTCTTCATTACCCGACAAGCCTCAGGCCATTGTAGAATCTGAAGATGAAAAAGCAGCGACTAGAAGTTCGGCATTAAAGTATCCTCAATTGATTTTAGGGATGATTGCTATATTCGTATATGTTGGGGTAGAAGTATCTACTGCCAGTAACTTGCCAGCTTACATGGAGAAAAATTTAGGATTTTTGACGAAAGACATCGCTCCTTACATTTCATTATATTGGGCCAGTTTGATGATTGGTCGTTGGACAGGAGCTGTAGAGGCTTTTACGGATCAGATGAATTTGCAAAAAATATTACGATTTATTGCGCCTTATTTAGCATTTGGAGTTTTCTTATTTGTGAATGCAATTGCTAAACACGATTTGACCCCTTTTTATATTTATGCAGTAATCATATTGGTATTAATTTTGGCTGATATAGCGAGTAAAGGTAATCCAGCAAGAATGTTGTTGATTTTTTCGTCATTAGGGATTGTAGCGCTAATTATAGGTATGGTAACAGATGGTATGGTAAGTGTTTATGCCTTTACAAGTGTAGGTTTATTTTGTAGTACACTTTGGCCTTGTATTTTTACATTAGCCGTAAGTGGTTTAGGTAAGCATACGAGTCAAGGTAGTAGTTTTTTAATTATGATGATTATGGGTGGTGGCTTTGTAAGTTTATTGCAAGGTTATATCGCCGATATTTCTACCATTCAAACCAGTTACATTGTTGGCGTATTATGTTTTGCTTACTTAGCTTTCTACGCTTGGAAAGTTTCTGGAATATTGAAAAGTCAGGGCATTAGTTTTGACAAGAAAGTAAGTGGAGGACACTAATCAGAATATCTAATAAATAAAAAAACGTCTCAATTGTATTGAGACGTTTTTTTTTTATAATAATGGTGAAGTTTTAAGGATTCTAGATTAGATTCTAAAAATTCCACCAATAGCTATGATTCGTTGCAAAAACCAAAAATGTTGTTCGGCTTTGTCGGCCGTATTATTAGTAGTTCTGATATCGTTCATGTCAATATATCCACCTTTTAATTCGGTTTGTATAAAGAAATGCTTGAAAAAAGTAAAGTTTAATCCCACTTTTGCTGCCACGCCATATCCTGCAATATGAAATTGGTCATAGCGCTCTTTGTTTAGTAATTTGGTATTGGTTTTTGGAAACAATACACCCGCTCCAATGCCTTCTGTGATATTAATTTGAAACGTATCGGTATTGGGTAAGTGAAGCAATTTAGACAAGTCGTCCACACGAGAAAATTCGGTATTCACGTAGTTCAAACCGTCGGTATGTTCAAAGGTTAAGAAATTTTCGTCTAAGGTTAATGTATTAGCTGTTGGGTTTTCATTATACGTACCCGCATTTGGATAGTAACCTGAATAGTTAACCGTTCTATCGTTGTACATTACATATTTCATGTGGTCAACGCCAATGGAGACGTTGTAATGATCGGTAATAAAATACCCCAATCTAAAATTAGTCTGAGGAATAGTCATTCGCGCCGGATTGATATAATCACAATGCCATCCTTTTGGTTTGTCATGCGCTGCAACGTTATAAAGGGTAAAATCATAATCGGCCCCTTTGAAATGAATGTCGGAGCGTGAATAGGATTCGCGGTTTCCACCCCAAAAAACATATAATTTACCTTTGTTAGTACTCGTGTATTTTTCAGGATTTCCAACTGTTTCTTGCGAAAAGGCGTACTGTGAAAAAGCACAAAAAGTTAGTACAACCATTAAAAATGGATGTTTCATTAGAAGTATATAAATTAAAATTGATTTACAGTTTTGCGAAGCGCAACAAGTTTGGTCATTAAACCTTCAAAATAGTCTAAGTGTAACATATTGGCACCATCACTTTTTGCATTTGAAGGATCAAAGTGTGTTTCGATAAAAATTCCGTCGACACCAACAGCAATACCTGCTTTGGCAATGGTTTCAATCATGTCCGGACGACCTCCTGTTACTCCAGTCATTTGATTGGGTTGTTGTAACGAATGGGTTACATCCAATACTGTTGAAGCAAATTGTTGCATGGTTGGAATTCCTCTAAAATCAACAATCATGTCTTGGTAGCCAAACATTGTACCTCGGTCGGTTACCATAATATTTTCATTTTGGCAATCCAACACTTTTTGAACGGCATGTTTCATGCTTTCCGGACTCATGAATTGTCCTTTTTTCAGGTTTACTGTTTTTCCTGTTTTTGCAGCTGCAACTACTAAATCCGTTTGACGCACTAAAAATGCGGGTATTTGTAAAACATCTACATATGCTGCGGCCATAGCAGCATCCTCATTGGTATGAATATCGGTTACTGTGGGCACACCAAATTCTTTAGATACCTTTTGTAATATTTTCAAAGCTTTTTCATCACCAATTCCTGAAAAGCTATCAATTCGAGAACGATTCGCTTTTTTAAACGATCCTTTAAAAACAAATGGGATTTCTAATTTATCCGTAACACTAACTAGTTTTTCAGCGATACGTAGGGCCATTTCTTCTCCTTCAATAGCACAAGGACCAGCTAATAAAAAAAAGTTACCACTTGTTGTATGTTTAATTTGTGGAATGTTTTGTAAATTCATTTGTGTAGTTTTTGAAGTTGCAAAGATAAAAATAAAAACCTTCTAAACTGCAGTTTAAAAGGTTACTTATGTTACACAACAATATTTTTGTTAGTATTGTTTACTTGTTGTATTTTTTTTTATAGTGAATCCTTTTGGGCAAAGTATTTTTCCTTTTTCAAACGTGTTAAAATACATCGTTAGTTTTTTTGTGGTTCCTACTATAAAAACTTCATAAACTCCTATAGTTCCGGCACCCATTGTGGTGTTTTTAGTTGGAAAAGGACAGCATGTATCTACTTTCTTGAAACTGATTTTCTCTCCATTCGGACCTTCTAATGCGTTGAAGTAATACGTTAGGTTTATTAATTCTTGATTTTCATGTATGAAGCCAATATTTACGGGATAATCAGGATCAAAACCATACATATTGTCGGTTGCATATTCTGTTAGTAGATACATTTCGTTAGCAAATGCAGGTCTTTTAGCCGTAGGATCAATATTTTTAAGGGTCGATTTTGTACTGACACAACTGGTGAAAAATACAAACATACAGGATAACGTTAAATACTTCATCGTAATTTTATTTTGTTGATTCAATAGGTTTTGATTGGATGAGATAAGCAACAATCGCGCCAATTACAACGCCAAAGGATAGCCCATCCGAAATATTTTTCCAAATGGAACTGGTTAGGGTGGTATATTCTTTAGCCTCGGTAAGTGTTAGTTTTTTTTGACTTACGGTATAGTTAATGGTATTTTTAAGAAAATCCGGACTGATGATTTCATGGATGATGAATTGTGTAATCGGACTAAAAAACACAATAATAAAGGAAATAATGATAGCTGATATCATACCTTGTTTCCAACTCATTTGATCTTGATAGTACTTTTTTTTCTTCTCTAAGAGTGCCAATAAGTACAAAATAAAGGTTGGGAAAATATACAACAAGTTAAATACGGGTTGCCACTTGATATTGATATCGTGATAGCCCATTTCTTTTTCTAAAGTCATCCAAGCCAAAAAGAGGAGTATGGAAATGAGGGCCCATTTGATTTCGATTGCAAATTTTTTCATCCTGAAAGAGTATATTGATTATTCAAAATTAGCCTATTTAACAACAAGTGTTACAAAAACCAATCTTAATTTCTATTTTTGTACAAATTTGCAAAAAAATATGGAAATAATTTATGGAACATGGCATTGGTCTATTTCAGGTTTTTTAATCGGAGTAACCATGTTGGTATTAACCTATTTTGGTAAGACTTTTGGAATGTCATCAAATTTACGAACCATGTGTTCCATGGCAGGTGCAGGAAAGTTTAGTGATTTCTTTAAATTGGATTGGCGCGAACAAAAGTGGAGTTTGGCGGTCGTATTAGGCGCCTTTGTTGGTGGTTTTATTGCCTATCAATTTTTGTCTAATGGGAGTGGCGTTCAAATACATCCCGACACCATTGCCTCATTACAAACCCTCGGTATTGACGCCCCAGACGGAAAATTACTTCCAGATGCGCTGTTCAGTATCGAAACCATGCAAACCCCTAAAGGTTTTACGATCTTATTGCTTGGTGGCTTGTTGATTGGTTTTGGAACCCGCTATGCAGGCGGATGCACCTCAGGACATGCCATTGCTGGATTGAGTAATTTGCAATTACCATCTCTTGTGGCAGTTATCGGATTTTTTATTGGAGGCTTACTCATGGCCCATTTTTTATTGCCCATCATTTTAAAATAGTCGCATTATGAAATTAGCACGATTTTTTCTCACCGGAATTTTTTTCGGAATTGTACTCACAAAAGCCGAAGCCGTTTCTTGGTATCGAATTTATGAAATGTTTCAATTCCAATCGTTTCACATGTATGGTATTATTGGTACCGCACTTTTCACTGGAATATTGGGTTTGCAACTCATCAAAAAGTACAAACTCAAAGACTTTAGCGGTTTACCCATCACGATAATTGATAAAGAGCGCGGTTTTTGGCGTTATATTATTGGAGGAACTATATTTGGATTGGGTTGGGCATTAGTAGGATGTTGTCCCGGACCTATTTACATTTTATTAGGAACCGGAACCTATGCCATTGTGGTGGTTTTTATTGGGGCTTTGTTAGGGACCTATATTTATGGGTTATTAAAAGACTATTTACCGCATTAAAGTTTCGTTAAAGTAACATAAGTTGCATTTTAGTTTGCAGATGTTGCGTACATTTACATTCAATTTAAATACTTGATTATGAATACCATACTATATGTACAAAATCTTAAATGCGGGGGATGTGCCAATACGATAACTAAAAATATCGCGGCGATAGACCACGTTTCTAATGTGTCGGTAACTGTTGATGAGAGCTCGATTGCATTTGATTGCGATACACCTGAAACCGTTCAATTGGTGAAGGATAAATTAAAAGTTTTGGGGTATCCCGAAGACGGAACAGCAAATACTTTAGGTTCCAAAGCAAAATCGTATGTAAGTTGTGCCATTGGAAAAATGAACTAAAAAAAAGTCCCGAATTTATCGGGACTTTTTTTATATAATTTCAGCGCTTAAGCCGGCATCTAATAGTGCCGTGCACTGTGGTTTTAATTCTTCAAGTGTTCCTGTTTTAACAGTGCATTTTCCTTTATAGTGCACTAATAAGGCACATTGTTCGGCTTGCAATGCATCGTGTTTGCACACTCGAATTAATGTTTCTATGACATGATCAAACGTATTTACATCGTCATTGTGCAATACAATTTCATTGTTGGTACCAACAGCCTCTTCTACTAAAACCGCTTCTTGTACTTTTTCTATTGTGCTCATTTTTAGTTTCGAATTGATGGAACAAAAATAAAATTAATTGAGAAAATCCCCAATTTCTATTTTGTAAATTTTAAGGCAACCCAATTGTTACGTTCAAATTGCTTAACATACTGTAATCCTTTAGAATGGCAACTTTCGGAAATAACAGGAATATCCTCGGTATAAAAACCACTTAGGAATAACACCCCGTTTTCGTTTAAGCAATCCACATAATATGGCATGTCATTCAATAAAATATTACGGTTGATATTCGCAATGATGATGTCGTATTTTTTACCCGCTAATAAAGCCGCATCCCCTTCATACACCGAAATATGGTTACAGTTATTGCGTTCTGCATTCTCGATAGAATTTAAGTAACACCAATTGTCAATATCAATTGCATCAATAGGTTGCGCACCTTTCATTTCGGCTAAGATGGCTAAAATGGCCGTCCCGCAACCCATGTCCAAGGTTTTTTTATTTGTAAAGTCTGTTTCAAGAATGTGTTGAATCATCATGTGTGTCGTTTCATGATGCCCCGTTCCAAAACTCATTTTGGGTTCAATAACAATATCGTATTCAGCCGAAGTTTTTTCGTGAAAAGGCGCTCGTACATGGCATTTTCCATCGACTTCAATAGGTTCAAAGTTTTTTTCCCATTCTTCATTCCAATTCACTTGTTCGATTTCTTCGAAAGTATAGGAAATTGTAAATTCTGGATTTTCTAATATTTGGATATCTTCCAAAATAGTTGGGGTCCACAAGTCTTTTTGGACATAGGCTGAAATACCTGTTTCGGTTTCAATAAAACTTTCAAAGGCTTTTTCACCCAATTCGGCGATAAGTATTTCACTACCTAATTCTAAAGGGCTAATGGTAAAATGATAGCCTATGTATTGATTTGACATGTTGATTTTTTTTTGCAAATGTAATAAAATAAAAGAGTTCACTGTATTCACAACGAACTCTTGAAATATAATACGTATAAAAACTAGAAATTTATTTGAGCTTGCAAACGCAATAAGCTACCTTGTTGATCATTGTTTTGAAGAATGAAATCTTCATATCGTCTATTAGATATTGTGTAGGTTGCTACTAATTCAAAGTTTTTACTAAACTGCCATTCTAAACCAAGTTCAAATTCATTTACATCATAACTTCTAGCATCCATTTCATGTTTTTTTCCACCTCTATAATATTGATATCTGGTAAATGGAAAAATAATTTGTTCTTTATGTTCTATTCGATAAGAAAATGTAGCATAGCCACCTTCTAAGCTTTTGGTTTCAATGGTTTCAGTATGTTTATTGAATTCGGGTCCTTTACCTATATTATATTCGGCTTGAATTCCAAAGGGTTTTGGATATAAAATAAACGAAACAGCGGCTCTTTGATCTAAATAATTTAAATCATGAGTTGCAGTTACACCTCCGTTTTTCAAAGAAGTTGGTAATTCATATCGACCCGTATAAGCTTGTATTCCAGGTTCAATGATTTGGTTACCAATCTCGAATGGGTAGGAAGCTCTTGCAACTACATGTAAATTGTTGTTCAATTCAGGTCTATTTGCAGTTTGTCCATTGTAAGCACCTAATGCAAAAACACCATAATCTCCATTTCCTTTGTAATTGTCTTTAACTAAAGTAGCGAATTTTTTTCTTATCTTATCAGGAGCCCAATAAAAGAAAACACCCATATCGCGTTCGTTTGTAACAGCACTATTTAATGCATCAGCACGATCTAAAGGAATTCTATTCTGACTAGATTGCATATTTTCAAACCCATATGGAACTTTACTTTGACCAATTCTTACTCTAAATTCGTTTTTAGCATCAAAACCTATATCAAAGTATGCATCTCTTATCTGAGCAAAATTTAGACCTGTGCTACTCGCTGAACTTGCAAAATCGGGTTGAATATAAAAATAAACATTCTTATAAATTTGTCCAAAAAATATAATTCGAATCCGTCTTAAGAAAAAACCTCCTTCATCTCCCCAAGATCGGTCACACTGCTCACATCCTAGATCGGGATTAGTTTCAAATAGTCTGTTGTAACGCGCTTGAACATAGCCTCTAATTTTAAATGAGTTATACCATTCACTTTCAATTTTTTGTTGCGATGACATAATTGGTTTTAGTGAATCTTCTCGAACTTCTTGTGCATTTGAATTAAAGAAGCTTAACATTATAAATGCAGCGCAAATAATACTTTTAAATTTCATTTTGTTGTGATGTGGTTCTAATTAATTTTTTGCAAAACTATTATTATTTGTTACCTAAAAGGTTAATTTAATGTTATGAATAGGTATTGTTTACATTAATTATACATTTAATCAAGTTTGTTTTTTCAATTTCTTAATATTGACAATTAAATATAGTTCTTCTTTAATGATATTGTTTATCATTGTGTACCTTTGCAGACTATTTATATTATTTATGTTACATATAGGAGAATTCAATACGCTTAAAATCCTTAGAGATACAAAAGTGGGCTTATTTTTAGGAAGTGAAGAAACACAAGAAGATGATGTTTTGTTGCCCAATAAGTATGTTCCCAAAGAGTTTTCTATTGGCGATGATTTGACGGTTTTTATTTATTTAGACCACGAAGAACGTCCGGTAGCTACTACACTGAAACCCTATATTAAACGCAATGAATTTGCCCATTTGAAGGTGAATTACATGAATCAGTTTGGGGCATTCTTAGATTGGGGCTTGGAAAAAGATTTGTTTGTTCCTTTTAAAGAACAAGCACGACCTATGGAAGTGGGCAAACGCTATTTGGTCTATATGTACATGGATGATAAAACCAATCGTTTAGTAGCTTCCAGTAGAACCAATAAGTATTTATCGAATGAAAATGTAGATTTAGAACCTAACGAGGAAGTGCAAATCTTAATTTCACACATTACAGAAGGCGGAATCAACGTCATCATCAATCAGAAATACAAAGGGTTGGCCTATAAAAACGAAGTGTATACTGAGGTAAAACCGGGAATGAAGACCATAGGTTATATTAAAAACATTCGTCCCGACGGAAAAATTGATGTATTGTTGCGAAAAGTAGGAGTAGAGGCCATCGAACCGTCTTCACAAATTATTTTAGACGAGTTGAAAGCAAATCGTGGTTTTCTTCGTTTGAATGATCATTCGCATCCCGAGGATATTAAAACGGTTCTGAAAATGAGTAAGAAAAATTTCAAGAAAGCCGTTGGTAGTTTGTATAAGCAGCAGTTGATCGAACTTAAAGACGACGGAATCTATTTGGTGTAATATGGCAGCCAAGAACAAATATTATCTTTTCGCAAGTATCCTTACATTACTTTTTACATTTGTTGCCATACTGCAATCGTTTGAAACCGTATCCGTACTCGGACTTGAAGCTGAAATCCTATGGATTCCCATCTGGATCGCGGTGGTTGTCTTGCCGCTTTTAAATGTGTATGAAATTGTTGTACATCCCGATGATATGAATCGATATTCATGGATCGGTTTGATGCTAAACATCGTTACAATTTTATTTGTGCTGAGATATTTTAAAATAGAATTATTGCCTTAATTATTCCCCTTCACTATCATTAAACTCAAAAGGATAGTCGCCAAATTTTGGAGCAAGTCGTTTCGTTTGATATGGTTTTTTAGAATATTTATTGGAGATTGCAATAATCGTTACCGAGTCTTTTTGTAAGGTTACATAGGAAGATGTGTTGCCGTGCCACCAACCGTTGTGAAAAAAGTATTGCTGTCCGGTTTCAAATTCCAACATGCGAATTCCCAATCCATAATTTTTAGTTCCTTTTCTTTCGTAACTATATCCTTTAAACATTTCTGCTTTCATTTTTTTGCTAATGAAATCTTCTGAGTATAAGGCCAAGTCAAATTTTAGCAAATCTCTAGGTGTCGAATAAATATTTTTGTCACCATATACTTGATCTAAAAATTCAAAGGCCAATCGGAGGTAATTGTTTTTGTAGGATTGACAAACGGTATCTTTGTTCTTTAAGTTGTGAAAAACAAAGGTATTTTTCATTCCCAGTGGGTCAAAAATCATTTCTTGTAATACTGTTGGATAGGTTTTTTGTGTGACCTTTTCTATGATTAGCGCTAATAGTGCATAATTGGTATTGCAATAGCCAAAGCGAGTACCGGGTGTAGATTCTAAGCCAATGTTTTTTGTAGCCAATAAGGTCAAGACGTCTTTATTGGTCAGATTATTCTTTTTATTCCAAATGTTTTTGTCATCTGAAAAGTAGGCATAATTGCGCAATCCACTTCGGTGGTTGAGTAGCATTCGAACCGTAGTTTGTTTGTGTGGAAATTGCGGGAGATAGTTGGCCACAAAAGCATCCAATTTAATTTTTCCTTGATCGGCTAATTTTAATACCGTAACAGCTGTGATTACTTTACTAACCGAAGCCAAATGGATAGGTGTAGTTTGTGTAATTGCAACCTCTTTTTCTTTGTAGGCATATCCACTGTAATTTTCGAATAAAATTTCACCGTTTTTAGCCACTAAAAAGCCACCACTAAAATCTTTGGCATTGAATTTTTTATTGTAAAAATACTCAATATCATCGGCCATTCTCTTTTTATAAACCGTACTTAATGGTGTAAAATTAACAGCAAATTCAGAAACGTTTCCATCTTTATCTTTTAGAGTGGACTCGTTTTTTTCATCGGGTTTTTTTTCGCAATGGATAAATAATAAACTAAGGCTTAAAAGTAAAATTCTATTCAACATATGCTGTGTTCTTAATCGTAATATTTGGGTTTATTCTTATTAGTTCTGCTAAAAATTCCTCACTTTTTTCAGGAGAAATATAGATGTCATCGAATTTATTGTAGGTAACAATCAATCCAATATGACTCAATGCGGGTTTCCAAATAGTAGGGACTATGATACCGTTATGATGTGCTATTTTTGTAATTGAATGCACCTTTATTTTTCCGTAAAAGGGACCCGATTTCCAAAATAGCGTTTCGTCTTTTAATGTATAATAGGTTGTTTTGTAAATCCATATTAAAAATATAATTATGATGGAATCAATCAAACCAATTACGAGTAAAGGTGCTATTGTTTCTTCAAAAAAGGCAGGTGTTGTTAACAACAAAAGTAGGATAATTACTCCTAAATACATGTATTTGTTGAAATTACTAATCGCCGATTGAAACACCATACTTATATGCCAAATTTCTTTTTGGTTTCTTTTTGTAAAGCATCTTTATGTACAAGTACCGATATAGCTTTTAATTTTAAATATGCAGTACTCATGTATAGATATCCACCATTCGCTACTCTCTTTTCATCCGTTCCCCACGAGTTTTTTACCTTGTAATACACATTTCCTTTTTGATCTTTCACGGTACCCACAATGTGCATCAAATGATCATCGGTGGTGGATAAATTTTCAAATTCTTGTTGGCGGTATTCGGGAGTAACTGATTTTTCTGTAATTATTTCTGTCAAACCTGTTTTACTGTTTTCTTCAACTTCTGGTAGGAAGGCGATGCCATATTTGCCTGAAAAAGTTGTTTCTGAAACATCACAATCTAACGACAAACTATAGCCATTTGCAAGTGCATAGTCGATACTGGCAACAAATTCGTCTAAAGGTAAATTATACATGCTTCCATTCGAAAAATTATCTGGAATATTTAAAACAAAGGGTTTGTAGTATGCGCTGTGTGTAAATGAAGTAAGGGTTAGGTAATTTTCAGGTTTGATCTTTGTAAATTCTGCAAAAGTCTTCGGACTGAATTTTTTTCCTTCGTATTCAAATTGTGAAGGGATGCTTCCTAAATACAAATCCAATATGGCTTGAATGGCTGGTTTCCAATTGGTAGATAGTTTCTTGCCCGGATTTTCCACATATACTTTTAACATGGCCTCCAAAACTGCAACCATTTCGGCATGATTGTGTTTGGTTTCTCCTTCATTTAATCCGTCAAAAATAGCATTTGGAACCAATCCATATTGTGAAATACTATTGATCATATCATGTGCTAATGCGCCTTCACTAAAATTAGCTTTTCCTTGACGCATTACATAATTTTCGGCTTTGGCACTATAAGTAGTGCGGGCTTGATACATTTCTGAAAGGTCGATTTTTTTTCCAGTTAACCGAATTATTTCAGATTCAATAAACGAAGACGTCGAAAAACTCCAACAAGTACCTGTTTGATCTTGCGAAATTACCGGCAAACGTTCTATTGTAATAACTTCTTGAAATTCATAGTTTTGCGCAGTACTTGTTAAGGCTCCTAAGGCAACAAATACAAGGGTATAAAGCTTTTTCATGATCTAATTGTTTCGAGTTGCAATATAATGCAAAAAATGAATTATTTTTACAGAAATTTAGATTTAATACAATTTATTGACTCGCAAAATTAAACGGATTAATTATGAATAACTTGGACTGGATAACCGTAAGAGAATTTGAAGATATTACGTATAAAAAATGTAATGGGGTAGCTCGAATAGCTTTTAATCGTCCCGATGTTCGAAATGCCTTTCGGCCTAAAACGACGAAAGAATTGATTGAAGCTTTTTATGATGCACAAGAAGATACCTCTATTGGTGTTGTCTTATTGTCGGCAGAAGGGCCAAGTTCAAAAGATGGAATTTGGAGTTTTTGCAGTGGTGGCGATCAAAAAGCTCGCGGTCATCAAGGGTATGTTGGAGAAGATGGATACCACCGATTGAATATATTGGAAGTGCAGCGCATGATCCGTTTTATGCCAAAAGCGGTGATTTGCGTGGTTCCTGGTTGGGCTGTTGGGGGCGGACATTCGCTTCATGTAGTTTGTGATCTCACTTTGGCCAGTAAAGAACATGCCATTTTCAAACAAACCGATGCCGATGTAACCAGTTTCGATGGTGGCTACGGTTCGGCATATTTAGCCAAAATGGTGGGACAAAAGAAAGCCAGAGAAATTTTCTTTTTAGGCAGAAATTATTCGGCGCAAGAAGCGTATGAAATGGGCATGGTGAATGCCGTGATTCCGCATGCGGATTTAGAAGCAACCGCTTATGAATGGGCGCAAGAAATATTGGCAAAATCGCCAACATCCATTAAAATGCTAAAATTTGCTATGAATTTGACAGATGATGGTATGGTGGGGCAGCAAGTTTTTGCAGGGGAAGCCACGCGTTTAGCCTATATGACAGATGAAGCCAAAGAAGGAAGAGACGCCTTTTTAGAAAAGCGTAAGCCTAATTTTGAAAAGAAATATTTGCCTTAATATAGAGAATAGAACAAAATTAAAGACGTATGAAAAATTTAGCATTTGGGGTACTACTATTGGTATGTAATCTATTAATGGCTCAAGAAAATAAAGACGTTAAAAAAGAAACTAAATTTCAAGTTGGTGTTCATTATACAGGGAATCTTCGAAACGGAAATAACGTAAGCGATGGTTATAACGGAATTCTTGGTATATCGGGAAGTTATACCTGGTATCAAAAGGGAAACATAGCACTTTTAGGCGGAATAAATATGGATTATTTAGAGTCCAGAGAGTTGTTTTATACCAATAATCCGATCCTTTGGAATCCCAATTTAGGTGTTGAGCTACTCCTGCCAAAATCCCAATTTAAGCCTTATTTAAGTGTTGGCTATGCTTTTTTTAATGCTAAATTTAAGGTGATGCCCGGGTTGTTTAATCCTAATGATTCCTTAAATCCCTTTGATCCCATAGTGATTGACGGTAGTGAAATAACTACAACTTACAAAGGTATAAGCCTGCAGCCAGGTTTTAAATACATGTTGTCTAAGGGTGTTTTTTTAGAAGGAAGTTTTCAATACTTTCCCGCAAAATCTAATGATTTCGATGGAATCGTAAATGTTCATTTAGTTAAAATAGGTGTAGGTGTAAAATTATAGTATGGAAGAAATTTGGTCTAAACATTCGGTGTTGATTCGTTTTTGTTTGAGTTGGCTTATCACAAGTTATTGGTTGCTTAATAAAATAATAAATGTTTATGCAGTTACAATTGTAGGTGTGATCTATGAAATACTATGGTTGCCGATGATCGCACTCTTATTTGTAGCGCCAATTTTTAATTTGTATATCATTATTTCATCCAATAATAAACCAGTTAATTATCTTATTTTGCTGGTGAATTGCCTAACTTTACTACTCGTTTTTTTATTATAATTTGATGATAAACAACATAAAACCCTGGATTCAAGCTGCCCGTTTGCGAACCTTGCCACTTTCTGTGTCTGGAATTATCGTGGGGAGTGCTTACGCCTATTACCAAAACCATTTTGAGGGATTGATTTTTATTCTGGCTCTTGTCACAACATTAGCCTTTCAAATACTTTCCAATTTTGCTAACGATTATGGAGACGGCATAAAAGGGACCGATGCACATCGAATAGGAGAAAAAAGAATGGTCGCTTCGGGAATAATCACACCTCAGAATATGAAAAAGGCAGTAATTTTAATGAGTATTTTTTCATTAGCGGTTGCAGTCGGACTTATTTATGTTTCTTTTGGAGCGGCGCATTTTTTGTATTCGGTTTTGTTTTTACTATTGGGTTTGGCTTCAATAAGTGCTGCAATAAAATATACGGTAGGCTCAACTGCTTATGGTTATAGCGGTTTTGGCGATGTATTTGTATTTGTGTTCTTTGGATGGGTTTCTGTCATTGGTTCCAATTTTTTGTATACACAGGTTATCGATTGGAAATTGTTTTTGCCTGCTTCATCCATCGGATTGTTGAGTGTTGCGGTGCTCAATTTAAATAATATGCGTGATATTGATAATGATACAATCGCTGGTAAAAATACATTGGTCGTAAAAATGGGTTTGCAATGGGCAAAAAAATATCAGGAAGCCTGTATTTCGATTGCTTCAATTTTGTTTGTTGTTTTTTGTTTGCTGATTAAGGTTACGGCAATACCTGTTATCCTCATTAATATTCCGTTAATCTTGCACATAGGTAAAATCAAAAAATCAGAAAAATATGAAGATTTTGATCCCGAACTAAAAAAAGTAGCCCTAAGCACATTTGCTTTGAGTGTTTTATTTTGGTTAACTTTAATCTTTCTAAACTGATCACCAATTGCTTCTAACGAATAGCTAAAATAAAATTATGAAAATTACATTCTACGGACACGCCTGTATCGGAATCAAAATAAATGACATTCATATTTTAGTGGATCCATTTATCACAGGTAACCCCAAAGCCGCGCATATCGACATCCATACCATAGCCGCCGATTATATTTTGCTCACTCACGCGCATCAAGATCATATTCTAGACGTTGAGGCGATTGCCAAGCGTACAGGTGCCGTTATAGTTTCAAATTATGAAATTGCGGCACATTTCGGAGCCAAAGGATATCATTACCATCCCATGAACCATGGCGGCAGTTGGGATTTTGGCACCAGTCGTAACGGCGAATTGGCGCAGCATTTTGGTACTGTAAAATTTGTAATTGCACATCATTCTTCGTCATTTCCTGATGGAAGTTATGGCGGACAGCCGGGCGGATTTGTAATTGAGGGCGAACATAAAAACATATATATTGCAGGGGATACAGCATTAACAATGGATATGAAATTGATTCCAATGCGTACCAAATTGGACCTCGCTATTTTGCCAATTGGCAGCAATTTTACTATGGATGTAGATGACGCTATTCTTGCCTCTGATTTTGTGCAATGTGATAAGATATTAGGGTATCATTTTGATACGTTTGGCTATATCGAAATCAATCATGAGGAAGCCAAACGTAAATTTTTTGATCGTGGAAAAGATTTGATGTTGTTGGAAATTGGGCAAAGTATCAAATTGTAAAGGGCGTCCGAGTATATTATAAATGAAAAACGAATTGATGAAAAAGATACTTTTATTATTGTGTATGACCCAAATTTCTTTTGCTCAAAAAGAGGGGTATTGGGATAAAGAGCGCGCTACAACTAAAGAAGTAGTGCTTACCGCCGGAAAGCGGATACTACTAAAAACAGAAGCGTTGCCCATAGGAACAACCGAATTTCTTTTTCGAATAACCCTTTTAGATGAAGGTCAAAAATTAACTTCGAGTTTGGTTTCTGTATTAAAAGCAATACCCGATCCTACAGGTATTAGTCAGGGAACTGCTGGGTTAATTCATCTGACATCTGCCATCTCGGGTGACGATACATGTACGTATGCTATTTTTCAAGAGGCAAATCTTGCCAATGCATTTTTAAAAGAGGGAACAACTGCAAAAGCCTGTTTTGAACAAAAAGATAAAATCAATAAAGAGGCGAGGTTGCTTTCTTCCGCTTCGCTGTGTCTGACCAATATTCCTCATCTTTGGTTTGGTTTTGAAAGTCAAAATTGGGTAATGAGTCAAAAAATTGTATTGGAAGTTGTGCCTTGGGTTGATTATAAAGCCAGTCGGGGCTGGACAAAACAAACAAAACATGAAATTGAAAAGATGTGTGCCCGGTTGGATTTTTTTGATCAGCTTTCCAAAAAAGAAATTTTTACAGGAACTTATATTAAGTTATTTACCGATCGTTTTACCTACACGGAATTCACTAATATGTTGGCTGCTGAAAAAGCAACTATTGCAACTGAAATTGGTTTACTTGCTTTAAAAAACACCAATCAGATGAATGAATTAATGGAACAAAAAAGAAAAATAGCTTGGGATTTTTATTTGAAAAAAGAGTATCAAATGGCAATTACTTATATTGAAAAGGAAATAATTGAATCAAATTGGGCGCAAGCAAAAGACTATAGTGCGCTTGGCGATATTTATATTGAAACCAAACAATTTTTCAAGGCAAAAGATAGCTATTCAAAAGCAATAGCGCTTGATGCGCATCAATTGTGGTATCAATTGAAACTAGCCAATACCTTAGTATTTATGAACGAAATTAAAGCCGCAAAAGAAATTCACCTTACCTATAAAAATAATAATATTGATGCGAAAATATCTTGGATTGATCAAGCAAAATTAGATATCGAATTTTATAGGTCTAAAGGCTTAGCAGTTGACGACTTTAAAAAAATTTTACGAATCCTGGAATAAAGAGCCATAATTGACACCATCAAATTTGACTCATTGTCTCATTTAGCATATGAAAGCAAGCTACAAAAAATACACCTTACATTTTAAAAGACCAAGCGGTACTTCAAGAGGAGTCATGACCGAGAAAGAAACTTGGTTTTTATTTTTGGAAGATGACGGAAAAACCGGAATAGGAGAGTGTGGTTTATTGCGCGGCTTGTCTGTTGATGATCGTCCGGATTATGAAGAAAAATTGCAATGGGTGTGTCAAAATATTCATTTGGGTAAGGATAAATTATGGGACGAATTACTTGAATTTCCATCGATACAATTTGGTGTTGAAATGGCTTTTTTATCGTTGCAATCCAAAACGCCCTTTGAATTATTTCCTTCATCGTTTACCAAAGGCAATGATGCTATGCGAATCAATGGTTTGGTTTGGATGGGCGATGAGGCCTACATGAAATCTCAGATAGAAGAAAAATTGGCCCAAGAATTTACGTGTATTAAGTTGAAAATTGGCGCCATAGATTTTGAAAAAGAGTTGGAGTTGTTGCGCTACATTCGTCAAAATTTTGATGCCAAGACCATAGAGATTCGGGTAGATGCAAACGGTGCATTTAATTCGTTTGAAGCTTTAGATAAATTAAAACAATTAGCTGTATTTGAATTACATAGTATCGAACAACCTGTTCAAAAAAATAATACAGATCTTATGGCTGATTTGTGTAAGTCCACACCCTTTCCGATTGCTCTTGATGAAGAACTGATTGGTGTTTTTTTGTTTTCAGAAAAGGAAGCGTTGTTGAAAAAAATACGACCCCAATACATTATTTTGAAACCCAGTTTGGTGGGAGGATTCAAGGGAACGCTTGAATGGATTTCAATTGCTAATTCATTAAATATTGATTGGTGGATTACTTCGGCGCTGGAAAGTAACATCGGTTTGAATGCCATTACACAATTTACCTTTATGCTTCAAAATCCTTTGCCTCAAGGATTGGGTACAGGAGGTTTGTATACGAATAATTTTGACGGTCCTTTGGAAATAAATAAAGGACACATTCAATATAATACGGCTAAAAATTGGGACATTTCTAATCTAGGAAGTAAGTTATAATTGCATTATTTTTACATTTTAAAATCACAGATCATTAATCTTCATTCAACTATCATATGTTTCGTTTAAAACTACCAACCGACCCACGATGGGCCAATATAGCCGAAGGCAATTTAGAAGAAATTCTTACCGATCATGCGTGGTGTGAATTAAAAGCAACTTCAAATGCAATTATGCTCATCAATATGTTGCCCGAATTTACAGAGATTACGACCGAACTAACCTCAATTGCGAAAGAAGAAATGGAGCATTTTGAGCAAGTCCACGAAATCATAAAAGCAAGAGGTTGGGTATTGGGGCGCGAGCGAAAAGACAGTTATGTAAACGATTTGTTTAAATTTATGAAACCAGGAAATCGCAAACACATTATCGTAGAACGCATGCTATTCGCAGCCATGATTGAAGCCAGAAGTTGCGAACGGTTTAAAGTGCTATCTGAGACCATTAAAGATCAGGAGTTGGCTGTTTTTTACCGGGATTTAATGATTTCTGAAGCCAATCATTACACTTCCTTTTTACAATTTGCCCATCAATTAGCTGAAGACGGATACGACGTGAAAAAACGATGGGAAGAATGGCTTGAATATGAAGCAGAAGTAGTTAAAAGCTACGGAAAATCAGAAACAATTCATGGGTAACAAATGCATTTGAGGGCATCTATCGTTATCCATTATAATTCATCAATTGGTATTGTTTAGGCGTTACGCCTTCGTATTTTTTGAACAAACGAATAAAGTAATTGGCATCTTCAAACCCGGTTGCGTAAGAAACTTCGGATACATTTAAATTGGGATTGCATAAAAGCTTTTTCGCATATTTAATTTTTTCATTTAAAATAAACTCAATTGGACTCATGCCCAATTCTCGTTTAAAATAGCGATAAAATGAAGTCGGACTCATACAGGCTTTGTCACTTAATTCCTTCAATTGAATGGTTTCTCTAATGTTACTTTTGATGAACGCAATTGCAGGAGTGATGGGACTGTTGCTGTCGATATAGCGTTCACTTTCAAAGCGTTTGGTGGTTTGGGTTTGAATGATACGTATGATCAATTCTTGTAGGGTTAAATCGGCAATTGCATCTTTTGTTAACGAGTTGCCCATACATTCTTTTATAAGCTTATTAATGGTGCCCGCCAATTCCACATTATTATAAAAAAAATAATTTTCATGATCTAACTTCCACAGATTACTTTTGCCTTCTTTTGGATATTTTTCATTTAAAAAATCCAAGGTATTGGTAATGATGTTATTGTCTATCGCAAGCGCTATGCACTGTGTTGGATTGTCTTTTGTTGCCTCTGGAAAATCAATTTTCATTTCGGCATTTGAAGGAACTATAACGGTTTCTCCTGGTAAGTATTCAAAACTTGGATCTTCAAACAGGTGCATCACTTTTTTGCCGCGCAGCATACTGGTTACTACCAAATCATTAAATTTTAATGGCACCAAATCCGATTTTTGGTAGGTTTCAAAAATATTGAGTTCGCAATGATCCAAAGAAAAGATCGTGCGATTTTCTACCAACGTTTTTAAAGATTTTTCGTGGGTAAGTGCGGGTGTATGGAGTAAGGTTTTAATCGACATGCTCAAGCAATAATTATACTAAAGTACTATATTTTTTCAAATGTTGCTTTTTTTACAAGTTTGAATTTAAAATTAGGATGCTGTAGTAGGGGCAAAAGCTTAGAGTCTTTGAATTTATTTATAAAAAAAGGGCTTCATTATGTGAAGCCCTTTTCAAATGAATTATTTTTTCAGAAAGTCGATGAGTCCTTTAAAATAAGTTTTTTGATCATCATACATGGCCATGTGACTTCCTTTGTCACAATATAAATAAGTCCCTTTAGGAGTAAGTTTAGCCATAGCTTCCATATGTTTTGGATCCATAGTGTCATATTGCGCACCAATAACCAAAGTTGGAATGGTAATATTCTTTAAATCGGCTTTACGATCCCATTTTTCAAGTTTTCCAGAAATGCCAAATTCACTGGGTCCTTGCATGGTTACATAAAGCGATTGATTGATTTTTGCAAACGAACGATTTACAGGATCTGGCCAATTTTTTACAGGGAAACGTAAAATGTGTTTTTCATAAAAGTTAGGCAATAACAGTTCCATATATCTAGGATTACTAAAGTCTTTTGCCGCTTCAATTTTTTCAATTTCAGCTAATACTTTTGGATCCATTTGTTTGGCGAGTACTTCCTCAGCATATTTTCCATATTCTGGACAACTGGACATCATGTTTGAAACAATCATTCCTTTCATGTGTTTTTGATATTTTAAGCTATATTCCATAGCTAAAATGCCGCCCCATGAATGTCCTAAAAGGTAAAAGTTTGTTTCATCTAAACCTAAAGCAATACGAACTTGCTCTACTTCTTCAACATAACGCGCTAAATCCCATTGTGCCACGTCATTTGGATTGTCTGAATTCCCACAGCCCAATTGATCATAGTAAATAAATTCAATGCCTTCTGCCGGTAAAAAGTTTTCAAAACATTCAAAATATTCGTGAGTGGCTCCGGGACCTCCGTTTAATAACAATACTTTAATTTTTGGATTGTTACCAATGCGTTTCGTCCACACATTAAAAGTGCCTTTTGGGGTAGTAATCGGAATAATTTTGATGCCACCGGTTTGTACCGAATCTGTTGACAGTTTAAAATATTCTTCTTTTGCTTCCGTTTGATAGTTTGGATTACAACTAATTAAAAGTAATGTACTTAAAAAAGTAAGGCAAATTTGAATCATTTTTTTCATTTTATATTGTTTAGATTGCACTAAGATAGTATTTTTTTTACTTGATAATCAGTTGCTTACTAAAATTAGCCATTTACAATAATTCTTCAACATGTTTTTTAATGTTGGCTGTAATTTTAGTCATGGGAAGGTCGTTAGCATCACTTCCAAAAGGATCTTCAATTTCTTCTGCAATCAATTCCAAACTGGCCAATACATAGAAAATAAAAATGACTACTGGGATGACATAATAGCCCAAACTGAATACAAATCCAAACGGAAGGGTCATCACAAAAAAGAAAATAAATTTTTTAATAAAAGCACTATATGAATAGGGTATAGGTGTGTTTTTAATTCGCTCACAAGCACCACAAATTTCGGTGAACGATTGCAATTCGGAATTAATAAGGTAAAATTGATTTCCTGATATTTTCCCAGATACGTAGAGATCATTGGCTTTTTGAAAGAGCATTTTTGCCACTTGATTTGGACGGTGCTTTTGGTGATCAATTGTCAAATCGAGCCCTTCAAATAACATTTGGCTTACTTCTTCGTTCAGTAAATGTTTTGTAAGTACTGAAGAATAAGCGGGAATTAATTTGCTAAAATAGTGCCGGTCATTTTCATCCTTTAAAATGGCAGAAAGTTTAAGGGCTAAATTCCGGCTGTTATTCACTAATCCACCCCATAGTTTTCGGCCTTCCCACCATCGGTCATAGGCCGTATTGGTTCGGTAAGCTAGTAATAAAGACAATACAAAGCCTACTGTAGTGTGCATGATGGTTAGGTTTTTTACATGGCTATTCTCAGAAAGATTCCAATATTCAAGTTCTAAATAGGCAATACCTCCAGAATAAATCCCAATAAAGAGCATCATGGGTATCAATTGTCTAAATGTATCCGATTTGTGAAATCGAAAAATAAAAATAATCCAGTCTTTGGGGTTATATTGTATCATACTATTCTTTTTTTGATTTTAACTGATGTAGTTCCAAATGGTTTTCTTTTTACTCATTTCTATGAAAGCCTCCCGTAATTTCGCATGTTTGGGATGTTCCATTGGGGCATCTTCCTTTAATAGTTTAATGGCATGATGCCTTGCCAATTGTAAGATGTCTTTGTCTTTGACCAGGTCGGCGATTTGCAAGTTCAAAACACCACTTTGTTGTTTTCCCATGATGTCTCCCGGACCTCTTAGTTTTAAATCGACTTCAGAGATTTCAAAGCCATCATTTGTTCTCACCATGGTTTCCATTCTAATCTTACTATCGTTACTCAATTTATGGCTCGTCATTAAGATGCAATAACTTTGCTCGGCGCCACGACCTACGCGGCCTCGTAGTTGGTGCAACTGTGATAACCCAAAGCGCTCAGCACTTTCAATGACCATTACCGAAGCATTAGGGATGTTTACACCCACTTCAATTACGGTAGTAGCCACCATAATATTGGTTTTTCCAGCAGCAAAGCGACGCATTTCTTCCTCTTTATCGGCGGGTTTCATTTTACCGTGAACTATCGATATCGAATAGTGTGGTAGTGGAAAATCCCGAGAAATACTTTCATAGCCGTCCATCAAATCTTTATAATCCATTTTTTCCGATTCCTGAATTAAGGGATATACAATATAAATTTGACGCCCTTTTGCAATTTCTTCTTTTAAGAATTTCCAAACTTTCAATCGGTTGGCATCAAAGCGATGTACGGTTTGAATGGGTTTTCTTCCAGGTGGCAATTCATCAATCACTGAAATATCCAAATCACCATATAAACTCATGGCAAGTGTACGCGGAATTGGCGTTGCCGTCATGACCAATACATGAGGAGGAATAGTTGCTTTTCGCCACAATTTACTTCTTTGTTCTACCCCAAAACGGTGCTGTTCATCAATTATCGCTAAGCCTAAATTATGAAATTGCACCTTGTCTTCTAACAAGGCATGCGTTCCAATTAATAAGTCTAAAGTTCCGTTTTCTAACGCTTCATGAATTTCTTTACGCTCAGCAGTTTTAGTTGAACCGGTGAGTAATTTAATAGTTAAATTTAATTGTTGGGCCAATTCTGATATGCCGTTAAAATGTTGATTGGCTAATATTTCTGTTGGAGCCATCAAACAGCTCTGAAAGCCGTTATCTTTTGCTAACAACATGCACATCAAAGCAACGATAGTCTTTCCTGAACCAACATCTCCTTGTAACAAGCGGTTCATCTGGGCATTGCTTCCCAAGTCGTTTCTAATTTCTTTCAGTACTCGTTTTTGGGCAGTGGTCAACTCAAACGGCAAATGATTGTTGTAAAAATTGGTGAAATTAACACCTACTTTTTCAAAGGGTACTCCTTTGATTTTATGCTTTCGAATGAGGTTTTTGGTAATCAATTGCAATTGTATGAAAAACAATTCTTCAAATTTTAACCTAAATTGTGCTTTTGCCAATAAATCCTGACTTTTTGGAAAATGAATATTGAATAAGGCTGCATTTTTAGGAAGTAGTTTCAACTCATCTAAAAGATAATCCGGCACGTTTTCCGAAAATAAAGCTTGTGTTTCAATGAACAATTGCTGCATCATCTTATTGATCACTTTATTCGAAATTCCCTTATTGGCTAATTTTTCTGTGCTGGGATAAACGGGTTGCATGGCCGAACGCAAACTGGCTTTATGTTCTTCAAGGAGTTCCATTTCGGGATGCGCCATATTGAAGACAGGTCCAAATTTGGTAACCTTTCCAAAAATAACATACGGAATATTGATTTTGATGCTGTCGCGAATCCATTTCTGCCCTTGAAACCAAACCAATTCCATTTGTCCTGTATCGTCAACAAATGTGGCTACTAAACGTGATTTTCCTTTCCCTTGTTCGATGGTTTTTAGGTGTATGATCTTTCCTGAAATTTGTACCTCTGAATTGCTGTTTTGGAGCTCGTTGATTTTATAGTATTTGGTTCGATCGATATACCGATTGGGAAATAAGTTGAGTAAATCGATATATTTATGAATGCCCAACTCCTTGCGCAATAAATCACCACGATGGGGTCCAACGCCTTTGAGATATTCTATGGGAGTTTCGAGCAGATTCATTTCTGTTTGCAGTAAAATTCTTATTTAGCGAAGATACTAGATAATTTGTTAATTTAGAAATGGAAGAAATTGAAAATGTTTATATTCGTACATTATTAATATCCATCAAGATGTTTCGTATTCTTTTAGCCTTTTTTTTCATTAATGTAACTTTCTCTCAGCAAACAAAATCGGTTGATTTTATCAGTTGCGAAGCCTTATTGTATCCTGATGCTAAAACTAAATCAATTTCAGGAACGGTTCATTATTTATTCGAAATCAAGAATACTATTGATTCTGTAAAAATAGATGCAAAAAACATGATATTTTCAGCAATTTATATAAATGATAATATTAAATTAAAGTACAAACTCACAAATGAACATATAATTTTATATGATGGACTTAAAAAAGGTTTAAACGGAATTACAATTAAATATGAGGCAAAACCAAAGCAAACGCTTTATTTTACGGGAGTAGGAGAAAATCTTCAAATTTGGACGCAAGGCCAAGGCAAATATACGAGTCATTGGTTGCCAAGTTTTGATGATGTAAACGAGAAAGTGATATTTAAAATAGGTGTTTATTTTGATGAAAATCATCATGTTTTATCTAATGGTGAACTTATAAATAAAATAAATCCAAAATTTTCAAACGAAAAAAAAACATTGTGGGAATATAAAATGCAAAAACCCATGTCGTCTTATTTAGTCATGTTGGCGATTGGTAATTTTGCAAAGCAAGAAACAAAAAGTAAATCGGGTACATCTTTAGAGTTTTATGTATGCCAAAGTGATTATTCGAAATTTGAACCTACTTATAGATATTCCAAACAAATATTTGATTTTTTAGAGCAAGAAATAGGTGTGAAGTATCCCTGGAAAATATACCGTCAAATACCCGTACGCGATTTTTTATATGCAGGAATGGAAAATACAACCTCGACTATTTTCTCTCAAGATTTTGTGGTAGATTCCATTGGTTTTAACGATCGCAATTATGTGAATGTCAACGCACACGAGCTGGCCCACCAATGGTTTGGTAATTTCATAACGGCTCAATCTGGAAAACACCATTGGTTACAGGAAGGTTTTGCTACCTATTATGCCTTATTGGCCGAACGGCATTTGTTTGGTGATGATTATTTTTATGAAGCCTTAAACGATTATGCCGAACAATTGCAACAAGCTGCAACGACCGATTCAATCCCCGTTCTAAATGAAAAAGCAAGTTCCTTAACTTTTTATAAAAAAGGAGCTTGGGCCTTGCATGTGTTACGAGAAGATATTGGGGCTAAGTACTTTCAAAAAGCAGTAAAAAAGTATTTAAAAAAATACCAATATAAAAACGTTGATACCGATGACTTTTTAAGTATTGTACATGATGTTTCGGGGTACGATGTGGCAAAATATAAAAAACAGTGGCTCGAAACGCCAGGATTTGATCGCAAGGTAGCACAACGATACCTCGATAAAAATCAGTTTATTCGTGATTTTAATCAGTTGCGGAAAAATAAATATTCATTAGCCGATCTCACAAAAATAATGCAGTCGGATGCCTATTATCCGATCAAACAATACATTATTTACAAAATACAACAACTGCCTTTTGACGAACGAAAAGTACTTTTGGAAGCAGCTTTGGCAACTAGAAACCTTCAAGTTCGTCAAGCTGTAGCCGAAACACTAAACATCATTCCCCTCGATTTTAAAATCAGCTATGAAGCATTACTTCAGGATAACGCTTATAGTACTAAAGAAATAGCTCTGACCAATTTATGTGCTAACTTTCCCGAGGAGTGTGAGCGTTATTTGGACCAAACGAAAGGAATCATAGGGAATAATGATAAAAGCTTTCGTGTGACTTGGTTAGGCATCGCTATCCATGCATCAGGTTTTTCCGAAAAAGAGCGACAAGAGTTTTTAAATGAATTGCAGTATTATGCTTCTGAAAGCTTTGAAAGTTCGGTTCGGCAAAATGCATTGGAAATACTGTTGCAATTGCAGCCCAACGAAGATCAAGTGATTGCATTACTGTTTAAAGCTACCTCGCATCATAAGTGGCAATTTACCTTGTATGCACGAACAATGGTGCGTGAATTGCTGAAAAATAAAACGTTTAGAAATAAAGTCGAGCAATTGGCAGCAACTGCCGACGCTGTTATGAAAGAACGCTACGATATATTTTTGAAGGAGTAAACGGTGATCTTTAGAAAACTCTTTTTAACTCTTCTTTTAAATAGGAAATAGCAATAGAACTTGGCGCTTCGATTTCGGTCAATTCGATCATAATTGCTTCTCTTAATTTATTGGCATCTGCTACATCTTCACGAAGTGCATTTTTCCGAATTAATTGGATGGTACTGTTTTTGGCTTTTAAAATAATATCCCAACTTGCCGCTGTCAAATAAATTTGTTGCGTTAAATTGTGTTCAAATTCCGTTTGAATTTGGTGCGTAAGTAAAGTGGCATAATCATCTTTGCTACTTCCTGTGGGAGCCACACGAAGCAATAATTGCGTCGGGTTGATGCGTTCTAATAATAACACTACTCGCTCATAAGCTTGCAATCGAATGGGGAGTGCTTGTTTTTGGTTTTCACGCAACAATTCATATTTGCGTTTGCTTTCTTCGCTCATATAAAATTTCTGCATCATTACAAAAGCAACACCACCGGTAATCAATGCGGGTAAGGTATACGCCGCTATTTCTAATAATTTATCGTCAAAGCTCATAGTAACTATTTTAATTGTCATGCAAATTAAGAGTAAATAAATTAATTTACAAATTCGTATTGCAGTTGTTTGTATTCTCTTCCGAATGGTTGATAACTTCTTTTGTAATAACCCCATTCATAATGTATTTTTGTAAAGTAGATAAAAGAAACCATCCACTATGAAAGAAATGCAGCGGTATATCAGCCAATTAAACGAAGCCCAACAAGCTCCTGTTTTGCAAAAAGACGGTCCAATGATTGTTATTGCGGGTGCCGGTTCTGGAAAAACGCGTGTATTGACGGTTCGTATTGCTAATTTGATGAGTCAGGGTGTTGATGCCTTTAATATTCTTGCATTGACGTTTACCAACAAGGCCGCACGCGAAATGAAAAAGCGAATTGCGGATATTGTGGGAACAAATGAAGCTAAGAACCTTTGGATGGGAACGTTTCACTCGGTTTTTGCTAAGATATTACGTAGTGAAGCCGATAAGTTGGGTTATCCTTCCAATTTTACGATTTATGATTCGCAAGATTCCTTGCGTTGTTTAGGGGGTATCATTAAGGAAATGCAATTGGATAAAGACATTTACAAACCCAAACAAATCTTAGGCCGCATTTCATCCTATAAAAATTCCTTGATTACCGTTAAAGCCTATTTCAACAATCCCGAATTGCAAGAAGCTGACGCCATGAGTAAAAAACCGCGAATGGGTGAAATTTATCAGAATTATGTGGAGCGTTGTTTCAAATCGGGTGCCATGGATTTTGACGATTTATTGTTGAAAACCAATGAGTTATTGAATTTATTTCCCGATGTGTTGGCCAAATACCAAAACCGTTTCCGATACATCTTAGTGGATGAGTACCAAGATACCAACCATTCACAATATTTGATTGTACGTGCCTTGTCCGATCGTTTTCAAAACATTTGTGTAGTGGGTGATGATGCCCAAAGTATTTATGCTTTCCGTGGGGCCAACATCAATAATATTTTAAATTTTCAGAAGGACTATGCCAATGTGCAGTTGTATCGTTTGGAACAAAACTACCGTTCGTCAAAAAACATTGTAGAAGCTGCCAATAATGTCATCGATAAGAACAAAACGAAATTGGATAAAATTGTTTGGACCTCTAATGCTGATGGCCCAAAAATTAAAGTCCACCGCAGTTTAACCGATGGCGAGGAAGGGCGTTTTGTAGCCGCTACAATCTTTGAACAAAAGATGCAAAATCAAATGCTAAATGGGCAATTTGCAATTTTGTATCGTACCAATGCGCAATCACGTGCCATGGAGGACGCGTTGCGTAAACGCGATATTCCGTACCGTATTTATGGCGGCTTATCCTTTTATCAAAGAAAGGAAATTAAAGATGTTTTGGCTTATTTGCGTTTGGTCATCAATCCGAAAGATGAAGAAGCACTCGTACGGGTAATCAATTATCCTGCGAGAGGAATAGGGGATACCACCGTTGAAAAATTAACCGTTGCAGCCAATCATTACAAGCGTTCCGTTTTTGAAGTAATGGAACATATAGATAAAATTGATTTGAAACTCAATTCGGGTACAAAAAACAAGTTGACCGATTTTGTAACCATGATCAAAAGTTTTCAAATTATCAATGACAATCAGGATGCCTTTTTCCTAACCGATCACGTTACTAAAAAAACCGGATTGGTGCAAGAATTGAAAAAAGATGGCACGCCTGAAGGAATAGCAAAAATTGAAAATATAGAAGAGTTATTAAACGGGATTAAAGACTTTACCGAAGGACAAAAAGAAATCGATGGTGCCCGTGGCGCACTGGTCGAATTTTTAGAAGATGTGGCATTAGCCACCGATTTGGATAAAGATACCGGTGATGATGATCGCGTGGCCTTAATGACGATTCACTTGGCGAAAGGACTAGAATTTCCGCATGTATTTATTGTGGGCTTAGAAGAAGATTTGTTTCCTAGTGCCATGAGTTTAAATACGCGAAGCGAGTTAGAAGAAGAACGTCGTTTGTTTTATGTAGCTTTAACCCGTGCCGAACATCAAGCTTATTTAACGTATGCGCAATCACGCTACCGTTGGGGAAAATTAGTCGATAGTGAGCCTTCGCGATTTATTGAAGAAATCAACGATGAATATTTAGAATATTTAAACCCAGTAGATTCGGGTTACCGTTACAAACCAGTCATGGATATTGATGTTTTTGGCGATATCGATAAAACCAAATTGCGATTGGCGAAACCCACCGCGGGAACGCCACCAAAAAGCCCTTTGCAAAACGATGGCGGTGCTCCATTGGCGATTCGAAGATTAAAGCCAATGAGTGGAACTTCTGCTAATTCAAGCGGGTCAGATTCTAATTTAGCAGTTGGAAATATTGTGATGCACGAACGTTTTGGAAAAGGACAAATTGTAAGCATGGAAGGCATTGGCGCCGATAAAAAAGCTGAAATTCGGTTTGATGTCGGTGGCTTGAAAAAGTTGTTGTTGCGATTTGCGAAGTTGGAGGTGATTGGGTAAGGAATTTAAAGTTTCAGGTTTAATTTTTAAAAGTTAATTCTATGAATATTGGTTACAATTTAATAATTAGTTTTTTATGTTTTTTAGCAGTTTTTTGCCTTATACAAGTATGATATTTGGTGGCTGAAGAATAAACAAAAAAAAACAACCATTAAACGATTATGATAAAACAGTTCTTTTTGTTAACTTGAAACTTGAAACAAATAAAACTTGAAACAAAATTAATATGTCACAATTCATAAAAATATACGAGGACAACCCCAGTGAAGCAGCCATTAAAAAAGTGGTTGAGGTATTAAAAAACGGCGGATTAGTGATTTATCCAACCGATACGGTTTATGGATTAGGATGTGACATCACCAATTCTCGTGCGTTGGAAAAATTAGCTAAAATCAAAGGAATTAAGTTGGAAAAGGCCAATTTTTCCTTCGTTTGTTCGAGTTTAAGCAATCTTTCCGATTATGTAAAACAAATTGACACCGCTACTTTTAAAATATTAAAACGCGCTTTACCGGGTCCGTATACCTTTATTCTGCCTGGTAATAATGATTTACCGAAAGAGTTTCGAAAAAAGAAAACGGTGGGTATACGTGTTCCAAATAATGCTATTGCGATACAAATTGTAGAAATGCTCGGAAATCCAATTGTGTCCACATCCATACACGATGAAGACGATGTTATTGAATATTCGACCGATCCCGAATTGATTTTTGAAAAGTGGCAACATAAAGTTGAGGTCGTTATCGATGGCGGATATGGCGATAATTTGGCGTCTACAATTATTGATTTGACGGGTCACGAACCCGAAGTCATTCGAGAAGGTAAGGGGAGTTTGGATATTTTATAAATTTTAATATGAAATTACTTTTTTACTTTTTTATTTTTCTACCAGCGGTTTTATTTTCTCAGTTAAAGATACAGGGTTATGTTTATGATGAAAATGGGGAACCAATTATTGGTTCATCTGTTTATGTTGATGGCACAACATTTGGAACATCATCTAATGAGTTTGGTTTTTTTTTACTACAACTTCCATCAAAAAGTAACTCATTATTAGTAATTAGAAATATTGGTTATAAGACCGAATTTATTGAGTTACAGCAAGTGTCAGGAGTATTGAAAATTACACTTAAAAGAGAAATAAAGGAGCTTAAAGAAGTAGTAATTGAAAAGAATCTTTTTTCAAGAGAACAGTTCATGCAACTATTTAAATCACAATTTTTAGGAGATAATAGAGCGGGTAAAAATTGTATAATTGAAAATGAAGATCAAATTTATTTTACTTATGATAAAATGAGCAATAAACTTATAGCATATTCCGATGAACCCTTAACTATAATTAATAATTATCTTGGATATAAAATAAATTATCAATTACAAGATTTTCAATGTAAATTAAGTAGACTTAGTGTTCAAAAAGAGTTTGTTATTAGTTGTCAATTTGGAGGAAATTCCATTTTTCAAGAAATAGTTACTTCTAGTAAAATACAGGAACGCCGACAAAAATCCTATGAAGGATCCACTTTGCAGTTTTTTAGAAATTTACTAAATAATAATTGGAGTAAGGATAATTTTACCTTGTATAAAGGTAGTTTTCCTACAAATCCTAACGATCACTTTAAAGTAATCCCTTTGGATAAAAATTTTTATAAAATTGAAGTAATTTCAAAAAGTGATATAGTTGTTCAGGATCGTTTCATTTCTCAATTTAATATCTTATATAATAATAAAAGTCAATCAAAATTGATATTTAATATTTCTGAGTTTAACGTGGATTCTTATGGTGTTTATTCAAATTATGATAGTATTTTACTCTCAGGGGATATTTCAAAACAAAGAATTGGAGATTTATTGCCAACAAATTTTAATAAATAAAAAAACGCTTTCAATTTGAAAGCGTTTTTTTTATTTATCGAGGGATCAACTTATTTTTTCTCTAAGTTTTTCATTTCTTTTTCTAACATGTCATAAAATTGATCAATTTTAGGCATGATGATGATGCGAGTTCTTCTGTTTTTGGCTCTGTTGGCAGGAGTGTCATTAGCTACTAAAGGAATATAAGAACTTCTACCCGCTGGAATCAATTGTTTCGGACTAACGCCTAAATCATTTTGTAATACTCTAACAATTGAAGTTGCACGTTTTACAGATAAATCCCAGTTGTCTAATAAAACCGCATTTTTGATGGGTAAATTATCGGTGTGACTTTCTACCATACATTCAAAATCAGGTTTGCTGTTGATTACTTTAGCTACTTTGGCCAATACCGCTTTCGCTTTATCACCCACTTCATAACTTCCTGATTTAAATAATAAGTTGTCAGCAATGGATATCATTACCACTCCTTTTTCAACGTTGATATTGATGTCTGGATCATCCATACCAACTTCACCTTTTAAACTAGTAACCAAAGCCAATGTAACACTGTCTTTACGAGTCAAAGCATCTTGTAAACGGTTGATTTTCAAATCTTTTTCTTTAAGACTCTCTAATGATTTCTCTAAATTTTGAGAATTTTTTGCTGTTAATACGGTCAATTCTTTAGAATTGCTGATTAATTCGCTATTATTTTGTTTTAAGTAATCTACTTGTTTGTTTAATGCATCTTTTTCAGTCAAACATACATTCAGTTTAACAGTAGCCGTATTTAACAATTCTTGTATTTCTTTGTTTTTGGTTTCTAATTGTGTAAATTTCTTCTTTGAAACACAAGAAGTTAATGAGATGGAAGCCAAAGAAATGATTAATAATACTTTTTTCATACGATAAAAATTTTTCACAAAGTTATAAAGAAGTTTAAGGAAATAAAAATATAATATATAAACTCTTGTTAAAATATATCAGCAAATTTCTTGCCGTTTTTCAAAAAGTAGCGGACTACGATGCTTGAAATCTTGTAATAATTCGGATTCTCTAAATGGGTTCTTTTAAAATAATAGGTTTTAACTAATTTATAAAAAGCAAAATGGGCATGTATAATAGCCAAACAATGTTTGAATTTTCCTTTAACAACAAATTGAATACCTGCTAATCCATCTAAACATAAGCGTAAAAAAAGCACGGGAAACAAACTCTTTTTGGGTAAGTTTTTTGTAAGCATCAATAATGAATTTCTGAAATTCAAATACGTTTTCATAGGGTTACCTTCATTTAAAGTTGCTCCTCCCACATGATATACGGTCGATTTAGGGGTGTATTTTGTTATGTGCCCCGCATTGAAAGCTCTCCAACACAAGTCAATCTCTTCTTGGTGGGCAAAGAAACTAGCGTCAAAACCCTGCAATTGGCGAAACACTGCTTTCCGAATAAAAAAACAGGCTCCAGTAGCCCAAAAAATTGTTGCTTCATCGTCATATTGCTGTAAATCTTCTTCTACAGTGTCAAAAATTCGACCCCGACAAAATGGATATCCAAACTTATCTATATAACCGCCCGCAGCTCCTGCATATTCAAAATGAGTTTTCTTTTTATAATCCAGTAGTTTGGGTTGAAGGATGGCTACTTCTGGTTGAGAATCAAATATATCAAGGATTGGAGTAAGCCAATTAGCTGTCACTTCAATATCAGAATTAACCAAGGCATAATATTCTTCTTCTACAAATTGTAAAGCTTCATTGTATCCTAGGGCAAAACCAAAATTACCTGCGTTCTGAATAATTTTAACCGATGGGAATTGGGTTTTAAGTACTTCGATCGAAGAATCTGTAGAGGCATTATCGGCTACATAAATTGTGGCTTCATTTGAATGAGCAAGTACAGAGGGTAAAAACTGCTCGAGTAATTTGGCTCCGTTCCAATTTAAAATGACTACAGCTATTTTTTTCAAGTGTTTTTTTGTTTCAGGTTTCAAGTTTTATCTTTCAAGTTGTTTTGATTTCAAAAAAAATCTTACAGTATCCATCTTCCAGCACCCATTATTTATATTCTGGAAGTTCTTTCAGGAAAATGTACTTTTCATTCTCAAAATCCATTTGACAAAAATAATGATTAATACCATTGGTTAGCATTAAATATTTTGCTTTGAGTGTTAAGTTATAACGCGCAATCTGATCAAAGGTTTGTTGGGAAATCGCTACTTCAGGTGCTTTGCATTCAATTAATAAAAATATTTCTCCATTTGGCTGAAATACAACAATATCGTATCGTTTATTTAATGTATTAATTTTAATTAACTTTTCTACATTAATATGTGATTTTGGGTAATTTTTGTCTTGTATTAAATAGTGTAATGTGTGTTGGCGTACCCATTCCTCTGGGGTAAGAAGAATAAATTTTTTTCTAATTTCATCGAAGATAGCTACGTTATTTTCACTATTTTTGAACCGAAAGGAATACGTTGGAAAATTCAACTTTTTCAATGTTTATAGTTTACAGTTAATTGTTTGTAGTTGTATGGCAAAAATAGAAAAATTCGAGGATTTAGAAATTTGGAATAAATCAAGAGAAATTTGTATTGATATTGAAACACTTTTTGAAACTACAAATTTAGGGAAAAGATTTTCAATGAAAGACCAAATGGACAGAAGTTCAGGTTCTATTATGGATAATATTGCAGAAGGTTTTGAAAGAAATGGAAATAGAGAGTTTGTAAATTTTCTAAGTTTTTCAAAAGGTTCTTGTGGAGAATTGAAATCTCAGCTATGTAGAGCTTTGGATAAAAATTTAATTTCTCAAAGTGAATTTGATAATTTGTCGGTCAAAATTGAATTAGTAAAAAATAAAATTGGTGCTTTCATGAAATATTTGAATTCAACTGAAATTAAAGGTTTGAAGTTTAACAATAAACAATAAACCAAAAACAATTAACAACAAAATGGATGAAGTAATTCAAATTACGAAAGACATCAAAGCGGGTCAACTTAAACCTATTTATTTTTTAATGGGTGAAGAGCCCTATTATATTGATAAATTGACCGATTTCATAGCACAAAATGTGTTAGAAGAGCAGGAGCGAGATTTCAATCAATCCATATTATATGGTCGTGATGTTACCATAGAAGATGTAATTAGCACAGCAAAGCGTTTTCCCATGATGGCCGATCGTCAAGTGGTTATTGTTAAAGAGGCACAAGAACTATCTCGAACTATTGATAAGTTAGAAGCCTATGCCGAAAATCCGCAGCCTACAACCGTTTTAGTGTTTGCTTACAAGTATAAGACCTTGGATAAGCGAAAAAAAATAACGAAATTATTGGATAAAGTGGGTGTGGTGTATGAAAGTAAAAAACTATACGAAAATCAGGTTGGCGAATGGATCAAAAGGGTTTTAGCGGGACAAGGCTATAGTATCGAGCCAAAAGCGGCTGCAATATTGGTGGAATTTTTAGGAACCGATTTGTCTAAAATCAATAATGAATTAGAAAAATTAAAAATTATTTTACCCAAAGGGCATACCTTTACACCAACCGATATCGAAGAAAATATAGGATTTAGTAAGGACTTTAATAATTTTGAATTGCGTAAGGCAATTGGTGAAAAAAATCAGGTTAAAGCTTATCAAATCATTGATTATTTTGCTCAAAACCCCAAAGACAATCCTTTAGTGGTTACAACGGGCTTGGTATTTGGTTTCTTTTCGCAATTGTTGCAGTATCACGGACTCAAAGATAAGTCCCAAATGAATGCCGCCAAAGTATTAAAAGTTAATCCTTTTTTTGTTAAGGATTATGAGGTAGCGTTTCGAAATTATCCCATGAAGAAAGTAAGTGCGATTGTTGCGGCACTTCGAACAATAGATGTGAAAAGCAAAGGAGTGGGCGCTGCCTCTACTTCGCAACACGATTTATTAAAGGAGCTTTTGATCACAATTTTTAATTGAAATCCATTCATTAAAAGTCATAAAATTTGTAACTTCGCCTCCCTTACGCGAGTAAATTAATATAAAAGAGTATGTCAATGAACAAGAATACAGTATTAGCTTGGGCTACCTTTATCATGGTGCTGATGGGCTTGATTTTAATCGGATTGGGGATTTATCGCTATGCCGATGTAGCAGGTTGGGGATTTGCTTCTGTTGGAGTTGGTTTCTTAGCAAACGCATGGGTATTTAATGCGTTGAAAGGAAGAGTTTAAATTAATTTAGAATAACATAACGAAATACGAATTACGAATTACGAATTACTAATTACGTAAATTCTACTAACAAAAAATCATACAACTATGTCAGATGATAAGAAAGTAATTTTCTCAATGCAAAAATTGAGTAAAAGTTATCCAGGTGCCGACAAACAAGTTTTAAAAAATATCTATTTGAGTTTCTTTTATGGAGCAAAGATTGGTATTTTGGGTCTTAATGGTTCTGGAAAATCTTCCTTGCTGAAAATTATTGCAGGTGTCGATAAAAATTTTCAAGGCGATGTGGTTTTTCAACCAGGGTATACCGTTGGTTATTTAGAACAAGAACCGCAATTAGACGAAACAAAAACGGTTATTGATATCGTTCGTGAAGGCGCTGCTGAAACCTTTGAATTATTAGCCGAATTTAATAAAATCAATGACGATTTTGGTTTGCCTGAAGTCTATGAGAATCCTGAAAAAATGGAGAAACTTATGGATCGACAAGCGGAATTACAAGACAAAATTGATGCTTGCGGGGCTTGGGAAATTGATACTAAGTTGGAAATCGCCATGGATGCACTTCGTACGCCAGATCCTGAAACCCCTATTAATGTGTTATCGGGTGGTGAAAAACGTCGTGTGGCTTTATGTCGTTTGTTATTGCAACAACCGGATGTGTTGTTGTTAGATGAGCCAACCAACCACTTAGATGCCGAATCGGTTCTTTGGTTGGAACAGCATTTAGCACAATATTCAGGAACCGTAATTGCTGTGACGCACGATAGATATTTCTTAGATAATGTAGCGGGTTGGATTTTAGAGTTAGATAGAGGTGAAGGTATTCCGTGGAAAGGAAATTACTCGTCTTGGTTAGAGCAAAAGTCGAACAGAATGGCTCAAGAAGAAAAAGTAGCTTCTAAAAGAAGAAAAAATTTAGAACGCGAGTTAGACTGGGTACGTCAAGGTGCAAAAGGCCGTCAAACCAAGCAGAAAGCACGTTTACAGAATTATGATAAATTATTAAACGAAGATCAAAAAGAATTAGACGAGAAATTAGAAATTTACATTCCTAATGGCCCTCGTTTGGGAACCAACGTAATTGAAGCTAAAAATGTTGCGAAAGCGTTTGGTGATAAATTGTTATACGACGATTTAAATTTTGTATTGCCACAAGCCGGTATTGTTGGAATTATTGGTCCGAATGGAGCTGGTAAATCTACCATTTTCAAAATGATTATGGGAGAACAAAAAGCTGATGCTGGAACTTTTGATATCGGAGAAACAGTTAAAATTGCTTATGTTGATCAATCACATTCCAATATTGATGTGAATAAAACGCTTTGGGAAAACTTTTGTGATGGACAAGAATTAATTATGATGGGTGGACGTCAAGTTAACTCTCGTGCCTATTTATCTCGTTTTAATTTTGGCGGAAGCGATCAAAACAAAAAAGTGGCTACCTTATCTGGTGGTGAACGTAACCGTTTGCATTTGGCCATGACCTTAAAAGAAGAAGGAAATGTATTGTTACTCGATGAGCCAACCAATGATTTAGATGTAAATACGCTTCGTGCCTTAGAAGAAGGTTTAGAAAATTTTGCAGGTTGTGCCGTGATTATTTCCCACGACAGATGGTTCTTAGACCGAGTTTGTACGCACATTTTGGCATTTGAAGGTGATTCCCAAGTATATAGTTTTGAAGGAAGTTTTACCGAATATGAAGAAAACAAACGCAAACGCCTTGGAAAAGATGTGACGCCAACACGAATTAAATACAAGAAATTGATTCGATAATAGATAAAAAAAACGCTGGTTAATACCAGCGTTTTTTGTTTTTCTTAGAGGCTTCCGATTTTCTAGAATTGGAATTCGGATTCATTTTATTTTTGTCTTTATTGCGTAAATCGGGTTTTGCATCCGGATTTACTTCTTCGTCTTTCCAAGTAAACGGATGGTCGGTAACCACTTTAACTTTCATTCGAATTAATTTTTCGATGTCTTGCCAATAGGGTTTTTCGTCTTTTCCACAAAATGAAATGGCCAAGCCTGAATTTCCAGCTCTTCCCGTGCGTCCTATTCGGTGTACATAGGTTTCCGAAATATTAGGAATATCAAAATTAATTACAAACGGCAGTTGTTCAATATCAATACCTCGTGCCGCAATATCAGTAGCTACAAGAATATCAATTTCTTTATTTTTGAATTGCTCCAATACACGTTGGCGGGCGTTTTGCGATTTATCTCCATGAATGGCTTCGGCTTTTATGCTCGCTTTTTTCAACACTTTTACGATATTGTCAGCACCGTGTTTGGTTCTTGTAAATACTAAAGCATTGCTCAAACTTTCTTGGATAATCAATTGTTTTAACAGCAAACGTTTGTCGTCTTTATTGACAAAATACACTTTTTGGGATACATTTTCGGCCGTACTTGAAATGGGAGTTACCGATATGTACTTTGGTTTGGTTAAAAAAGTATCTGCTAATTCTCTAATTGCTAACGGCATAGTAGCCGAGAACAATAAGGTTTGACGGTTGTCTGGGGTTAATTTGATGATTTTTTTTACGTCATTAATGAAACCCATATCCAACATTTGATCAGCCTCATCGAGTACCAAATGGTGCATATGATTTAAATCAATAAATCCTTGTTTGTGCAGGTCAAGTAACCTTCCTGGAGTGGCAATTAACACATCGATTCCATTTTTCAATTCGTTGACTTGCGGCACTTGATTGACACCGCCAAAAATAACCAACGATTTGACATTGGTATATTTGCCATAGGTTTTGAAGCTTTCGTCGATTTGAATGGCCAATTCACGAGTAGGAGTTACTACTAGAGTTCGAATGTGTTTTGCTTTTTTAGCCGAACCCACAATTCTGTGAATTAAATTTAAGATTGGAATAGCAAAAGCACCTGTTTTACCGGTACCTGTTTGTGCACAAGCCACTAAGTCTTGTCCAAGTAATATTTCGGGTATGGCTTGTTCTTGAATAGGCGTTGGATTAGAATAACCTTCCTCTTCCAAAGCTTGTTGGATATTGTTGTAAAGTTTTAAATCGTTAAATGTCATATAAAATAATTAGTCTCTTGCAGTATAGCAATTTGACTGCAAAGGTAGTGTTATTTTAATTAACCAGATTGTATGGATTTATACTGTTTTTGCTTTCATAAAATCAGTAACCATTGCCGCGATCAATTTACCAGTTAAATGATTGTTTATAGAGTCGTCGAGTTCGGGTGCACCTTCACAAATATGCAAATAAGACGCATTGGGATGTTTTCCCATAAAGTAAATAAAATACCGTGCTTTATCGACACTTAAACCGCTTAACGTCATTGCGCTACTTGGAATACCAGGAATAGCATCCAAATCAAGTTCAACACCAAAAGGTTCGTTTTTAATGAATTCTAGCGCTTTTTCAAGTTCCGCATCAAATTGTTTTTCGCGTTTAACTTCTAATTCTTCATAGGTTACAAATTTTACTCTAGTAGGTAAATCTTTCAGTGTATTGAAAACACTTTTGGAAACAAAATTTTCATGCAAACCAAACACAAAATATTTTTTTAAGAAACCATCTTCATAGGCATAACTAAAGCCATTACCCGAATGCCTGCCTTCTAATATTCTAAAATCGGTATGTGCGTCAAAATTGATGGCATTGACCGGTTTGCCTTTAGCCAAGGCAAGTCCTTTAATGTTTCCATATGCATTGTTATGTCCGCCACCAATGATGATTGGTGTTTTACCGGCTTTACAAATTTGATGGATGATGTGTGAAACTTCCTTGTCTATTTTTTCAACTAAGGCAAAAAGAAGTTTGCGATCTTCTTTGTTTTTTGGATCTAAGGCGGATGCTTGTTTGCGTTCCTCTTCAAAATTCAAGTGTCCGAGTACCAATAGATCACTTCCTTTGCAATATTTATTGTGTTGAATATTGGCTAAGTTTTTTAAGGCACTTTCATAGGCTGAAGCAGTACCAGTTCGCCCTAAGTTTGCTTTCACACCAATATCTTCAGAAAGTCCAATGAGTACAAACTTTGCATCACAGGAAACCATAAATTCAATAACATCAGCTCCTTTAGGAACCGTATTTATCTTTTCACCAAATTTGATTTCACCACTGCGATGATTTGTAATTTTTGCTAACTCAATGGGAGTAAGAAGTGTAATGTTTTCCATAAAAGGTTAAAAATAGGACACCCAAATGTACTATTTTAAAATAAAAATCGTAATTATTTTACAATTTTCTTTTTTTAATTGTAATTTTGAACAACTAATTTATTTAACCGTAAACATTATGGAAAACAATTCAAATAATTCAGGTTTAAAAGCAGCTGTTGTAGTTTTGGCTTTATTATTATTGGCCAGTGTGGGCTATATCTACAAAATTACAGCCGATACGAAAAAAGAAGTCACACAACTTACGACAGAAAAAGATTCGTTAGCTGAAGAGTTAAAAGCTAAAATCCAAGAATACGATTTAATGATTGCTGACAATACAGCGTTAAAAGATGAAATACAAGCTGAGCAAGCTAAAATGGTAGCTTTGTTAGAGCAAGTTGAAAAATCAAAAGGTGATGCTGCAGCTATGGCTAAATACAAGAGATCCTATTTGAAATTAAAAGGTGAAATGGAAAATTTAGTGGCTGAAAATAAATTGTTAAAAGAGCAAAATGTAACTTTGACTTCGAGTCTAGACAGTACTAAAGTGGTGTTGAGTGATGCTAAAAAATTCAACGATACGTTGTTGGTTCAAAATGAAGGATTGACGAAAACAGTAGAAAAGGGTTCAAAATTAGCCGTATTAAATTTGAAAGTATTGGCTGTAAAGCAAAAAAGTTCAGGAAAACAAATTGAAACGGATAAGGCAGGACGTGCTAATAAATTAAAAGTAAGTTTTTTAATTGCTGAAAATCAAATTGCTAAGAAAGGAAGTAGAGAATATTACGTTCAAATTATTGATAGCAAAAGCAATATTTTAGGCGAAAAGAAAACGATCCCAGCGGGTGATAAAACGTTAACATATAGCTTTATTTCTACAATAAAATATGAAAATAAAACGGTGCAAGTAGATGAAGAAGTAACCGGTAAAGATTTTGCTCCGGGTACTTATTTTGTAAATGTATTCGATAAAAATTCGGAATTGGTATCTAAAACAAGTTTTACATTACGATAATCCAATTTGATCTGTTAAAAAAAATCCTGATGTAAACCATCAGGATTTTTTTTATATAAATTTACTGAAGTAATTGCCGATCCCCACTGCAGCAATCGTCAACACTACCGAGACTATTATGTATAAATACGCCAAAAATTGTTGGCCATTTTGAAATAAGGAGTAGTTTTCCGAGGCAAAACTAGAAAAGGTGGTAAATCCTCCACAAAATCCTACAATTAATAGAAATCTCAAGGGTTGATTATCGGGATAATATTTGGCAATAATTCCAATAAAGAGTCCGATTAACAAACTACCTAAGATGTTAATAGCCAGGGTAGCTAATGGGAAACTCCCTTGAAAATACTTGTTTGTTAACCCAACAGTAACATATCGTAAAATACTACCTAGTGCGCCTCCGAGGCCTACAAGAAAAATGGTTTTAATCATTAGTTACGTTATATAAATTGACCTTCTATCATTACTTTTTCAATCAAATTTGTTCCAAAAGCGTAAGGGATTTGGTAATAATTAGTTACGGGTTGGGTTACAATAATATTGGCTCTTTTGCCTTTTGTAATACTTCCGTGAGTTGCTGAAATCCCCATGGCATAAGCCCCATTTATTGTAGCCGCATTTATGGCTTCTTCGGGAGTCATTTTCATTTTAATACAGGCCGTTGCCACCACAAAATTCATATTGCCTGAGGGGGTGGTACCTGGGTTGTAATCCGATGCTAGAGCCAGTGGCAATCCCGAATCGATTAATTGTCGAGCGGGTGTATAAGGAATACTAATAAAATAAGAGCAACTTGGTAAAGCTACTGGCATTGTTTCACTATTTTGTAAGGCCAAAATATCTTCTTCGGTTACAATTTCTAAATGATCTACTGTTAAAGCGCCCTTTTCAATACAAGCTTTAATCCCGCCAAAAGCTGTAAACTGATTGACATGAATTTTCGGAATCAATCCATATTGTTTTCCGGCTTCCATAATTAATTGGGTTTCTTCAATGGAAAAATAACCGGTTTCTAAAAATGCATCTATATAATCGGCTAGATTTTCTGCCGCAATTTTGGGCAGTATTTCTTCAATAAGTAACTGAATGTATCCGGCGTGGTTTTCTTTAAATTCTGTTGGAAATGCATGTGCTCCTAAAAATGTGGCTCGAATGGCTGCGGGATAATTGGCTTTGAGACGTTTGATTACGCGCAACATTTTTAATTCACCTTCAACCGTTAATCCATATCCCGATTTTATTTCAACCGCTCCAGTGCCTTGTTGCATGATTTCTAACAATCGTACTTTAGATTGCTCGTATAATTCATCTTCAGATGTTTCATTGAGTTTTTTTGCCGATTGTAATATGCCACCTCCACGACTTGCGATTTCCTCATAGGTTAATCCATTGATTCGATCCACAAATTCTTGTATTCTATTTCCAGCATAAACAATATGGGTGTGACTATCCACCCAAGTGGGTAGAATTACACGATCGGAAGCATCTATAATATGAGCATTGGGCAACGTGGGGCAATTTTTCATTGGCCCAAAATCGGCAATAATTTGATCTTCAATCAAGAGGTACGCATGATCTATTTTAGGTAAGTGTTTCATGGCATCGCCCGATACTTTTTCTAAAGGGTGTTCACGAACCTGAAGTAGTTCTTTAATGTTGATGAAAAGCGTTTGCATTTAAAATAAATTTGAGTAAAAATACTTCTCATTTTTAAAAACTCCTATCTTTATGTCAAAATTTATTGGTTTTGAGAAAAATTAAATACAAAAAAGGCCGAAAAGTTCAGCCTTCTATTTTAGAATATACGGGCATTCATAGTGATACTGTTACCGAAATGCAATTGTTTGTTTACAATCAAGATGACATTACGGAGTTTCATCAAATAGAAGCAACGGCATTAGCATTGCATGTTGATTCGGAAAAAGTCAATTGGATTAATGTTCACGGGCTAAATGATGCCAAACTCATTCAATATGTAGGCGCCACTTTTGGTGCAGATAATTTTATCATTGGTGACATATTAAATACTACTAAACGAACAAAATTAGAAGAATATAGTGATATTTTGTTTTTTAATGTGAAGTCGTTGTTGCCAATGGTGGACAGTGATAACATTAGTGTTGAACAGATTAGTTTTATTTTAAAGGATCGTGTGCTTATTTCTTTTCAAGAAAAGCGAAGTGATTTTTTTGTACATATTCGAGATCGAATTCGTACCAATTCTGGAATTGTTCGGACAAAAAACACCGATTTCTTGTTGTATTTATTGCTGGACGCGATTATTGAGAATTTTTATATTACATTAGAAAGTGAAGAAGATAAAGTAGATACCTTAATTAATCTGATTAAGGTGAATACCAAGCCTGAGACCTTAGAACATTTAGAGAAACATCGAGATAATCTAAATTATTTGAAACGCTCAATTATTCCCCTTCGCGATTCGTTATACTCGATTAAGACCATAAAGGATGACAATGTATTTAATTCGATTGAGCAAGAGAATTATTCTTTCTTTTCTAGATTGCATCAAAAATGTTTGGAATTGTTAGAACAAATTGAATCCGATCTGGGTACATTAGATAGTGCTTCTAATTATTTCTTTTCTGCTCAAAATCATAAAATGAATGAAGTAATGAAGTCCCTAACAGTTGTTTCGATGTTTTTCTTACCGCTAACCTTTATTGTGGGGGTTTATGGTATGAATTTTAAAAATTTCCCAGAGTTGGAGTGGGAGAATGGTTACTATATCATTTGGGGAATAATGATTTTAATTGTCATTTTTATGTTCGCCTATTTTAAGGTAAAAAAATGGTTTTAATTTCATCAGTTTATCACAAAATAATTTGATAATAAATTGTTCAAAATAAATATTCCTATTATCTTTGACAAGAATTCATAAATTCCGGAAAAATCATGTTTGAATTTCAACAGTACCTAGGTTTTTTACTTTTCTTAACCATATTAACTATTGGTTTTTGGTTGATGATTTTCTTAGTAGGATTCGTTCAATATTGGTTGGGCGGTGCTATCATAGAATTGATCAAAGAGAAAAGAAACAAAAACAAAGAAGCGTAAATTTATTTACCTTACAATAAAAAGTCCCGATTATATCGGGACTTTTTTAATTTATATTGTTTAGGGTTGCCCCATAAATTCACCTTCACCGCCTTCTTCACGTCTTGGTTTTTCTCTTTCGTTCTTTTGTTTGTTGAAACGATACGTAAAGGACACATTAATTTGTCGCACTCTCATTTGCATTTCACTATACGAATTCACAACATTTTCGATGTTTGTTTCAATAATTCTTTTTCTGGAATTGAACAGATCACTCACATTTAATGCGATGGTTCCTTTGTCTTTTAAAACATCTTTGCTAAAGGCAAGGTTAACACCATATACCCCTAATCTTTTTCCTTGAGCAGTTGTTTGTGGCGCTTCATAGGATGCATTAGTTTGCCAATCTATTTTGTAGGGTAAGGTTATTTTCGAACTCAAGCGAGACGTCCAAGTTAACGCAATGTTGTCAAAATTCTGCACAACATTAACATTTTGGAAATTCACATATTTATAATCGCCATTTGTTTCATTTCGGAACAAATTAAAGTTACCATTAAGTCGCCACCATTTGTAGGGTGTATAATTTAAATTAAACTCAAATCCAGCGCGGTATTCTTTAGCTAAGTTAATAGGGGTACTAATAATTACCGGTACGCCTTCAACAAACAATCCCGATTCTTTTCTAATGAATTGAAAAGCATCATTTGTAACATTTACATAGGCAGATGTACTAAATGTTAGCTTGTCCCATTTTGTTAAATACCCTAAATCTATTGCATCTGTAAGCGATGGGTCAATGTCGGGATTCCCTTGAAAAACATTAATATTACTAGAATAGGTTGAAAATGGATTTAGGAAACGTCCACGGGGTCTGTTGATTCTTTTACTATAGCTGACACTTAAGGAACTTTTATCAGAAATTTCATAATTCAAGGTTGCTGAAGGAAAGAAATTATTGTATTTTTTATTGTTATAATCGTTTGCAGTAATCGAATTAACATCAATGTTTGTGTCTTCAAAACGCATTCCAATAAAGTAGGAAAATTTATTGATTTTAGATCCGTATTGCGTATAAAATGAATTTACATATTCGTTATATTCCAATGTATTAGAATAGGAGGATGTAGGTACTATTTCAAATTCGGTCAATCCTTCTTGAAAGCTACCGCGATATCCTGCTTCAAAACGTCCATCTTTACCAATAGGTAAAACATAGTCGGTTTGGAAAAGATTGCGTTGTTGCGATTGTTTATTGGACGTAGTTTCTGTGAATAAAGAAGTGGGTGTTCCAATAATTTGATCATAAATTGTAGCGAATTCATTTTCTTTATTTTGAGAAATTGCAATATCTACGGTTAATTGATGACCATCTTTAGTGAATTTTTTAGTAAAATTTGAAGTATACTCAATACTAAACTCATCATTTTTGGCATCATTTAATCGGTTTCGGATGAAAGTAGGATTTTGCAAGGCATCAAAATTATAAAAGAAAACATTGTCTGGATTATTACCGTCACTTTCTCTAAAGGTCAACGCATTGGTCCAAGTGAGTGTTTTATTTAATACTAAATCAATTCCAAAATTAGCATTGTATCCTTCACTTATGCGTTCATTGGTTCGACGTTCGTTGATGTATCGGCTCGTAGTGCCATTCGAATTAAAATATTCAGCATTAGTTAATGAATTACCTGGGTTGTTTCTGTAATTGTATCCAAAGTTGGAAAACAAATTAAAGTTGGTTCCTTTTTTATTTACACTCGAACTTACACCATAGGTTTCGGGATCACCTCCAGAAACAATAATAGATCCATTTACACCATTTGATTTTCCTTTTCGAAGTACAATGTTAATGATTCCACCACCGCCTTCAGCATCATATCGAGCTGATGGATTGGTAATTACTTCTACCTTTTCAACAGCATCGGCAGGTAATAATTTTAAGGCATCGGCTACATTTATTCCGGCTAAACCCGAAGGTTTACCATCAATTAAAATTCTAACATTTTCATTTCCTCTTAACGCTACATTTCCTTCGGTATCGACACTCACAGAAGGCACATTGTCTAAAACATCACTCACTGTACCACCTTTTACCATCATGTCTTTACCTACGTTGTAAACTCTTTTATCTAATTTGAATTCAACAGTTGATTTCTCAGCGATCACTACAACATCTTGCAATTGCGAGATATCACTTTCCAAAGTAAACGTTCCAATTGAGGTGCTTTCAGTATATTTTTGTGCTGCAATTGCAGTTTTTTTATACGACATTAATTCGATTTCACCGGTGTAATCTCCAGGTGTAATTTCAAATGAGAAGGATCCCGTAGCATCGGTCATTGCACCAAAAAGTTGTTTGGTGGCACTATTTTTAAAAGAGACTGTAGCATATTCGACGGCTACTTTACTGCCTTTTTCAATAACTTTTCCGCTAATGAATATTTTTTTATCACCTGGTTTTTGGGCAACTACAGCTAGTGGTACGAGTACTAAAAGTAGTAAAAACTGAAAACAATTTTTCATATATTTTTTCATAATAAGTGTGCAAATGTAGGCTTTGGTAGGGCCATAAATTCCTAAATCTATGTTAAAACTACAAATCCAAATCTGATATTTTAGTTATTGGACGGGCAATGATAGCTTTATCGTTATATACAATAATTGGTCGTTCAATAAGTTTTGGATGTTCGATTAGAATTTCAATAAGTGCTGAAGCAGCTATTTGTTTGTTTTTATAGTTCTCAATCCAAAGGGTTTCTTTAGTACGAACCAGATCCATAGGCTCAATTCCTAGTTGGTCAATAACAGCTGTCAATTCGCTTTTAGTAAAAGGTTTGGTCATGTAGTGACGAACTTGAAACGGTTTGTTGCTCTTTTCAATTGCACAAAGACCCTCTCTGGATTTGGCACATCTTGGATTATGGTATATGGTAATCATTTTGTATTTTTGTTCAATTAAGATACAAATGTAATCTAATTCAATATGTTTATAGAGCAAGCTTTTCAAAAAGAAACCGAGATACTAGTAAAAATTTTGAATTTCTTTAAATATTTAGGAGGATCTTTTATTGTTTTTTTAGCCGCTATTGTCGGACAAATCCCTTTGTCTGTAGCCATTTTGCTTTCGGGTAAAATTCCTAATGATACCGAAGAAATGTATCAAGTATTCGATCCTAATGTTTTTTTGTTTTTAACGTTGCTCAGTTTTGTTTGCGCTTTAATAGGGTTGTATTTTGTGGTTAAAAAATTACACCAACAAAAGTTTATTTCAATCATCACATCCAGAGCAAAAATAGACTGGTCACGTATTTTTCTTTCTTTTGGAGTGTGGACTTTGGTATCAATAGTAGCTTTTTTTGTTCCGTATTTATTAGATCCTAGTACTATTGAAGTCCAGTTTGAACCCGTACCATTTTTAATTTTATTTGCAATAACCATGCTTTTAATGCCCATACAAACCTCTACAGAAGAATTGGTTTTTAGAGGGTATTTAATGCAAGGATTCTATAATTTAGCTCATAATAAATGGTTTCCGTTACTCATGACCTCAATTATTTTTGGCACCATGCATATTTTTAATCCTGAGGTAGAAAAAATGGGATATCTCATTTTAGTTTATTATATCGGAACCGGATTTTTTTTGGGAATAATCACTTTGATGGATGAAGGAACCGAATTAGCCCTTGGTTTTCATGCTGCCAATAACATGGTGGCTTCGTTGTTAGTGACAACAGATTTTACGGTATTTCAAACACCTTCAATATTTAAGGACTTATCTGAGCCATCGATAAATTTTGAACTATTTATTCCGGTATTGGTATTATTTCCTTCCTTGGTATATTTTTTCTCAAAAAAGTATAAATGGAACAATTGGCACGATAAATTAATAGGTACAAACGTTACAACAGAGAAAACTTCAGTCTAATTTAGAAGTCTTATGCTACCAACTTTTCGTGATTTACATCCTTGTTTTAAAATTAATGGAATCGCTTTGGATAAAGAAGGCCTTTTGGATTTGGCCTATATTTTCATTAAAGAAGGTGCTCCATTTGAAAAAGAAATCGGTGTTTTTTTGTTCGATTGGTTGGACAGTTCGTCTACCCTCCAAATGAAAACATCCGGTACAACGGGCCAACCAAAAACCATTACTCTTTCCAAGCAAGCTATGGTGCATTCTGCTCTAGCGACTGCCGAATTTTTTAATTTGCTGCCCGGAGATAAAGCCTTACTTTGTTTGCCTTCTCGTTATGTAGCAGGAAAAATGATGTTGGTTCGAGCGTTTATATTAGGATTAGAATTGGATATTTTGACACCGACTTCAAATTTTGAGTCGTTACTCTTCAATAAAAAATATGATTTTGTAGCCTTAGTTCCTTTGCAAGTGCAACAAAATTTAAAACTTTTAAAGCAATTTAAAAAAATTATTATTGGTGGTGCACCTGTTTCAAAAGTCCTTGCGGATCAATTACAGCAAATGGATACCGAAATCTATGAAACCTATGGAATGACTGAAACTATCACACATATAGCGGCTAAAAGAGTAGGTGCCGATTGTTTTACAGTATTGCCCAATGTTAGTATAGCAACTGATGAACGCAATTGTTTGAAAATAAAGGCACCCTTAATTGTAGCAGCCGAAGTTCAAACCAATGATATAGTTGAGATCGTAACAGCCAACTCTTTTAAGTGGATTGGACGTCATGATAATGTTATCAATAGTGGGGGAGTCAAATTATTCCCCGAACAAATAGAAGCTAAATTAGGGAAACAAATTGCACAATCTTTTTTCATTACTGGGGTATCCGATGAGAACTTGGGACAAAAAGTGCTATTAGTTATAGAAGGCGAACCTTTTACGGTATCTGATACTTTATTTAGCAATCTCGAAAAATATGAACAACCGAAAGAGGTCGTGTTTATCCCCGAGTTTGTTCGTACTGAAACGGCCAAAATTAACATAAAAAAAACCCTAAATTCTATAGGGTTTTAAATTGCTCTTAATTGTATTTGATATAAAATCTATTGGTAAATACGTTGATGTCTTTAATTGATGTTATGCTTTCGGTAGATTTTTGCCATGCATTACTCGGTTGAAGCCGTATTTTTTTAGTACCGATTTGTATGTCAATGGGCATGTTAAAATTAGGTTCATCAGTTTTCCAACGGTATTGAAAACTATTATTATCCGACTGGATTTCTAAATGGGGTATTGTGGTGTAATTTAAATATTGATTAAAAATTGGGGTTAAATTGTATCCCGTCTCTTGATTAAAAAAGGCAATTACAGTGGGAGTATCGATGATTTGTTTTTTATAGGTTTCAGCATATTTTAATAAAATAGCCCACCAGCGATCATCATTATCGACAACATGCCTTAATGTGTTCAATAACAATGAGCCTTTGTAATACATATCACCAGAGCCTTCTCTATTGACACCAAATTTCCCAATAATTGGTTTGTCGTTGCGAATGTTTCTCGATTGACCATTAACGTATTTCATGGCAGCGTCATAACCTTGGGTACATTCGATAAAAACGGTTTCCGTATAGGTGGTAAATCCTTCGTGTATCCACATATCTGCAATGTCTTTGCTGGTAATGCTGTTTCCAAACCATTCGTGTCCAGTTTCATGAATGGTGATATAGTCGAATTGCATTCCTACACCGGTTCCCGATAAATCCATTCCTCTGTATCCTTTTTTATATTGATTACCATAAGCCACGGCACTTTGATGTTCCATCCCTAAATAAGGGGTTTCAACCAGTTTATACCCATCTTCCCAAAAAGGATATTGTCCAAATTTTAACTGAAAACAATCCAACATGGGCTTAACATCAGCTTCAAAATGTTTTCGGGCTTTTTCTTCGTTATCGCGCAACACATAATAATCCAAATCCAAGCCTTTATGCGCGTCATGAATGTGCACATAATCCGCAATATTTAATGTAATATCATAATTGTTAATGGGGTTTTTTACTTCCCAATCCCATCGGGTGTAGCCATCACCCAAATCTTTTGATCCTAAAAAACGACCATTCGAAACATTCATTAATCCGTTTGGTACAGCTACTTTAATAGAAGCACCTAAGTCGGGTTCATCGCTTTGAGAATCCTTACAAGGATACCAGAGACTTGCTCCAGTTCCTTGTACAGCTACCCCTATAAAATCGAGCCCTTTTCGGTCTTTTTTGAATACAAAACCACCATCCCAAGGTGCATTTCTAGCTACAATAGGATTTCCATGGTATGAAAAACGGAGGGTGTAGGTTTTATCTTTTTCTAAGGTCTTTTTAAAGTGAATAAAAACGGCATTTTCATCGCGCTTAAATTCTAAGGTCCCAGATTCTTTTGAGGTAATACCATCAATGATCATATTGTCAAACAAATCCAATTGAATTTTTTTAGTAGACTGAACAACTTTGAAGGTTATGTCATTATAACCAAGGATTTCTCTTTTTGTTGGATCAACTTTAATGTTTAAATCATATCGAAGGACATCAAAGCAAGTACGTTCAAAAGGCAATCCGCCTTGAAGGGAATCCCTGCGCGTTGGTTCTTGAGCAGCAGCAAAAAGAAAACCGAAACATAAAAACGCTATTAAATATATTTTTCTCATAATATTTGAAATGAAACAATTAGAGGTGCAAGATATGATTTTGTTACAATATGACTCGTATTCTATTTAATTGTAGTACATTTATAAGTAATTACTATGAACTATTTTACAAACAATAAATTTATCTTATGATTCCATAAGAAATATCATTTGACAATCTTTATCAATAACGACTATTTAATACAAATTTGTATAAACATTAAATCTATTTTTATGAAAAAAGTATTATTAACCTCTAGTTTTTTGCTGGCTAGTTTTTCTTTTGCACAGCAAGCAGCTACATGTCCTGTAACTGGAAAAACGGCTGCTTCAAAAGATGTTGCGCATGCCAGTGCAGAATATCAGTCGATGACTGCAGCACCTTCACAAAAAGGAAGTAGTCAAGTAAATAAAAATAAAGAATGGTGGCCAAATCAACTGAATTTAGAAGTGCTTCGTCAGAATTCAGACAAATCGAACCCAATGGGTAGTGATTTTGATTATGCTAAAGAATTTCAAAAATTAGATTACCAAGCTTTGAAAGCCGATTTGAGTGCATTAATGACCAAATCGGAAGATTGGTGGCCTGCCGATTTTGGAAATTATGGTCCGTTATTCATTCGTATGGCATGGCATAGTGCTGGAACCTATCGTTCAGGAGATGGACGTGGAGGTTCAAGAGCCGGACAACAACGTTTTGCACCCTTAAATAGCTGGCCAGATAACGTAAATTTAGATAAAGCACGTCGCTTATTATGGCCAATTAAACAAAAATACGGGAACAAAATCTCTTGGGCCGATTTAATGATATTAACAGGTAACGTAGCTTTAGAATCAATGGGATTCAAAACCTATGGATTTGCGGGTGGTAGAGAAGACGTCTGGGAACCAGAAAGCAATGTGTATTGGGGGTCTGAAAGCAAATTCTTAGAAAGTGCTAGGTCGGTTAATGGAAAATTAGAGAATCCATTAGCGGCAACCCAAATGGGATTGATTTACGTAAATCCTGAAGGTCCTGCTGGAAATCCAGATCCGCTATTGGCTGCAAAAGATATTCGTGAAACATTCGGAAGAATGGGAATGAATGATGAGGAAACTACAGCTTTAAACGCAGGTGGTCATACTTTTGGAAAAACACACGGTAAAGGTCCCGCTTCAAATGTAGGCGCCGATCCAGAAGCTGCAGGAATTGAGCAACAAGGATTTGGATGGAAAAGCACTTATAAATCGGGTAAAGGTACCGATGCTATTTCGTCTGGTTTAGAAGTAACTTGGACAGCTAAACCAACAGAATGGAATTATGGTTTCTTCAAAATTTTATACGATAACGAATGGGAATTGACCAAAAGCCCTGCAGGCGCTCATCAGTGGATTGCAAAAAACGGTAAGGCAATCATTCCAGATGCATTTGATAAATCGATACGACACATTCCAACAATGTTAACTACCGATTTATCGTTTAGATTTGATCCAGAATATGCTAAAATTTCAAAACGCTTTTATGATAATCCAAAAGAGTTTGAAGAAGCATTTGCAAAAGCATGGTTTAAATTAACCCACAGAGATATGGGGCCGAGATCGTCTTATTTAGGGCCAGAAGCGCCTAAAGAAGATTTAATTTGGCAAGACCCAATTCCAGTTTTAAATCATAAAGTAGTTTCTGCAAAAGAAATTGCAGCTTTAAAATTAGAAATTGCAAATTCAGGTTTATCCATTCAAGAAATGGTAACAACTGCTTGGGCCTCGGCATCAACCTATAGAGGTTCTGATAGAAGAGGTGGTGCTAATGGAGCGCGTATTAGATTAGAACCACAACGCAATTGGGAAGTAAATAACCCAGCACAATTGAATAAAGTGTTACCAATTTTAGAAAAAATCCAAGCCAATTTTAATTCAAAGTCGAAAGATAAAAAAGTATCCTTAGCGGATTTAATTGTATTGGCTGGAAATGTTGGTGTTGAAACTGCTGCTAAAAATGCAGGAATTAAGGTTGATGTTCCTTTTTCACCTGGAAGAATGGATGCCTCACAAGACCAAACCGATGTAATTGGTATGGCAGTTTTAGAACCGATGGCTGACGGATTCCGTAATTATATCAAAACACAATATACAGTTCCAACAGAAGCGTTATTAGTTGATAAAGCGCAATTATTAACATTGACTGCTCCAGAAATGACGGTTTTAGTAGGAGGTATGAGAGCTTTAGGTGCAAATTACGATGGGTCTAAACACGGTATTTTTACTGCTCAAAACAACAAATTATCAAATGATTTCTTCGTTAACTTATTAGATATGAGTACGGCTTGGAGTGCAATGGATGATAAGAAAGAAGTTTTTGAAGGAAAAGACAGAACTTCTGGAGCAACTAAATATACAGCAACTCGTGCGGATTTAATTTTCGGATCTAACTCAGAATTAAGAGCATTGGCTGAAGTATATGCACAAACAGATAATCAAGAAAAATTTGTTAAAGATTTTATTGCAGCTTGGACAAAAGTGATGAATTTGGATCGTTTTGATTTAAAAAAATAAGTCCTTCTTAGTCAAACAAAAAATCCGTTACATGAATTTGTAACGGATTTTTTATTTTGTACCAATAAGATTATTTCACAGCGATCATTGAAATTTCAATGTTAACGTTTTTGGGCAAACAAGCTACTTGTACGGTTTCTCTAGCGGGTGCAGTAGCTTCATCAAAATAGGAAGCATATACAGTATTAATTCGACTAAAATCGGCCATATTCATAATGAAAATCGAAGTTTTAATTACATTTTCAAAGGTCATATCAGCTGCTGCCAATACGGCTTTCATATTTTGCATGACTTGTTGTGTTTCGGTTTCAATATCATCCATAATAAGTTCCATGCTTACTGGATCGAGGGCAATTTGACCCGATGTATATAAAGTGTTTCCCACTAATACCGCTTGATTATAGGGGCCAATAGGAGCAGGGGCTTCTGTTGTAAAAATTATTTTTTTCATGGTATAACCGTTTTTATTTCTTCTATGATCTTATTGGAATACTCTATCGGGTAACTGTCGCTTATCGTATTTGATATCACTTAGCATACCTGAAGAAATACCAATAAAGAAACCCCAATACGTATTGGTACCAAAAGGTACCCAATTGAAACTCATGCGCCAACTTTCCAAATCTCTTTCAAATCGCAATTGCGTAAAAGTCACGCCTTTTTGTTTAAAATCATATCCAGAAGACAAGCCTACTTTCCATCGCGGTGCTAATTCAATGTTTCCCGATGCCATAACCGAATTAGAGGCTATTTCATCTTGGCGTCTCGAATTATTATAGGTAACAGAATACGCAAAACGAAGATCCCATGGGAGTTTGGTGCTGTACCATTCTGTCTTTTGATTTTCTTTTTTATCTTCTTTTTTGTCAAATAAACTTTGGCGCGTATCACTTAAATCGGTATTTCTGCCAAACATATCATCACCAGAACCTCCATTTTGCTGATTTTGCTCGTTTGGTTTTTTTTCACCATCTGCACTCGAAAAAGAATAGTTTAACGTTAAATTGGCACTCGTCATTCTAAACAGGCTACCACCATTATCAATATTAAATGTATTGATTCTGTTCCCCACATTATCAATCGCATAAGGATCTAAAGTTGCTCCAAAATTGATGTTCATCTTTTGTTTGAACAATTGCGTTCCTCCCGTCATTCTAACAGGTGACCATCGCAATGAATCGGCTGCAATGTCATAACTCGTTGCAAAATTTAAATTGTTCAGCAACATTACTTTTTTGGATTCGCCTTTTTTACTTTCTTTATCCAACATTTTGGCTTCAAACGTATTACTGAATGAGAACCCAACATTGTTTGAATAACTTTTCCCTGGTGCGCCGAACAATCCGCCTTCAAATTTGGTATATTCTGCTGTAGTTAGTCCCGTTGCATCAATGGCATACGTATCATAGTATTTTTCAAAACTAGGGGTGTAACCATAGGAAATGTTAGGTCGGATTACGTGACGAATGGCTTGGATTTTTTTGTCTTCTCCGAAATTGAAAGTTCCATAAATAGTGGTTCCAATTCCTGCTGAAAAATTATAGGTTCTAAAAGCTTCAAATCCTTTTTGATCGGTAATACTGACTGCATTTTCAATCGAACTAAATCTTTTTTGAATGGTATTGAAGGCCCAAACTTCATTATAGGCGGCACCCATTGAGACACTAAAATATTTTAATATTTTGAAATTGGTACTGATCGGTATACTGTGTTGAAAACCTGTTTTTGCATCTCTAAACATTTGCGGACTAAAAAACAAGGAATCAGCGGTTCTAATTCGATTTTCGCCTCTCACATTGTATTGAAAATTAATATTTTTAAAAATACCTTTTTTTATGCCATCTCTAGGAGCAAATGGAAAAATACGGTCAACACTGGCTTGAAATGTAGGCAATGTCATGTCAATTTGTTCGGTATTTGTATTTTGCGAATGGGTAGCAGATAGGGAAAGATTTACCTGAGGAATTGTGGGAAATGTTTTGGAGTAGGAGACGGAAGAACTTAAATTATTATTCAATGTCGACCCAACATTATTCATGTTTACAGATTGTCTAAAATATTTACTACTTCCTAGATTCACAGAAGCAGAAAATCTAGAATTTGCGGCTGCCTTTGAGTCTTGATTGTGAGACCATTGTATATTGTATTGTTTGGATTGCGCATAATCTGGAAATCCTCGTTCACTCTGGATGTTGTTTTCAAATCTAAAATTAAACCTTCCGTTAAATTTGTAACGTCTGGCATAACTACTCTCGGCACGTAGGCCATAACTACCATTGGTATAATAATCACCTAATACCGCCAAATCATAATAGTCACTTAAGGCAAAATAATAGCCACCATTTTGTAGAAAATAGCCTTGACGGTTGTTTTGACCAGGGGTAGGAACAATGAATCCCGACGTACTATTTTCACTCATAGGAAAATAGGCAAATGGTAAAAACAATGGCGTGGGTACGTCTGCAATTACAAGGTTGGTTGGACCTACTACCACTTTTTTCTTGGGGACAAATTTTACTTTGGTAACATAAAAATAATATTCTGGATCGTCGATATCTTTTGCAGTTGTTATTCGCGCCGATTTCATAAACACTACCGAATCATTTTCTCTTTTGGCAATTTCAGCTTTGATATTCATTTCCCCTTGCTTGGTTCTGGAATTCCAAATTAATGCTTTACCCGTTGTATTGTTATACACTAAAGAATCGGGTTCTACCACGTTAGTGCCTTGAGTAAATACCGGTCTTTGTGTGTAATTTCCTGAAGTGTCTTTTAATCGTCCCGCATACACTTGTTTTTTTTCATAATCATAGACAATTATTCCTGCCTTGATATCAAAATCGGTGTATTTAATTGAAGCTTCGTTATAAAGTGTAAGTTGTTTCTTTTTTTGGTCTATTTTTTCATAGTCTTTGGCATTCATTTTAACAATGCCTTCCAAAATGTTTTTTTTCTTTTTTACCGAGTCGTTGGTCTTGCTTAGCTTTGGGTTGTCAACTAAAGCCGAACGTAGTTTTAATGTGTCGGTAAGCTTAATTTCCTGTGCAAATCCAAGTGAATTTCCAATTGTTAGTAAAATTACTGATAAAACGATATGAATTAACTTTGTATACAATGCTTTTAATGCTATTTTTGTAAAAATTTGGCTTACCTTTTGAAGGGTCAAACTTACATATATTTTTTTCGCAAAAATAATGTTTTAATAAAATTATAACTTATAAACCGTTTAAATTATACCATGGTAATAAATAACGCAATGAAATACCTTTTGTTTTCACTTGTTTTTATTGGTACAAGTATAACATTTGCCCAACAAGCTACTCCATTTAAAGTTGTTTTAGATGCCGGTCACGGCGGTAAAGATCCGGGAACCATGCGTGGCGCTATTCGGGAAAAAGATATTGTTTTAGATGTAGTTTTACGTCTTGGAAAAATGTTAGAACAACAGCCCGGAATTAAAGTAATTTATACGCGTAAAACGGATGTTTTTATTGAATTAAGAGAACGGGCTCAAATTGCCAATAAAGCAAAGGCTAATTTATTTATTTCGGTTCACTGCAATGGCGTGAAAAGTCCGGTTGCTAAAGGAACAGAGACCTTTGTGATGGGGATGTCGCGAACCGATACAAATTTAGATATTGCCAAAAAGGAAAATGGAGTTATCTTTTTGGAGGACGACTACAATCAAAAATATAAAGGATTTGATCCAAACAATCCGGAAACCTTATTGGGATTGAAAATATTGCAAGAAGAATTTTTAGGACAAAGTATCGAGTTGGCTTCCGAAATTGAAAAGAATTTTCAATTGACCAATCGTTTTTCAAGAGGTGTTAAACAACAACCTATTTGGGTTTTAGATGCGACTGTTATGCCAGGTGTATTGGTAGAACTAGGATTTGTTTCTCATCCCGACGAAGGATTATATATTAGTTCTGATGCGGGGAAAGATGAAATGGCGCTATCCCTTTTCAATTCGATTATTGCTTATAAAAATACATTTTTTAGTCCGACTGATCTCGTCATGCCAATGGAAAGACAAGTGGAGGCAACCACACCAAAAGCGGTTTCAGATGCTTCAGTAAATGAAGTTTCAGCTGTATCGTCTGGTAAACATTACAAAGTACAATTGGAAGCGGGTATCAAAAAAATAGAGTTGATTCCTTCAAATTTTAAAGGCTTGGATGCAATTTCATTCACGTATGATAATAAAAAATACAAATATTTTTATGGGGATGAAACCAATTATGAAGCCTGTAAAAAGCGCTTAGCTGAAGCAAAAAGTAAAGGATATAAATCAGCCTTTATTGTAACATTTGATAACAAATAATTAAAAAATATGGTAAGAAAGATCCTTTTTACGTGGTTAATTTTACAAGGAGTATTGGGTTGGGCTCAAGCTACCAAATTTAAAGTAATACTAGACGCTGGTCATGGTGGAAAAGACTTTGGAGCGGTTTATCACGGATCAATTGAAAAAAACATTGCATTAAAAACAGCTTTGAAAGTTGGTGAAATATTAGAAAAAGATCCGCAAATTGAAGTTGTATATACGCGTAGATCAGATGTTTTTGTTGAATTGCAACAACGGGCTAACATTGCAAATAAATCGAAAGGAAGCATATTTGTTTCCATGCATTGTAATGCCAATAAAAATGAAGCAGCTTCTGGAAATGAAACTTATGTAATGGGTATTACACGTAATGCAGCAAACTTGGCTGTAGCTAAGCATGAAAATGAAGTGGTATCTTTAGAAGCCGATTATAAAATTAAATACGACGGATACGATCCTAAATCACCAGAATCGGTAATTGGAATCAATATTTTACAAGAAGAATATTTGGATCAAAGTATTGAATTGGCCGACAAGGTGCAACAATTTTTTACCAAAAAAACAAGTAATAAAAATAGAGGGGTTAAACAAGCTGGATTTTTAGTACTGCGCCAAATCACCATGCCAAGGGTATTGATTGAAATGGGATTTATATCCAACAAGCAAGAAGGGGCGTTTTTAAATTCGGCTGCTGGACAAGACAAATTGGCCGAAGCGATTGCAGGTTCAATTATTAATTATAAAAAAGAATTTTTTGCGGCAAACAAAACGACTAAATTGACACCAGTTGTTGCTGCTGAAAAAGATAAGGAGAAACCTGAAGGTAAAGAGAAAACTGAGGCTAAAGAAAAAACGAAAGTCAAAGAATTGCCAAAACCGGTTGCGCACAGTACAAAAGGAATTGTTTATAAGGTACAAATTTCTGCTAGTCCTAGCGACTTGGAACCAACAGCTGTTGATTTTAAAGGATTATACCCCATTTTTAAAGAACCAGCTGGAAAATTATTTAAGTATTATTTTGCCCAAGAAAAAAAATATGATGTCATTCAAAAAAGACTTGAAGAAGCCAAGAAAAAAGGTTTTGAATCGTCATTTGTAGTGGCCTATAAAGACGGAAAAAAAATAAGCTTATCTGAGGCGACTAAAATAAAATAAAAGATTAATTTTGTTTAAAATTCACGATTTTGAAACTATCAAGAGAAATTAAAACTGCGGTATTAGTTATTATGTCGATCCTTCTATTCCTTTGGGGATATAATTTTTTGAAAGGAAAAAATTTATTTGATTCAAGCAATAAATTGTACGTGGTTTATGAAAATGTTGCGGGATTAGCAACTTCGGCTCCTGTGACATTAAACGGATTAACTATTGGTAAGGTCAATTCAATAACCATAAACCCTGATGGTAAATTGCTGGTTGAATTACACATAACAAATGATTTTCCAATTTCTAAATCCAGTATTGCAGAAATTTATGATTCGGGATTAGTTGGCGGAAGACAAATTGCTATTAAACCCAATCTTTTAGATAAGAATTATACCGTATCTGGAGATTATCTTCAAGCATCAAGTAAATTAGGATTAACAGATGCATTGGCCCAACAATTGGAGCCTTTACAAACTAAAATTCAAAAATTATTAGAAAATGCCGATGTATTATTTACCAATGTTAATGCTGTTTTAGATACTAAAACACGTCAGAATCTTAAAAACAGTATCGCTTCACTTGACACAACATTGGCCGAATTTAGCGTTGCCTCTAAAAACATCAACGAATTGATAGCGGTGAATAAATCCAATATCAATGGCATCGTTGCAAAGTTTGATAAAACAGCTGGTAATTTTGCGGTTATTTCTGATTCCTTAGCCAAAGCTAATTTAGGACAAACGGTTAAAAATTTAGAAAAAACATTGGCCGAAGTCGATACAATCATGTCCGCTTTGGAGCAAGGAAAAGGTACAATGGGTAAATTAATGAAAGACGAAACTCTTTATACTAATTTCGCTAAAACATCCAAAGAATTAGAGTTGTTGTTGCAAGATGTTCGTTTGCATCCAACCCGCTATGTCAATGTTTCTCTTTTTGGAAAAAAGAACAAACCTTATGTGGCACCAGTGAATGATACTATTAAAAAATAAACGTACAGTTTTATGAATTTTTTAGACAATATTTTATTTGCTATAGTACTAGCAGCAGGCGCAGGTTATTTTGCAATGAATGTAAAAAAACTGATTCGCAATATCAATTTAGGACGCGATGTGAATCGCAAAGACCATTCTTCAGCGCGCTGGAAAAACATGATGATGATCGCTTTTGGTCAATCAAAAATGGTAAAACGACCTGTTGCAGGTTTCTTGCACATTATTGTGTATGCCGGATTTGTCATCATTAACATAGAAGTGATTGAGATCGTTATCGACGGACTTTTCGGTACGCATAGAGTATTGTCATTCCTGGGAAGTTTATATGATGTATTAATTGCTTCATTTGAAATTTTAGCGGTATTGGTTCTAGTTGCAGTAGTTGTATTTTGGATGCGAAGAAATGCTGTTCCATTAGCCCGTTTTTCGAGTTCAGATTTAAAGGGTGCCCCAAAAAACGATGCCAATTATATCTTGTATTTTGAAGTGGTTTTGATGTCCTTATTTTTAATCATGAATGCCGCCGATTTTCATTTGCAACAATTGGGTGTTGGCCATTATGACAAAGTAGGTAGTTTTCCTGTTTCTCAATTCATTGCGCCCCTTTTTAATGGTATGAGTGAAGGATTTGTAGTTGTAATCGAACGTGCTTCTTGGTGGTTGCATATTATAGGCATCTTGATTTTCTTAAACTATTTGTATTTTTCAAAACACCTCCATATTTTATTGGCTTTCCCCAATACGTTTTATGCCGATTTGAATGCTAAAGGAAAATTAGATAATTTAGAAAGTGTTACCAATGAAGTAAAATTAATGATGGATCCTAATGCTGATCCGTTTGCGGCACCCGCAGATCCTGATGCAGTTCCGGCAAAATTTGGTGCTTCTGATGTACAAGATTTGAATTGGGTCCAATTGTTAAATGCATACAGCTGCACGGAGTGTGGACGTTGTACTTCATCTTGTCCTGCCAATCAAACCGGTAAAAAATTATCCCCTAGAAAAATAATGATGGATACCCGTGACCGTATTGAAGAAGTAGGAAGAAATATGGATGCTAATAAAGGAGTTTTTGTACCCGATGGAAAATCTTTACTAAATGATTACATCACAACTGAAGAGTTATGGGCATGTACTTCCTGTAATGCTTGTGTAGAGGAGTGTCCAATAAGTATTAGTCCATTATCCATTATCATTGACATGCGTCGTTATTTAGTTATGGAGCAAAGTGCTGCTCCTACAGAATTAAATGCTGTTATGACCAATATAGAGAATAATGGTGCGCCATGGCAATACAATCAAATGGATCGATTAAATTGGTCTAACGAAGCATAAACACAACTACTATTATAATGAAACAAGAAGAAATTGAAGGAAAATTACAGGCATTGTCTGTAAATGGAGCACTATTGAGTCCGGTATTACCCGAAGGAATTAAAAATTATTTAATCGATATTGACGGAACAATATGTGACGATATTCCAAATGAAGAGCCAGAACGAATGGTTACTGCTGCTGTTTATCCAGATGCTCTCGTAACTTTAAATAAGTGGTATGATGAAGGACATATTATCTTTTTCTTTACTTCAAGAACTGAAGAACATCGTGCCGTGACAGAAGCATGGCTTCAAAAACATGGCTTCAAATACCATGGTATGTTAATGGGAAAACCAAGAGGTGGAAATTACCATTGGATCGACAACCACTTAGTAAAAGCGACCCGATACAATGGAAGGTTTACCGATTTAGTCGACAAAGAAGTTACCATTCAAGTGTTTGATGACGAGCAACAAATCTAAATAAAAGGAGTATACATTTTTAGTATAATTCCATTTAACCATAAAAACCAATTCTACAATGTCAGAAAATTTAATCGTACCAACAATGGCCGAAATGATGGCTCAAGGCAAGCAGCCTGAGGTCTTGTTTTGGGTAGGATGTGCAGGGAGTTTTGATGATAGAGCTAAAAAAATCACGAAAGCTTTTGTGAAAATATTAAACCGTGCAAATGTTTCTTTTGCTGTTTTGGGAACAGAAGAAAGTTGTACGGGTGATCCAGCAAAGCGTGCAGGAAACGAGTTTTTATTTCAAATGCAAGCGATGACTAATATTGAAGTCATGAATGCATATGAGGTGAAACGCATTGTGACTGCTTGTCCTCACTGTTTCAATACCATAAAAAATGAGTATCCAGAATTGGGTGGAAACTATGAAGTCTTGCACCATACCGAATTTATTAAATTGTTGTTGAACGAAGGTAAAATTGCCATTGAAGGCGGACAATTTAAAGGGAAACGCATTACTTTTCATGATCCCTGTTATTTGGGAAGAGCCAATAATGTATACGAAGCACCACGTGATTTGATTCAGAAATTAGATGCAGAATTAGTGGAAATGAAACGTTCTCGTGCCAATGGATTGTGTTGTGGTGCTGGTGGGGCACAAATGTTTAAAGAACCCGAAAAGGGAACCAAAGACATCAATATCGAACGAACAGAAGAAGCCTTAGCAACACAACCTGAAATTATAGCAGCTGGATGTCCTTTTTGTAATACCATGTTAACCGATGGTATCAAAAACAAAGAAAAAGAATCCGATGTAAAAATATATGACATCGCCGAATTGATTGCCAACGCACAAGATTTATAATATGTATAATGCGGTATTGCTTCAGTATGCAAACATGCTTAATCAATCTGAACCTAAATAAATAAAACCATGAAAAGAAATATTGCAATACTATTATTACTTTTTTCCAGCGCCGTTTTTTCTCAAAAATTATCAAAGCAAGAGTTAGGGATAAAATTGGCTGAAAAATCTTGTGAATGTGCTACTAAAGAAGAAATTTCTAAAGATAATTTTGAAATGACTTTAGGGCTCTGTATAATTGAATCCATTAAAGCATATGAAAAAGATGTTGACAAGTATTACGGCAAAGATGTAATTAGCAACGAGAAAAAAATGGAAGAATTGGGCTATGATGTTGGTAAAGAAATGGCCAAAACATGTCCTACCGTTTTTAAACATATGTTTTCAGATGATGTTACAGATGAAGCTTCTGACGAAGCAGTTGCTGAAGAAGAGCCAGATGCAATAATTCTTGGAAAACTTACTGAGGTAAAATCGGAACAATTTTTGACTTTTTCGGTTAAAGAAGATTCTGGAAAAATGAACCACTTTATTTTATTAAGCAGTTTTGAAAATTCCTTTTTACTAACCGATAAAGTATTGAAAACAAACGATACTATTGAGGTTTCTTATTACGAATTAGAATTGTATGATGCGAAATTGGCTAAGTTTGTTTCGTATAAAGTGGTAACCGATATAATAAAAAAATAACGATGTACGTACCCTTTGATACCCTGCCCGAAGAAGCTAAAGTTTGGATTTATCAATCCAATAGAAAGTTTTCTGATGAAGAAATGACTGCAATTGAACAAAATTTACAGGTGTTTTTAGAGAATTGGACGGCACACGGTCACCAACTTGAAGCTTCTTTTGTAACCCGTTATAATCGCTTTATCATTATCGCGGTAAATCAAGAAGTGCAAGCGGCAACCGGTTGTTCTATTGACGCATCTGTGCAATTCATTCAAAACTTAGAGCAACACTATAAGGTTGATTTATTGGATAAAATGAACGTCACTTTTAAAATGGGGGAGCACGTTACCTTCAAGCCATTGCTCGAATTTAAAAAATTGGCCAAAGAAAAAGCCGTTTCTGCCAATACAATCGTGTTTAATAATTTAGTAAATACGTTAGGGGAGTGGGAACAATTTTGGGAAGTGCCAGCATGTGAAAGTTGGCATAATAGATTTTTCTAAAACGAATATTTAAACTATATTTGAAATCATCATTCGTTGCTAGTAATGATGATTTTTTTATTATACAAAACATAGATTACATGCGGTATTTGCTCGTTTTTTTATTTATTTCGATCGTATCATTTGGACAAAAAAAGTCTGCTCTTCCTCAAGAAGTTTGGGTAGATAGTGTATACAACCAACTTTCTTTTGAGGAAAAAGTGGGGCAATTATTCATGGTAGCTGCTTATTCTAATAAAGATGAAGCACACCATAAAGCCATTGAAAAATTAGTGGCCGAATATAAAATTGGAGGATTGATCTTTTTTCAAGGGGGACCAGTTCGACAAGCTAAACTAACCAATCGGTATCAGGCACAATCAAAAGTCCCATTGTTTATTGGTATAGATGCCGAATGGGGCTTAAGCATGCGTCTCGATTCTACGTACCGATATCCTTGGAACATGACATTGGGTGCTGTGCAAGATCTAAAACTTATTGAAAAAACCGGTAATCAAATGGCCAAACAATCGAAACGATTGGGAATCCATTTTAATTTTGCACCGGTGGTAGATATCAATACCAATCCTAAAAACCCTATTATTGGAAACCGTTCTTTTGGCGAAACAAAAGAGAATGTTACTTCTAGAGCTTTAGCATTAATGAAAGGATTGCAAGACGAAGGTGTTTTTGCAACGGCCAAACATTTTCCAGGACATGGCGATACCTCAACCGATTCGCATCATACCTTACCTTCTGTTTCTTTTGACAAAGCCCGTCTTGATGACGTTGAACTTTATCCGTACAAAGAGTTGATAAAAAATGGTTTGGCTAGTGTTATGGTGGCGCATTTGAATGTGCCCAGTATCGAACCTAGAGAAAATTATCCTACTTCAATTTCCTATAATGTAGTAACTAATATATTAAAAAACGAACTCCAATTTCAAGGTTTAATTTTTACCGATGCGCTAAACATGAAGGGTGCTAGTAATTTTAAGAAACCAGGGGATATAGATTTAGAAGCTTTTTTAGCCGGAAATGATGTGTTGCTTTTTGCAGAAAATGTACCGGTAGCCATTCAAAAATTCAAAGAGGCAGCTGCTGATGGGAGAGTAACAGAAGACCGTTTGGCGCAATCGGTTAAAAAAATATTGACTTATAAATACAAAGCAAATTTAAACAATTACGCACCCATTCTTTTGGATAATTTATTCGCAGATTTGAATACTGTAGACTATGAAGCCTTGAATTATCAGTTGTATGAAAATGCGGTTACGGTGATTAAAAATGACACCAAATCAATCCCTTTGGCCCAATTGGATAAAGAGAAAATTGCGTATGTGAAATTAGGTAATGATAGTTCAGAGGTTTTTTTAGCCAAATTGAAAAGCTATGCAAATGTTACCGAAATTACTTCAAAAAATTTAGATTCGGTATTGGTCGAATTGCAAGATTATTCAAAAGTGATCATTGGCTATCATAAATCGGATGGCGCATGGAGAAATCATAATTTAACCTTTCGTGAATTATTGTGGATCAATCAAATTGCCCAACAAAATGATGTGATTTTATCGTTTTTTACAAAACCTTATTCGTTATTGACGATTAAAAATTTTGAGTCTATTGAAACGATTATTGTGGGCTATCAAAACAATGCAATTTCTCAATCTGTAGTACCTCAAGTAATTTTTGGAGCATTGGGTTCCAAAGGAAAATTACCGGTTTCTGTGGAAGAACATTTTAAAGTTAATGAAGGCATTGAAACGCTAGCCATTCAACGGTTGGGATTTGAAGTTCCCGAAAATGTAGGAATGAATTCGGCGGTTTTGGCAAATATAGATGCTATTGCTAAAGATGCTATTGCTAAAAAAATGACGCCAGGCATGCAAATTGTAGTGGCCCGAAAAGGGAAAGTGGTGTATCAGAAATCATTTGGAACCCACACCTATGATAACGGAGCATTAGCGGTTAGAAATACCGATGTATATGATATCGCTTCCTTGACAAAAATCATTGCCACTTTGCCCAATATCATGCAAGAATTTGATAAAGGTAATCTTACATTGGAAACCAAATTAAAGACAATGCTACCCGTTTTTAAAGGTTCAAATAAACAAGAGGCAACGCTATTAGATATGTTGACACATCAAGCTCGTTTTCAACCCTGGATCCCTTTTTATAAAGCTACTTTAGACAGCTTAAACAGACCTTCTGCTAATTATTATCGAACACGACCTACTGTCGATTTCCAAATAAAAGTGGCCGAAGATTTGTATTTGAGAAGCGATTACAATGATACCCTTATTAAAGCAATTGTGACTAGTGAGTTGTTGCCTAAAAAACAATACAAATACAGTGATTTTCCATTTATTGTTTTCAAAGAATATTTAGAAAAACAAAACGAAAAGTCTTTAGAGGTTTTGGCAAAAAATAATTTTTATGCGTATTTAGGTGCCAATTCTATTACCTTTAATCCGTTACATCACTTGGATAAAAGTGTTGTCATTCCAACAGAAGTTGATAGCTATTTTAGATACCAACCGGTTCATGGTTACGTACACGATATGGCTGCTGCAATGCAAGGTGGAATTTCGGGACATGCCGGTTTGTTTTCCAATGCCTTAGATATTGCAAAAGTAATGCAGATGTATTTGCAAAAAGGGAGTTATGGTGGCAAACAATTCATTACTCCGGAAACCCTTCAAAAATTTAATACCTGTTATTTTTGTAAAGATGGGAATAGAAGAGGGGTTGGTTTTGATAAACCACAATTGGGTTCTGAAGGACCAACATGTGGTTGTGTTTCATTGACAAGTTTTGGTCACACCGGTTTTACAGGCACCATGACCTGGGCCGATCCTGAACAAGAAATTGTATACGTTTTCTTATCCAACAGAACCTATCCCGATGCTAACGCAGCGAACCGATTGTCTAAAGAAAACATTAGAGAAAACATACAAAAAGTGATTTACGAAGCTATAATTCAATAAATATGACATCAAAAGCAAACACTGTTGCACAATACATCAGCGAAGCGCCAGACGATCGAAAAGTGGCCTTGGAAAAATTACGAAAGGTGATTTTGGATAATTTGCCCGATGGTTTTCAGGAGTGTATCAGTTACGGTATGATTGGTTATGTAGTTCCGCATTCAATTTATCCAAAAGGGTATCATTGTTCGCCAGAATTGCCTTTGCCGTTCATGTCGTTTGCAAGTCAAAAAAACAGCATCAATTTTTACCATATGGGTTTGTATGCCAATCCTGAATTATATGATTGGTTTGTGGCAGAATATCCCAAGCATTCGGCACAGAAACTAGATATCGGAAAAAGTTGTCTGCGCATCAAAAAGCCCGAAAATATTCCTTTTGAATTGATTGGTGAATTGGTGAAAAAAATAACGGTGTCCGATTGGATTGCTTTGTATGAATCGGCCTTTAGAAAATAAATTAATTGCTTTTAAAAGCGAACAAAGGATAGGTAATTTTATAATAAATTGAAACGAATGAAAATTGCGATAGTTTGTTATCCAACATTTGGTGGGAGTGGTGTAGTAGCAACCGAATTGGGCTTAGAATTAGCTAAAAGAGGGCACGAAATACACTTTATTACCTATAGTCAACCGGTACGATTGGCCTTATTGAGTCCCAATGTGCACTATCATGAAGTACATGTACCCGAATACCCCTTATTTCATTATCAGCCCTATGAATTGGCGCTATCGAGTAAATTGGTGGATATGGTAAAATTATACGAAATAGACGTATTGCATGTACATTATGCCATTCCACATGCGTATGCGGGATATATGGCAAAACAAATGTTAGCCGATGAAGGAATTCATATACCTATGGTTACGACCTTACACGGCACCGATATTACTTTAGTGGGAAACCATCCTTTTTACAAACCGGCAGTAAGTTTTAGTATTAATAAATCAGATGTTGTGACTAGCGTGTCTCAAAGTCTAAAAGACGATACCTATCGTTTGTTTGATGTTACGAATGATATTGTTGTTATTCCCAATTTTATTGAATTGGCTAAAGAAAACAAACGCGACAATTATCCGTGCCATCGCTCTTTAATGGCGTCAGAAAATGAAAAAATCGTGACGCATATTTCAAATTTTAGAAAGGTGAAACGCATTGAAGATGTGGTGAAAATATTTTTTGAAATTCAGAAAGAAGTGCCATCTAAGTTGATGATGGTGGGTGAAGGTCCTGAAAAAGAACAAGCCGAATACTTGTGTCAACAATTGGGCATTCAACACAAAGTTATATTCTTTGGAAACAGTAATGAAATCGATAAAATTTTATGCTTTTCAGATTTGTTTTTATTGCCATCAGAAACGGAAAGTTTCGGTTTGGCGGCATTAGAAGCAATGGCTTGTGGTGTTCCTGTAATATCAAGTAATTCAGGTGGATTACCGGAAGTAAACAAAGATGGGTTTTCGGGTTACCTGAGCAATGTGGGCGATGTCATGAAAATGAGTCAGGATGCTATTTCTTTATTACAAGATACAATAAAGTTAAAACAGTTTAAAAGTAATGCATTAGAAACAGCTAAATTATTTGACATTCAACACATTATGCCGATGTATGAAAATCTATATTATCAAGCAATACAATCAAAACATGACTAAATTCCTACCCCTTCTTTTTTTGTTTATTTATTCGTGTACAGCACCAAAGGTTGTGAATGCATCTACTTCATTTACTACGATTTATTCGAATAGTAATGGAGGAACAGAAAAAGCAAGCTACCAACATATTACCAACAATGAAGCGTATATCAAGTTAATCGAGTCCTTAAAAATTGAAGAATCTGAATACAATAAACTTGTTGGAGTCAATTTTAAAGTAAATCATGTTTTGGTATTGTTTCAAGGTCAAAAAGCCACTGGAGGCTACGGTATTGAAGTAGCAAACATGCGATGGGAAAATGAAATTTTAATGATTCAAAAATTAGAAACACTTCCCGAGGCTGGCAAACCAGTTACCATGTCAAACACAACGCCTTATTGTATTACGGTAATTCCAAAGGCGCAACGAATCATAATTGTGGAATAAAAAAAGGCTCATTTGAGCCTTTTTTTATTAATTAAATCTATAGCGAATGCTTAATGCTAAATCAGGTCCGAATTTATTTTCCCGATAATCCCCTGAAAGCAAATAAATCTCAGGACGTACATCTAATGACAATTGTAACGGAATATCAAATTGGTATTCAATTCCCAAATCGCCAGTAATGAAAACAAAGGTGCCATTGCTTGACTCTCCTTCATCTGAATAACGCCAACTTCCTAGACCTCCACCTGCACCGGCATACCAATTTAATCCTTTATCGATATTCCACACCCATTGGTACAGACCCGCTAATTTAAGGGCATTAACTTCGTTACTGTTTCTCCAGCCCAAATCAAATTCCAAACGATTCGTGTCACTTAATTTTCTTTGATACGAAATTTCAGCACCAAATCCATCATTATCACCCAATCGTAAACCAAGAGTGTTATTTGAAATGTCTTGACCATGGGAGTTTACTATTGCTCCTGCAAACAATATTGCTGATAAAATTACTTTTTTCATAGGGTATTTGTTTTTTATAAATATAGTCATTTCTGTCAAAAAATGTGCCAATTAATTCCCTAAAATTTCGGATCGTATAATTAATTGATGATACACTATCCTATTTGTAGAAATATAGTAACTTTGTAAAACTATAACTTATAGATGTATGGCCGGTAATACTTTTGGAAAGCTATTTAAACTTACAACATTTGGTGAATCGCATGGCGAAGCTATTGGTGGTATTATTGATGGCTGTCCTGCAGGTTTGACTCTTGATTTTGAACAAATTGCTTTTGAGATGAAGCGAAGAAAACCAGGCCAATCTAACATCGTATCCCAACGCAAAGAAGCCGATCAAGTTCAGTTTTTATCGGGTATTTTTGAAGGCAAAACTACCGGAACCTCAATCGGTTTTGTTGTTCCCAATACCGACCATAAATCGGGTGATTATTCGCATCTTGAAAAAAGTTATCGACCCAGTCATGCCGATTATGTGTATGAAAAAAAATACGGAATTCATGATTACCGGGGTGGTGGCAGAAGTTCTGCTCGTGAAACAGCCTGTAGGGTAGTAGGAGGTGCTATTGCCAAACAAATAATTCAACCTATAAAAATCAACGCTTTTGTTTCATCTGTTGGCGAAGTAACGATTGACAAATCCTACCAAGAATTGGATTTTTCATTGATAGAGACTAACAGTGTACGTTGTCCGGATCCTATAGTTGCTAAAAAAATGGAAGCATTAATCACAGCTACGAAAAAGGAGGGCGATACTATTGGTGGTACCATAACTTGTGTCATTCAAAATGTGCCCATAGGTTTAGGAGAACCGGTTTTTGATAAATTACACGCCGAATTAGGAAAAGCAATGTTGTCGATCAATGCGGTAAAAGGTTTTGAGTTGGGAAGTGGTTTTTGCGGCGCTTTGATGAAAGGGAGCCAACACAATGATTTATATCATTCCGACGGATCTACTCAAACCAATCGTTCTGGTGGTATTCAAGGAGGCATTTCTAATGGAATGGATATTTATTTTAGAGTTGCATTTAAACCGGTTGCTACATTACTGCAAAAACAAGACGTTTTAACAGATCAAGGAACTATTGTGGAACAACAAGGTAAAGGAAGACATGATCCGTGTGTGGTGCCAAGAGCCGTTCCTATAGTTGAAGCTATGGCTGCGCTTGTTTTGGCCGATTACATCTTATTGAATAAAACCACTAAATTGTAAGGAATCAATCAATTTAAATTATTTTCTTGATCACTCTTAGTTTGTGTGTATGGCGATTGGTTTCAGCGTTGTAAATACCCAAATGATCGAGACGATCTATGCGTACTTTACCTGAAGCATGAATAATGTAATTGTTTTCCATCATGATGCCAACATGTATGATATTACCTTCTTCATTGTCAAAAAAGGCCAAATCACCGGGTTCACTTTCTTCAATAAAACTCAAAGGAACTCCCTGAGTAGCTTGTTGAGAAGCATCACGCAGTAAATGATATCCATTTAATTTATAGACCATTTGCGTAAACCCCGAACAATCGATTCCAAAAGGTGTTTTTCCTCCCCACAAATAAGGTGCATTCAAGTAAAGAAAAGCAGTTTTTAAGATTTCCGATTTTGGTTTGATACCACTTACTTTGGTACCATCAAAACTGTAATGAGAAGCATTAATAATTGAATGTTCTAAAAACGACAAAGATGCTCCTAATGAAACCGGCATCAACTGGTTGTTGGGTGTGGTAATGTATTCTATTAAATCGGCATTGAGTATGCTAGCAGTTTCATTTAAAAAGGCGTAATCCTCTTGTGAAATGAGTTGATATTGTTTGGCGTCAATCCATCCAAAGTATCCATCATAGGCTATTTCTACTTGCGCCCATTTAGCCGTAAGTTCAATAATTTTAAAGTGTTCGCCAAATAACAATTGCGAAACTTGCTCACTTCTGTCGCTAGCTTCTGCTCGAACGGGTATTATGGCTAAATTACAAATTCCAAACATGGAGGATCAAAATAAATAATGATGAATCTTAAATTCAATTACAAATGTAACTAAATTTCAAAATTCATCATTAGTAAATTGTATAAATTATGCTCTTTCGATTACAATAGCCGAAGCACCACCACCACCATTACAAATAGCAGCCGCACCAATTTTAGCATTATTTTGGTTCAGCACACCAAGTAAGGTAACAATAATTCGTGCTCCAGAGCAACCTAGCGGGTGGCCTAATGAAACAGCTCCACCGTTTACATTGATTTTATCATTATGAATTCCTAAGATTTTCGCATTTGCTAAACCTACAACAGAAAAAGCTTCATTGAACTCAAAATAATCTACATCTCCAATCGATAATCCAGCTTTGTCTAATGCCTTAGGAAGTGCTTTTGCAGGAGCTGTAGTAAACCATTTAGGCTCTTGAGCAGCATCGGCATATGATTTTATATATGCCAAAGGAGTTAATCCTAAAGATTTGGCTTTGTCCTCACTCATCAATACTAAAGCAGCAGCCCCATCATTGATAGTTGAAGCATTTGCGGCGGTAACCGTACCCTCTTTTGTAAAAACCGGTGCTAAAGATGGAATTTTATCTAACTTAACGTTTGTGTACTCTTCGTCTTTAGTTACTATAATTGCATCACCTCTTCTTTGCGGAACTTCAACGGGTACTATCTCGGTATCAAATTTTCCTGCTTCCCATGCCGCAGCAGAACGCTCATACGATTGAATTGCGAAGTTATCTTGATCTTCTCTAGAGAAGTTATATTCTGTAGCACATAAGTCGGCACAAACTCCCATAGCATTGTTGTCGTATGCATCAGTAAGACCGTCTTTTTGCATGCCATCTACTAATGTAGTAGGTCCGAATTTAACACCATTGCGCATGTGTACGTAATGCGGAATCAGACTCATGTTTTCCATTCCACCAGCAACTACGATTTCTGCATCGCCAGCCATAATAGCTTGGGCACCTTGCATTACGGCTTTCATACCGCTGGCACATACTTTATTGACTGTTGTACAAGCAACGTTTTCAGAAAGGCCTGCATATAAAGCGGCTTGTCTAGCAGGCGCTTGACCATTACCGGCTTGCACTACATTTCCCATTAATACTTCGTCAACCAATTTTGGGTCTAAATTGATTTTATGTAAAGCGCCTTTGATGGCAGCAGCTCCTAATTTTGTAGCAGGTACACTTGATAAAGCCCCCATAAAACTTCCGATTGGAGTTCGAACAGCAGAAACGATAACTACTTTTTTATTCATGATGGTATTGTTTTGTTTGAATTGCGAATTTACTAATAATATTCTAATTTAGGTAATGGAATTAGTGAATTTCTAATTCAATACTGTATTTGAGTTGGTTATTGTTAATTTTTTAGCAAAGAATTACATTTGGTATATGTTCTAATTTTGTCTTATGGTTGTTCCAACTTATTTTTACGGAGTATTTTCTATAAGGTTGAATACTAGCGTATTTTAAAATCATATTTAAAATAAATTAAAAAAAGTGCTTTAATAGTTGTATATTAACTAATGAAAACATACATTTGCAACCGCAAAAAAGATAAGTTCTTATAGAATAAAAGGAGAGGTGCCGGAGTGGTAACGGAGCAGATTGCTAATCTGTCGACGGGTAACCGTCGCCAGGGTTCGAGTCC